>Ga0194058_10000484_pt1 | contig 19322 bp, 14 predicted proteins | sample SepL4417m_MetaG_FD_155490 | JGI IMG/M metagenome (GOLD analysis project Ga0194058, IMG submission 155490) | Anoxic zone freshwater microbial communities from boreal shield lake in IISD Experimental Lakes Area, Ontario, Canada - Sep2016-L442-17m | ecosystem: Environmental > Aquatic > Freshwater... | reverse complement strand
GGCTTCGAGCTTGAGCCGCACGGCGGCCTGCGCGCGTGAGAGCAGCCAGTGCGGCTCTGCGCCCAGCATCACGTTTTCCAGGGCGGTGAGGGTATCGACCAGCATGAAGTGCTGGTGCACCATGCCAATGCCCAAGGCGATGGCGTCATCCGCATTGCGAATGTTGACCGGTTGGCCGAAGACTTCGATCTGGCCGCTGTCGGCCCGGTAGAAGCCATAAAGCACCGACATCAGCGTGCTCTTGCCGGCACCGTTTTCTCCAACAATGCCATGGACCGTGCCAGGCGCCACCTGCAAGCTGACATCAGCGTTGGCTTGAACCGCTCCAAACCGCTTGCGAATGCCCCACATGCGCACCGCTGGGGCGGGAGTGACGCGGGGCATCCCCTGGAATCAGTACTTGCAGGCGTTGTCTGCCATGTAATCGGCCACCTTGATCTTGCCGCTGATGATGTCGGCCTTCAGTGCGTCGACCTTTTTCTTCATGTCGGCGCTCACCAGCTTGGCGTTGTTGGCGTCCAGCGCATAGTCAACACCACCTTCTTTCAGGCCCAGCACCGACAGACCCGGTTTGTGCGCCATGATGACGTTGTAAACCGCTACATCAACCCGCTTGATCATGGAGGTCAGCATGGTGCCAGGCTGCAGGTGGTTCTGGTTGCTGTCCACACCGATGGCGAGCTTGGCGCCGTCCTTGGCCGCCTGGTAAACACCGGTACCAGTACCTCCGGCCGCAGCAAACACCACGTCCGAACCCTTGGCAAACTGGGCCTTGGCGAGTTCGCCACCGCGCGCCGGATCGTTCCAGGCCGCGCCCGTGGTGCCGGTCATGTTGCTGAAGACCTCGGCCTTGGGGTTGACAAACTTGGCACCCTGCTCGTAGCCGCACTGGAACTTGCGGATCAGGGGAATGTCCATGCCACCGACAAAGCTTACCTTGCCGGTTTTGCTGGCCATGGCTGCCATGGCGCCGACCAGGAAGCTGCCCTCATGCTCCTTGAACACCACCGACTGTACGTTGGGTTGATTGACGACCATATCAACGATGGCGAATTTGAGCTTGGGGAATTCCTTGGCGATTTTCTCGATGCTCGATGCCTGGCCAAAGCCAATGCCGATGATGGGGCTGGCACCGCGCTCTGCCATGCGGCGAGCTGCCTGCTCGCGCTGGGATTCGTTGGCAATTTCAAACTCAAGATAGGGCTTGCCGGACTCCTTCTTCCAGCGCTCCATGCCGTTATAGGCCGCCTCGTTGAAAGATTTGTCAAACTTGCCACCCATATCAAAGATGACCGCTGGTTGAGCTGCCGCCTGAAAACTGGCGACCAAGCCGAGCGCCAGAAACGCCAAACATGTAGTGGACTTAAACTTCATATGCATTCTCTCTTCTTGATAAGGTTGAAAAGGTCAAGCGCAGCGGAATCAACAGCGCACAAGCATATCAAACATTTAGAGCATGAACCTGGTTCACAAAGTCATTTTCGACACCGATCCCGGCGTTGACGACGCCATCGCTTTGTACTTTGCGCTGGCGCATCCTGCCATTGACCTGATTGGCATCACCACCACCTTTGGCAACGTCAGCGTCGAGCAGGCCGCGATCAATGCGCTTTACCTCACGGCGATAGCCGGACGCGAGCTTCCAGTGACACAGGGGCTGAGCGCACCCCTGAGCAAAGCGCCGGTGGCGCCACCCGCCTTCATTCACGGTGCCGACGGGCTGGGCAATCTGCCCGCGCGACGCTCGACTGGCCGGCAACTCGATCCGCGCAGTTCGGCGCAATTCATTGTCGACAGCGCGCGCAGCCAACCCGGCGAGATCACGCTGGTGGCGGTTGGCCCGCTGGGCAATCTGGCCACGGCGCTCCAACTTGAGCCAGCGCTGCCTGCTCTGCTCCAGCAGGTTGTCGTGATGGGCGGCACCGTGCTGGAGCCTGGCAACGTCTCCCCGGTGGCCGAGGCCAACATCTGGAACGATCCGCATGCGGCAGACAGCGTGTTTACTGCGCCCTGGAAACTGACCATGGTTGGGCTTGACGTGACGCACCGGGTTGTGACCGAACTGTCATTCTTCGAGACGCTGGCCGGGCGGCAGCGCCATATTGCCACCGACACGCTGTTGCACGCAGTCTCTTTCTATGCCACTTTCTACAGCGGCCTGTACAAACACGTTGCAAAGTCACCAGGCTGTTTTGCGCACGATCTGCTGGCCTTCATCTATCTGGTGAGTCCGAAACTTTTCACACTGGAGACCGGCTGCATCCGGGTTGCTTGCGAGGGACTGGCGCAGGGCCAGACCATTCTGAACCGGCGCGATTTCATCGATTACCCGCAAGGCGGTTGGGAAGCGAGCCGAACTCGCAGTCAGGTCTGCATGCAGGTCGATGCGCCGGCCTGCCTGAATCTGCTTGAAGCCACCTTGATGGCCGACTGGCTGAAGCACTGAGATCAGCACGTTTTGCCCGACCATGAAACAATGACGCCATGCCTTATCTACCGACCTTTATTGCCCCGGCCCGATTTACCGACCCGACCTGTGCGTTGGCGCGGGCGCGCGAAATTTACGACAGCAGCATTGCACACCTGCGCTCGGCCATGCAGCGCTTTGTGGCCGGTGAGAGTCTGCCTGGCCATGTGCGGGCCTGTTACCCTTTTGTGCGAGTCCAGACCGATACCGTCTCGCGTCTGAACTCCGGCGCGAACGCCCGCCTGAGCTACGGCTTTGTTGCCGGGCCGGGCCGCTTCGAGACCACCCTGAGCCGCCCCGACCTGTTTGCCGAGTATTACCTTGATCAGTTCACGCTGCTGCTGGAAAACCACGGCGTCGAACTGGAAGTTGGCACCAGCTCGCAGTCGATTCCGGTGCACTTTTCGTTTGCCGAGAACGATCATATTGAAGGCAACCTGAGTGCCGAGCGGCGCCAACTCATGCGTGACGTGTTTGATCTGCCGGATCTGACGGCCATGGACGACGGTATTGCCAACGGCACTTACATGCCGCGCCCGGGTGAGGCGCAGCCACTGTCTCTCTTTACTGCGCCGCGCGTGGACTACTCGCTGCACCGCTTGCGCCACTACACCGGCACCGCGCCCGAGCATTTTCAGAACTTTGTGCTGTTCACCAACTACCAGTTTTACATCGATGAGTTTGTCCGCCTGGGCCACGAAGCCATGGCCGACCCGGCAAGCGAGTACATCGCCTTCATCGAGCCGGGCAATGTTGTGACCAAAAAATTGGGGTCAGACTCCAATTATTCCGGCGACGATCCCGGCAAGATACCGCCGCGCCTGCCGCAGATGCCGGCCTACCACCTGGTACGCGCTGACCGCAGCGGTATCAGCATGGTCAATATCGGCGTCGGACCGGCCAATGCCAAGACCATCACCGACCATATTGCCGTCCTGCGGCCCCACGCCTGGATCATGCTGGGCCACTGTGCCGGGCTGCGCAACTCGCAACAACTTGGCGACTACGTGCTGGCGCACGGCTATGTGCGTGAAGACCATGTGCTGGACGAAGAACTGCCGCTGTGGGTGCCGATTCCGGCACTGGCGGAGATTCAAGTGGCGCTGGAGCAGGCGGTGTCGGATGTGACGCTACTCAGGGGCTCCGAGCTCAAGCGCATCATGCGCACCGGCACGGTGGCCTCTACCGACAACCGCAACTGGGAACTGCTGCCCGACAACGGCCCGCAGCGGCGTTTCAGCCAGAGTCGCGCGGTGGCGCTGGACATGGAAAGCGCCACCATCGCTGCCAACGGCTTTCGCTTTCGGGTGCCCTACGGCACCCTGCTGTGCGTCAGCGACAAACCGCTGCACGGCGAGATCAAGCTGCCGGGCATGGCGAACCATTTTTACCGCGAACGGGTGGACCAGCACCTGCGCATCGGCATGCGTGCCATTGAACTGCTGCGCGCCGAAGGCATCGACCAGTTGCACAGCCGCAAGCTGCGCAGCTTTGCCGAGGTGGCGTTTCAGTAAGCCGCACGCGATTTGCGCGACCAGGCGAACATAGATCCCTTGACAACCGTGTTCGATCGCAAGGGCTGGAATCATGCTGCTACCAGTGCCTTCGCGCACGCGCGGCTGATTGTTGCCACCGATCAGACTCCACTCTTGAGCGCCGCAGGGTAAGGCCGCAAGCCGACGCCCGGGTATGTGCCGTTTGGGTCAGACTGGCTCGACTTTGTTTGTGCTGCGTCAAACCGATCCACGAAAGCCCAATGCACTCGGGCACGAATTAATACAATGAAACTGTCCACAAACATTGTTTATAAAACTGTGGACAAGCGGAGGAGACCGCGTGCCTGTTCTTGCGAATCGATGGTTTACCCGGCAGACTTTCAAAGAGTGGCTGGCTCTCGACCTGGTCTTGTTGATCATCGGGGCCTGCTTGGCCTACGTGCTGAACCAGGACCATGACCGCGTTGATGCCAGGGAGAAAGAGCGGCTGAGCCACCAGTGCGTCGTGGTCAGCATGAACCTGAGCCGTCAGTTCAGCACCATCAACACTGCTTTGACGGGAATTCTGGCGGAAGTGCCAAATTGGCGAAGGCAAAGGGAAGGTCAGTCTTTGTCCGTCCAGCATTTGAGGACGCTCAACAATGCCATGCAGGGCGTGCGCAACTTCCTGGTCATCGATGCCAAGGGCACCGTCGAGGCATCCGACACGCCGGAACTCGTCGGGAAAAACTTTGCACACCGGGATTACTTTCAGGCTGTCAGAGATCATCCCAACGCAGCGACGCTCTACGTCAGACCCCCTTTCATCACCAGTCTTGGCTATCTCACCATGAGCTTGGGCCGCATGATCCCGGGTCCCAAGGGCGAGTTCGATGGACTGGTCGTTGCCGGCTTGGACGCCGAGGAGTTCAAGGTCCTGCTCAATTCCGTGATCTACCGACCTGGTATCAGAGCTGCCCTGATCCATGGCGACGGTGTTCCCTTTCTGATGGCGCCCAACAGCAAAGATGTCGAAGGCGTCGAATTGGCCAGACCCGGGTCGTTCTTTGCCCAGCACATGAGCAGTGGTCGCGGTGCCAATGTATTTACCGGATCCCTCAATTTTGTGGGTGATGAGCGTATGGTTGCATTGCAGACCATCCAGGACCCGGCCATGTCCATGGACAAACCCATGGTGGTTGCGGTCGATCGACCCCTGAGCGCAATCCACGCAATCTGGCACAGGGAAATCATCCAGTACTGCGTTTCGTTCGCTGTGCTGACAATGCTCCTGGTCACCGGTTTGCTGCTGCACCAGCGGCGCCGGCAACTGATGGGGCGTTTCAAGGCGGATCACGAGGCCGAGCGCTTGCAAGGGGTCGAGGCGCTGCGTCAGAGCGTAGAGCGTTTCCGCAACCTGACCCAGCTGTCGTCTGATTGGTATTGGGAACAGGATGAACAGTTCCGATTCGTTCGCCTGCCTGGTCATCTGGATCTGAAAACCCGTGTGGCCAACGATGCGCACATCGGCAAGACGCGATGGGAAATGGGCGCCCTGAACCTGACGGAAGCGGATTGGCAGAAACATCGAGGAGTGCTTAAGTCGCATGAGGAATTCCACGATTTCGAAATGATGCGACGTGGCGAGGATGGGAAGATCCACTGGACTTCTGTGAGCGGGATGCCCATTTTCGACAACTCGGGCAACTTCAGGGGCTATCGCGGTGTTGCGCGCGACGTTACCGAGAGGAAGTTGTCGGACGAACACATCAAGCGTTTCGCCTTCTACGACAGCTTGACCCAGCTGCCAAATCGACGCTTCCTCAGTGACCGGCTCATCGTTGCCTTTGCGGCCAGCAAGCGCGATCAGCGCTACGGCGCGATTCTGTTCCTCGACCTTGACAATTTCAAGCCACTGAACGACCAGCACGGGCATGAGATCGGCGACCTGCTTCTTGTTCAGGTCGCCGACAGACTCAAACTCTGTGTTCGGGAAATGGACACGGTGGCTCGCTATGGCGGAGATGAATTTGTGGTGGTCCTGGGGCATCTGGACATGGAGCAGAAGCTGTCGGAAATCCAGGCGGGTCAGGTCGCGGAAAAGATTCGTGCCAGTCTGGCAAGAAGCTATGTGCTTGCCGTGCCTCAGGATGGGGGAGGCGTAGCGACCATTGAACACTATTGCACCGTCAGCATTGGGATCGCACTGTTCTTCAATCATGAGGGGAGCGAGGAAGATGTACTCAAGCGAGCTGACCTCGCCATGTACAACGCGAAACAGGCCGGCCGCAACGCAATTCGGTTCTTTGCGCTTGAGCAGTAGCTCCCGGCCTGCGGCACAATCTATCCCATGCCTTCGAGTCCAGCTACACCCGAGCCACTTTTTTCTGCCAGCCATCTCAGCAAACGCTACAGCGACAACACGGTCGTCGATGACCTGTCGTTCCAGATCGCCGCCGGCGAATGCCTGGGGGTTATTGGCCCCAACGGCGCGGGCAAGACCACCACGATTCGCATGTGCCTGGGGCAGAGCGTGCCTGATGGGGGCAGCATCACGGCATTTGGCCTGGCTATGCCGCGGGATTCACTGGCCATCAAGGCGCAGCTTGGCGTGGTCAGCCAACTCGACACGCTGGACCCCGATTTCACCTGTGCCGAGAACCTGCTGGTCTATGGCCGTTACTTCGGCATGAAGTCGAGTCAGATTCGCGAGCGCATTCCGGCGCTGCTGGCGTTTGCTTCGCTGACCAGCAAGGCCACCGCCAAACCGGGAGAACTCTCGGGCGGCATGAAGCGGCGCCTGAGTCTGGCGCGTGCGCTGGTGAACAACCCGCGCCTGCTGCTGCTCGACGAACCCACCACCGGCCTGGATCCGCAGGCGCGCCATCTGATGTGGGAACGGCTGCAGCTGTTGCTGCAGGAGGGTAAGTCGATTCTGCTGACGACGCACTTCATGGACGAGGCGGAGCGACTGTGCACACGCCTCTTGGTACTGGACCACGGCAAGAAGATTGCTGAGGGTTCGCCGCGCGAGCTGATCAGCCAGCACCTGGAACCCGATGTGGTCGAAGTTTATGGCACAGGTGCGCTGGATCTGGTGGATGGACCCTTGCAGGCACTGGCGGCGCGCGTCGAGGTCAGTGGCGAGACCGTCTTCTTTTACACGCAGGACGCCAAGCCGCTGCTGCAGGCCTTGGCCACGCAACCGCAGTTGCGTACCTTGCACCGACCCGCCAATCTGGAAGACCTTTTTCTCAAGCTGACAGGCCGTCAGATCAGGGAGGACGCATGAACACCTCCATCAATCCATCTCTGAAGGTGTTCATCGGAGCGCTCAGATGAGTAATGCAAACGAGATCAGCGTCTGGCGCGCACCCGAACTTTCCTGGCGCTGGTGGCCGGTTTTCCTGCGCAATCTGCTGGTCTGGCGCAAGCTGGCCATCCCCAGCCTGGTCGGCAACATCGCTGAACCCCTGATGTGGCTGGTGGCTTTTGGCTACGGCATGGGTGCGTTGGTGGGCGAGGTGACGCTGCCCGGTGTGGATGGCGCGGTCAAGGTCCCCTACATTCTTTTTCTTGCCAGCGGCTCGATCTGCATGAGCGCCATGAATGCTGCGAGTTTCGAGGCGCTGTATTCCGCGTTTTCGCGCATGCATGTGCAAAAAACCTGGGACGGGATCATGAACGCGCCGGTCAATCTGGACGATGTGGTGCTGGCCGAAATGCTCTGGGCGGCGTTCAAGGCGCTTTTCACCGTCACCGCGATTCTGGTGGTGATGCTGGCGCTGGGCATCAGCTACTCGCCCAAATTGCTGGTGGCCTGGCCCATCCTGCTCGGCGTAGGCATTGCCTTCAGCAGCCTGGCGCTGATCTTCAATGCGCTGGCCAAAGGCTACGACTTCTTTACCTACTACTTCACGTTGTTTCTGACGCCCACCATGTTTGTCAGCGGCATTTTCTTTCCGCTCGAGCAACTGCCGGAGCTAGTGCGCACGATTTCACAGTGGCTGCCGCTGACCAATGCGATTGATCTGGTGCGCCCCCTGTTCATGGACCAGTGGCCGCAAAACCCCGCAAGGCACCTGCTGGTGCTGCTGGTCTATGCGGTAGCAGGGTTCTGGATCGCGCTGGCCCTCACGCGCAAGCGCTTTCGCGGCTAGCCTTCGGTCATTGCGGGTCAGTCGTTTGTCATCCCGGGCGAGCCATTTGTCATCCCGGACTTGATCCCATAAGCGCTAACTTAAACACTTACTTTTGAGGTATCCTTCGGCTGTCGCAACAACTGAATCGAAGGTGTCCCATGGAGCAGCCGGCAGAGCGGGGTCAAGACGAGGTGATCGGACTGGGTGGGGATTGGCGCATCGTGGAAGCGTTGCTGCCTGATCGGTGGATGGAGATGGCGCGCGAGTTGGGGGCTTTCCAGAGGGCCCGCGGCATCGCCGATGCGCGGGCGCTACTGCAAGTGATGCTGATCCATCTGGGCGAAGGCTGCGGGCTGCGCGAGACGGCCGCACGGGCGTCGCTGGCGGGCATTGCACGGGTCAGTGACGTAGCGCTGCTCAAAAGGCTGCGTTCCTGCGGTGCGTGGTTCGAGTGGCTGGCCCAGGCGCTGCGTGCGGCACCCGAGCTGCGTCAGGGGTACGCCGACACCGGCGCACAAGGACTGTTGGGTGGGCGCCAACTGCGTGTGGTCGATGGCAGCGTCGTGCGCGAGCCGGGCTTGACCGGCTCGCAGTGGCGACTGCACTACGCAATCGGGCTGCCGAGCCTGCAGTGCCAGGAAGTTCACCTAGGCCCCTGCGACGACGGGGAAACTCTCAAGCGCTTTGCGGTAAACGAGGGAGACATCTTCGTGGCCGACCGCGGCTACGCGCACCCGGGCGGAATCGCCCATGTCAGGCGCCATGGCGGCGATGTGATTGTGCGCATGAACCTGGTGACCCTGCCGCTGACGCACCCCACCACGGGTCGCCCACTGGACGTGCTACAGCAGGTGCGAGGGTTGCAGGTGGGCCAAGCGGGAAGTTGGGCGGCCTGCCTGAAGGTCAAGGCTGAGCGCGGTGGTCAGCGAGCTCACGAGATCGCAGGAAGGCTGTGCGCAGTGCGCAAGAGCGCTGCCGCGGCGACGCAAGGGCGTAATCGGGTGCGCCGCGAGAGCATGCGTGGGCACCAGCAAGTGCAGCCCCAGACATTGGAGGCGGCCGAGTACGTACTGATCTTCACCACGCTGGGGCCCGATATCAGCGCTGAACAAGTGATGACACTGTATCGGCTGCGCTGGCAGATAGAGTTGGAGTTCAAGCGACTGAAGTCGCTAATTCAGTTGGGCCACCTGAAGAAACACGACGCGCGGGCGGCGCGAAGTTGGTTGCAGGGAAAGTTGCTGGTGGCCTTGCTGATTGCCCGTCTTGTCGCTCACGCAGAGCGCGTTTCCCCCTGGGGATACGAGATTGCGTGGCTCGCCACGCCAGCGCCAGAGTTGTCCGTGGCGTGAAACTTCGCTGATGCTGGCACTGCTTTGTCGTTGCGTGGCTCCTACCCTGGGACTTGCCGATGCGATCACGCAGTGGCAAGCATTGCGCCATCGCCTCGCCGAGCCGCCACGCCGCAGGTTGCTACAGCGACAAACGGGACGTGAATTACTAAGTTAGCGCTTATGGGATCAAGTCCGGGATGACAGCTATTGAGTCCGGGATGACAATTGCGGAGCCCGGGATGACAGCTACTGAGTCCGGCACGATAGTGTGTTCCTTTGTGCGCGTCATGATTTATGGGAAGCTCAATAGTCTCATTTTGGCGCGCATCGTGCTTTAACCTGTTAACCTAGCGCTTTTATTCGCAACCTCATCCTGACTGGAGAAACCATGATCCTCAAACAGATCGTCAAGACCTCGCTATTGGCCGTGGCAGCTGCGCTGGCACTCGCTGGCGCTGCCCAGGCACAACAGTACTTCCGCATCGGCACGGGCGGCACCGCCGGCACCTACTACCCGATTGGCGGCATGATTGCCAACGCGGTCTCGGTACCAGGCAAGATCATCGCCACGGCACAGGCCTCCAACGGCTCGCTGGCCAACGTCAACGGCATCGCTGGCGGCTCGATGGAGTCCGGTTTCAGCCAGTCCGACGTCGCGACCTGGGCGCAAAAAGGCACGGGCATCTATGAAGGCAAGCCCAACGTGGCGGGTCTGCGCATGATTGCCAACCTGTACCCTGAAAGCCTGCACATCGTGGTCAAGAAGGGATCCAACATCAAGACTGTGGCCGACCTCAAGGGCAAGCGCGTCGCCCTGGACGAGCCTGGCTCGGGAACGCTGATCAATGCGCGTCTGGTGTTGCTGGCCTATGGCGTGAAAGAGTCTGACATCAAACCCGAGTACATCAAGCCCAATCAGGCTGGCGACAAGATGAAGGACGGTGCTCTTGATGCCTTCTTCTTCACCGGTGGTGCGCCAGCGGGTGCTATCGCCGAACTGGCTTCCAGTGGTGCTGGCATTGAACTGGTGCCTATCGATGGTCCGCAGGCAGATGGCTTGCGCAAGACCAGTGGCTTCTTTGCCGTGGACAATATTCCTGCCGACACCTACAAGGGCGTTGCCGCCGTCAAGACCCTGGCGGTTGGTGCGCAATGGGTGACCAGCGACAAGGCAGATGCCGAAACGGTCTACCAGATCACCAAAGCCCTGTACAGCGACGCCGTGCAGAAGACACTGGCTGCCGGTCACGCCAAGGGCAAGTACATCAACCTGCAAAATGCCGTGCAAGGTGTTGGCATTCCGTTCCACCCGGGCGCTGAAAAGTACTATCGTGAAGCTGGCGTTTTGAAATAAACTCGGTCCCATGATTCGACAGACAACGGGCGGACCTTCCGCCCGTTGTCGTTTCTAAAGCCGTTTCGAGAACACCATGAATACTCCTGCCATCAGCCTGCCCGACGAGAAGAAACTCCAGGAACTGGAAGAAAAGTTTGACCCCGAAATGCGCTTTCGGCCGACCGTGCCGCCAGCCACGCAACTCGTCAAATGGATGCTGATCACGTTGTCTTGTTTTCATTACTACACGGCGGGTTTTGGCCTGTTGCAGGAAATCACGCACCGCGGTGTGCACATGGCGTTTGTTCTGAGCATGATCTTCCTGGTCTTTGCCGGAAGCAAGAAAACAGCTGCGACGGCGCCAAAAAATTCCTGGCTGACGCCCGGTGGTGTTCCGGTCACCGATTGGCTGCTCGGCCTTTGTTGTGCCCTGAGTGTGCTCTACATCCCCTATGTGTTTGACGACCTGGCTTTTCGTATCGGCAACCCCAGCAACTGGGACGTGCTGTTCGGCACGATTCTGTTTGGCACCCTGCTGGAGGCAACGCGGCGCTGCATGGGTTGGCCGCTACCGCTGATCGCGCTGGGCTTTACCGCCTACGCCCTGTTTGGCCCGATCTTCCCGGGGCTGCTGCAGCACGCAGGCGCCAACTGGAGCCTGATGATCAATCACCAGTATCTGACCAGCCAGGGCATTTACGGCGTCGCGGTCGGTGTGGTGGCAACCTACGTCTTTCACTTCGTGCTGTTTGGTGTGCTGGCCACGCGGGTCGGTCTGGGACAACTGTTTCTGGACATCGCCGCCAGCATTGCCGGGCGCTACGCAGGCGGTCCGGCCAAGGTCAGTGTCTTTGGTTCAGCGATGTTCGGCATGCTCAGTGGCTCCTCCGTGGCCAATGCGGTGACGGTGGGTTCGCTCACGATTCCGGCCATGATCCGCGTCGGTTACCAGCGACACTTTGCCGCTGCGGTTGAGGCGGCCTCTTCCACCGGTGGTCAGATCACACCACCGGTGCTGGGCGCGGCCGCCTTCCTGATGATCGAATTTCTGAACCTGCCCTACCAGACCATCATCGCAGCGGCCGTGGTACCTGCCTTCATGCACTTTTTCGGCGTCTTCATGCAGGTTCACTTCGAGGCCAAACGCTACGGTCTGCGTGGCCTGACCGAAGAGGAAATGCCCAAGCTCAAGGCCTCGCTGAAAATGCGCTGGCCGACCCTGATTCCGCTGTTCCTGTTGATCAGTATTCTGGCCTCCGGTCGCACACCGTACCTGGCCGCTTTTGTCGGCATCAGTTCCTGCGCCATCGTCGGCCTGTCCACCGCCACGCAGGGCAACACCGTCAAGAACTGGGCCATGATGCTGGGTTTGCATGGTTTGCTGGTGGCGATTGCCTTTGGCGACTACGGCGAACACAACGCGCAGATCAAGCTTGCACTTTTTGCCGTGGCGGTGCTGACCGAAATCACGGTCTCCAGGCTCGCCGGGATCACCGGTCGGCTCAACCATGCGGCGCTGGTCGAAGCGTTCGAGACGGGCGCCAAGTACGCGCTGGCGGTGGGAGCCGCGGCGGCGACGGTCGGCATCGTGATCGGTGTCGTGACATTGACTGGCGTTGGTTTCAAGATCAGCTTCATCATCACCAGTGCCGCGCAAAGCATGGCTAGCGGCCTGGCCTGGGTCATTCCCGCTGCCATGGCGAGCCCGCAGTCACTGACCCTGCTGTGCGCCCTGATCATGACCGGCGTCGTCTGTATCCTGATGGGTTGCGGTATCCCCACTACCGCCAACTACATCATCATGGTGTCGGTCGCAGCGCCAACACTGGTTCAACTCGGTGTGGAGCCGCTGGTGGCGCATTTCTTCGTCTTCTACTACGGTGTGCTGGCCGATATCACGCCGCCGGTGGCACTCGCCGCGTACGCAGCGGCCGGCATGGCTGGCAGTGACCCGTTCAAGACCGGCAACACGGCCTTCCGCCTGGGCATGGCCAAGGCCTTGGTTCCGTTCGTCTTTGTCTTCTCACCGTCGCTGCTGCTGGTCGCCAAGGGCTTCACCTGGTACGACTTTGTGGTCACCTTCACCGGTTGCGTGCTCGGTATCACGATGCTGGCCGCCGCGCTGTCCAAGTACTTCCTGGTGGAAATGAAGCGCTGGGAACAATACCTGTGCTTCGCCGCCGCACTGTTGCTGATCGCACCGGGTCTGACGCCAACGCTGATTGGCGCGGCACTGGCCATTCCGATGCTGCTAAGACACGTCAGGGCTTTGCGCCTGGTGCCAAAGTTGGCCGTCCACTGATCGACTCCGCGACCACTTCTCTCCCCACTCACTCTCCCCCGCCTCTCTCCCGCCCCGTCGGGCGGAAGAGAGGAGCCAACAGCCCCATTTGGCCGCGTGCGAAAGCACTGCAGTGCATCTCGATTGACAGCGCGAGGACTCGGGGTTTTGCCAAATTGGCGTCTGGCCGTATAAACTTTTATGCCGTTGAATGGCTGTCATTGCGGACCTGATCCGCAATCCAGTCGCGGCGTAGTACTGGATGCCGGATCGAGTCCGGCATGACAGCAACGACCCATGCTGCCTGCCCACGACGCTGTGGCGCCCTCGGCATTGACCCGACTGGCCCGACAGATGTCGTGGATTTCGGAGCCCTCGGCATCAGCAGAAGCCCCAGCGCACTCGGCGCCGCTGGCGATGCGATACTCTCGCGGTCACACCCCAACAGCCCGCCCTACTGCAAGGTCCACTCACCATGAACGCTATTTTTCGCAGCCTCGTCGGCACAGCCATTTCACTCACCCTCCTTGGCAGCGTGCTGGCTGCTGATGGCGCCAAGCCAACAACGCAAAACCGCTCCGAGATCGCAGCTGAATTCCGCTGGGACTTCAGCCCCATCTATGCCAGCTGGGACGCCTGGGAAGCGGGCATGCAGGATATCGACGGCCGCATTGACGCCTTCGTCAAACTCAAGGGTACGCTCAAGAACGGACCGGACGCGGTCCTGAAGGCGTATCAGGCTTTCGACGACATCGGCAAACTGCAGTACAAGGTCTATGGCTACACCGCTCTGCAGCGCGACATCGACACGCGCAATCAGGACGTCTCGGGCCGGTTCCAGCGTGTCATGGCCCTGTTCGCGAAACTCGGTACTGCGACCTCCTGGTTCACGCCGGAACTGCTGAGCGTGGCGCAGCCGACCATGGAGCAGTGGATTGCCGCCACGCCAGCGCTGCAAGCCTACAGTTTCACGATTCTGGACAACTACCGCCAGCAAAAACATGTGCTGGACGAATCGGGCGAGCGCCTGCTGTCCTACGCCGCGCGCTTCAGCGCCACGCCCAAGGCAACCTTTCAGGAACTCTCAACCTCGGACATCAAGTTCCCGCTGGTCACACTCTCTGACGGCAAGGAGATCAAACTCTCGCCCGGCACCTACCAGTCGGTGCTGGCCACCAACTACAAGCAGGCGGACCGCGCCAAGGCTTTCGAGGCCTATCTGAAGACCTATGCAGCGACCACCAACACCTACGCCGCCATCTACAACGGTGTGTTGCAGCACGACTGGTTCGGCGCCCAGGCGAGAAATTTTCCCAGCACGCTCGAAGCAGCGCTGGACGGCAACGCAATCCCGGTCTCGGTAGTGACGAATCTGGTCGATACCGTGCGCCAGGGCACGGCGCCGCTGCAACGTTACGCGAAGCTGCGCAAGAAGCTGCTCGGGCTGGACAACTACCACCTGTATGACGGTGCGATCCCGATCTACAAGACTGACAAGACCTATCCCTATGTCGAATCGCGCGACCAGGTACTGGCCTCGGTGGCTCCGCTGGGTGCGGATTACGTGGCGAAGTACCGCAAGTTCATGGCCGGCAAGCAGGTCGACGTCTATGAAACCGAGGGCAAGCGCAGCGGTGCCTACGTCAGCGGTATTTACGGCGTCGGCCCCTACATGCTGCTCAATCACAATGACACGCAGGACGCGCTGTTCACGCTGGCGCACGAAGGCGGGCACGCCATGCACACGCTGCTCTCGCATGAAACGCAACCCTTCGTGATGGCCGACTACACCATCTTCGTGGCGGAAGTTGCATCCACCACCAACGAGCGCTTTCTCCTGAACCGTCTGTTGCAGGCAACGACAGATCCAAAGGAGCGCTTCTTGCTGCTGCAACACGCGGTCGACTCCATCGTCGGCACCTTCTACACTCAGGTACTGTTTGCCGACTTCGAGCTGCAAGCCCACAAGCTGGTGGAACAGGGCAAGCCGATCACCTCCGACGTCCTGAACGGCATTTACCTGAAGCTGCTGCAGGACTACTACGGCGATGCGGTGACGGTCGACGACCTGTACAAATACACCTGGTCGCGCATTCCCCACTTCTTCAACTCGCCGTATTACGTCTATCAGTATGCCACCTGCTTTGCCTCCTCGGCCAAGCTGTTCAAGGACATGACGACCGGCTCGGATGCATCCCGCGCCGCCGCCACCGAGCGTTACCTGACCCTGCTCAAGAGCGGTGGCAACGACCACCCGATGCAGCAACTGCAAAAAGCGGGTGTTGACTTGTCCAAACGGGAAACCGTGCAGGCGATGGTGGAACAGATGGAAGAACTGGTCGCACAAATGGAAGTCGAAGCGGCCAAAATTCGCTGAACCCGATGCGCTACCATGCGACCGAAGTGAAGGAGACATCATGCCCGTGATCACCAACATTGAAGACCTGCGGATCATGGCTGAAAAGCGCGTACCGCGCATGTTCTACGACTACGCCGACTCCGGCTCCTGGACCGAGGGCACCTACCGCTCCAACGAGACCGATTTCCAGAAAATCAAATTGCGCCAGCGCGTGGCGATCAATATGGACGGTCGCAGCACGGCCAGCACCATGGTCGGGCAGAAAGTGGCGATGCCAGTAGCACTGGCACCAGTCGGTCTGACCGGCATGCAGCACGCCGACGGCGAGATTCTGGCAGCGCGTGCGGCCAAGGCCTTTGGTGTGCCTTTCACGCTCTCCACCATGAGCATCTGCTCGATTGAAGACGTTGCCCAGGGCACCGGCAATCACCCGTTCTGGTTCCAGGTCTATGTGATCAAGGACCGCGGTTTCATCGAGCGCCTGATCGAGCGCGCGCGCGCCGCCAACTGCTCGGCCCTGGTGCTGACGCTGGATCTGCAGATCATCGGTCAGCGCCACAAGGACCTCAAGAACGGCCTGAGCGCGCCGCCCAAAATGACGCTGCCCAACATCCTCAACATGATGACCAAGCCGCGCTGGGGGCTGGGCATGCTCGGCACCAAGCGGCGCGTTTTTGGCAACATCGTCGGCCACGTTACTGGCGTCGAGGACATGGGTTCACTCTCGCAGTGGACGGCCAGCCAGTTTGATCCAACGCTGAACTGGAACGACGTCGAATGGATCAAGAAACGCTGGGGCGGCAAACTGATTCTCAAAGGCATTCAGGACGTGGAAGACGCCAGGCTCGCCGTCAGTTCCGGTGCCGATGCGCTGATCGTTTCCAACCATGGCGGACGCCAGTTGGACGGCGCTGAATCGAGCATCCGTGCCCTGCCGGCCATCGTGGACGCCGTCGGCAAGGAGATCGAAGTGCATATGGATGGTGGTATCCGCAGCGGTCAGGACGTGCTCAAGGCGCGCGCGCTGGGAGCGCGTGGCACCTACATCGGACGCGCCTACATCTACGGCCTGGGCGCCATGGGTGAGGTCGGCGTCGCCAAGTCACTGGAAATCATCCGCAAGGAACTCGACACCACCATGGCGCTGTGCGGTCGCACGGATATCGACACGATCGATAAGTCGATTTTGCTGCCGGGAACTTATCCAGCTTAAATCGTCTGTCTTTGCAAAAATGATGACGAGCCAAACTCCGCTCACCATGCCGGGTGGATCAGGCCGCTGTGGCACTCAACTCCGCGGCTGTCCGCCGTCCTAAGGACTCCCCCTTTATGCCGCTGCGCTGAGTGCCCCATCAGCCTGATCTTGCGCACGGGCTTGTCATTGCGGGCGCCGGCTGTCATTGCGGGCGCCGGCTGTCATTGCGGGCCTGACCCGCAATCCAGTGGCGGCGTGGCACTGGATCCCGGATGTTGAAACCCCGGACCTGATCCGGGGCCGGGATGACAAGCCGTAAGTCCGGGATGACAAGACCAAAGGTCGCAGGACATTCGCGGAGTCAGCCACGGTAGCACCCCTCGACCCACACGCGCCAGAACGTCAATAGCTAGCTGATCAGACCCGTTGTCTTGTCGATCTCGATGGCCTGGTCCAGCGCTTCGAGCAGCGCTTTTCGAACCTTCAGTTTGGTTTTGGCGTGGGCTTTCAGATTGATCGTCTTCAACTGCTGGGCCATCGCACGGGCCGCGCTCATCAGTTCCTCTGGCGCCACCACCGCGTCAAGAAACCCGGCTTCCAGGGCGCTTTGCGGGTTGAACATTTCGGCGTTGATCACGGAGCGCTGAAACACCGCCTTGCTCAGGCGATCGCGCGCCGTCTCGATGCCTACCCAGTGCATCGTCAACCCGATCTTGACTTCATTCAGACCGATCGTGAAATTTCCCTCGACGCCGATGCGGTAATCGGCCGACAGCAGCAGGAAAGCGCCCTTGGCCACGGCGTGCCCGGGGCAGGCCACGATGATCGGATAGGGATGCGAGAGCATGCGCCGGGACAGCAGGCTGCCCTGCGTGACCAGTGAGAGCGCGCTTTCGGGAGACGCCGTCATGACCTTGAGGTCATAGCCGCCCGAGAGAATGCCCGGCTGTCCGGTGATGATGACAATCGCCTTGTCCTGCACGGCGCGGTCCAGCGCCTGATTGAAGCCCTTGATGACATCAGGCGAGATCGCGTTGACCTTGCCATTGCTGAGGGTCAGCGTGGCAACGCCATCGTCCAACTGGTAAGAAACAGGTTCAGACACAATCAATTCCTTCAAGAATGAAACTTGACGCACTGTCAAAATGGCAAGTATGGCACTTTTCCCAACCCAGAAAGCCCTGCGCACCGGCACGCTGCTGGTGTTCCTGCAACTCGGCCTGTTGCTGCTCATGACACTGCTGGCACTGCCCGCCATTTTTCGACTCGCGATTCCCCTGGGTGCCTGGCTGCTGGCCGTCATCGCGGTCGCACTGGCGCTCTGGACCCTGAGACACAACCGGTTAGGAAATTTCAGCATTCATCCCAAACCCAAAGGCTCGGGCGTCCTGGTGACGAGCGGACCGTACCGCTGGATTCGCCATCCCATGTACAGCGCCGTACTGCTCGGCGCCGCAGCGCTGGCTTGGCTGTCGAACCCGCTGGCCGCCTGGACGGCCTGGCTGGCGCTGGCGCTGGTGCTGCTCCTGAAGTCTCGGATGGAAGAGACCTGGCTGCAGCAGCGCCATCCCGATTACGGCGCCTACATGCAGCGCAGCAAACGCTTCCTGCCCTGGCTGCTTTGAGGAATCAGACCGGTTCGCGGTACTGATCCTCCAGCAACTTCGCCTGCGCTGCGGCGAGCCGCGCGATCGGCACCCGCGGACCTGAGCAGGAGACGTAGTTGAGCTTGATGTAATGGCAGAAGTGGATGGAGCCCGGATGCCCACCGTGCTCGCCGCAGATGCCGATCTTCAGATCCGGATTGGTCTCGCGACCCTGTTTCACAGCCATCTTCATCAACTGCCCAACGCCTTTGATGTCAAGCACTTCGAACGGGTTGTCTTCCAGAATGCCGGTCTCGTTGTAGAAGGGCAGGAACTTGTTCTCCGCGTCTTCGCGGCTGAAGGAAAAGGTGGCCTGACTCAGATCGTTGGTGCCAAACGAAAAGAACTCGGCGATCTCGGCCATGCGGCCCGAACGCATGCAGGCGCGCACCACTTCGAGCATGGAACCGAATTTGTACTGCACGTCGATGCCGTGGGTCGCTTTCACTTCCTTGTGAATGCGCAGCACGTAGCTATGGATGCGCTTGAGCTCCTCCACCGTCGCCACCTGCGGCACCATGATCTCGGGGTAGATCTCCAGGCCCTGACTGGCACACAGCGCAGCGGCTTCCATGATGGCGCGGATCTGCATCGAATAAATCTCGGGGTAGGTGATGCCGAGGCGCACGCCACGATGGCCCAGCATCGGATTGACTTCGGCCAGCGCCCGCACCTTCTTGAGCACTTTTTCCTTGCGGCCGATCACATCGTCTTCCAGATGCGAATCCTTGAAGGTATCAAGGCCGCGCATCAACTTGTTCAGACCATCGGCGTATTGCTGATAGAGCTTGGGACTGAGCATCTTGAGCGTATCGGGCATCTCTTCGAGCCCCTTAATGGTGTCGCGCAACTGGTGCAGGTGCGCAATCTCCAGCTCGAGTTGCGCCGCGGTCGGCAGGAACTCGTGCATCGGCGGATCGAGCAGCCGCACCGTCACTGGCAAGCCCTTCATGGCCTTGAAGATGCCCTTGAAATCGGCGCGCTGGATCGGCAGCAGGCGGTCCAACGCCGAGCGCCTTTCCTCGGGCGTCTCGGCCAGAATCATTTCCTGCACGATGGGCAGACGATCGGTGCGGTTGAACATGCG
>Ga0194058_10000479_pt1 | contig 19418 bp, 15 predicted proteins | sample SepL4417m_MetaG_FD_155490 | JGI IMG/M metagenome (GOLD analysis project Ga0194058, IMG submission 155490) | Anoxic zone freshwater microbial communities from boreal shield lake in IISD Experimental Lakes Area, Ontario, Canada - Sep2016-L442-17m | ecosystem: Environmental > Aquatic > Freshwater... | reverse complement strand
GTTGCGCCTAGGCCCAGGCGACGATGCGGCCGTGCTGCGGATGGCCGGCATTGATGAATGTGTTATCACGGTCGATCTGCTTACCGATCAGGTCGACTTCCTCTTGGCCGAGGTCGATCCTCGCCGCGTCGGCCGAAAGGCATTGGCGGTGAACCTCAGTGATCTGGCGGCAATGGCCGCCCGCCCCCTAGCTGCCGTGCTGGCCGTCGCTTTGCCGCGCCAGGGCGGACTCGAGTTGGCCGTGCAGCTTTATGAAGGTATTCTGCCGTTGGCTGAAAAGTACCATCTGGCCATTGCCGGCGGCGACACGAATAGTTGGGACGGCCCTCTGGTCATCACGGCCACTTTGCTCGGCCAGGTCACCGCTCGCGGGCCGCTCTGTCGCAAGGGTGCGACGGTCGGCGACCGGATCATCGTCACCGGGGCTTTTGGCGGTAGCATCCTGGGAAGGCAGTTCGACTTTGAACCACGAGTCAACGAGGCCTTGCTGCTCAAGGATCGCTACGTATTGCATGCCGGCATGGACGTCAGTGATGGGTTGGCGATCGATCTCTCACGGCTGGCTCGCGAAAGCGGTCTGGGCGCAATCGTCGATACGGATTGCATACCGATTCACGAAGATGCCCGGCAACTGGCAAGACAGCGCAACGACGGCCGCACGCCGCTCGAACATGCCTTGGGCGACGGCGAAGATTTTGAGTTGCTGCTGGCCGTCCCGCCCAACGAGGCCCGGCGGATGCTCGCCGAGCAGCCGCTTGGGGTGCCGCTGACCGACATCGGCTTTTATACCGCTGAGCCAGGCCTTTGGCAGCGCGAGTCTGGCGGTCCCATCCAACCGTTGACGCCGTCGGGCTGGGAGCATAACTTTACATAGACTCCCATCGCCCTGTACTCAGGGAGAGGGGCAGGGGGTGAGGGAGCCTACCATTTTTTCTTTTCCACAACAGAGACCCTACATAAGATGCCTCCCATCCTATTCCATGCTGAAAACGAAGCCGCTACCACGGCCTTGGGCCATGCCTTGGCCGACGTGCTGCCGCCGGGCACCACGGTTGCTCTTTGCGGCACCCTGGGAGCTGGCAAAACACGGTTGGTGCAGGCTATCGCCGAAGGTCTGGGCGTCAATCGCCGCGACGTAGTCAGCCCCACGTTCGTGCTTATTCAGGAGCATCGCGGCCGGCGGATGATCTATCACATCGACGCCTATCGCCTTCGTGACGACGATGAGTTCCAGCAACTTGGCCCCGACGAGTATTTTGAGAGCGACGGTCTGGTACTCATCGAATGGGCGGATCGCGTCGAAGGGTCGCTGCCCCGCGAGTACGTCGAGATTTGCATCGAGGTCACCGGCATCGAGTCGCGGCGATTTGAGATTCGCGCCATCGGCCGCCGATTTGAAGAAGTTCTGCGGCAGTTGAAGGTGGGAGGAAGGGATTAAAGCGTGGAGCGGGTGGCGTGGAGCCTTGGGCCGGGGGTGAGGGCCGCCATCTCCCCTTGCGCCCTCTCGCGGTGAATTCTAAATTCTTTTGACAGAAATATGAGGGACAGAAAAATAAGTATTGACTATATATCGCAATTATGCGATAATATCAGAATGGACAAAGCGTGATTGGTGAACGAAAGGTGACGATGCCCAAGACAGATGTAGTGTTCTTCGCAGAGGATGGAGCGGCTCCGTTACTTGATTGGCTCGACAAGCAGGATCGCAAGGTCCAGGACAAGTTTCTGGTAAAGATCGAACGGCTCGAAGAATGTGGGCACGAACTTCGCCGCCCGGAAGCAGATTACCTGCGGGATGGAGTTTACGAACTACGGGTGCGGCATAGAAGTGTCAATTATCGAATGCTTTACTTCTTCCATGACCAGAGTGCTGTGGTTTCGCACGGTCTGACGAAGGAGGATGTCGTGCCGGATCGAGACATTGACTTAGCCATGTCGCGCAACATGCAATTCAGGCAAGCCCCCGAGATGCACACTTATCAGGAGAGAACCGATGGCTGAAAAAACAACCAGCAACGCAGTGGAAATCCTCCATGGCAAGTATGTGAAGGACGATCCGAAGAGAAAGGCTTCGGTTGAAACTCAGCGAGTAAATGCGGAGATCGCCCGGCTAATCCATACCATGAGAACCGAGGCAGGGCTGACACAAGGGCAACTCGCGGAACTTGTTGCAACAACACAATCAGTCATCAGCCGCCTCGAAGATTCCGACTATGAAGGTCATTCCCTGTCAATGCTCCATCGCATCGCAAAAGCACTGCAAAAGACTCTGACGGTGGCAATGACGGCGAATACCTAGTTTTTTGTTTGAAATCCAAGTGTTCCCCTCCGTCCTCAAAGAAAATTCACCGCAAAAGAACACAGAGAACGCAAAGAACCGAATCTTTCTCCTCCTCCCCTCGCCCGTACTCGGGAGAGGGGGGCCGGGGGTGAGGGCAGCCATTTCCCTTTGCGTCCTCTCGCGGTGAATCCTAAATTCTTTTGACAGAAAAATGAGGGACAGAAAAATAGGGAAGAAAGCAATGAACCGCGGATGACACGGATAGGGAAAGATAAATATCCTTCCTGCATTTGTCTTTCCGTCATCCATCTTTCTGTCATTTTCCCCTTTTCGTGTCCTTTCGTGTTTTTCGTGGCTTCCCCCTTCTCCCTTTTCCAATTATGCCGCTTCTATCACTGCCCACCGGTTTACTCTTCGCTTCGCAGCGATTGTTCCGAAAACAACTGAGGTGATCCATCGTTGCAAGCCCCAAGGGCCCGTATTATGAAAACATGGAAACTAGGTGTTGTGGTACTTGTTGCTAACCTGTTGGTTGGTATGGCGATGGCGGCCAATCCCGTGGCCGTAGCCTCGACTCCCTCGTTAACTCCTTGCGGCACAGCCCTATGCACGAGTGCCTATTATTGTCCAAAGCCGATGCCTTGCCTGGCGTGTCTTCCCTGCGACGGCATCTGCGTGCCGTATTGCCCGAAGCCAATGCCCTATCTGACCTGCCCACCCTGCGACGGCATCTGCGTGCCCTATTGCGGCAAGCCGATGCCCCGTCTTTGCACGCCTATCGTCCGGCCGGAATGTTGTCAGATGCCCCCTTGCCCAAGGGTGCCACCAATTGTCGGCCGTCCTCGGTCCGCGACATTTGCTCCTTGATCATAACCTTGCCAACTGCTAGCGTAGGGTGCGCGGAGCGAACTGCCCGGCAAATGGTGGGTTGCGCACGAAGTCGAGACTCTGACGGTATCGTTTCCCAGGGTAGTCGCTGCGCAACTACCCTGGGCTAGGGGACATAACGCCGTCGGCGTAGAGAATGGATGGACACGAGTTCCCGGTATCGGCGGGGTCAGGAGACCCGCGCCGAACCTAGAAGCTATCGCGACGCCTGCACTCGTTTCTGCACGTCGGTCTCCAGGACGCCAAAAGTAGCCTCATGGCGCTGGACCGTCATCTGCAGCGCGTAAAGCATCCGCTTTGCCGTGTAAAAGTTCGTCACGATCCGCTGCGTAATGGCAATCGGCACCGTCGGCACACCGAACGGCTGGGGGTTCAGGCCGAAATCGATGATCAGTTCCTCGGGCGTGCCCGTCACGCGGCAGAAATTTGAATAAAGCGGACTGGCTTTGGTGTCATCGATGTGTACCTCCTGCCGTTGCGCGGCAGGAGCCGCCACGGGAGCAGCAGTTTCGGGAGATAGGTTTTCTGAAGATTCGCTCACAGTTTACCCCTTGGTTAGGAAATTAGTTGCCCGCCAGAATATCAAGTGCGTCAGACTTTCCAGCCCGACCCTGTCTGGTCTTGGTCAGGCTGAAAAGCCTAACGTAGGACAATTCTAGCATATTGAGAGCGATTGTCAAAGAAATAGTTCAGGTAATTCCAGAACCATGCGTCAGCCCGCGGGGAGCTTGAGTTCGACCGTGGTGCCGCCGCTCGGCAGCGAAACTTTCCTCGAGATTGACTTGCCTTCGTACGTAGCGGTAACTTCATAGTCTCCCAGGAATGCGCGGAGGGCGGTCGCTCCGTCGTGGTCGGTCTTCAGCGCGGCATTCGTGCGCCATTGGCGGAATACGAGGTCCATCCATGCCAGGCCATTGGGCTTGATCGTCCAATCGGTGCGCCATAAAGCGGCCTCGGGAAGCCAATGGCGTCCCTCCCAGAATCCCCAGAGCGTGATTTTTTCCACGGCCGGGTGGGAGTAGAGTACGGTCATGATGTCGCGCTGGTAGTCGGCCTGGACGGCCTCGTCGGAGAGGTTGATGTCCAACTCCGAGGCATGGAGCGGATAACCGAAGGCCGCGAAGCGATCGAGCATCGCCATGCAGTCGTCCGGCGCACGGAGGATTTGGCTGAAGTGGCACTGCAAGCCGACAACGTCCATTGCCGTGCGCTGCTCTTTCAAATAACGGATCCACGCCAGATATCCGTCGATATGCTCCCGGCTGGGATTGGCCATGTCGCCAAAATCGTTGACGGCCAACCGCAGCGATGGGTCGATTTGCTTGGCCCGGCGAAAGGTTTCGACGACGAGCCGCTTGCCCTCTTCGTCCCCCAGGGATTCCTGAAAAAATCGGTTCGTGTGGAGTTCGTTCAGGGCATTCCACTCCCTGACCTGGCCCTTGCAGGCATTGAGCTTTTCATCGACATGAGCCATGACCAGACGACGGACCTCGTCGGGCTTGGTCTTGGCCGCAACAAGGCGCTCAGGCAGGCCATCGGAAATATGCGGCCATAGGATGTGGCAGCCATGGACGTATTTCCCATGCTCGCGCAGCCACTTGATCGCATCGAGCGCAACCTGATGATTCGATTCCCAGGGGATCTGGCAGGTTTCGTATTCGATGGTGACGTGGGTAAAGAGTTTGTCGACCATGTCGCGATAACGGTCGGCGTCAGGGCCTTTCCGCCGCACCAGCATACTGCTGGAAACGGCGGTAGCGAAGGGAAATGCCTGCCTCGTCATGCGGACCTCAACGGCCGCACCCTCAGTTGGCGTGCCATCGGCGTTGAGGACGCGGATATTCAGATCGCCTTTGCGAAGCTTGTCGATTCGCTGGGCGGCCGCCTTGCGCCAGGGAGCGGTGGCTTCTCGCCCCGGATAGGTCAGGACGGCGGGCGGGCGGTTTTCGCCGCCGCGAACCTCCACGGTCGTGGTGAAGGCGATGACCGCAAGAAAAACGATGCTGCAAGCCAGCCACGCGACGGTTTTGAACATCATTCGCGACATCAAGCCTGTTTCGGAAAGAGTTTCCGTAGATATTGCAGATTCCGACGATGGCTCTCGTCAAACCCTAACGGCTTCTTGCCGGAAACCTCGATCCACTGTTCAATTTGCAGCCAGCCACGATAGCCGATGGCATCCATGCCGCGTCGAACCTGGGCAAAATCGATTTTCCCCTCGCCCAGCAATATGCTGCCGCAGTCCTTGGCGTGGAACTCGCAGATGCGGTCCTTGAGCAGGGTGATTTCCTGCACGACATCGCGGCCGGCGACGTGTGCGTGGGCCGTGTCGAAGTAGGCTTTCACGGCGGGGGAGCCGATTCGATCAAGAATCTTCAAGTAATGCTCCACGCTGCACTCACCCTCCAGGCCGAGAACGACCCCGGCCTTTTCCGCTTTGGGGGCATGCTCTTTCAGCCGGCCTACGAAGGCATCGATCTTGCCGGCAGGCTGGAGGATATCGCTTTTGCCGAAGCAAGCCACAAGAATGATTTTCTGATTCATTGCCGTGGCGATATCGATTGCGGCATCCAAGATCGCCGGGGCGCGCTTGTCGGTAGCCAAGGGAAGACCGCCAAAGATGCCCAGGGCCAGAGAAGCAATCTCGACATGATGCTTTTGGGCAAGCGTCATAAATTGCTTTTGCCGATCGGGATTACGCATCGCCTCGACATTTCCCAGATCCACTTGGACACCATCCAGCCCGAGTCGCGCGGCGACCGCAAACGCCTCGGGGTTGTTGGCGCCCTTCAATTCCCAATCGACACCGCCGATCTTAAAACCCTTGGCTGGGCTTTCCGGGCCATCGGCTGCCAAGAGCGGGCTAGTGACTGCTAGCGCGGTTAAGGCAGCGGCTTGCTTGAGAACGTCGCGTCGTGAAGTGCGTGTTTTCATTAGTACGGTTTCGTCCTACCGGGCATGGCGCAGGCATAGGTGCCGTCCGGGCGTGGCTTGACTGGCGTGTCCGCGTCCCAGGCAAGTATTTTGGGGGAGAGGTCTCGTTGCGAGTTAATCGCCTTGTCCCACCGAATGACTTGGCCCGAGTAAGTGGCCATGCGCCCCATAATGGCCGTCATGGTACTCTTGGCCCCGTTATCGGCTTCGTTGTAGGGCTTACCGGCCAGCATGGCGGCGAAGAAGTCGTCCATTTCCTTCTGATGTCCGTCGGCTCCCACGCGCCAGCGGATCGGTTTCTGCCCGTTCACCGAGAGGAAGGAGTTGCCGACGCCGTTCAAATCAACCCGACCCTTGGTGCCGTGGGCGTGTTGCGAATAGTTAAATCCCGTTTCGTTGATCTGACGGCAGTAGCTGAACATTTTCAGGCCGTTGGCAAACGTGAACTCGACCGTGTGATGGTCGAAGATTTCGCCGTATTCCTTGCCGATGCGAACCTGCCGGCCGCCGATCCCTTCGGCCTCGACAGGATACCCCTGGGCAATCCAATTGCCCACGTCGATGTCGTGTACGTGCTGCTCGGCAATATGGTCGCCCGAGAGCCAGGTAAAGTAATACCAGTTATTGACTTGGTACTGAAATTCCGTCTGACTGGGTTGCCGGGGCCGAATCCAGATTTCGACGGTGTTGAAGTAGACCCGCAGGAAATTCAAGTCACCGATGGCCCCGTCGTGGATCTTCTGGACCGCCTCACGATATCGGTCTTCGTGGCGGAGGTGGTGGCCCACGGAGACCAAGAGACCTTTCTTCTTGGCGTCTTCGTTGGCGGCCAGGACGCGTCGAACGCCCGGGCTGTCGGTCGCCACCGGCTTCTCCATGAAGACATTCTTGCCAGCCTTCACAGCCGCCTCGAAATGCGCTGGGCGGAAGCCGGGTGGGCTGCACAACAGCACCATGTCCACCCCGGAATCGATCAGATTCTGATAGCTGTCCAGTCCGGCGAACCTCCGCTCGGGCGTCACATCAACCAGGTCGGGTTGGTCCTTGCACTCCTTGCGGATGTTTTTCAGGCTGATCTCCAGCGGGCCGCTGAAGGCATCGGCCATGACAACGAGTTTGAGCTTGGCACCGGCCGCGTTCTTCAGGGCATTGACGGCCGCCCCAGTGCCTCGGCCCCCGCAACCCACCAATCCAATCCGAATGATATCGCTACCGGCCGCATGGGCGGAGCGTGCCAGGCTCAAACCGCCCGCTAACATCGCGCCGGCTGTGGCCGACTTGGCAAGGAATTCGCGACGGGAAGTGAATAATCGTGGGGACTTAGGATTCATTACTTTTGGCTCCTGTTTCTCAGGTCTTTCATGTATTCCAGCGCAAGCTGAGTCTGGTTGTGGACGTAATCGATGCCTGCCGGCTTTCCATTCTCGATGCCCGGATGGCAGAATTCCCAGTCCATATAACCATCGTAACCTGAAGCGATAAGTGCTGCAACGTAAGCAGGGTAGGCCACCCGGCGAGTCCAGAAGCGATCGTCGAAGTAACCTCCTCCCACCAACTCCACACCGCCGTCCGGCTTGCGGAGGAACTCGGCGTTGAAGTGCGAGTGGACCTGGAGCTTGCCCGAGGCTTTCACCATCTCGCGGGCATGTTCCGCCGACTCGGCCTCCGGTTCGATGTTGATGTCCATGCAAGCCTTGAGGGCCGGTGAGCCGACATCCTGAATCAACGACAACACGTCCTGATAGTTATTCACCACGTCGGGGCCGTGGTTCTGCATTGCCAGGACGATACCGTAGTCTTCTGCCACCTTGGTCAGTTCGCGGAGGCAATCGACCACGAACTGCCTGCGATCACCTTTCCAAAAGCCGTATTGATTGTAGCCGTATGTCTCGTCGTAGGTCGCCAGACCGTCATGGAGCGTAATCCCTCGCCAGGCGGCGAAGATCTTGCACATCGGCACCCCGAGATCGTGGGCTAGCTTGATGCACTCCCTCACGTAACAGAGCATGGCCTCGCGATGAACGGGCACCGGGCTGGAGAAATCGCAATTCGGCGAGATTGCGGGTATGGGCAACTCGAGTTCACCGGAAAGGTCGCGGAGCCGCTTTCGATCATCCGCGGAAAGGTCCATCGGGGCCGCGTGGGGTCGCTCCGCGTCCAGTTCCACACCCTCCCAGCCTTGCTGCTTGGCAAGCCGCATCAGGCTGAAAACGTCCAAGGCTTCGCCGCGATACCAAATACCGCGATAGGTAATGCTGTAAATGCCGATTTTCATGATTTGTCCTCGTAGGTCAGGCTTTCCAGCCTGACAGCGATTGTTAATGTCAGGCTGAAAAGCCTGACGTACTGCGTATTCTGGTGGTGGTTAAAAAAACGGCTCTTCCGGTATCTCAATTTGGCCACGCCTCTTTCACCGCGCGGCTCCACTCGTCGGCCATCAGTTGATGGCCGGCCCAGCCCGGATGCACACCGTCAAAAAGCCAGTACTCCGCGGGGGCTTGCTGGCAGGCATCGTCAAATACCTTTTGAAAATGAACCACGGGGAGCTTGTGCTTTGCCCCAAGATTCGCCACAATCTGCTGGATCTTCTTGACGGCCGCATCCCACTCTTTCCAGCGGGCCTTGGTCACGGAACCAGGAAGAAGGAACGGCTCGCAAAGGACGATCTTGATGCTCGGCAGCGCGGTCTGCGTATCGGCGATCAACTTGTCGTAGGTCGCTTCAATTTCCGCGTACTTGATTTCCTTGTTTCCGGCGAGATTGAGCCAAACATCATTTACGCCGATCAGGATGCTGAGCACGTCGGGTTTCAAGGCGAGGGTGTCGCCCTGCCAGCGTTTGACAAGGTCGGAAAGCTTGTTGCCGCTGACGCCGCGATTGAAGAAGGCCAGTTTGCGCTCTGGAAAGTGCCCGCCGTAATTGGCGGCAATAACATAAGGGTAGCCATGTCCAAGGACGTGGTCCTGGTAGGCACCGCGACGGTCGCGGCCACCATCGGTAATCGAGTCGCCTTGAAAAAGAACCCGCGCACCCTCCCGGAAAATGGCCGGCGGAGCGTCGGCCGCCTGGCCCGAGGAGGAGACGGCAGCTAGGGCAGCGGCCAGCAAGACCAGGGCGGTGGCAAGGGAGATGGTTTTGGACATAAGGCGTTTCTCTCGCAAGAGATAGGGTGGGCCGAGCAAGCTCGGCCCCATCGACAGCATGGGTTAATTCGCCCGAATCTGTAGGCCGTCCGGCGTTCCCTTTTCCAGCTTTAGCTCGATCACGGTGAAGACCGGATCGCGCTTGTTCGCGGCGAGCGTCAATTCGGTCTTGGAACCGCTTTCCGTGACGGCAACCACATCGCCGCCAACCAGCTTCTTGGCTTCCAGGACCTTCGTGGGCAGGCGATTGAAGCGGAACTTATCGCCCTCCCATTGCCTGATGAAGAGGTAAACGGTATCGCCGCGATGTGTCGACATACCCCACTTCGCTTTGGCGAACGGGCCGCCGCGCGTGCCGTAGATGGCTTCGGAACGGGGCTTGATCCACTCGCCGACCTGCTTGAGCAGTTTCACTTGGCGTTCTTCGATCTGGCCCGTGGGCATGGGGCCGATATTCATCAACAGATTTCCGCCACCCGCCGCACATTCGACGACCATGCCTGCGGTTTGTTCAAAAGAGTACATCCGGCCGCCGGGACAATACGACCATATTCCGCCGACGAGCGTCATGCACGATTCCCAATCGTTGCGAAGGTCCATGGCGCCGATCGATTGTTCGGGAGTGCCGAAATCGCCCCGGGTGGCCTTTAAGATCTCGGGCGTGGGACGGCGATCCTCACGCGAGACGGGCCCGCAGAACGCGGCGGCGCGGCTGTTCACGATCAAATGCGGTTGGAGACGATACATCATGGAAAACAGTTCGTCAAACCGCCACTTACCCCAGTCGCGCCCGCCGACATGGTCGAACCACATCACGTCGACCTTGCCGTAGTTGGTCAGAAGTTCCTCAACCTGGCCGCGATAGAATGCGTCGTATTTCTTGTTGTCGCCGACGAGATAATCGGGGTGATACCAGTCGCGCGTGGAGTAGTAGAGGCCCAATTTCATGCCGCGCTTATGGCAGGCGTCGGCAAATTGCTTGATGATGTCCTTCTTGTACGGCGTGTAGGCGATGCTGTGCTCCGACAGCTTGGTGTCGAACATCGAGAAGCCATCGTGGTGCTTGCAGATGAGGACCATGTACTTCATGCCCGCGTCTTCGGCAATCTTAACAAACTCGTCGGCGTTGAATTTCACCGGATCGAACCGCTTATAGAGGTTGTCGTAGACGGGATCCATTTTGTGCGTGTTCTGCACACCCTTAATGTCCCACGGCTTATCGCCGCCCCGGCTCCAACTGAGATCCTTGCCGGTCAGCGAGCAGGGCCCCCAATGCACGAACATGCCGTACTTGGCGTCCCGCCACCATTTCATGCGCTCGTCGCGCTGCTTGGAGGTTTCTTTAAGCTGCGGTACGCCGCTGAGGTCAACGGTTTCCGCACCTATGGCCGGCATGGCCGTACCGGCAAGAAAAGCCAGGGTCATCAACAACCCGGCAACCACGCCGCCTTGATTCATTCGATTACGCATTCGACTTCTTCCTTCATTTCAATAGAGGTGTGACTGGATTTACCCAAAAATGGCGTCCACTCATGGTTTTCGGAGGGCATATCGCCCAGGGAGCATACCCCCTCCGCCATTTTCAGGCTAGATACCATTATTCTTGCTCCACGAGCTTCTGTCAAGATGGGTGTCGGGGCAAGATGGGCTGTTAAGATGGGTAATTTTCCTTTTCCTGGCAGGAACTGGTTGACGCGGCTACCCTCCGTGGTTTATGCTCATGATCTATGAGGTGTGGCTCGGTCAGAGACCGGCCACAACAATCCATGTTCGGCGAGGGTCTCCCGACCCCGCCGAAAGGTCGGTCAGAGACCGGCCACAACAAGGAATATCAAGTAGGTCAGGCTTTCCAGCCTGACTTTGTCCCAGATCGCGGTCAGGCTAGAAAGCCTGACCCACGACAATTTTATTTAGACAAGGACCTTCCATGCGTATCCTTCCATCAGCGTTATTCGCTTTCGTCTTGACCCTTGCGAGTACTGCGGCAGCAGCCGATGCACAGCCACGGCAAGGGCTTCGTGAAGTACCCAGCGCGGCCGTGAATCTCGTCGGAGGATTCTGGGGTCCTCGCCTGAAAATCCACCATGAGGTGACGATCCCCCATGCCTTGGACTGCTTGGAGAAGGACGGGCACGTGACGAATTTCGACAAAGCGGCAAAGGCAGAAAGTGGGCAAAAGCCCAGCGGACATCCCGCCTTCGACTCCGATATGTACAAGGCACTCGAAGGCGCGTTGCTTTCACTCCAGCGTCACGACGATGGCAAATTGCGAGAGCGCGTAGACGGCATTCTCAACCGCATCCTGGCGGCGCAACAGAAGGACGGGTTTTTGATCTCGTACTTCATTCTCAAGGACCAGGATCAGCGATGGAAGGACCTGCGGCTCATGCACCCAATGTACAACGCGGGGCACTTCTTCGAGATGGCCGTCGAACATTATCGCCTGACCGGCGATCCCAAGGCACTCGATGCCGCCAAGCGGTTTGCCGACCATATCGACACGATCTTCGGGCCCGGCAAACGCTACGATGTCGATGGGCACCAGGAAGTCGAGTTGGCACTGGTCAAACTGTATCGTGCCACCGGCGAGAAGCGGTATCTCGATTTGGCGAAATTCTTCCTCGACGAGCGCGGTTATGTTCATGGAACGGAACACAAACTCTTCGACCCCAAAACAGCCATCGCGCCGGTACAGCCCGAGGGTGTTCTGACACCGGAGCAACGCCGCGAGTTTTGGCACGACCAACTGCGACTCCGCAACGGCCGGATGCAGGACCACAAACCGGTCATTGAGCAGCATGAGGCAGTCGGCCACGCCGTGCGGGCCGGGTATATGTATGCGGCCATGGCCGACATGGTTCGCTTCATGGACGCCCCCGGCTACGAAAAAGCCCTGGATGACCTCTGGAGCGACGTGGTCGGCCGAAAGATGTATGTCACCGGCGGCATCGGCAGCGGCCAGTACGACGACGAAGGTTTTGGCGATCCGTACCTGCTGCCCAACGATTCCGCCTATTGCGAATCGTGCGCGGCCATCGCCCACGTACTCTGGCAGCACCGCATGAATCTGCTCAAGGGACAGGCCAAGTATGCCGACGTGATGGAACTTGCCCTCTACAACGGGGTACTCTCGGGGATCTCGCTTTCCGGCGACCAGTTCTTCTACCAGAACCCCTTGACCAGCGAGAAAGGCGAACGCCGAAAAAAGTGGATTGGACTCTCCTGCTGCCCGACCAACATGGCCCGCATTATTCCGCAGGTCGGCGGCTTGGCATACGCGGTCGGCAAGCGGCAGGCCTACGTCAACCTGTACGTGGCCGGCGAGGCCACACTCAAGATCGACGAGGGGGCAACCGTCAAGCTGAACCAGCAAACCGATTACCCGTGGAACGGCCGTATCCGAATCACGGTCACACCGGATCAGGCGTCCGAATTCACGTTATGCCTGCGGGTTCCAGGTTGGGCGATGGGCCGGCCTGTTCCCAGCGATCTGTACCATTATTGTAGTGTAGTCGGGAAAAAGGACGCAGGCGAGACGCCTGCACCACAAAAGGACGCAGGCGGGACGCCTACGCTACAAGTCAACGGCCAGTTGGCCGATGTCGCGCCACAGCAGGACGGCTACTTGCATCTGCAACGTCGTTGGCAGGCTGGCGACGTGGTGGAATTGGACCTGCCCATGCCGGTCCAGCGGGTCCATGCCCACGAGAAAATGAAGGAAAACCAGGGGAAGGTGGCCTTGATGCGCGGCCCGATCGTCTATTGCCTTGAAGCGGTCGATCAGCCGGCGGGCGTGAAACTTTCCCAACTGCGACTGGCGGGGGATGCCGACTTACGAGCGGAGCATCGGCCGGAACTCCTGGGTGGCGTAATCGTCGTGCAAGGTAATGCTCTGGCCGACGCCGATCGTCCGGTCATGATGACCGCCGTGCCGTACTGCGCTTGGGCAAATCGAGATAAGTTAGCGATGCGCGTGTGGATCGACGAAGCCCCTGCGAAGGGCGTGCAAGCGGCGAAACCAAGCCCTTTGCAAGCCCAGAGACATCCCACCGCGGAAAACGGCCGCCGGGTGGTTTCACTCGACGGAACGTGGGAAATTTCCGAAGGGTCGATGACGGCAAGCACCAACCACTTCGAGCATAAGGTTCCCGTTCCCGGGTTGGTCGATATGGCCCAGCCGGCATTCGCCGAAGTGGGCGTTAAGAGCAAACTGCGCGAGGCATTTTGGTATCGCCGCACGTTCCGTGTCGAGGATCCCATTCCAGCCGTGGCACTCCTGAAGGTCCACAAAGCGATGTTCGGCACGCGGGTCATCCTTAACGGGAAACCGCTGGGCGATCACCTGCCGTGCTTCACGCCGGGAATCTTCGATGCCCGCTCTGCGCTGCGTGTCGGCGACAATGAGATTCTCATCCGTGTCGGTGCGTTCCGCGAAAGTGTTCCGCGGCCGATTCCTGACGGTTGGGACTACGAAAAAACCAAGTTCATTCCGGGCATCTACGATTCCGTGGAGTTGATCCTGAGCGGTTCTCCGCACATTGCCCGCGTTCAGGCCGTGCCGGACATCGAGAAGAAGTCGGTCACGGTCCATGCCTGGCTGCGGCCGTCGGATTCTTCTGCCGCGGTGAAGCTCAAGTTTACGGTTCGCGAGGCCAAAAGTGGTCAGATTGCAGGGGAGGGAGAATGTGAGATCCCGGCCGCCGGCAGCGGCGTGGAGCGCAGCGGCCAGGTGCCCATCGCCCTTCGTGATTGCCGCCTCTGGTCACCTGAAAGCCCGTTTCTTTATGAACTGGAGGTCCGCAGCGAAGCCGACGTTTGCCAGACTCGTTTTGGCATGAGGTCCTTCCGACTGGACCCGGCCACGGGACGGGCCGTGTTGAATGGGCGGCCTTACTTCATGCGAGGCAGTAACTTCACGCTCTATCGCTTCTTTGAGGATTCCGAGCGTGGCGACAAGCCTTGGCGAGAGGAGTGGGTCCGCCGCCTGCATAAGAAGTGTCGCGAAATGCACTGGAACTCGTTGCGTTATTGCATCGGCTTTCCGCCCGAGGCATGGTATCGCATCGCCGATGAGGAAGGCTTCCTCATTCAGGACGAGTTCCCCATCTGGAAGATGAAGAATCAGCGAGGCGATTTCGACGGCAACGAGCTGGCCCAGGAGTTTACCGAGTGGATGCAGGAGCGTTGGAACCATCCCTGCGTGGTCATCTGGGACGCCTGCAACGAGACGCACAACGGAGAGACCGGCAAGGCCATCCAGAAGGTCCGCAAGCTGGACTTTTCCAATCGGCCTTGGGACAACGGCTGGTTCCAGCCGATGGTTCCAACCGATTCGTGGGAACAGCATCCCTATCACTTCATCGATTCCAATTTCAAGCTGGCCTACATCGCCAAGGATGGCGGCATGTTGGGGTGGAAGCCGGGCAAAAGCCCGATCATCGTCAATGAATACGGCTGGCTCTGGCTCAACCGAGATGGGACGGTCACCACGCTTACCCGCGACCTTTACGGGAAACTGTTGGGGCCCAACGCGACGACCGCCCAGCGCCGCGAGCTTTATGCCCGCTATCTAGCCGCCGAGACCGAGTTCTGGCGGTCGCATCGCGCCTGTGCGGGGGTTCTGCACTTCTGTGCCTTGGGCTATGCTCGCCCGGACGGCCAGACCAGCGACCATTGGCTGGACGTGGAAAAGCTCACCTGGGAGCCGGAATTCTTCAAGTATGTTCGCGATTCCTTCGCACCCGTGGGAATCATGATCGATGCCTGGGCCGGAGAATATCCAGCCGGTAAGACACACGAGTTTCCGGTCGTCATTATCAACGACCTCTACGACGATTGCCGCGCGGAGGTGTCGTTCAAGCTGCTCTTGGATGGCAAGGCCGTTTCCGAGGATCGCCGGCCTTGTGAGGTTCCCGCACTACAAAAGCAAACGCTGACGTTTACCGTCAAACTGCCCGAAAAGGCCGGGCGGTATCAGGTTGAGGCGACTCTTGTCCAGCCGGGTGCCGAGCCGGTGCGCAGCCTTCGCGACTTCAATATCACCGGCAAGGCAAAACCGTGACAAAACCATCCACAAAAAAATTGCCGCAACGTCCGATCGTACCCGAGGATCTGCTTCGCTTCCTGATCGTCTCCGACCCGCAGATTGCCCCTGACGGCCGCCAGATCGTCTTCGTGGAAAAACATGTCGGTTCCCAAAACAACTCGGTCAGCAACCTCTGGATCGTGGCGGTGGAACCGGCCGCCGGGCCAGTGCCAGCCCGCCGTGAGGGTGCCTCTCCGCGATCACTCAACGTACCTCGCCAGTTTACCGCGGGCGGAAGCGATTGCCATCCCCGCTGGTCGCCCGACGGCACGCAGATTGCCTTTCTCCGTGAAGCCAAAGACGTAAGCCCGCAAATCTACGCCATCGGGATTGCCGGCGGCGAGGCCCGTCGCCTCACGAATTTCCCCGAGGGCCAGATCGGCGAATTCGGCTGGTCGCCCGACGGCAACTCCCTGGCAGTTCAGTTCCGTCCGCAGGATCCCGAGCGGACCAAGGCAGCCAACACGCAACGCCAGCAACAGGGGCTGAGCGACCCGCCTTGGGTCACCGACGACCTCTTCTATCGGCTGGACGGAGAAGGCTATTTTGGCAGCCAACGCCATCGCCTTTACATAGTGGATCTTCGTGGCGAAGAGCTTCCCGCTCGGGAACTGTACGGCCAAGACACGCTGGGCATGTTCACCTTTGACTTCTCGCCGGACTCGCGGCAACTGGTCATCGCTACCAATCGCCACAAAGAGCCGTCGCTCCATCCCGAAGCGGATGAATTACTGCGGATCGATGTGGCCACCGGCAAAATCACACGCATCCCCCGCTTGCCGCTGGGGCCTAAGACATCCCCGCGCTGGTCGCCCGATGGCCAGACGATTGCCTACGCGGGGCGACTCGGCAATGACACCCTCTATAGTACCGAAAACCTGGAGCTGTTCGTCTGCCACCCGCTCCGCGGCGATCCCCGCAGCCTCACCCGCCAGCATGACTATTGCCTTGAGGCCCAAAGTTTATCCGACATTGCCGTGGGCTGCGGGAATCCAACCCTGCATTTCAGCCCCGACAGTTCCCGCATCTATTTTCGACTGAGCGACCGCGGCGAAAGCCACGTCGCCTCGGTCGCGATGGCCGATGGTGTACTCGCCTTTCATACGCACGGCCCGCTGGACGTCCGCATGGGCAACCTCTCCCTGGATGGCCGGCGGATGGCACTTACCGTGGGCAATACCACGACGTTGGCCGAAGTGGCCGTGCTGGACATGACTGCGACACCGGGGGCTGCCGCAAAGGGTATACCTTCCCCTTCTCTGCCTGCGATGCTGAGCAACTTCAATGGCCCCTTGTTGGCCCAACTACAGTTGTGTGCGCCGGAACCGCATTGGATTGAAGCCGCCGATGGCCACCAGGTCCAGCTTTGGGTAATCAAGCCGGCTGCTCGCAAGAAGAAGATGCCGGCCGTGTTGGAAATCCACGGCGGGCCTCACGCCCAGTACGCTTCGAGCTTCTTCTTTGAATTTCAACTGCTGGCCGCCCAGGGCTATGCCGTCTTCTACTCGAATCCGCGGGGGAGCAAGGGCTACGGTCGCGAACATTGCGCGGCCATCCGTGGTTGCTGGGGCACCACCGATTGGATCGATCTCCAAGCCGTAATTCGTTTCATGAAGGACCAGCCCTTCGTCGACACCCAACGCATGGGCGTCATGGGCGGCAGCTATGGCGGCTATATGACCAACTGGGCGATTGGCCATTGCCACGACTTTGCGGCCGCGGTCAGCGATCGTTCGATCAGCAATCTGGTGAGTTGGTCCGGCAGCACCGATGTCATCGAACCGACGAGCGACTATTTCCCAGGGAACTTCTGGGACCAACCCGAGGTCCGCTGGGACCAAAGCCCGCTGAAGTATTTAGGCAACGCGAAGGCGCCCACGCTGATAATCCACAGTGCCGGCGATCTGCGTTGCAACATCGAGCAGGCCGAGCAGCTTTTTGCGGCATTGAAACTGCTTGGCGTACCCGCACGTCTCGTTCGCTACCCGTCCAATACCAGCCACGGCATGAGCCGCGGCGGTCCCCCGGACCTGCGAATCCATCGTCTCCAGCAGATCCTGGCCTGGTGGCGACAATACCTTGACGCCGCGAGCGGCGATAATGTCGAATGATCTTAATCGTGGAGTGGTCGGAAGAAGACCAACGCTACGTAGGCACTGTCGATGACACAACAAGCACCCATTGCTTAATCAGTCCTACAACCTCGACGAGATGGAAAAGCAAAACCATATCAAGTAAGGCAAGTTCGGGGTCTGATAACGGCGCATGGCCTTGCGGGACAAATCGAGGCGAACGATCCCGATCTCGATGGTTCTTCGGGCGTGTCACCACAAGAGTCTCAGAATTTGGAGGGACGCACCAGGAGAATCGATCTGGACCGAACACCAGCTTCGGGTGAGTCACAAGAGTCCCAGGATTTCGAGGATTTGGAGAGAAACAATGGAGAGTGAATTCAAGTATGAAATCATCTTGTATTGGAGCAGTGATGATGAAGCATATATTGCCGAGGTTCCGGAATTACCCGGTTGTTCTGCGGACGGAACGACGTACCGAGAAGCCTTAGCAAATGCCGAACAAATCATCCGGGAATGGCTTGAGACAGCTTTGGAGCTAGGCCGTGCGATTCCAAAACCACGCGGAAGGTTGATTTACGCCTGAGTAACCGTTCACGGTTTTTTTGCTCTTTTCATGCCTGCCCAAATAATTCCGGGGACACGATAATTCCGGGGACACGAACCGGTATTGACATTCTGGGAAGGATTCGGCAAATTGGCGGCATGGCTAGGTTGACGAGAGGGGTTCGATCGGGTTTGCCGCACCTTTATGAGGCATTCTGCGAACGGAATCGGCAGGGGCGGAGCGGTTCGTGGGTGGGGGCGGCGGCGTTGGTGCCCGCTATATCGAAGCGGCCAACCGGATTGACGGTATCTTGAAGCGGTCCATCGGGCAAACTCTCTGTCATGACGATGATCACGTCATCCCCGTTCCATCGCACACTGCCCATATTCCATGCGATTCCTATATTTCGTGGATGGCATCTTTAATTCCCCCAGAAACCATCGTAGACTACCTGTCTCGCCAACACTGGACCTGTCAACCTCCCGCCCCTAAAGTGGTAAGTGCCGGTATAACCCCGCTCCGCGCACGCACGCATACGGAGCGTTCTTACTGCGAGTCGGCCTGATTCAGGTCGCTGAGAGCGTTGACGACATCGCCTTTTTTGCTATAGGCCCCGGCCCGGAGACGGTAGGCAAAGGCAAATTTCGGATCAAGCCGGATGGCCTCTGACAAGTCCGCAATGGCCTTGTCAGCGTCACCCTTCTTCGTGTAAGCCAAGCCCCGGAAGCAATAGGCCCTGGCCTGTTTCGGGTCAAGCCGAATGGCCTCTGAGAAATCGACGATGGCCTTATCGAAATCCTCCTTCAATAGGTACGTGTTGGCCCGGTAGAAATAAGTGACGGCGGCTTTCGGATCAAGGCGGATGGCCTCGGATTGATCGGCAAGCGCCTTGTCCAGGTCATTCATCTTGGCGAACGACGATCCCCGGTTGGAAAATGCCTTGGCGTCCTTCGGGTTAAGGCGGATGGCCTCGGTAGAATCCGCGATGGCCTTTTCGTCTTCACCCTTTTGCCCGTAGGCCCCGCCCCGGTTGCAATAGGCTTCGGCGTACTTCGGATCAATGCGGATGGCGTCAGAATAATCGGCAATCGCCTTGTCGAGATCGCCTTTTCCTGCATAGGCAAAACCCCGGCAGCAATAGGCTTTGGCGTCTTTCGGGTCAAGGCGAATCCATTCCGAGAAATCTGCAATGGCCTTCTCACAATCGCCTTTTTTCCAATAGACCCCGCCCCGGCGTTGAAGGGTTGCGGTGTCTTTCGGGTCAATGCGGATGGCCTCGGTATAATTGGCGATGGCCAGGTCCAAGTCACCCTTCTTGTATGCTGCGTCCCCTTTTTCCCTTGCGGATTCTTCCTTCGGCGGTTTGTTCTCTTCCTTCGGCGGTTTCTTTTCTTCCTTCGGCGCGGTTTCGTTCGCGTCGGTTCTTTGCGGGGGTTCGTCGGCACGTTTGCCACAACCTGATACAAGC
>Ga0194058_10000478_pt1 | contig 19451 bp, 17 predicted proteins | sample SepL4417m_MetaG_FD_155490 | JGI IMG/M metagenome (GOLD analysis project Ga0194058, IMG submission 155490) | Anoxic zone freshwater microbial communities from boreal shield lake in IISD Experimental Lakes Area, Ontario, Canada - Sep2016-L442-17m | ecosystem: Environmental > Aquatic > Freshwater... | reverse complement strand
GTGCGTCAGAAGGTGTTGTCGATCCTCGGTCAATCGCCGCCCGATGTGGTACTGGCCTATTGGGCCCATCCTGACGGCTATGCCGCCTTGCAAGCCGCTCGGCAGATTGGTTGCCCCTTGGTGGTGATCGTGGGCGGCAGCGATGTCCTCGTGCTATGCAAGAACGCCGCTCGCCGTCGCTGCGTGGTCGAAGTACTCACCGCGGCGGACATGGTACTGACGGTCGGTCGAGATCTGCAAGCCAAGATTGCCGCGTTGGGCATCCCCCCGGAAAAGATCCGCGTTGGCTACCGTGGCGTCGATACCCTCCACTTTCATCCAGGCGACCGCGCGACCGCGCGACAACGGCTTGGCCTGCCGCAAGATGGCCGGTTGGCGTTGTGGGTTGGCCGCATGGAGCACGTCAAGGGCCTGGATACCCTGCTGGAAGCCTGCGAGATCCTCAAAACCATGGGAGTGGCGTTTTCGCTAGCGTTGGTGGGCAGCGGGCTTTTGGAGCCAGTTCTGCGAAAACAGTGTACCGCACTGGGTGTGCAAGAGCAGGTGCGTTTCGTTGGGTCGGTGCTGCACAAAGATCTGCCCGATTGGTACCGCGCTGCCAATGCGACCGTGCTGCCAAGCCTGTCCGAGGGGGTGCCTAACGTACTTTTGGAGTCGATTGCAACCGGGATTCCCTTTGTGGCGAGCGATGTGGGCGGCATTCCCGAGATCGCAACCGAAGGAGTCGATCGGCTCGTGCCACCGGCCGATCCGCAGGCGTTGGCCGATGCCCTGGAGTCTATTTTCAGACTTCCCCCTTCGCAAGCACCGCGAACCTTCCAGCCCCCCAGTCGGTCAGATTCTGCGCAAGAGTTCATTCGCCTAATCGAGACGCACTGTCAGCGAAAAGCATTGGTCCGTCTCCCTTCATGCAAGGGAGGCGCCCTTGTATCTTAACAACGATCCGTTGCAGCCGTCGTGGCGACAGTTTGCCCGGCGCATGTTACTTTCGGCCTGTCCGCGCAGCCTGCTTATTGCCGACGGACCGGCCGACAAGGGATTGGTCTGGCTAACCTTCGACGACGGACCGCATCCAGAACATACGCCCCGACTTCTGGAGGCTCTTCATACCTGCCAGATCAAGGCTTCGTTCTTCCTGATTGGTGCCCATGCGCAACAATACCCGGACCTCGTCCGCGAGATGGTAAAGCAAGGCCATGCCATCGGCTACCACACCCATGACCACATTCTTCCCTTCGCTATGTCGGCCTCCGATTTTTCAGAGGATTTGCGGCGCGGACGCAAGTTATTGCACACGCTTGCCGGAAGGGAGACCGCGATTTTCCGTCCGCCCCGTGGCAAGCTGACACGCTCCATGCTTTTCCGTCTCTGGCGCGATCGTCAAAAAGTTGTCTTATGGAACACCGATCCCAAAGACTACGCAATGACTTCTTCCGAAGAGTTGCGTTGCTGGTTTGCGGACCATCCCCTGGCGTCGGGCGATATCGTCCTGTTGCATGAAAAGCATTCGTTTACGGCTGCAATATTACCTGAACTTGTTGAAAGAACGCGTTCCGCCAATCTCGACTTTGCATCTCTGGACCATCCAGCCATCGCTTTAACTTGAACCGATGCCTTTCAGAACTCATGTAGGTTGGCTAAGTTTATCATGAGCACTCTTCTCTATTTTGGCAACGACTGGTCCGCCGAGAACCGAACGTCGAGCCACCACATTGCGCGACGGTTGGCCCAAAAGCATGAGGTCTACTACATCGAATGTCCAGGTATGCGCGCACCTCGAGGATCGGGTCGCGACTTGAAACGAATCTTTCAGAAACTAGGGAAGGCGATCCGCGGTCCGCGACAGGCTTTGCCGGGGCTTAAGGTGGCTACTCTCTTTCAAGTCCCCTTCCATCGTTTTAGGCTGGTGCGGTGGTTCAATGCTAAATTGATCCATGCCTCCGTCCGCTTGCTGATGTGGCGAAAGGGAATTTGCAAGCCGATCCTATGGTTCACAATCCCCCATGTCGCATCCCTGGTGGGGCGGTTGGGGGAATCGCTCTCGGTGTACTACTGCACAGACGAACATACTGCTCTGCCAGGCGTGGACATTGATTTCATCCGCGCCACGGACGCTCGCCTAACGCGCGAAGCCGATTGCGTGTTTGTCGCCTCCGATACACTTTTGGCCGCGAAGTCGGCAATCAACGCTAGCGCCTACCACAGTCCCCACGGAGTGGATGTTGAGCATTTTGGCGCGGCACAGCTCGCCGGGGCAATGCCTACCGAACTCGCTGCGATCCGTGGGCCAATCATCGGGTTCTTCGGCCTGATCGAACATTGGATCGACCTCGATCTGGTCGCCTATCTAGCCAGAGAGCGGCCACAGTGGTCGTTTGTGATGATCGGCCGGGTCGCAGTACACGCCGATTGCGTGCCCCATCTATCAAACCTGCATTTCCTTGGCAAGCGTCCGTATGAACAATTGCCTGAATATGGGCGACATTTCGACGCGGCAATCATCCCCTACAAACTCAACACACAGGTATTTCACGCCAATCCGCTTAAACTGCGCGAGTATCTGGCGATGGGCAAACCGATCGTTTCCGTGAGCACTCCGGAGACGAACAAGTATGCCGACGTTGTTGAGATCGCCGCCAATCGCGAGGACTTCCTCGCCAAACTGGACAAGATAATCGCCCAAAGAGACAACCCCGAAGCTATTACGCGCCGGCTTGCTAGCGTTGCCTCGTCCAGTTGGGATGCCCGCGTTCAAGAAGTGCTTGGACGAGTAGACGGCGCGTTAGAAAAGAAACGGCTCTTCCGGCTTTAGGTGCGAAACATGCGAAATTGTAGGTTGGGCTTTAGCCCGACAATCCAACGTTTATCGGAGACGGGCTAAAGCCCATCTTACCGTCGCACCTAAAACCGGAAGAGCCAAAGAAACAGAAGCAAGGTTTAACCCCAAATAGGAATCTGAAGCATGGAAACTGAAGCTATCTTTTGGATTTGCCTAATGCTGGTGGCGTACAGCTACCTGTTCTATCCCGTCTGCATCTGGCTGCCGACGCGGTGGTTTGCCCGTGACCATCGGCCGCCTGAAGTCGCCTTGCCACCGCCCAAGGTTGCACTGCTCATTGCCGCCCACAACGAGGCACAGACCATTGAGGCCAAGATTCGTAACAGTCTGGCTTTGGACTATCCGCCTGAGCGGCTTGAGATCGTGATCGTTTCGGACGGCAGCAGCGATGCAACCGTCAAGATTGCCCAACGCTTTGCCGATCCGCGGGTGCGCGTGCTTGATTATCAGCAGCGGCGAGGAAAGTCGGCCGCCTTGAACGCGGCCGTCGCCCAGACCGATAGCGAGATACTCGTCCTGACCGACGCCAATACCGACTTCAAGACCAATGCGGTCCGCAACCTGGTCCGCTGGTTTGCCGCGGCGGAGGTGAATGTCGTCTGCGGGCGGCTAATCCTGACCGACCCTAAGGGAGCGGAGAATGTCGATAGCCTATACTGGCGCTACGAGACCTTTTTGAAGAAATGCGAGGGGCGACTCGACGCCCTTCTGGGTGCAAATGGCGCGATTTATGCGATCCGTCGCGAGGTCTATGTACCAATTCCCGACAACACGATCATCGACGATTTTGTGATCCCACTATTGAGCAAGTTGCGGCATGGTTGACGGATTGTCTACGATCTCGAGGCGGTAGCGCGTGAGGAGACGCCTCCGACGATCGGTTCGGAATTTTGGCGTCGCGCACGGATCGGCACAGGTGCCTATCAGAGCCTGGCAATCCTCTGGCCGATCCTCAGCCCGCGCTACGGATTTACGGCCTTTGCGTTCTTTTCGCACAAGGTCTTGCGGTGGGTGGCACCTTTTTTGGTACTGGGCATGTTGGCATCGAATGTCTGCCTTATGAACCACATGCTTTATCAGATCCTGTTCGCCGGCCAGATTTCCGGACTGGCGTTAGCAGCAATCGGAGCCTATGTACCCGGCCGAAGCCGCCATGCCAAGGCCCTTCGCGGCCTGACCATGCTTGCCGGAATGAACGTCGCGCTGTTTGTCGGATTTTGGCGATGGCTTTTCGGCCGTCAGACAGGTGTCTGGCAGAGGACGGCCCGATCGGTTGACCTGAAAGTGGCACGCTCGCAGTAACTCGTCCAGGGAGCCACCCCTGGATTGGCTTTTCGCAAGAATTCGATTTCCATGTTTCGTCCACGCGGCCTCTCTCTGAAAACGCTCTGGCACCTGCTGCGTAAGCCGGCCCTTCGGCCGCCAACGGATCGGGCCGTCCATGTCTTTCTGTGCATTGTCGATCATTTTGAGCCTATGGTTGATCGTGTTGGGATCGAGCACCAGCGGCAGCGGATCGACCGCTGGGTTCGTGAATATCCGCAGTCGGTAACGGGCATGGTCGATAGCCGCGGCCGACTGCCGCAGCACACGTTCTTCTATCCGGCCGAAGAATACAACCCAGAGCATCTCGACAAGTTGGCGGCACTGTGCCGTAAGGGATTGGGCGATGTCGAGGTTCACCTGCACCACGATAACGACTCGGCCGAGAACCTTCGCCACACGCTGGAGACATTCCGCGACCGCCTCTTCCACACGCACGGCCTGCTGCGGAAAGACTCTCAAGGGCGGATCAGCTATGGCTTTGTGCATGGCAACTGGGCTTTGTGCAACTCGCAACCCGACGGCCGCTGGTGCGGGGTGAACAACGAACTGAGCGTACTCCGTGAAACCGGCTGTTATGCCGATTTTACGATGCCCTCGGCACCCAGTCCCACGCAGACGCGGATGGTCAACAGTATTTACTACGCAACCGACAATCCCCGGCAGACCAAGTCGCACGACACGGGCACAACGGCCCGCGTGGGCAATACGCCGCCGGAGCGGAGCCTGCTTCTGGTCCAAGGCCCACTCATGCTGGACGGGTCCCGGCGCAAGTATGGCCTCCTGCCCAAGCTCGAAAACGGCGACCTCCAGGGCAAATTTCCACCCACGCTTGATCGGTTGGCTTTGTGGCTTCGCGCGGGAGTTTCCGTAACAGGGTGCCCTGACTGGATCTTCGTGAAGCTGCACACGCACGGCGCGCCGGAGCGCAACGCCAACATGCTCTTGGGCGAGCCTATGCGGCAGTTTCGCCAGTCGCTTAGTACCTATGCGGCCGAGAACCCATGGCTTCAGTACTATTATGTGACAGCGCAGGAGATGGCCCAACTAGTGCATCAGGCTGAACGCGGCAAAATGGTGCCCGAATGGGCGGATCTCGTGCATTGATTGCGATCTTGCTTTGGCATCTTAATGGTGAGAAACCGGATCCAACGCGTTGTAATGCTGGCGGCTAAGGTGGCGAACCTGAAGAAGCGAATTGAAGCCTTGGAAAAACACGCCAAGGAAATGGAGGACCAGCGCCCACCGGATCCTGAAGTTCAGCGGCTGGCCCTTGAAGTCTACTGGCTTTGGATGGATTGCTCATTCGATGGTCCAGTGCCACTAATGGATTGGCGAGCGAACGTGGTGCCTCCTGCCGAGGTCTGCTGGAGCAGATTCTGGTGGATCAAGAGTGCTTCGTCGCCGCGTAACCCGGCAGGCGTGTCGGCGATCACGACCTGCGGTGCGAGGCTCAATTCCCCCAGCACCGTCGCGACATGCATCTGGCGCGCCGTATCGAGCGCGGGACTGCCCAGAGTATGCTCGATCATCACCGGACAAACATTCCCGGCTTGTATCCACTTCGCAATTTCGCTCAGCCGGCGCAACCCATACGGGCTGAGCTTTGCCGGATTACCGACGGCCGGATCGTTGAAATCGTAGTGGTACAGAACCATCTGCGCGGCAATGCCGTTGTTGACCTGATAACAGATATGGGCGCGGACACTTGCGCCCAGCGGCCTGATAGCGGCGGCCTGCGCGAGCGAATGCTCCAGGCAGGGCTTTACGGGCCCAGGACGTACGTGGCATTCCACCTCCTGCGGCTCGTGGGGATGGTCGCCCCCGTCGTCGTGGGCTATTGGATCGGCCGTGTCGGATGGGTGGCGATACCGCGAGGGCTTCTTTTCGGCATTATTGTCGGATTGGCGGGCACGTTGGCACCGGGGTTCTGGTTGGACCATCTGAAGCGCGTGCGACAAACTAAGATCCGCCGCGCCTTGCCCGATGCCCTTGACGTGATATCCGTCTGCCTGCAAGGGGGCCTGAGCCTGAGTGTCGCCTTGACGCACGTCGCCCGCGAGCTGAACCTGGCCCACCCTGCCCTGGCGGTCGAGTTGAACATCATGGAGCGGCAAATCCAAATGGGCAGTTCGGCGGCCGAGGCCATTCGCGAGATGGCCAATCGCTTCGACCTCGACGAACTTCGCAGCATGGCTACGGTCATCGCGCAGGCCGAGCGGATCGGTGCCAGCGTCGCCACAGCTCTGGAACTGTTTGCCGACAGCATGCGGGTGAAGCGGCATCAACGCGCCGAAGAGATTGCCCACAAGGCCTCGGTCAAGATGTTGATTCCCATGCTGTTTTGTATTTTTCCCGCGATTTTCGTCGTGATTCTCGGCCCGGCCATGATCCGTATTTTTACTCAAATGATTCCTGGCATGACACTTGGCCAATAACCGCGGCCAGCCCGTTACGAAACCCACGAATCACACGGCCATGAGAAATTGTTTCACCAACCCAAGACCACGTCGCGGAAAAATAGCGGCAGCGGTTTTGCCTGAAAACCCAACCCGAATCGTAGGTGTCCCATGATCGCGTCGTCTGGTCCCCGCAAGTGCCTGCCCCGCCGAGGAGCGGCTGCTGTTGAATTTGCACTCGTGGCGCCGCTCTTTCTTCTTCTCATCTTTGGCATCATCGAGTGCGGGCGCATGCTGATGGTGCAAGAGATCCTTGTCAATGTAACCCGCGAGGGAGCGCGCGCAGCAATCATACCCGGCGAAACCGATGCGCAAGTTGCGACAACGGTCTCCAACTATTTGACGGCGGTTCAGATCTCGGGGGGCACCACCACTCTCTCGCCCACTCTCGCCTCGGGCCCTGCATCCGGCACGGCACTTAAGGTGACCGTTAGCGTGCCGTGTGCAACAGTCAATTGGGTAACAAACTCGACGTGGTTCCAGGGGCAAATACTATCGAGCACCGTCATCATGATAAAAGAATGATCCCAGAATACCTATCCCGAAGCCGCACGGTGCCGCGGTACACTCCGGGCTTGTGTCAGGGGTATCGGATAGTTCTTCGACACCGAAGGTTAACTTCTATGGGCGCGCGGATTTGTACTTCTAATTCCCGGCGAGGGGCGATCTTGGTCCTTGCGGTTTTCATGCTCGTTATCCTGGTGGGCATAGCTGCATTCGTAATAGATCTCGGCTACCTTTGCGTGGTCCGAACCCAAGCCCAAGCCATTGCCGACGCGGCAGCTCTGGCAGGTGCTCGAGGGCTGACAATCAGTGCGGCGCAGGTGCTGATCAATGCGCAGAACTGTGCGAACTTGAACCTGGCCAACAACCAAAGAGTGACCTTACTGAGCGCCGATGTCGTGCTAGGGACATGGAACACGACCACGCGGAGTTTTTCCGCGTCCGGGGGGGCTGCCGCAAACACCACGAATGCCGTCCAAGTCACCGTGAACTTGACCGCGGCGCGGAACAATCCGGTCAACCTGTTCTTTGCCAGCGTGTTTGGTATGAACTCGGCGAACATTACCGCTTCCGCGATCGCCGGCGTAAAGCGATGGGATCTGGTCGTTGACCAGGACGTCAGCCCTTCCATGGCCGCGAACATATCCGACGCGGTCACCGCTCACAAGGTCCTTCTGGCGGACTTCAACCAGTACTCGCCCACGTCGGACTTCGGTGTCGTTGAGCACTCGGGGTGGCCGAGTACCTGGGCTTCCTTGCAGCCCGTTGGCCCAAACTTTAGTACCCTGAATACCACAGTCGGCAATATCCAGGACTGCAGCAATAGCACCACCAGTGCCTACAACGTGTATGGGGGCACGGTCTCGAGCATCGCGCCTACCACGCAAACGATGAGGTGCTCCAGTACGGATCTATCGACCGGGATACAACAGGCCCTCAACATGCTCACGGACCCCGCTTACACATCCACCATCCCCTTGGAGACGAGCAGGGCCATCCTTATTTCATCCGACGGCCAGTCGGTTGCCGATCCCCATGGCAAACACCCGTCCCCCACGTACAATGACGCCCAATTGGACAGATTGGCGCAAGCGGCCGCGACCGCGGCCTGGGCACAGGGCATTTCCGTCTTCGTGGTGTTCTACTACCATGGCAGCGCTACGCAAGCAGATATCAACTTGCTACAATCTTTGATCCGAGGGCAAGGAACCTTTACTTTGGTGTCGGATCCCACCAAGTTGCCGGCATCGTTCAATCAACTATTCATGAATAACCTGAAATACGAGTTGTACCAGTGAGCGATAGAAGCTATCAACGGAGATCCATGCGAAACTCGATGCTGGCGACAGTTGTTCTTGCCCTGTTCGGCACCATGGCGTGTGGAGTCGTTCTTCTGTCTGCGATTCCAGGCAGAAATGCAGAGATTCCGCGGCCGGAACAGTACGATTTCCCCCGCCCTGCCGAAAAAGATGCCGTTTCCCCCCGAGAAACAATCGTCAGGAGCGGTTTCTCCCCGAGTAGTGAAGCGACGGCAAGATGCACGACGGCTTCCACTCCGGAGTGGGCCGAGAGGATGTTCACGTCTGGCCGCACCAAGGACTTCGGCACAGTACCTTTTGGGACACAACTCTCTCACCGCTTTGAGATCACGAACATTTACGCGACCCCCGTGGAAATCACCGGCCTTCGCCTCGGCTGCTGCTGCGTGACGGCCACCCCCGGCAAACGTCTGCTCCAGCCGGGCGAGAGCACGACTATCGATGTCGCCCTGGACACCCGCGAGTTCACTGGTCCCAACACGCAGACGGTTCGCGTTGTGGTTGCCGGTCCAAGTCCCAGGACCGCTTGCGTACTCAAAGTGTCTGCCGTCAGTCAGGCCGATGTCGTCTTCAAGCCGGATCGGATCAGCTTCGACACGGCCACACGCGGTCGCGTGTCTGTGCAAAGCATCGATGTCGAATACAACGGCTCTTTCGCTTGGAAGGTCGAGAATGTAATCATCGCCAAGAAGTTGCCGTTCGAGGCGACGTTGCGCGAGCTGGTTCGCCAGCCCGGGAAGGTCCGCTATCGGCTCGATGTCGCGCTCAAGGATGATGCCCGGCCTGGTAAAATAAGGGACTATATGTATCTTAGAACGAATCAGATAGACGTTCCGCCGGTGCCGGTACTGGTGACTGCGACCGTGCAGGTGCCGCCGGGCAATGGAAGTTTCTGAGGCAGCAGAGCGGAAAGACCAGCATGGACAGCACCCCGCAGGTATAGGTAATTGTTAGTACAACCATGAGCAAACAAGACGAATTCATGCGGTGCGCGTGGGATCATTGGCCGAAGCTGTGTGCGGGATTTACGCTTCATCGCTAAATATTCAAGAAAAAACTGTCATAATAATATATTGAAGGGGATGGCTATCTCTTCGCGACCTGTTTTTCTCGCCTGTTCACCATATATATCGAGTCAAATTTCCGCCATACATGGCACGATCCGCAAAATCCCTTGGGTCGAGAGTCCAAACGCGCGTGAGGGGAAGGAAACTCTCGATTCCGAAGATACAACGGGGCAAATCTTTGGAAAGTGATGTCGCGGCGATGCATGCCGTCGGCCTCAGGCCGGAGTCTTGAGGCCCGTGTTCGACGATTGCTCCGAAAGACCCCGCGGGATGCCGAGATGCCGATCTTTCCGACAAATAATCGTCGTACGGATTTCCTACGCTTGGTCCAAACTACTGCCGGAGTCAACCAGCGGCGTCATTCACCACCCGACCCTAGCCACGGTCGTGCCGGCCATATTGGTGCCGTTTCAGTAGGAATGGTGAAAGTTAGTTCCGTTGTTAGGGTCGCTGCCCGGCCTGAATTCTCTGTGGAGAGTGAACTTTTTCTGATAGAATTGTGGATGGTGAGGGTAGGTCGTTCTTTCTGAAATAATGCGCGGTGAGAATTTTTTAGAGAATAGGTATTATGGCTACCGCAGAGGACAGTGCTCAACCGAGTCATTCCACGCAAGGCTTTCCGGGTGTCGTGGCGAGATCTTCTTTTCAGCTTCGGTCATTGCCGATTCGCTACCGATGGGAAGTGTCTCGGCGACATCCGTATTACCAACACTGGTGGCGCGTCGCTCAGGCCTACTACCGAAACGAGCCGGTTCGTCATCCTGCGGAACCTTTGCTTCGGCAATCCGCAGTCGTGTTGCTTGGTATGATTGGAGTATCTGGCGAACCACCAGACCCGGGCACTGAGTTCAGCGACCTGGAGGCTGCCCAATTGAACGCAGCTTGGCTTTCCGGAGCAATTCATCCCGTCTCGTTACGCGGTATTGCAGGTTTGCTCATCGCGATGTTACCTAAAGAGACCTTGGGGCATGTCGGTCAGCGTCTCGTTGAGGCAGGTTGTGACGACTTGGCAAATGCGCTCCCACGGCGGGTTCAGGCGATGCTCGAACTCAACGCGTTGGATTTGCCGGGACTGAATTCCTACGCGGATGAGCCCATCGTTTCCGTTAACCCGGCGGCTTCGGGTCGGCAGATTACGAAGGCCATTTCCGATTTGCTCAAACAGTGGAAGAACGAGCGGAAATTGGAGGAAAAACGCGACCGCTCCGACAAGTATGCCGATTACCTCCGGGTCTGGGACCTGCGGGAAGGCTGGACCGGCGAAAAGTATGATCTCTCCCGAGAAAAGAAGCTCAAAGAGGTGGCTATCGAACTCGGGATTGAGCTTTCCACGGTCAACAACCATTACCGCAGTGCCTTTGAGATGATCGTTGGGCAACCCTATTTACCTGATTTATGGTGCCGGGTCTTCGCGGTGGTCAAGCTGATGGATTTGACAGGAGAGAACGTGGTGGGCCGCGTGACCCATCACCGTCCGCTCATTTCGCCGACCTGGCGTCCAATACCGGAAAGCGTGCTGGGATGCGTATCCCAAAAAGGAGATGCCAGAACCCCAACAGCCGCGATAGTCGTCCCCCAAGAGATAGATATTTGCGCGATGGTCGAGCAAATCCGGGGCCTGCTGGGCCAGGAACCGGACGACCAACGCCTAGCGGACCGACTGAATCTTGACCATAAAGTGATCCCAGCTATCGCTTATTTGCGGGAACGTAACGGCGAACTTACCTGAGTAGAAAAAATATCGCGGACATAATTTGGCAACGGGGAGAGGGTGAGATCCCACTTTGGGGACTCGCCGAGGGCCGGTGGCAGGAGCCGGCCAACTTAGCCCCATCGATTTGCCATGTCGTCCGTCAACCGTCCGCGCTCTGGAGCCGACCTCCGCCTAATGAAACGCGCGGATCTGCTCGGACAGCACAGCCATGAAACCGCCGATCGCAAGAGCGTCCATGTGTGGATTCGCGGAGGCAAGTATCTCGCCCGCGGCCGATACCTCGGAAAGGCTTTTGGGCAGGACTTGGGGGCTGATCCAAGAGAGGCGGTCTCCGCGTTGCGACGCCTGCTCGTACAACTCGAAGACGGAACTTTTCTCTCGCCGAGCGAGTCGAAAAAACGCCAACTAAAAGCCCGTCAGGCCCCGCGGAATACGATGCGGCAACTTTGCGACGCCTTTCTGGTCGAAAAGCGGATGGTCCGCGGCAAGCAGACGGCCGACGACTACCGCAATCGGCTGACCCCGCTGATCGAATTCTCCGAGCAATCTCAAATCCTACGCCAATGCCCGCTCGCCGCGGATATCAACCGAGATTTCGTTGTGAAGTTCTGTAAATGGCTGCACGAGCGAAGAGTCACCCGTAACGGCCGTGCCGCCGCGACCGAAAAACTCCTCTCGCCCAGTCAGATCTTCAATGTGCTGGACTGCGCGCGAACGATGATCTCCTGGGCCTGCCGGCCGATGGTTCAGCAACTTCCCATCACCCTGGGCAACCCTTTTGGCGAGGATCTGGTCGGCCACCGTCCGACGAAAGATCCGCTGCGGCCGGTCGTTTTTCCGCCCGATCTTCGCAAGCAACTCGTCGGCCAGATGGATGCCTGGCAGTTGTGCCAGTTGGGCATTGCCATGGTTTTACCGTTGCGGCCCGAGGACTATACCGGGCTGTTGATTTCTGAGGTTGATTTTACCGGGCGGGTTTTGCATTTCGGTACCCGATTCGGCGGCTGGGATTTTAACAAAGGGCAACAGTCGTTTCGTGTCCCGTATCCACCCGAGTTGGACTCGCTCCTGCATCGTTGTGTGGCGGACCGCAGCGAAGGACCGCTACTTCGGCAGCGGACGATTGCCGACGGCCGCCACCTGCCGAAGGTGCTGGTACAATCAACGGAAGAACTCGAAGAGCTATTCCGCCGCGAGATGGCGTCGGCCAAACCCGGAACGATTCAGGCCAAGCAAGATGGCAAGCAACTTTTCCGGCGACTGTTGCGGTCCATGGGCGGTGTGTCGCTCGACTCGCTGGCCAAGGAGTTCGATCAGATGTCGGCGGGGGCCTGGTTTTATGACCTGCGGTGATCGGTGGCCAATGATATCAAAGATGCTCGCGTGGATCTGTCGCTAGCATTGCTAGCCATACAACATCATGCATGAAAATTGAGGTTCGACAAGGCCACAAGGCCACACAAGGCCACAAAGACTTGCCAAAACGGTATCGAGCCAGTAGGCTTAGATGGAACTGATGTCAAAAAGCTCGTGCATAAGTGGCGCACGGATGGTGTACAATAAGAATGGACAGGCCGTGGCGACAGGGTGTCAGGGTGTCAGGGTGTCAGGGTGGTTCACATGGTAGTTGTGTAAGTGGTTTCAAGTCATTGGTTTACGCACTGAGGTGAGGCTGACCGGCGGCGTGCTGGATAGAAATAAGAAGCGGATTTCGGGGAGTCCCTTCGTTGCGATTCCCCGTTTTCCATTTTCGTTAAACGCCGTACTGGATCAACGGCTGTAACGAGAGCCCCTGCTCGGTCGCTGGATCCCTCAAGACACCCACATGGTTGCTAAATTCTCGTCGTTTTCGCGGCAATATAATAGGGGACGTCTTAGCTCTTCGATACCGTTCGAGTCTTTCCAACTCTAAGCAGTTAACAATGACAAAAAGCTCTGACAACCCGGAATACGAAGTACCGCAGCACGGCATTATCTCTCGACCGAAGGCGGTTCTTGATGGGCTACCCGTCGAGTATTGTTGGGAATTCACTCGACGACATCCTTACTATCTGCTTTTCTGGGAGTCCGCACACAAATACTACCAGAATCCCAATCGTACTGACTTGGAATGTTTACTGGGACAGACCGCCGTGACGATGTTGCAAGCTGTAGGCGTGACGAGCGATCCGATTGATCCTGGTGCTGGCCCAGAGGAACTTGAACTATCAGCAATTCCCAAGGCATGGCGGAAAGGAGCCCTTTGGCCCATGACCTTTCGCGGCCTTACCGGCGCGATGCTCATGGAACTGCCGCCCGAATCTCGCGCGGCCATCGGTCAACTTTTGGTTCAGTCGGCGCACGAAGGAACGGACATACAGCAGCATTTATATCGCCTGTTCAATGAGTTCTCGCAGCTTCGTGATCCATCGCTCGAAAAGATGCCGATCGCGCCGATCATCGGAGTGAACGTCAATGCGCCAATGAAGACCATCCTTGAAGCCCTGGAACAACAGGTTCAAGTCTGGAAAGACCAAGGCGGGATCACCGAACACCGTCGCCGGGATGACAAACTGCCCGAGTACTTGAGAGTTTGGGATCTTCGCGAAGGTTGGGAGGATGATCACTACGACATTCGCAAGGAAAAGACCTTTGAAGAGATTGCCCGTGAGTTACGAGAGTCGTTTCCGACGATTTCGAATCGATACAAGTCTGCGTTTCGATACCTCATTGGCCACGAGTATAGGCCAGCACTCTGGGCGCGGGTAATGGGCTCTTTCAAAATGTCCCGACTCGTCAATCCGGATCGCGTTTCGCGCCGGACGTGGCGCAGACCCTGGAAGTCCCCGGGGCTGCGAGTTGTCCCGGAGACAACCCTTGGCTCAGGTCACAAACCCACTGAGAGTCATGGCGGTACATTTCTTGAAAAGATGGCCGTAGTACAGGACATGACCGAGTCGGCCGATCTGGTGATGGATGTCCAGACGCTGGTGGCGAAAGGCTACGACGACGACCGTATTGCCAAGGAACTAGAGGTCGATTCGGCGGAAATCGCGGATCTGCTTACCTTGCTTCGGCAACGTCATCGAGACGGTATCTAACGTCGCCATCCGAATCTCTATTGATGGCAGGGGCGGCGAGCCTATCCAATCTTTGCTGGGGGCATATTCTTCGTGTTCTCTGGCCGTAGTTTCTAGTAGAACGCGGGCCATGACTGACGCGTCCACAGCCCTGCGTGCCGCCTCTGAAAATCTAATGTCCTCATTATTTGATAGCCGCGAGAAGGCAGGAGGGCTTGCCGCCATTGGTGAGCCCCGGAAGTTTAACCTGCTTTGCTTCGAGACATTGCCATGGCTGGCTCAAACCGTGAGGAAAATTCGCAACTACTAACGCTCAAAGAGTTTAGCGACATCAGCAAACTCTCACCGGCCACCATTCATCGTCTGAAACAACAAGGAAAGATCCCCTATTTCCAGCCATCAGGCCCGCGGGGCAAACTCCTCTTCCCCGCAGACGCCGTGGAGCAGGCTGCCAACGCTGTCTCCAACAATTCGTTCCCAGCATCTTCTGGCACGGAAAAAAAGGCCCACCTTTCCGGGCCGTGTCCTATTTGGATGAAATTCTAATCACTCTAACCCTGAACCACAACAATGCCCCGAAAACCCATTCACTCTTCAATTACCTGCGAGTATTTCAACTGGAACATGTTCCAGCGTGACGGTGTTTACTACGCTGACGGCCGCAGTGGCAAGTACAAGCTCGGCAAGCACTCCTTGGGAACGCGCGATCGCGACGAGGCCATCGAACGCCTCAAGGCGATTGATCTCCACAAGGCCCTTGAGTTGGGCTTGGCCAAGCCCGAGGCGGCCAAGCCGTCAGAGTCGATCTGTATTACGGCCGGATGGCAGTCTTTCATGGGCTACTGTGACCGCGGCCCAGTGATGGGCGGTGTCTCGGCCGGAACCTACAAGCGGTATCGTGCCGTGCGGGACAAGCATATCAAGTTCTGCGCTCGCCAGGGAATCGCCGATTGGAATTGTTTTGACAATTCCGCCATCGAAAAGTATGGAAATTGGCTGACCAAGAGGTACGCTGATCGGACCGTCTACCTCGAACTGACCCTCTTGAAGTCGGTGAATCAATGGCTGATCGAAAACAAGAAACTACCAGCAGACGCCCGGATCAAATGCAGGCTTTCCAAGCCGCAGGGCTCCGACACCTACTGCTACAATCGCGACGAGGTCGCCGCAATGCTCAAGCATTGCGAGTCCAATCTATCGTTGGGCTGGCTGCTGAACGTCATCATTGCTCTAGCCCACTTGGGCGTACGCATCGGTGAACTAGCCGGTCTGCGGTGGTCCGACGTGGACCTCACCAACAACGTGATCACTATCGCCGACGAACGGGCCAGCCGTCGCAAACGGTTGGCGGGCACGATGCGGACCACGAAGGGCAAGCGGTCCCGCCAGATTCCCATCCACCCGCGGCTCCGCGAGGTGCTTTCGAAGATGAAGCGGGAGCCTGACGGACGTGTCTTTCATGCCGAACGCGGCGGCCAGATCCGGCCGCGGAACGTACTCAGCGCGTTCATCCGCGACGTGATTGACAAGTTGAAGGACAAGTTCCCCGTACCGGCCGGCGAGAATGGATTTGAGTACGGCCGGCTGCATTCCTTCCGGCATTTTTTCGTAAGCCAGTGTTTCCTGGGTGGTGCCTCCGAGGGCGAGATCCGCCAGTGGGTTGGCCACGCCGACAGCAAGATGGTCGAACACTACCGGCACCTCGGCCGGAAGGAAGCCCTGGCGAAGATGGAGCAAATCACTTTTGTGACCCCCACCGCGAACGAGCAGGCGCGGATTGGGGAGGAATACGGTCCTGCTCAAGACTCTTGACCCGGCGTCTGCAACGGCGCGGGGCAACGCGGTGAGAATCATGATCAGAACGGTTGGGATCAATTCGATGATCGGCGCGGCCATCGCCACCTTACGGTTGGCGATGGCTAATGCGGCGAAAATCGATCGGGTTTGTCCCAGTGTTTGTCCCAGTGACTGGGACAAACGCAAAACGCCCTTCGTAAGTGCTTATGCTAAAGCAACTTACGAAAGGCGTTTTCAAATAAAGCGGAGAGGGGGGGATTCGAACCCCCGGACCCCTTTTGAGAGTCACGGATTTAGCAAACCCGCGCATTCGACCACTCTGCCACCTCTCCAAGTCTTTACACTGCAAGGACTATTGACTTTTCACGACACCCGTATATTATTAACGCGCTAACTGTTTGCGCTAACGACACCCGCCAATGCTGTGATTCGTGAAAGGTCCCGAACCCATGCCAAAGAACGATATAGGAAAGCATAACACAAAGACGGGCAACAGCAAGCCCCCCAAGCCGGAAAAGCCTACACCCAGCTTCCCGCTATTCCCCCACCAAAATGGCCAGTGGGCAAAAAAGATTCAAGGCCGCCTGAGGTATTTCGGACACTGGAATGGACCAGACGCAGCCCTCCAGAAGTACGAGGAAGATTACGTTATTCCGGCCGCCGAAACTGCCGCTAACGGTCACTCGGCACCTCCGGTGGCACGAAAGACCCGCCGCGGCGCCAACCGGCGGGGCCCCAAGCCGAAAAAACCCTATCCCACCTTCCCGCTGACGCCGCTAACCAACGGCCAATGGGGCAAACGTATCCGAGGCGAGATCAAGTGTTTTGGTCCTTGGCGAGACCCAGATCGAGCTCTAAAGCGATTCCAGGCCGAGAAGGGCGATCTGTACGCTGGACGCATACCCACGCGTACCGATGGCGTGACGGTTAAATTCCTCCTGAACGAGTTTCTCAAGGCCAAGAGAGACCTCGTTGCCAGCGACGAACCTACTTGTCATACCACCGCCAGAGCCGGATAACGCTTTCGGTAGTAGCGTCCTTTGCGGCTTCGAAGAAGATAATCCAGCCAGTAATTCGGCAGGTCGCCCTTCAACAGAAACGCTGTCCTGACCGACTCGTCACCCCGTTCATCCAGCACTCGCCTGACAAACCTTGGGCTGATCGTGACCGACTCAAAAAATCCACGTATAGTCATCTCCTGGTCTGTGGACAAGCCTTCGCCCTTCTTCTTCAGCCCGGTGATCAGGGAAGTGAAGTGCGTCATAATCTCCTTGCCCTCGTCGGGGTTGAGGAACACGCCAAGACCGCCTTTCGCCTCCAGCAGGTCTTGTGGTAGCTTCATTTCCGCGCGACCCTTCTTCAATCCGTGCCTCTCAATGACCTCTTTCACTTCCTGCTCAGGTCTCGCTTCCCATTGCTCGCGGATTTCCTTCTGCCAATCCGCCGCCATCGCCAAACCGTCCGGATATATGACCAAATCCTTACCACCGTGGAAGGCCAGCATATTCCGTTGTATTTCGGACATCCGCTGCCTCACCTGTGCCTCGTACTCCTTGGAGTACCGGCAGACGATACGGGAACTGTGGCGTTTCATGCTCTTTTTCAGGTCATCGACATCGACCTTGGAAGCATCGCCCAAAAGCTTCTGTTCACCCGACCAGTACCACTCCCCACGCCAGGGCACCAGGCTTCCGAAAATGAACTGCTCCGGCTTGAACGGATGCTTCTCCATGTTGATTCTGATTCGATAAGGTTGGTCGTTGATGACGTTCACCGCTTGCAGTATTTCGCTACTGACCGACAGGATCTTGTAGAACGAGGAGTGCAGTTCGTACCAGCTCCGTAAGTCCTTGCGGTCGTCGGCAGAAATGTCGAGGGCTCCCGCCAGGATGTCGATAGCCCCCAATCCAGACCAGCGAGTACACTCCTGGCAGATGAAGGCGTCGGTATGCTCAATCTCCGATCTTCCGGACGGCTGCTCCTTCATGTAGAGGGCAAATTGCGTCCGGAACAGGAATGAATGGGTGCCAAGCCAGATTAGTTTCCGCTTTGCGTTCCAGCCGTGGGTATTGGGAGTGCCGAGAAACGCTTTCACCCCGGATTCCTTGGGGATTGCGGCAAAAGCTTTGGACAGGAAGGAGCTGACGGCATCGGCGACACACCGGAGATCCTGATGCGTCGGCGAGAAGGTCAGCCCGTCGATAAACGACGGATACAACACCCAAAGGAAGTGAAGGAAACGGTCGGGATGGAGTCCCATTCCAAGGTCGCTGCCGTTGTTACCCGAGGTCAGAGGAAGGGCAACGCCGAAAAACTCGGCGTTGTAGTGTTCGTAGGCCGCCCATATCCCGGTGCCATTGTGGAGATCTTCCGCGAAATCGACCAGGATGCCCGCGAGCTCACCAAGCACCTTGGGAGCCAAACGGAGGGTATCGTAGGCGAAGCCGCGCTGTGTCTTTGAGAGCGTTTTCTGGAGCTGCCGTACGATCCGGGGAAGATGCGAGTCGCCTTGCCCCTGGTATTCCCTGGGACGATGCGCCGAGTAAGTCATGGGGTTTCCTTTTCGTGGACTTTTCTGAACATTGTAACGATGATCGCGTCGAAGCGAAATGCGGCACCCCGTTGTATCAACTGGTCGATCTCTCTGCTGAACCGCTATTTGCCACTTTACAGGCAGGGTACTTGACAAGACACCGTCTGGCAACGAAACTCGGTTTCGTCATGGAGTCCTGGTAGCGGCGACAAAAGCAAGGCTCCCGTGAATCGGAATGATGTGAGGATTAGAAAGCGAGGTAGTCATGAATTCAGACAGAGAAACTAACCGTCGAACATTTCTAAAAGCAACGACCCTGGGTGCATCCGCTTTGATCGCAGTACCGGCCGTGCTGCGAGGTGCATCTCCGACAGCCGATCCGGTTCGTGTTGGGCATATCGGCACCGGTACGCGCGGGTGGGACCTGATCAAATACATGGGGGCAACTAATTCGGCAAAGGTGGTGGCCGTGTGCGATGTGTACAAGCCGCACCTACGGAGAGGCGTGCAGGCGGCCGGCAATCCGGATGTCCGGACGTATCTGGATTACCGGGATCTGCTGGCCGACCCGAAAGTGGAAGCGGTTATTATTGCTACACCCGATCACTGGCACGAGCAGATGCTCATTGATGCCTCCAACGCAGGCAAGGCCGTCTATTGCGAGAAGGGATGGACCGTGTCGATCGCCGCGGCCAAGCGGATGCGCGATGTGATCCGAAAAAACAAGACCGTAATGCAGTTGGGTCATCAGGGTCGGCAGTTTGCCGCCTCGGCCGCCGCCGGCAAGATGATTCGCGAAGGTAAGCTCGGGCCGGTTACTTTCGTCAAGACCGGACG
>Ga0194058_10000476_pt1 | contig 19457 bp, 20 predicted proteins | sample SepL4417m_MetaG_FD_155490 | JGI IMG/M metagenome (GOLD analysis project Ga0194058, IMG submission 155490) | Anoxic zone freshwater microbial communities from boreal shield lake in IISD Experimental Lakes Area, Ontario, Canada - Sep2016-L442-17m | ecosystem: Environmental > Aquatic > Freshwater... | reverse complement strand
GTCGTCTTGCGTATAGATGGTGAGTCCAACTTCGGCGGCGACGCGAGCAAGCACGGGGGTGACCATCACGCAGGTGGCGCACTCGCGTTTAACAATCGCAACGAGTCCGTTCGGCAGGCTTGGGGGCTGGCTCATGATCTGACCGTAGCTTCTGGGACGGACGTCACAAGCCTTCGGTGATTCTGAGCCGATCTAGAGTGTCTACATTGATCGCCACGGTCTGATGAGTGGGGACATCGTGAAGAATCAGAACCAAATTGCCGTCACGTTTCGAGGTGTCCGAGGCTCGACCCCGTGCCACAGCGAAGCTACTGCGCGCTATGGCGGCAACACGTCGTGCGTGTCCCTTGCGATCCCCGATAACGACCCCGTCGTGTTCGATCTCGGAACAGGCCTGCGCTACTTCGGACTCGAGCAGCCCAACGACGGCACGTTCCGCGGGCACTGCTTGCTGTCGCACCTGCATTGGGACCACACGCAGGGTCTGCCGTTCTTCACACCGATTCTGTATCCGGGTGCGCAGTTCGACATCTACGGTCCGCCGCAAGAAGACGGCCGCACGTTTAGCGATGTCATGTTCGATGCCATCAAGCCTCCGTTGTTCCCGATCGAACTCGATCAATTCCCGGGAACCCTGCGGTTCCATGATGTGGGCGACAGCAACTTCACGCTGGGAGACGCCGGCGAGGTGCACGTGAAGTCCCGGCTCATTCCGCACATCGGCCTCACGTGTGGCTACCGAGTCACATGGAACGGAATCTCTATTGCCTATCTCAGCGATCATCAGATGCCCTACGACGGCTCGATGAGCGCTTCACCGGCGGCACTCGAGCTCATCGACGGATGCGATCTGCTGATTCATGATTCGCAGTACCTCCCCGCTGAGTTCGCGCTCAAGAGCACTTGGGGTCATTGCACTGCCGAGTACGCCGCGTGGATCGCGGCCGAAGCAGGAGCCAAGAAGCTCGCGCTTTTCCACCACGATCCCGGTCGTTGCGACGATTCGCTCGACGAAGTGGCCAAGGACATCGCTCGCTTGAGCGAAGTTGCCGGCGTCGAGGTATTCGCCGCCGCCGAGGGCCTCACCGTTTACGCGTGACACTCGCATTCGCCGCCGGCCTCGTCCTTGGCATCGCGTTCCTCGCTGCGGGCGCGGCCAAAATCGCGTCCGGTTCGTTGTGGGCGCAGCAGGCGCAAGCAATTGGTGCGCCCGCATTGTCCGTGGCTGTTGTGCCGCCGCTCGAAATTGTCATCGGCGCACTGCTGTGCACACGCGCAGCCCCTGAGATAGTTGCGGCGATTGCGCTCGCACTGCTGGCAATGTTTACAACGCTCATCACGGTTCGCCTTGCGCAAGGCAAGCGACCTCCGTGCGCGTGCTTCGGCTCGTGGAGCGCCCGCCCATTGGGCTGGCGTCACCTGCTTCGCAACCTTGTGCTGATTGCCCTCGCCGTTGTGGTGTTGATCGGCTAACTGGCGGTTAGGTCGTGGCCGCTAGAAACGCGATGACCCGAGCTTCATCGCGCCACATCTCGTAACGGCCGCTTGGACCGCCGTGTCCGGCACCCATCTCGCATTTGAAGACCAGCGGCACATCGTTGGCGCGAATCTCACGCAGCTTGGCAACCCACTTGGCCGGCTCGTGGTAACTCACGCGAGGGTCGTTGAGCCCGGCTGTCACATAGATGGCCGGGTAGTTGTGCGGCCCCAGATTGTCGTAGGGCGAGTAGCTCAGCATGTAGCTCGCCGAGGGCTCTTCTCGTGGGTCGCCCCACTCTTCCCACTCGGTGACCGTGAGCGGCAGCGATGGGTCGCTCATTGTGGAGACAACATCGACAAACGGCACTTCAGCGATTGCTGATGCAAACAGATCGGGGCGCATGTTGATGCACGCGCCCACCAGCAATCCGCCGGCGCTTCCGCCGCGCAGGGCCAGCCGGCCAGCGGCCACCCAACCGGTTGCGACAAGGTGTTCGCAGCACGCAATGGTGTCGCTGAATGTGTTGGCCTTAGACAGCAACTTTCCGTCGAGGTACCAACGGCGACCGAGTTCGCCACCGCCGCGGGGGTGCACGACCGCAAAGGTCCAGCCGCGATCGATGAGCGACAGGCGAGCCACTGAGAACCACGGTGGAAGGCTGATCTCGTATGAGCCGTATCCGTAGACCACACAGGGCGCCGAACCGTTGGCTACAGCGTCGCTGAGCCGCACCACGTCTACCGGAACTCGGGTGCCGTCGGGCGCAACGGCCCACTCGCGGGTGGCCGCGTACCGGCTGAGGTCGACGCCTGGCACTGGCTGTTGCTTGAGCAACGTGCGGGCTCCGGTGGTGAGATCTTCTTCGAAGACCGACGCTGGCGTGGTGAACGACTGATACGAAAACCGCACGGTGGTGGTGTGCCATTCGGGGTTCGACTCGAGTTCTACCTCGTGCGGTTCGATACCGAGATCAATCACGTGCTCGCGACCGTTGGCCCACAACACGCGCAGGCGTTGTTGGGCCTCGTGCCACTCGTGAACGACGAGATGGGTTGCGAATGGCTCGGCACCAACAATGCGTCGGCCGGCCTCGTGCGCCAAGAACTCAGTCCACTGCGCTGGTGCCGCAATCGGCGCGGTCATCACGCGAAAGTCTTCGGCTCCGAGGTTGGTGACGATGACAAATCGGTCGCCCCAATGGTCGAGGTGGTACTCGATGTCGTCGGCGCGTGGACGAACAATTGCAGGGGTTGCAGTTGGGTCGCTGGCGGCGATAAGAGCCACCTCGGAGGACAACTTGCTCGATGACTCGATCACGATCCACTCATCGCTGCGAGTGAGGTCTACCGAGACAAAGAACCGTTCGTCGAGGTCTTCGAACACCAACGAATCGGCGGCCTGATCAGTGCCGATGCGATGCCGCCACACCTGAAATGGGCGCATTGCTTCATCGGGCTTCACATACAGCACCCATTGATCGTCGGCGTTGGTGCCCGCGCCCACCGACCAAGCGCAGCCACCCCACGCAGTATCGGTGAGCGTGTCAGCGAGTTCGGCGCCGGTAGAGAGGTCGCGAAATTTCATTGTGTACCGCTCGCCGCCATCGGTGTCGCTGGACCAAGCGAGCAGTCGATGATCGGGGCTTACCGCGAATGTGCCGAGCGAAAAATACTCGTGCCCATCGGCTTCGATGTTTTCGTCGAGGAGCACGTGCTCAGTAGCCGTCTCGCGAGATGCGCCGCGGCAATGAATTGGGTAGCTCTGACCTTCTTCGGTGCGACTCGTGTACCACCAAGCGTCTTTGCGCACCGGTGCCTCGAGATCAGTTTCAAGTACACGCGACTTGATCTCTTCGAACACGGTCTCGACGAAGGCTGAGTGGCCGCTGAAGAACTCGTCGGCGTAGCGATTCTCGGCCTCGAGGTAGGCAATGGTGTCGGGATCGTCGCGGTTGCGTAACCAAGCCCACGGGTCGCTGACGGTGCCGGTAGGGCGCTGCCATTCGAATGGAATCTGTTTCGCGACGGGAGCGTTCATCGCCTGTGCAGGGTAGTGCTGTCTCGACCGAGCGCGCGGAGCATTCGTTAGATACCCTGACGCCCGTTATGCGGGTGTGGATCGACCAAGACTTGTGCACCGGCGATGGGCTGTGCCTCGATCATTGCCCCGATGTGTTCGTGCAACTCGAAGATGGCATTGCCTATGTGGCCGAGGCCGGTTCACCGCTCAACGATCCGGGCGGGGCGGGCAGTCTGGCGTTTGTGCCCGAGCGCGACTATCGAGCCGTTATCGACGCCGCCGAGGCATGCCCGGGCGAGTGCATCTTCATCGAGGTCTCGCCCGCTAACGCCGCGTCAGCGGCCTAGCCACACAGCGTTGGCTAGGGCTTGGCGATCCATTCGTTGAGCAGATTGTGGAAGTGACGCAACTTGGCCTCTTGGTAGTTGGCCAACGTGACACCGGGCTTGCGCATCGACCGCAGCCCCACTTGAACCTTGGGAAGGTTGAAGCTGTCTTGGTTGAACACACGCGCCAACATGCCGAGCTCGGGAGCTTCGGTCCAGTCGTCGTCGGGTCCGAGCCAATGGATTGGCACTGATGGAGGCTTCGGCAGCGATGGGTCGAAGGGTTCAAGGAACATGCACTCCATGATCGACATCTCATGGTTGTCGCCGTAGGGGCGGAACCGATACGTGATGCGGTTGTAGGCGCCCCACGGATGGAAGTTGGGGAAGAGCGTGTAATAAATGCTCTCCGACAGTTCGGCGTCGCTGAGCTTGTCGGCTTCGTCGCCGATGGTTTTACGCAGGTTGATGCGCGCGCCGTTTCCAGTAACCGAGCGCGCGGTCATCCCCTCGGTGAGCACCAAATACGGCGGTTGGTCGAGGCGTCGATCGGAGACAGCATCGAACATTTCTTGTTCGGTCGGGGTGTACGACAGGTGTGGGCTCGGCGTGCCGTTGGGCGTAATGGCTCGTGAGAAGTTGCCCTCAAAGTCGTATTGGCTGTTGGCGTCGCCGATGCCTGCAAGCAGCTGCGGATGAGTAGCCACCACATGGAAGGCCTCCATGAACGCCTCCTGCACAACTTTCCAGTTGGCGGGAAAGATGCGGGCAACGTGCACGGACTTGTAGCGGTTCTCGAGCGGCCACTTTTCGAAGTGGCTCGGGAGGTTGCCGAGAAATGCCTCGAGCGATTCGCAGTTGGGATCCATGTTCACGAAGACAAAGCCGCCCCAGCTGCCCACCTTGAGTTCAGGCAGTGACCACGTGGCGGGGTCGATGTGCGGAAAGTCCCACTCGCATGGCACCTGCTTGAGTGAGCCGTTGAGGTTCCAGCAAAAGCCGTGGAAGGGGCAGCGCAGCTCGGTGGCGTTGCCATCGGTTTCACGCAGCTGCCGTCCGCGATGCAAGCACGCGTTGTAATACGCCTTGATCTCTGTGTCGCTCACGCGCACAACCAGAATCGACTGGCCGCAGATGTCGTAGTTCAGCGTGTCGCCCACCTCGGCGATGTCGTCGGAGCGACACGCCATCTGCCACACGCGGTTCCACATCTTGTCCTTCTCAAGTTCGTGGAACTCGCGGCTGGTGTAGCGGCTGACCGGAATGTCGGTGTCTTCGGTGAAGTGATAGCTCTGCCAGCGCAGCACCGGGGGCACGTTCTCGGGGCGCGAGTCGGTGTCGAGCAGTTGCTGATACGAGAGGCCTGATGAGCGGGCTTCGCCTGGTGCTGGTGCTGGTGGTTCGCTGAGTGTTGTCATTGCTGAAACTCCTTGCGGCGATCTGGGGCTGTGGTCAATCGGACGTAAGTGCTTTGGCGGCTTGTTGGTATCGATTCGGCAGTTGTTTGCCAGCGATCCACAAGCACAAGTGCGGGTCGGCTTGCTTCAGCGCTCCGCTGAGCCAAACCCCATGCGACGTGAACTCGCCCGTGACGCCGTTCTTCTCAACACTGATGGTGCCTTGCTCGGTGAGGTCATAGGTGGCCCCTGAAAGCGGGTGACGAATCGTTCGCATAAACCAGTACCCCCCAGTGGAAATGAACTGCTCGATTCGGAAATTACCTATCGCGCGATCAATTCTCTGCATCGTGCGTTATGCGTGTGAACGCGGGCGCCGCATTCGACCGGCGAACGCGCCGATGCTGATGAGCAAACCGGCGAAGCCAATGAATGCTTCGACAGTGGCCACGCCGGGAAATCGGTTGTGATCGCCGTAGGCAACGGCGAGCGTGGCGACTCCGGCAGCCACACCGATGTAACAGGCCACACGGAACCTCGCGATGCCAGCGATCACTGCTGTTACGGGAGCAACGAACGGCGTAGCGATGATGATGAAGGCGCGCTGGTTGGTTTCGGGACCGAGCCACCACGGTGAGATGCCCCCAACGCGGCAGGCTTGCCACACAGCTGCGAAACCGAGCACAACGCCGACCCATCCGGCGATGAACAGCGTTCGCCAGGCTGGCGTGAACTGTCCGGGATCGGGGGGCGGCTGCAGGCGCGGCGTGTAAAAGCCAGCGGGTGCGAGATCGTAGGTTTGGGGTAGCACCGGAGGCAGAAACACCGGTGGGGATGGCAGCGGTAGTGGCGGACGTGGCAGCGGCTCTGCGGCTGGGTGTTCGGAGTCGTGGGGCAGGTCCATCTCGTGGGCAGCGTAGCCTCGATCGAACATGAACTCTCGTCTGCGTGCTGGGCGATGGGCCCTGCTGACAGATACTCTGAACGGTTCATGGACCAGGTGCCGTTCTCGAAACTCTCGATCTTCTTCCCAATGTGGAACGAGCAGGAATACATCGGTCGCGCCATCAACGCCGGCCGTCGCGCATGTATCGATCTTGTAGCTGCTGGCGAGATCGCCGACTACGAGCTCATCATTGTCGACGACGCATCAACCGACGACACCCCACAGATTGCCGATCGGCTCTCCGAAGAAGACCCCCACGTTCGCGTAGTGCATCATCCGGTGAACCGCAAGCTTGGCGGTTCTATCAAGACTGGTTTCGCTGCGGCCACAGGTGATTTGGTGCTCTACACCGACGCCGACCTTCCCTTCGACTTCGCCGAGCTCACCAAGGCAATTCGAATCATGCGCTTGTACGAGAGCGACATCGTGAGCGCCTATCGTCACGACCGCACCGAAGAGGGCTCTTCGCGGGCCATTTACACGCTGATCTACAACATGCTCATTCGGATGATGTTCGGCGTGAAGATGCGTGACATCAACTTTGCATTCAAGCTCTGCAAGCGAAATATCTTTGAGCGCATCGAGCTCAAGAGCGAGGGCTCGTTCATCGATGCCGAGCTCGTGATCAGGGCGAAGAAGCTCGGCTACACCGTGACCCAGTTCGGTGTCGACTACTTCCCGCGTACCCGTGGCGAGTCCACGCTCAGCAGCCCGTCGATCATCATCAAGATCCTGCGCGAAATGCGTCAGCTGCGGTCTGAGCTGCTGCGCATCACCAAGGTCGTCTGACACACATGAATTCCCCTCGGCCTCGGGTCGCCATCAACCAGTCAAATCGTTGGCTTCCGGCTGTTGCCGCTCTTGGAGTGCTCATTGTTGTCATCGCCATCGGCGCGTTTGGCGGAGGCGACGACGACGCGGCCACAACCTCGCCGCAGGGTGGCGTCGAGGGGCTCACGGTGCCAGCCAGCACGTTGCCCGGCGTGGTCATCGATTCGGCCCCACCGTCTGTTGTGAAGACCAACCTCACGCGCACGTTGCTGGTCGGCCTTGCTGGCGACGATGTGGCTCGCCTGCAGACCCGACTCGCTGAGCTCGGTTTTGCGCCCGGCGTGGCCGATGGTTCGTTTGGTGACCAAACGCAGCAGGCCATTTGGGCGTTCGAGAAGTTGGTGCTCAAGATCCCGCGGGCACAGGCCACGGGCAAGGTCACCAACAACATGTGGCAGCTGATTCAAGATCCCATCGTGATTCATCCGCGGCGCCCCGACACGGTGATCGACCCGCCAAAGACCCACATGGAGATCTACCTGCCCGAGCAGGTGGGCATTGTGTTCACGGCCAACAAAGCAACGCTCATCGTGCACATCTCTAGTGGTTCCGATCAGCCGTGGTGCGAAACCTTGCTGAAAGACACCGACGAAAAGGGCAACCCCGTTTACCCTCCGATCGAGTCGGCCGAATGCGGCGTTTCGAAGACTCCGGGCGGCGTGTTCAAGTTCACCCGCCGCGTGGTCGGCGAACGCATGGGGCCCCTTGGTGGCATGTGGAACCCGGTGTATTTCAACAAGGGAATCGCGGTTCACGGCGCAACGAATATTCCGCTCGAACCCGCTTCGCACGGATGCATTCGTATTCACAAGCGAATCTCTGAAACCTTCCAGAACTACGTGAATATCGGCGATCGCGTCTTTGTGTGGGGCCAAGATGGCAAAGAGCCAGAGGCGTATACCAAGGAAGAGAGCTTGCCGGTCTTCAACCACAAGGACCCCAACGCCACTACGACAACCAGCACCACCACCACGGTTGCCGTTGCCACCACAATCCCCGCTCCTCCCACCACACAGCCCAAGGTCGTGGCCACCACCACAACAGTGGCCGCGGCAACTACTACGGCTGCGCCTCCAACCCCGTAGGCGCAACGTGTCACGATGTCTGCGTGACATCACTTCCCTACGACGAGTTTGGTTTGTTCAGTGAGAATGCGACCGAGTTCGGTCTGACACTCGATTCGCCCCCTGCGGTTCGCCGCGTTGAGGTGCACGTGCAGTCGGGCACCCACGGGTCATCGCCACGCTTTGTGAGTGCGCTGGTGTGGGGTAGCGGCGATCCACAGTTGGTGCTCGTGCACGGCGGGGCGCAGAACGCCCACACATGGGACACAGTGGCTCTAGCTCTTGGGGTTTCGCTGGTGGCTGTAGACCTAGCGGGTCACGGTCATTCAGGGTGGCGCGACGACGGCGCGTACACGCCTATCAATCTGGCCGACGACCTTGCGATTGTGGTGGCCCAGTTGGCTCCCCATGCTGTTGCCGTTGTTGGCATGTCGCTTGGTGGCCTCACGAGTATGGAGCTTGCGGCGCGGCATCCCGAATTGGTGCGGCGCCTTGTGATGGTCGATATCACCCCTGGCGTCAACCAGCAAAAGGCCAAGGCTGTGATCGACTTCGTCGATGGCCCACAGACCTTTGCCAGCTTCGACGATCTGTTGGCCCGAACCATCGAGCACAACCCCACTCGCACGCAGTCGTCGTTGCGTCGTGGCATTCTGCACAACGCCCATCAATCGGCCGATGGCAGCTGGCAATGGAACTATGACCGTCGCAGCCACGCCCGCTCGCGTGACCCCGAGGCTGCGGCCGTCGTAGATGTTGTTGCAGATGCAACAAGTTCGCTGTCCCCGTTGTGGGACGACTTTGGCTCGATCCAGTGCCCGATCTTGTTGGTGCGCGGTTCGCTCTCGCCGGTGGTCGACGATGCCGATGTTGCAGAGGCAACGCGTCGTCAGCCCACGCTGCAGGTTGAGGTGATCGATGGGGCCGGCCACAGCATCCAAGGTGATCGTCCTCGCGAGCTCGCCGATCTAATTCGAGACGCCGTTCTCTAGCGAGCGGCGGGTCGAGTTCCCGGGTTGGGTCTCGGCCGGGTCTCAGCTCGCCGCGAGGCGCTTGCTGCATTCGCTCATTCCGTCGAGTACTCCCGTGCGAAAGCTGCTGATCTTGTCGAACGCGCTGGCCACAGCGGGCCGACCAGTGACATCGTCGATGATCAACGCCGTTGTAATCACCTCGTCGAGGTCGCCGGGCGAGATCGCAAACGCTTGGCTCTGCGTGCCGTTGGGGATGATGTCTTTGGTCCAAACTCCGGTGAGACAGTCGTTCATCAACGCCCGGTTTTTGCCCGACAGTTTGCTGTTGAGTTGCGTCTGCACGGCATCACTCCAGGCGTTACTCAAGAGGTAACCAATCGAGAAGTCGCCGTAGTTGCTGTAGAGATTGAAGGCGAAGTCATTGTCGTAGGCAATCGAATTGGTAGCCGGGCAGTAGACCACGTTCGATTTCCATTGCGACGCCGCCACGCCGGTACACGTTGGGTACGGGCCGTTCTGGTTGTACGAACTTACGGTTGGCGGCTGAAACGTGAGCTTGTTGGCCGCGAAGCTGGCCGACCAGAACCGCTTGAGGTCGTCGGTGACACTGGTCTGAAGATTTTCGTAGGGCATGTTGCCCTGATTGGCGATGTCGGCGTTTGAGGTGAAGGTGAGGTTGATCAACGGCAGTGGAGTATCGATCAGCGGCTTGCATGCTTGGGCCCCGCCGATGAAACCATGCTGGAAAGCGCCGACGCGATCGAACGCAGTGCCGTGGCCGCCCTCTTGAAAAACGGTTTCTCCCACCACTGGATCGAGCGGGTCGCGGACGAGGACCATTGCCGCGAGGCCGGCTTTGACTTCGGCATCGGTGAAGGACAACAGACTCGACTCGTGATGGGCTGCGTGGGCTGACCACGCGCCTGCGAAGCAGTCGGCCTGTTGCTCAGTGACCACCGTTGGTCGTTGCACATCCAAGATGCCAGCGCGCTGTTGAATCGCGTGTCCAAACTCGTGAGCGATGACGGTGGCCACGGCGCTGGTACCAAGCTGCGATGTGAGATCGGGCAGCAGTTTGTAGTCGTCCCACGCAATGAAGTCGCCGCAGTTGAAGTAGCGGGCGTTGTCAGCGATGTCGTCGAACGTGATGGTCTTGTCGCAGAACCGAACAGTGTCTGATCGGGCCGGATACATCGCATAGAAGCCCCCGCTGAATTCGCGGTACGGCTCGTCGTACACCTTGGGAAACTCTGCTCGCCAAAAGTCTTGAATGTCGGCCACAACATTGTTGAGGTAGCTGTCGTATGCCTTTGGGGTGCGATCGGGGCCGAAGCTGACCGTTGCGTCGTTGGCATTGGTTTGGGTTGACGTTTGAGTTGGCGTGTTCGGCGTTGTAGAGGGGGCGCTGGTGTCGGGAAGCGAAGTATCTGAACGTTGCGGAGCCAGCGAACGTGAGCGGCTGATGCTCAGGCCAGGGTCGGTTGAACTGCATGCGGCGAGAATGAGACAACCTGCAGCCATGGCGATCGACAGCGTGTTGCGCATGGGTCGCAGCATACGACGGGTTGCATCGCTGGGGATGTCGCCGACACAGCTGTTGATGCTCCGACAACGCGTGGCTGCCACCGGGGGTGGTAAGTACTTGAGCCATGTCTGACGTTGAACGCCCCGACGCACCCGACCGCGACACGTTGTTGCAGATGTTCGAAATACAGAGTCGCATCAAACTCTGCGACGAGCGCTTTCGCAGCATGTTGATGAGCGGCCAGATCCGGCTCATCTATTACTCGCCACGCGGTCAGGAATGCATCAGCGCGGGCTGGGGTGTGCATCTCCGTCAAGACGATTACGTCGTCACGATTTATCGCGGCTTGCACGACCACCTCGCCAAAGGCGTGCCGTTGCGTGAGCTGTGGGCCGAGTTCCTCGGCCGTGCTACCGGCACCTGCAAGGGCAAGGGCGGGCCAATGCACGTCACCCATCCTGAGTCGGGCCTGATGGTCACTACGGGCATTGTTGGCGCCGGCATCCCCATCGCCAACGGTTTTGGCCTTGCGGCGCAACTCAGCGGCACTGATCAGGTCACGGTGGTGAACTTCGGCGATGGTGCGTCAAACATCGGTGCGTTCCACGAGGGGATGAACTTGGCCGCGGTGTGGAAGCTGCCGGTGATCTTCGTGTGTCAGAACAATCTGTACGGCGAGCACACACCGATGAGCATGTCTACAGGTGTCGAATACATCAGCGAGCGCGCTGCTAGCTACGGCATGCCTGGCGTTACCGTCGACGGCAACGACCCCATTGCCACATGGAAGGTGATGGGCGAAGCCGTTGCGCGAGCCCGCTCGGGTGGCGGCCCAACTCTTGTTGAGGCTCGCACGTATCGGTTCTGGGGTCACCTGATGGGCGACGCAATGGAGTACATGGACAAAGCCGAGCGCAAGGCGGCGATGGCCGCCGATCCCGTGGTGCTGTATCGGGCATGGCTCATTGACAACGGTCACGCAACCGAAGCTGCCTTGGCCGAGATCGAAGAGCAAGTCACGGCAGCGATTGATGATGCTGTCGAGTTCGCGATGAACAGTCCTCAGCCCGATGCGAGTGAGTTGTACACCGATGTGTTTGGCGACGACTCTGCCGCCATGTTGAAAGGGGCGGCACGATGAGTGAGCCACGGATCATGCTCACGGGTATGGCCCTCAATGAGGCCATGGATATCGCAATGACCCTCGACGACAAGGTGTTCTTGTTGGGCGAAGACATTGCTGAACCATCAGGCGGCGTGTACAAGGTGACCAAAGGTCTCTCCGACAAGCATGGTCTACATCGAGTTCGCAAGACGCCAATTTCCGAGCAGGCCATCGTTGGTGCGGCAATTGGCGCAGCAATCGCGGGCTATCGACCCGTCGCTGAGATCATGATGATGGACTTCCTCGCCGTGTGTCTCGATCAGGTCACCAACCACGCTGCCAAGATTCGTTACATGTCGGGCGGGCAGACCACCGTCCCAATGGTGATCCGTACCTCGGCGGGTGCGGGTATGGGGTTCGGCGCGCAGCACTCAGCAATGCTTGAGACGTTTGCTGTTCACTCGCCGGGTATGAAGGTGGCGGTGCCATCCACGCCGGCCGACGCGAAGGGCTTGTTGCTCACCGCAATTTTCGACGACGATCCAGTGCTGTTCGTTGAGCAGATGATGATGTATTGGGACAAGTCGTACGCAGGCGAAGTGCCTGTCGGCGATGTGCGCGTGCCGTTTGGCAAGGCGGCGATTCGCCGTGAAGGCGCCGATGTCACCCTCATCTCGTACGGCCGTCAGATGCGCGACTGCCTAGCCGCTGCCGAGTTGTTGGCGGCCGACGGTGTGTCGTGCGAAGTCATCGACCTGCGTACCTTGGTGCCGTGGGATGAAGCAGCGGTGATGCAGTCGGTAGGGCGCACATCTCGGGCGGTCGTTGTGCACGAAGCCGTTACCCGATGTGGGTTCGGCGCTGAGCTCTCGAGCCGTATCCACGAGGAACTGTTCGGCCAATTGTCTGCGCCGGTGCAGCGAGTTGGTAGTGCCAATACTCCCGTGCCGTATGCCTCAAACCTCGAGGCCGATTTCATTCCCACGGTGGCCGACATTGTTGCGGCGGTGCAGCGAACTCAGGGGTAGCAGCGCCAAGAACGGGCTAGATCTGGGCGAGCAGTTGCTTGAGTTCGGCAATCTCGCCCTGCTGGCTGTTGCGTGAGGCGGCAGCCATCGCGCGCACTTCACTGGTGGCGGCGTTCTTGGCTGCGAAGTCGGCCATGTGAATGCCGCCTTCGTGATGCGCCACCATGAGGGCAACGAACTGTTTGTCGGCGACCGAACCCTTCGCTGCGATGAATGAGTCAAGGTCGCTTGGCGTAGCGAGTCCTGGCATTCGGTCGAGCGGTACCGGTGGGTGGTTCATCCACACCATTGCGGTGCCGCTCTCGTTTGCTTCGGCCTGGCCGTAGTCGCGGAGCAGTTGGATCATTCGGCCGATGTCTACGGCTTGACCGAAGGCGATCTCCTTAGCGATGACATGAAAGATCGAGTTTGTCCCGGGCTTTGCGATGTAGATCAGGGCCATCTCAACCGCTTGCTCGTGGTGAGCGCGCATGTCTTGCAGATAGCCGATGTCTACTGCGTTGGGCTGAGGTGTCGCATTGCGCTCGCCGATCACGAAACCTGCACCAGCGGCGAGGAGGATCGCAGCAATGAGAACTGAAATCAGGTTGCCTCGATGATGCCACCATGGCAGAACGATGGTTTCTTCTGATGTGTCTACGTCGTTGCTTGTGTCTTCGGTTGTCTCATCGGTCGTGTCGCTCACGGTTCGTAGCTTCGCATGCTTCATTGATAAGACACATGTCATGTCTACGCCGATCAGCATTCCCAAGCTCGGAGTTTCGATGACCGAGGGCACCCTCGTTGAGTGGATGGTCCGCGACGGAGACACCGTTCAAGCGGGCGATGTGCTGTATCGCATCGAAACCGACAAGGTCGAAAACGATATTGAGTCTCCGATCGCGGGTGTGATCCGAATCGTGGGTGTCGAGGGCGAGACCTACGACGTTGGTGTCAATATCGGTTCGATCGAGTAGGTGGCCGTGCGACTTGCTGGCAAGGTAGCGCTGGTCACCGGGGCGGGTGCGGGTATTGGTCGGGCAAGTGCTCTCGCGTTGGCTGCCGAAGGCGCCAATGTTGTGGTGGTCGATCTCGATGAGGCGGCGGCGATGGTTACGGCCGACCAAATTCGTGCTGGGGGTGTTGCGTCTGGCGCGGTTGTGGCGGTGCAGGCCGATGTCTCGCAAGCTGATCACATTCGCCGGATGTTCGATGAAGCCACGCGCATATTCGGTGGGGTCGACATTGTTCACAACAACGCAGGGCTCATCAGTGGCGAACCGCTGTGGCCCGATGGCTCGCTCGAGCGGGTAGCGGCCGTGATTGCCGTCAATCTTGGCGGCGTCGCCATGGGTACGCAGCAGGGCATTATCGAGCTTCGTAAGCGTGGCGGGGGAGTCATCATCAACACGGCGTCTGTGGCTGCGCTGGCCCCGCTGCCGTCCGACCCGGTGTACTCGGCTACAAAAGCGGGCGTTGTGCGAATTGTCGAAAGCTGCGTTGGCTTTGCGGCGGAAGGCATTCGGGTCAACGCGGTTCTGCCCGGAATGGTCGATACCGACATGACGATGAAGCACACCGGTGACGGCACCCGCCCAGCGGCGTGGCTTGGGCCGGTGCTTGCGTCTACGCAGTTGCTCGACCCGGCAGAGATCGCAGCGGTGGTGCTTGAACTGGTGTGCGATGACTCAGCGGTTGGTGAATGCCGGGTGATCGCCAACCAACGTTTCTCGCCGCCTCACCCAATCTCCACGTGACGTAATTGAGGTTGCGCTCGCCGCCACTTCTTTCCCGATCTCCACGTGACGTTATTCGGGGGTGCAGCAGCAGGCGGCGCAACGACACCTGCCGCGCCCCCCATTTTCATCACGTGGAGATCGGGTGAGTGAGCTCAAGAGAGAGTCGGTGGGTCGTTCGGAAACGCTGTAACACGCCTGAGTTAGAACAGCCACATGACTCAACCGCCTCTCGAGTTTCGCCCGTCGTCGCGTCGGTGCCTGTGGTGCTCAACAACGTTTGAAGCCGTTTACCGTCCGGGTCGGCCACGCATCTATTGCCGAGCCAGCTGTCGCCAGCGGGCCTACGAACGTCGCCGCGGACTCGGAGTGCTGCCTCCGTCAGATCGGCTCATCATGTCCGACACCAGACCATCGTCGACCCTACCGAATCGCTTTCCCGGCTACGAACGAGGCCAAGTGTGGAGTCTCTTCGGCAAAGCTCATGCAATGCGACCAGCGGGCATGTCTGAACTCGGTGAGCGACGACTCACCCTGTGCGGCGTGCTCGCCCGCCCGGTGATCCGTACCTTCCATCGCACCGCCCCTGATGCGTGTCTCACATGCGTGCGGGTCGAACGAGTGAGACCCTCGGCGCGGCCCGTTCGAACCTCGTCTGATCTTGCAGCGTTGCGAGCGCTACTCGACGACGCTGCCGTCGAGGTCAGTCGAGCCCCGTCGCGTCAAACGAAATCGCCACAGCAACTGCTCGTTGAGTTACTCGCCGCTGCCTAGCCGTTGTGGCCAACGCGGGCATTGCGCTGCGCATCGGCGAACGAAATGTCTTTGTCTACTCGCGGTTCGGCTGGCAATCCCAGAACACGCTCGCCCACGATATTTCGCTGGATCTCGTCGCTGCCTCCGGCAATGCGGTAGCCCGGAGCGCCAAGCACGTGTTCCCCCCACGCAAAAGTGCCCCACTCGCCAGTGTCGGCAATCAGCCTCGGTCCGAGCAACAGCGAGACCGCATCGCTCACGCTCGCCATATTCGCAGTCCACATCAGCTTGCCGAGCGAGCCTTCGGGCCCCGGCGTTTGACCGGCTTTTAATCGTGCGGCAGCGCGACGGTTCGTATATTGCGCCACCTTGTAGTCGGTGTAGAGACGAGCCAACATTTGACGAATCACGGGATCATCTCCGCGCTCAAGATGTTGCGCCAGCGCCTGAATTTGACGGTATCCACCTCCGGCGTGCCCGCCGCCGCCACCACCCGAGTGATCGCGTTCGAACCCTAAACATGTCAGCGCTACCCGCCACCCTTCGCCTACAGGCCCAAGGCGTAACGCATCGGGGATGCGGGCATCGGTCATAAACACTTCGTTGAAGTTCGAACCGCCGCTCATCTGTTTGATGGGCCGTACCTCAACACCATCGGCATCGAGCGGCACAAGAAACGCCGTGAGCCCTTTGTGCTTTGGAACGTCGGCGTCGTGGCGGGCGATAGCGAGACCCCATTGGGCAAAGCGGGCGCCCGAGGTCCACACCTTTTGGCCGTTCAGCACCCACTCGTCGCCATCGATCGTGGCGCGGGTAGTGACCGACGCGAGATCGGAACCGGCAGATGGTTCAGAAAAGAGTTGGCAACCAAGAATGTCCATCCGCATTAACGGCTTGATGAAGTCATCCTTTTGTTGATCGGTGCCATATGCCGCGATCGTGGGAGCGATCAACCCCATTGAGGTTGGTGGCAGTTCGCCCGCCGAGGGCACATGAAACCGTGCTTCCTCGCCGTTGTAGGCGCGCAAGTAACTGTTGGGAAGGCCTCGGCCTCCGAGCGCGGCAGACCAATTGAGCATCGCGTATCCGGCATCGAACTTCTTCTGCTGCCAGACCCGCGTGGCTTCAAGCCGTTCGGCTTCCTGCTGCTCGGTCAGATTGTGAAACACCGCCACGTTGTCTGAGCCTTGCCCCCACACAGCAGTGCCGTCGTCGTTGGTGTGGCTCGCCTCAGATAAGGGCTCGGCATGTTGCTCGAGCCATGTGCGAGCGCTGCTGCGGAAGTCCTCAAGGTCTGGCAAAGCTGAGTCTGACATGGGGGTGACGCTAGCGCGACTGGCCCATTTGATGGGCGCTCCAAGTCGGGAAGCGAACTGATCGCGTAGTTAGATACACGTTGTGAAAGATGGCAGCACATGGCGTTGGTGATCGTCGACCGGGCACGCGAGCGGCCAACCGAAGTTGCGCTCTGCGATACCCGGTTCTCATTGACCTGGCCTGACCTGAATGATGCATTGAACCGCGTCGCCAACGGTCTCATTGCGCTTGAGCTTGGCGAGCAACGCCGCGTTGCGGTGTTCGCTGAGAACTCTGTGGAAACGTTGCTCGCCCATCTGGGTGGCCTGTTAGCCGGCGCCAGCACAGTGCCGGTCAACTTTCACCTCAACGCTGGCGAACTCGAATACATCCTCACGGACTCGCACGCGACGGTGCTGTTTGTCGGCCCCGAGAATGTCGAGCGCGGCCTCGCTGCTGCCGATGCCGCCGGTATCACAACCATCGTCGGATGGCGATGCGAGCCGCATCCGCACGTGATCCCGTGGTCCGAGTGGCTGGCTCGATCGTCGCCCAGCGAACCATCAAGCAACGTGCGTCCGCTGCCAAACCTGATGTACACAAGTGGCACCACGGGCCAGCCCAAGGGGGTGGACCTGCCACCAACGATGTTCGCCGGCGGCAACTCAATCGAGGAGCATTTCGTTGGCTTGCGCGCCAATCGGTTCACCAAGTTTGCAACGCATCTGGTTGTTGGCCCGATGTATCACACGGGCCCGCTCAACGGCTTTCGCATTCTGGCCGTCGGCACACCAGTGGCGGTGCTCAACAAGTTCGACCCTGAGGCCGTGCTGGCCGCAATTCAGCGGTACAAAGCGGAGACCAGCTTGATGGTGCCCACCCATTTCAAGCGATTGCTCGATCTGCCACCTGAAGTGAAAGCTCGATACGACCTCAGCTCGATGAAACTCGTTGCCCACACCGGCGCCGCCTGTCCTATCGATGTGAAGCACCGCATGATCGAGTGGTTCGGCCCCATCTTCCTCGACGCCTATGGCGCCACCGAGGTAGGCACCACATGCAGCATCACCAGCGTTGAGTGGCTCGAGCATCCGGGCAGCGTTGGCCGAGCGTTGCCGCCCTTCACCGCCCTCATCGTCGACGATCAGGGCAACCCAGTGCCGGCAGGAACCGAAGGCAACCTCTACTTCGAAGACGCAACCGGCCGAGGCGTTGTGTACCCCAACGATCCGGAGAAGAGCGCCAAAGCTCACCTACGTCCGGGCGTGTTCACGCTGGGAGAGATCGGCTACCTCGACAACGAGGGATACGTCTACATCACCGATCGATCCAGCGACATGATCGTGTCGGGGGGAGTCAACGTGTATCCGGCCGAGGCCGAACAAGTGCTGCTCACCCACCCACTCGTTGGCGACGTTGCGGTCATCGGCGTTCCCGATGCAGATATGGGTGAAGCCGTGCGCGCCCTGGTGGTGCCACAAGACCCAGCGAATCCGCCGCAGGCGCACGAGCTCATCGCGCTGTGCCGACAAGAGCTGGCTGGCTACAAGTGTCCGCGAAGCGTTGAGATCGTTTCCACTATCGGCCGCAACGCGATGGGCAAGGTCAACAAACGAAACCTGCGAGCCCCGTATTGGGAAGGTTCGCGGACCATCGGATGAAGATGATCAGCGTGTTGAGCACCCCAACAAATCCTGAAACCGAGAAGCCATGAGCATCACCGACGAAATCCTGGTCACTCCTGAAGTCCTCAGTTGTCCTTACGAGTTTTACCGTCGCGTTCGCGATGAAGCCCCGGTGCATCAGACACCGCTGGGCTTTTGGTTGGTGTCGCGTTTCGACGACGTGATGTCGGTGGTACGCGACACCGAGCGGTTCTCCAGCAACTTCAACACATCGTTCGCAGCGGGTGGGGCAAGCCCCGAAATGTTGGCCGTGCTCGCCGACGGGTATCCCTCGGCGAACACCTTGCTTACCAATGATCCGCCCACGCATACTCAGTTCAGAGCCTTGGTGAATAAAGCATTCTCGCCAAAGCGCGTGGCGCAACTCGAGGGCGAAATCCGCGGCGTCGCCACCGCATTGATCGACACGTTCGTTGCCGATGGCAAGGTTGAGTTGGTCACTCAGTTTGCAGTCGGTCTACCGCTCACCATCGTGGCCGACGCGCTCGGCGTAGATCGCGCAGACATGGGCCGCTTCAAGCGATGGAGCGATCACGCAGTGGCTCCGCTCAGCGGCCTGCTCGATGCAGCGCAAATGCTCGAGTGCGCGAAGAGTCGCGTCGAGATGCAGCAATACATGGCGGCTGTAATCGAGCGTCGCCGTGCTGAGCCGCGCGACGATCTCTTGAGCGATCTTGTGCATGCGGTATTCGATTCGGGCGATCGCTTCGGCGAGAGCCTCACCGTGGCCGAGTTGCTCAACGTGATCGAGCAGATCTTGGTAGCTGGCAACGAGACCACTACCAAGCTGCTCGCCGCGGGCATGCTGGCACTCATTGAGAATCCCGAGCAGATGGTCAAGGTGCGCGCAAACACAGCGCTCATTGGCAATCTTGTTGAAGAGGCGCTGCGCATCGAGTCGCCCGTGCAGATGTTGCCGCGTATTTCCAAGACCGATGTCGAGGTCGGGGGAGTCAACATTCCCAAGGGCTCGATGGTGATGGTGATGTACGGCTGCGCAAACCGCGACGAGGCCAAATTCGCCAACGCCGATGTGTTCGATATCGAACGAAGCAATGCCCGCGGCCACCTTGCCTTCGGGCAGGGTCCTCACTTTTGCGTGGGCGCAGCGCTGGCACGCAGTGAAGCCCGCATCGGCTTCGAGTTGTTGCTCGATCGGTTACACGACATCGCACTCGCCCCGATCGAGCAACCAACCGATCGAGAGCTTTCAATGACACTGCGCGGCCTCAGCGCCCTACACCTTGTGTTTACTGCCACCCCGCACAACTCAACATCGGAGTCCTGACTATGAGCATTGACCTCAACAA
>Ga0194058_10000474_pt1 | contig 19462 bp, 21 predicted proteins | sample SepL4417m_MetaG_FD_155490 | JGI IMG/M metagenome (GOLD analysis project Ga0194058, IMG submission 155490) | Anoxic zone freshwater microbial communities from boreal shield lake in IISD Experimental Lakes Area, Ontario, Canada - Sep2016-L442-17m | ecosystem: Environmental > Aquatic > Freshwater... | reverse complement strand
ACCAAAAACTGCGTCTATGCGAGCTTAGTGACCCCCCATGCGCAAGTGGGGCGGGTTGACTCGCTGGTACCCGCTAGTTGATACTGATTCTCATGTTCAAGAAAGTGGGAATCAGTCTCGGCGCCGCACTCCTGCTCGCCGGCTGCGCGAGTCCCGCGGCCAGCAGTGGCGGCAAGGTTTCCGTTGTCGCTGGCTTCTACCCACTGGCCTACGCCGCCGCGCAAGTAGGTGGCGGTCAGGTCGAGATCACCACCTTGGCCTCACCCGGCGTTGAGCCGCACGACCTTGAACTCACCCCTGCTCAGGTCGTGCAAATCCGCGAGGCCGACCTGGTGCTCTACATCCCCGGCTTACAGCCCGCCGTTGATGAGGCCATCGCCGACGCCGACCCTTCCCATGTGCTCGACGTCACCACAGGGCTGACAGTGCTGCCCGCCCCGGGCAGTATCCAGACCGGTGGCACCGCCACTGACCCCCACGTATGGCTCGATCCGCACAACATGAGCGTCATTGGTCAAAGCGTCGAATCCCGGCTCGCAACGATTGATGTGGGAGACGGTGAGGGATTCGCTTCGCGACAGGCAGTTTTCGCAGCGAAACTCGGCGCGCTCGACTCGGCCTGGAATGCCGGCACCACGACCTGCGCCAGTCGCGACCTCGTCGTGAGTCACGAGGCATTCGGCTACCTCGCGAATCGCTACGGATTCACTCAGATTGGCTTGTCCGGAATCTCCCCCGATGCCGAACCCGATCCCGCGACGCTGGCCAAGGTTGCCGACTACGTCACAACGCACTCCGTTCGCACCATCTATTCCGAGGCACTCGTTGACCCCAAGGTGGCCACGGTTCTCGCACAGGAAACCGGCGCGCGCACCGCGGTTCTCGATCCCATCGAGGGCATTCCCGTGGGTTCCAATGCCACGTACCTCACGCTGATGGAAGCGAATCTCGCCGCCGTGAAGGAAGGTCAGCCATGTCCATGAGCACAGCACCCGTCGCTCCCTTCGCGCTCAGACGCGCCTGCGTCGAATTCGACGGCGAGCATGTGGTCGACGAGGTCGACCTCACCATCGAACGAGGTGAGTTCGTGGCCATCCTCGGCGAGAACGGCACCGGCAAGACCACGTTGATGCGCGCGATGCTCGGACTCGTTCCGCTGGCACACGGAACACTTCGCCTGTTCGATAAGCCCCTCGACCACTTTCATGACTGGCAGCGCATTGCCTACGTTCCTCAGCGACTCTTGGCGGCAGGCAACGTGCCGGTATCAGTCGGCGAAGTGGTGCGGTCAGCGCGATTTAGTCCCCGCTCCAGATTTCGTCCCGACCGCGATGGGAAGCGACGCACGCATGAAGCCCTTGAAGCGGTCGCCTTAGCTGGCCGTCAACACGATCGCTTCGACTCCCTGTCCGGCGGTCAACAGCGTCGAGCCATGATCGCTCGAGCCCTCGTGAGTGACGCTGACACGTACGTACTCGACGAACCAACGGCCGGTATCGACGCGGAGAGCCAGGCGCAGTTGGCCAGTACGTTGGCTCAATTGAGCGAGCGTGGCAACACAATCCTGCTCGTGACCCACGAGTTGGGTGCCGTCGCTGACCTTGCCACGCGCGCCATTGTGCTCGGCCGCACCGACCACGGATCGGTGTTGTACGACGGGCCCACTCCCCTGCCCCTTCATCTGCGACACGACATCGCGCACCACGACAACGACCATCGAACGGGGACACTCTCCACACCACTGCTCGACGACCCTCTGTCGGAATCGCCATGAGCATGCTGTCGTACGACTTCATGCAGCGGGCGCTGGTGGCGGCGGTCATCGTCGGCGTCATCGCACCGCTCATCGGCACGTACCTCGTGCAACGCCGCCTGGCTCTCCTCGGCGATGGAATGGGGCATGTCGCTCTCACCGGTGTTGGCATCGCCTTCCTCCTCGGCACCGCGCCCGTCGCCACGGCCATGGTGGTTGCCGCCATTGGCGCGGTCATTATCGAAGTCATTAGGGCGCGCAGTCGCACCGCGGGTGATCTGGCGTTGGCCCTGATCTTCTACGGCGGCATCGCTGGCGGTGTGCTCTTCGCGTCACTAGCAGGTGGCCGCGGAACAGCCGCGCTCACGCAGTACTTGTTTGGCTCTCTCACCACCGTCAGCACATCCGACCTCGTCGGTCTGGCCCTGCTGGCGCTCATTGTCATCGTGGTGCTCATCGTGTTCGGGCGTGAAATGTTCGCCCTCAGCCTTGACGTCGACACCGCGCGAGTTCAAGGAATCCGCACCACCGGGATGAGCACTCTGCTCACGGTGCTTGCAGCAGTGGCTGTCGTGGTGGGAATGCGCACGGTGGGGCTGCTCCTCGTGAGCGCCATCATGATCGTGCCGGTGGCAGCTGCCCAGCAGCTAACCCGCTCCTTCCTGACGACGATGGGGCTCGCTGCAGTGCTCGGAGTCATCGCGGCCACTGTAGGACTGACGTCGTCGTTCTACCTTGCGGTACCGCCCGGACCAACCATCGTGTTTGCGGCCCTCGCCCTCTTCCCGATCGCCGCGCTCATCGCGGTGCCAATACGCAAGCGGCGGAGATTGGAGCATTCATGACCGACCATCACCAGTCGGCACCCACTGCCGCTCGACGCACCACTCGTCAACGCACCGCCGTGTCGGCCGCACTCGCCGAGGCCGGTGAATTCCTCTCAGCGCGTGAACTTCACGATCGTCTGGCCGCTCAGGGCGAGCGTGTCGGTATCGCCACCGTCTACCGCACCCTCGCTTCACTCGCCTCGTCTGGCGAAGTCGATGTTCTCCTGCGCGACGACGGCGAATCGGTCTACCGACGCTGCAGTAGCGCCCACCATCACCACTTGGTCTGCCGAACGTGCGGTCGCACCGAAGAAGTCACCGGCCCAACGGTGGAAGCATGGGCGACTGCAGAGGCCGCGCGCCACGGCTTTGGCGACGTGCGGCACACGGTCGAAATCACGGGGATCTGCGCGAACTGCTCGCCGTGACGTGAGGCGCTATTCGTACGGATTGCGCGGTTCATCAACCTTCGTCCACGAGTTGACCTTGACCCACGGAATCGCCGTGTCACTTTGGGTGCCGCCACCTGGAACCCACTCGCCGACCACCTTCACCCACGTGTTGGCAGGGAGTGACTCGGGACCACCGACCGGATGAATCTTGGTAGGAATGGCGTCGGCCGCACAGCAGGTCAATTGCAGACGTGTCAGCCACCAACCGCCCGCCGGATTCGGTGTCACGAAACCGGTCATGTCGACCGTGCGACCTTTCAATGTTCGACCGTCATCCCACACTGCCCGGGCCGCGTAATCGGCAAGCATCACCGTGACCGGGTTGCCAGGCGGAAGCGGTGGCGCCTGTGAATCAGCCGGCTGAGCCACCGACGATGCTTCGCGCCCCGCAGTGAATGCACCCAGGGCCGGAGGCGCCACGAGGAAGATCGCAGCAACGGGCAGCACGAGCAGCCACGCCGAACGCGGGCCGTGATGCCCGTGCTCGTGCGACTGATCGGCGGCATGCTCGTCGACGTCAACGACAGCCGGATCATCGTCTGGCACCTGTCCGCGACGCGCCGCACGCAGAACATCGACGAGAACGAAAACACCGGCCAGTACGAGCAGCACTCCCGAAATCAGTAGCCACGGACGCATGCTCTCTTTGACGTAGCGCATGAAGACGTCGCCCGCAGAGATACGTAGCAGCGCACCGCCGACAAGCAACAGGATCACACTTTGCACTTCGCGCGTCACAACAGCCACCACCCGATGACGATGGACACAATCACGGCCACGACGAACGTGGTCGGCGCGAAGCGCGAAGCGAACCGCCGACCGAACACGCCGGCCTGCAAGGCCACCAACTTGATGTCAACCATAGGACCAACCACGAGAAAAGCGAGTCGAGCCGTAAGAGAGAACTGAGTCAGACTCGCGGCCACAAAAGCATCGGCCTCCGAACAAATGCACAGCACCACGGCAAGCAGCGCAAGCACGAGAACGCTGAAGAGCGCGTGCCCCGCGAGCGAGTCGATCACACTCGGCGGCACTGCGACATTGAGAACGGCCGCGGTGAGTCCGCCGATAACGAGGAATCCTCCGGCGTGCAGGAAATCGTGAGTCGCCGTCAGGCGGAAGGTTTCCCAACTACTTCGGCCGGTGAGGTGGTCACGACTGGGAATCCGCAGCCACTCGGTGCGACCAAAGCGCATCCACAGCCAGCCCATGATGACTGACGTAATCAGCGACGCCACAAAACGCGCCACCGCCATCATCGGGTTACCGGGAAAAGCCACCCACGTCGAGACCAGCACGACCGGGTTGATGGCCGGCGCCGACAATAGGAAGGCCAGTGCTGCGGCCGGCGCGACACCGCGCGACATCAGTGAGCCGGCGACCGGAACTGACGCGCACTCACAACCCGGCAGCACCACCCCCGCGACTCCCGCAACAGGAACGGCAAGTGACTCACGTTTGGGCAACGCGCGCGTCCAGAACGATGTCGGTACGAAGGCGGCGATCGCCGCTGACAGCACCACGCCCAGTACGAGGAAGGGCATGGCCTGCACGACGATCGAGACGAAGATCGTCGCGCCCGCCTGCAACGCGGGATTCTCGAAAAGTCCGCTAATCCAGCGCTGACCGATCAGCAGGGCAATCAAGGCCACTGTCAGCGCCTCTAGCGGCCCGAAGCGCCAACCTCTCGACTTCGTGCGTGACGACGTGTCGGTGGTGCTCACGGCGAAGTGTCCGTCGACTCAGGGTCGTCGGTCACGTCGTCGGTCACATCGTCGGTCACATCGTCGCTCGGAAACTCATGGGGTAGCGCCCCGCCGTAGCGACGATCGCGGGACGCGTAGATCTCACATGCCTTCCACAGATGCCGGCGATCAACATCGGGCCACAGCTGAGGGATGAACACCATCTCGGCATAGGCCGACTGCCACGGCAGGAAGTTGCTCGTGCGCTGCTCGCCTGACGTGCGCATGAACAGATCGACATCGGGCATCTCGGGCTCGTCGAGGTATCGCGCGAACACCTTCTCGTCGATCTTGTCCGGATTGAGGCGACCGGACTTGACGTCGCGGGCAAGCGCCGCGGCGGCGTCAGCGATTTCAGCTCGTCCGCCATAGTTCACGCACATGGTCAGCGTGAGCGTGCGATTGTCCTTGGTCTGCTCCTGGGCAACTTCGAGTTCGTTGATGACGCTCTTCCACAGACGCGGGCGACGACCCGCCCACCGCACCCGCACTCCGAGTGCGTCCATCTCATCGCGGCGGCGGTGCACCACATCGCGGTTGAATCCCATCAAGAAGCGCACCTCGTCGGGCGATCGCTTCCAGTTCTCGGTTGAGAATGCGTACACCGACAGCCACTTGACGCCCAATTCGATGGCACCATGCACCACATCCAGTAGCGCGAATTCGCCCATCTCGTGGCCGCTAGTGCGCGGCAAACCGCGTTCTTTCGCCCATCGGCCGTTGCCGTCCATAACGATGGCGATGTGGCCAGGCACGAGATCACGAGGAATGTTCGGGGGTTTCGCCCCCGATGCGTGCGGCAGCGGAGGCTGCACCTGCTCGCGTCGTCTGGCCACGTGCCCATCCTCGCATCTGCAGGGTGGGTCGCGCGTGCTCCGTCCTCAGGTGCCGCGCCATGGCCCTGCCGTTCGGGGCCAAAAAACTTAGGCGTCGGCCAATGGCTCGCGATCGAGAAGTTCGTCGACCGCGTGGGCACCTGGCCCGTGACTATGTCCCCGAGCGATCACGCGCGGACGGCCATCGGCATCCGCGGCTCCCCAGCGCCTCATGATGAGGGCGAATGGTTCGCCATCGACAGTGCCGGTCGGACGCCATTCCCATGACACATGGGCTAGGGGCGCTTCTGGCGTGGCACTCGAGGCCAATGCGGCGAAGGCCGCAAGAATGCGCGAACGCGTGTTCACGTCGAGGTACACCCACATCGCGCTGTGCCACACCACGGTGGTGGCGCCCGGAACGACCGTCAGCGACTCGGCGAAGTCGGCGGCATCGGCCTGCACGAGCTGCACCGGAATATCGGCGGCCACATCAAGGGCATGTGACAGCCGCGCGAACCTCTCAACGTCATCAATCCACACGTAGGAACTGAGCAGCGTGCGTCCCTCGGGGGTGGCCGGATCGATCGGTGCGAGGTCGCAGCCCACGCGTTCGATCACCGGAGGCAGAGGCCCGACCTCAAGTGCCGGATCGCCCGGCAAATGATCGGCGCGCAGGTTCAAACCGGCCGAAGCGCACAACTCGACCAAACGCACGGGTTGGGGGCCAAGGCGGCTCATCGCCCCGCGCAGCAGTCGCGCCCGACCGGTCTCATTGGTCTGCGGAACCTGGGCTAGGCCCCGCTGCACCTCATCGGGGTTCTCAATCACGCACTGCACCACCGCTGCCTGCCACACCCGCAGAGCCTCATCGCCCGAGGGAATGCTGCCCCCGAGCGTGGGGCAATGCAGGGCCACCAGCGGAGCGCGACGCTCGAGCGCCAGCCGATGTACCACCGACATCAACCGAAGTCCGGGAAGGTCACCGAATCGCCACTGCTCGGAAATGACATCGGCCAATACGCGCGGGCCAGCAAGGTCGTCGATCAAGGCCGACAGCAACGCTGCTGCCATAGGCGAGCCAGCGCTTCCACAGTAAGCACGCTGCCACTCGAGCGCCTCGATGATTGCGATGGCGCCATCATCGGCCGGACGTTCACGGGGCACTAGCGCTCGACCAAGCGAAGCGAACGGAGCCCGCGCTCAAGGTGCCACTGCACCTGAGCGGCCACCAGACCGGCGGCCTCGCGTCGGTGGCGGGGATCGCTGGCGTCGGCGGTTTCCCAATCACCGGTGAGGAGTGCCCCCATCAATGCAATCGTGTCGGGACTTGGCATGACCGAACCCGAAACGCGGCAGTTCGAACACACCGACCCACCAGACGACACCGAGAAGGCTCGGTGGGGGCCGGGCTCGCCGCAGCGCGCACACTCATCAAAACTCGTGGCCCAGCCGGCGATTGCCAGCGAGCGGAGCAGGAATGCGTCGAGGATCAACGGCGGATCATGTTCGGTCGTCGCCATGGCACGCAAACCGCCGACGACGAGAAGGAACTGCTGAGTTGCAGGCTCTCGCTCTTCGGGCGTCAGCCGCTCAGCAGTCTCAAGAATTGCCTGGCCCGCGGTCCAGCGACCGTAGTCGCTGGCCAGATCTGCGCCGTACGGCCGGATTGCTTCGACTTGGGTCACCACATCGAGCGATCGTCCGGTGTGCAGTTGCACGTCGATATGCGTGAACGGCTCGAGACGTGACCCGAATCGACTCGATGTACGTCGAACTCCCTTGGCAACGCCTCGGACTCTGCCTGTGTGTCTGGTCAGTAGCGTGACAATGCGATCGGCCTCACCCAGCTTCTGGGTGCGCAGCACGATCGCTTCGTCACGGTAGAGACCCACGTGCCCATCGTGTCACCCACCACCCACGCACTGTGTGAGGTGGCCGCCGTCCTTCGCGGCGCGCCGGATTAAGTGCGAGCGGACGGCTACCCTAATGGAGTGAGCGATCCGAGCCCCGTGCGACCAGCCGCCTCAAGTCACGGCGACCCCCAGGTTCAACTCATCGCATTCGAGCCGAAAAGACTGCGTAACTCAGTCATTTTGGTGATCGCGCTGTTTGTCGCCTACCTCTTGCTGAGTTGGCTCTTCGACGCCGTTGGGCACTTCCTGTTCATTCTGCTACTGGCCTTCCTGTGGGCCATTGCCATGGAACCCATCGTCCGGCGCCTAGCCGCCCGAGGGTGGAAACGGGGTGCGGCCACGGGTCTGGTGATGGCCCTGCTGTTCCTCATTGGCCTGATCTTCTCGGTCGTCTTTGGCGGATTGTTCGCCCAGCAGGTCAATGCGCTGCTCGAGAACCTCCCCAGCGCTGTGACATCGGCGGTGACCTGGATCAACTCCACGTTCCACACCGCGATCAATCCCGTCGATATCACCGCGGGTCTCAACATCACCCCGGGCAAGATCGCTGAAGTCGCGAGTTCATTCGCCGGTGGGTTGCTCGGCCTGCTCGGCAGTGTGGTCGGTGGCATCTTTGATGCGGTCACGGTGGTGGTGTTCGCGTTCTATCTGTCGGCAGATAACGCTCGCATGAGGCGAACGATCGGATCGTGGCTTCCGGCCGAACAGCAAAAGGTCTTCATGACGGTCTGGGATATTGCCGTTGAGAAGACCGGTGGCTTCGTCATCTCGAAGGTTGCGCTTGCCACCCTGTCAGCCATCGCTCACTCGGTTGCCTTCGCCATTATTGGCGTGCCCTACTGGCTTCCGATGGGCATCTTGGCCGGTGTCACCTCGCAGTTCATTCCCACCATCGGCACCTACATCGGCATTCTCATCCCGGCCGTATTCTCACTGGCTGACGGACAGACCATTGATGTCCTCTGGATCATCGTCTTTGCCACGCTGTACCAGCAGATTGAGAACTACCTGCTGATGCCTCGCATCAGTCGATGGACCATGAAGTTGCATCCAGCGGTAGCACTGGCGTCGGTCTTCATAGGACTTGCCATCTTCGGACCCATCGGCGCCATCATCGGTATGCCGATTATGGCCGCGGTGTTGGCTGTCATTGAGACTTACGGTCGGCGCTACGAACTCATCCCCGCGCTACATGAAGCGACTCTTGACGGCGATGATTCCACTGATCCGACGTTGCCCCACCCACTACCGGCTGATGACGATGCCGTCATAGCCGAAGCGTGGCGGCGCGAACGCGAGCTTGACGCGCAGCAGGCCGCCCGAGACGAACGCTAGAAACCCAACCGACGCAACTGCTTGGGATCGCGTTTAGGGGCTGAGCCAAAGTCAGCGAACTGGTCCACCGAAGGCAGTCACCGAAGGCGAAATACCCAGTGCATTAACAGCTCTCACTTGTGCGTAGACCCGACTACCCTTTTTGAGTCCCGTAACGGTGTACGACTTGCTATGTGTCGTGAACCATCGCGACCACGTCTTGGTGGTCGACTTGCGATAACGAACTTGGTAACTCGTTACCGTGAGGCCTCCTGACACGCCGCGCTGCCAAGTGACGAAGACCTTCTTTGTGCTTGGAGTGACCTTCGGCCATAGGGGCGCTCCTGGACGAGAGGCCGGTGACGCCGAGAGGCCGATCCTGTCACCGTCGCCATAGGCGTTGTATGCCGTGATGAACACGGTGTACAGCACTCCATTCGTCAATTTCCTGAATGTGTAGTCGCGCGCATCGGGCGATGCCAATCTCACCTTGACCGCGGGCAGTCCGGCGGCCGTCAGGGTGAGGTCATAGCCGCGTACTGGACTGGAGCCCTCCTGAGTAGGGGGGGCCCACGACACGGTAACGAGTCCACTACCGCGCTGAACACTCGTAGTCGTAGGCTCTGTCGGCAGACTCAGGACCCGCTGCGGAAGCGGAGCAATCGCAATCTGGCTGGTGGCAACGCCCAACTGACCACTGCCGTTACTGCCCCAACACACAGCCAGCGAACTCGATCGAACGACACCACATACGTGGTTGGCTCCAACGGACAAATCAGCTAATCCGCTACCTGTGTAGGCGTCGTTGGGGAGCACTACCGAAGGCAAATAGCCCGTAGAACGCGCAGTTCCGTCACCTATCTGTCCTGTGCTGCCATCGCCCCAGCAGATGCTAGTACCAGCAGAATCGAGCACGCAGGCAGCAGCACCACCTAGACGAACCGACGTCAACGACAGTCCCCTAAATGGCGGGATCGTGACATCCACTTCATCAGGATTCCAGCGACTAGCGACGCCGTTGCTCGTTGCGCTGCCATCTCCCAGACGGCCATGATCCTGAAAGCCCCAGCACCATACAGCACCAACACCTTCAGGAGCCGGTCCTCCGATTGCGCAGGTGAACCGATCACCCAACGAGATATCACTAAACACGATATCCATCGGCTCATAGACATTGGTTGAAGTCAGTTGTTGTGTCGGCATCAGCACCCTGCCGGGCAACGACGTAATACCGCCTTCGCCGCCACGAAATACTCGAGCGTCACCCAACTGCCCCCAGCCGTTCCATCCCCAGCAGTAAGCGACGCCATTGATGTCGAGCGCGCAAGTATGCCCGCCTCCCACAGCTATCTGCTTGAGACTCAAACCACTCAGCGCGCCGCCGGTGTTTACTGCAACGGGCGCCTCTCGACCGACTCCGTCAGTGACTCCAATCCCCAACTGACCCAACGAATCATCGCCCCAACAGTAGGCGCGAGCACCAACGGAAAGGGCGCACGTACTATTGCCCCCCGCTGCGACATAGCTGAACTGCAGGCCTCCATCAAACACCTGCACGGGCGTGGCCGAGTACTGATCACGCGGGGAAGCGGCAACACCGTCACCGAGTTGGTTTTGCGCTCGAGAACCCCAACAGAAAATGGTCTCCGTATCATCCAGCGCGCAGGTGTGATTATCGCCCGCCGTGATCTGAATGAAGTGTCGACCTTTGACCAGCCCAGTTACCGCTACCGGACTGAGAGCCGGAGTATTCGTCGCCACGCCCTGCCCTAACTGACCCATCGAATTGTCGCCCCAGCAATAGGGGACCCCCGCTGAAGTCAACGCGCACGTGTGATTGAAACCGGAGGTGACCTCCCCCCAGCCGAGTGTGGCGGCCCCCACAGGAGGTGTAGCCGCCGAAAGTCCGAGAAGGACAAGGATAAGTGATGTACCGACGGCCCCGAGTCTTACAATCCCCCGTGCACGTCGATCATGAGATCGATGCATGACCATTGGACGCAGCCGTTATGACGCAGGTTCCATCACATGTCGGCAAACATCCGCACCAAACGAGTAAGCCTCAACAAAGTAAGCCAAGGCTCCCCTTAGAAACCCAACCGACGCAACTGCTTAGGATCGCGCTGCCAGTCCTTGGCGACGCGAACACGAAGATCAAGGTGTACCGGAGTTCCGAGCAACGCCACGATCTGCTTACGAGAGCGGATTCCAACGGATTTGAGTCGCTCACCTTTGTGTCCGATCACGATGCCCTTCTGACTATCGCGCTCAACATGAATCATCGCGAAGATGTCGAGCAGCGGATCTTCAGCGCGACGACCTTCACGCATTCCCATTTCCTCAATGGTCACGGCAATGGAGTGAGGTAGCTCGTCGCGCACGCCATCAAGGGCGGCCTCGCGAATCAATTCAGCGATCAGCGTTTCTTCCGGCTCATCGGTGATGTCTCCCTCGGGATACAACGGGGGGCCGGGAGGAAGATGCGACACCAACACATCAGACAGCACCTGAAGGTTGTCGCTACTTACGGCCGACACGGGCACGAGATCAGCGAACTCAACGCCTACATCACGTGCAGCCTTCTCAAGGCCCATCAATTCCTGAGCGACGCGGTCGGGTTGAACGAGATCGAGCTTGGTGACGATGCCAACCAGAGGCCGCTTGAGGCCCGCAAGTTCGGCAAGGATGTACCGATCGCCCGGCCCCGGTTTTTCGTCAGCGGCTAGACAGAACCCGATGACATCGACTTCGGCCCACGTGCTACGCACCAGATCGTTGAGACGTTCACCCAACAACGTGCGCGGCTTGTGCAGACCGGGGGTATCGACGATCACCAACTGCGCGTCTGGGCGATGCACAATGCCACGAATCGTGTGACGAGTGGTTTGAGGCTTATCCGATGTGATCGCAACCTTTTTGCCCACCAATGCGTTCATGAGCGTCGACTTACCAGCATTGGGTCGACCAATGAAGCAGGTGAAGCCCGAACGGTGTTCACTCACGGAAGCATCTCCTCGATAATGGCGGCATCAGGTCCGTGACGCACAGCGGTCGTTCCGAGCAGCCCAAGACCAATCACAACAAGTCCGGCTCCCACCCAACCCATGACACCAATCGTCTCACCCAGTAGCAGTACTCCGAGCAGTGTGGCCACAACTGGCTCAGCCAGTACCAGTGTCGCGGCGATTCCGGCGTCGAGAACGCGCAGCCCACGGCCGAACAATACGTACGCCAACGTCGTGGTCGCTAAACCCAGCCAGAGGGCAACCGCGAGGCCCGAGGGCTCGGCCAGCCAGGTTGGCCTCGTGAACAACAGCACGGGGAGCAGCAGAACCGCCCCCAGCGAGAACGCCGACGCCATCGCTTCGACAGCGGGAGTTCCGGAATTCATCATGTGCTTGGCAGCGACGGTGTACACGGCGTACCCACATGAAGCGAGGAACGCGAGCGCAACTCCGAGGAGTTCGACCGTCGGCTGGCTGGCCCCATCGAGCGTGAGCAGTACCAGCCCCACCACGCACAGGGCCGTTGAAATCCACCACACGCGCCGAGGACGCTCTCGCAACACAATCCACGACAGGATGCCGACGAGCACCGGCCCACTTCCGATGGCCACCAACGCGCCGAGTGCCACCCCGGCTCGCGCCACTCCCGCGAAAAACGCCAATTGGTAGACCGCAGTCATCACGCCGGCGGTCAATCCCCACGGAGAACGCCACAGCCCAATCGCACGTCGACGGTTACCGTCAAGCCAGGGCAATACGGCGAGCAACCCAGCTCCACCGATCACCACACGAGCAGCTCCGATCGAACCCGGAGAGGCTGAGGCGGGAGCAAAGTGTGCCGCCGTACCTGTCGTGCCAAAGAGCGTCGCAGCCGCCACCACCTCGGCGACCGCTCGCCCCGGATGAGTCGCGCGCGGTGTCACGTGAGACTGCGCGCGATCTCGTCGCCACGCGCATCGACCACGAGTATCGGAATTCCTTTACCTGCGAGATCACGCAGCGCGTCGATGCCGTCAAACTCAGCCGAGCCCGCGCACACGACTGCGGCCTCGACACCATGCGCGCCTGAGGAAACCGCCACGGCAACGGCAAGTTCGAGGGCCGACAATTGCAATGAGGGAAGCACGACCACTGATGCCGAATACGTGCGGCCAGTGTCATCACGCACGGCGGCGCCCTCGGTGGCGAACACACGCGATCGTGCACCCCGCGCCAAGGTAACGAGTTTGGCTTCTTCCGTGTCAGGCATGATCGGTTCCCGAGTCGGACGCGACGGGGGTCACGAGCACGAGTCCGAGCCGATTACGACGACCTTCGGTGCGCTCGGCACGCAGGTTGTATCCCTCTACTTCGATCTCGGCTCCCGGAATCGGAACGCGTCCAAGACGCTTGCCCATCAAGCCACCGACGGTGTCAATTCCCTCTTCGTCCGAGTCGATTTCGATGCGCAAGAGTTCCGCGAAATCATCGACGTTCATGCGTGCGCTCACCAAGTAGGCGCCGTCGCCGAGTGCTTGAACTTCAGGTGCTGCAGTGTCGTATTCGTCGTCGATTTCGCCAACGATTTCCTCGAGCACGTCTTCAATGGTCACAATGCCAGCTGTGCCACCGTACTCGTCGACCACGATCGCAAGGTGCACACGCTCAGCCTGCATCTCGCGCAGCAGCACGTCGACGCGCTTGGAATCGGGCACGAAGAATGCTTGCCGCATGAGTGAACCGACGGGCACGGTGTTTTCCGACTGCCGATCATCGAATACTCGCCGTACAACGTCCTTCAAATACGCGACGCCCACCACATCGTCGACATCCTTACCGACGACGGGAATGCGCGAGTAACCCGAGCGCAGTCCCAGCGACACCGCCTGACGTAGCGTTTGGTCTGACTCGATGAACACCATTTCGGTGCGCGGAACCATCACCTCGCGCGCATACGTGTCGCCGAGTTCGAACACCGAGTGAATCATGCGTCGCTCGTCATCTTCGATCAACATGTCAGCTTCGGCGAGATCGACGAGTTCACGCAATTCTGCCGTCGTAGAAAAGGGTCCCTCGCGGTAGCCCTTGCCCGGTGTCAACGCATTTCCCACGAGGATGAGCAACCGCGTGAGGGGCGACAGCACAGTGGCCACGAATCGAGTGGGTCCGGCAGCCGACGACAAGATGCCCTCGGCGTATTGACGGCCGAGCGTGCGCGGCGCGACCCCGAGCACGATGTACGCGACCACCACCATGACCAGAGCCGCGACGAGGAGTGCGTACCAGGTGCGGTCGGGCCACACGGAGAAGAAATACAGGCCGACGAGAAGTACGGCGATGGTTGAACACACCAACTGAAGAAACAGCAGCACGTTCACGTAACGCGCGCGATCTTGAACGATCGGCCTCAACCGCGCACCACGTGCCGGCGACTCCTTCGAGATCTCGTCGACCCGACTGCGCGAGATGCGCCCCACTGCAGTTTCCACAGCCGCAAGCACTCCGGCCACAATAATGAGCACCGCAGCCACCACGAGTTCCATCACCGAGTCACTCATGTCGCGCTCTCTGTTGGCCGTGCACGCCAACGAGTAAGTAGTTGGTCTTGCAGCCCGAACATCACGGCATGCTCGTCGGGCTCGGCATGATCGTGCCCAAGCAAGTGCAACATTCCGTGCGTCAGCAGCAGTTCATACTCTGATGCGGTGCTGTGACCCGCCGTCTGCGCTTGCGCGGCGGCTACTTCCGGGCACAAGATCACATCGCCAAGGACTCCCAGCGGAGGCTCATCGGTGGAGGATTCAGGTGCGCGCAGATCGTCCATTGGAAAACTCAGGACGTCGGTGGGGCCTGGCTCATCCATCCATTCCAGATGCAATTGCTCCATGCGATGAGCGTCAACGAGCGCCACTGATAATTCGCACTCCGAATGCAGACCGAGCGCAGCGATCAGCCATTCACCCTGCGCAACCAGCGACTCAAGGTCGACTTCGGCTGACGACTCATTGACGACCCCCACGCCCATGACGGTCACCGCCGACCAGGGCGACGGGAGGTGCCCCGGTCGCGTGCCGCAACCGACGCTTGCTCGGCGTCGTACGCCGCGTAGGCGTCAACGATGCGCCCGACCAGTCGGTGTCGCACCACATCGTGGCTCGTGAGTCGACAGAAGGTGACGTCATCAACTTCGGAAAGAATGCCCTGCACTACCTGCAAACCACTCTGCGTTCCGGAAGGCAGATCGACCTGGGTGACATCTCCCGTAACCACCATCGTTGACCCGAAACCAAGTCGCGTGAGAAACATCTTCATCTGCTCGGGCGTGGTGTTCTGCGCTTCGTCAAGGATGATGAATGCGTCGTTAAGAGTGCGACCTCGCATGTAGGCAAGCGGCGCCACTTCAATGGTGCCGCTTGCCATGAGGCGGGGAATCTTGTCAGGGTCGATCATGTCGTGCAGCGCGTCGTACAGCGGCCGAAGGTACGGATCGATCTTCTCGCTCAATGTTCCGGGAAGGAATCCGAGTCGCTCGCCTGCCTCGACTGCCGGCCGAGTGAGCACGATGCGGTTGACTTTCTTAGCCTGCAGCGCCTGTACTGCTTTGGCCACAGCCAGATAGGTCTTTCCCGTTCCGGCCGGCCCAATTCCAAACACAATCGTGTGCTCATCGATGGCATCGACATACCGATTCTGATTCAGCGTCTTGGGCCGTACCGCCTTGCCGCGACTGGTCAAGATATTGGCGGTGAGTACCTGCGCCGGACTCACCTCACTGGATCCGCGCAGCATGGCCACCGAGCGCTCAACTGCTTCGGGGGTAAGGCCTTGACCGGTACGCAGCACGACCAGCATTTCGCCAATCAGTAGCTCAACGAGGCGCACCTCATCAGCGGGACCGGAGAGCGTGATTTCGTTGCCTCGCGCCAGGATGTCAAGGTCAGGAAAGAGTCCCTCAATCGACCGCAGTAACTCATCACCACTGCCGACGACTGAAACCATCGGCTGAGCGGGCGGCACCACGATCGTGGACTGAACTGCTTCGGCGGAACTCGTCATGGGTCGGCCCTGCGGGCCAGCCATCCCTTCCTGGGTGGTCATATCAGCATCAGTCTAGGCGCAGGCTCAGCCGGGCGGCCACGCCAGCGGCCGACCACCCAGTACGTGGGCGTGCACATGGAATACCGATTGGCCTGCGTCTGAACCGGTGTTGAGCACCACCCGGAAGCCGTCGACCAGCTCCTCCGCGGCCGCCACCCGGGCCGCCGCCGCCATCAAAGTCGCCGCCCCCGCCGGATCGGCCGCGGTGAGTGCCGCAATATCGCGGTGATGAGCCTTGGGAATGACCAACACGTGCGTCGGCGCTTGCGGAGTGATGTCACGAAAGGCAAGGACGTCCGGTTCATCCAGCACGATGTCGGCATGGACGTGACCGGCCACGATCTCGCAGAACAGGCAGTCTTCAACGGTGTCCACGGTATCCACGGTATCCACGGTATCCACGGTATCGACTTCTTCGACGGCTTCGTTCATCACTGCACCTGCCACCGCGATGTGGCCGAGAGAATGACGGCCGCCGCAACAGTGCCGGCCGTCGAGGTACGCAGCACCGTGGGCCCCAGCCGAACCGGTACGGCACCTGCGGCAACGAATGCAGCACTCTCCTCTTCTGTGAATCCGCCCTCGGGGCCGACGACAAGCACCACATCTCCCACAGAGGGAAGAGACACCAGCGTGAGTGCGAGGTCTGCCGTCTCGTCGAGTACCAGCGCGACCGCGGCCGAACGAATGAGCACACTCACCTCATCGGTGCTGGCAACCGCTCCCACTTCCGGGAAGCGTGCGCGCCGCGACTGCTTACCTGATTCGACGGCGATGCGACTCCAGCGCGCAAGGCCACTGGCACCTTTGCCGCCCGTCCACTGCACGACGCAACGCGCTGCCTGCCAAGGGACGATGACATCGACGCCCACTTCCGTGAGCGTTTCGACGGCCGTCTCGCCTCGATCACCCTTGGCAAGTGCTTGAACGACCACAATGCGCGGTGCCGGCACAGGTTCAGTCACGATGGTGAGAACTTCCGCCTCGAGCGCGGACGGGTCAACAAGACGACTGATACGCACAGTCGCACGCACTCCGGCGCCATCGACTAGATCGATCACTTCGCCTACGCGCAGTCGTCGCACCACCACGGCGTGGCGCCCTTCGGCTCCTTCGAGAACCACCGTGTCACCGACACCCACGGCCTCAAGAACCGGCGTGGGCACCAGATGCACCGGCCGAGTCATTTGGATCCGAATGCTCCGCGCAGGCGCGAGAACAAGCCCTGATCATCGGTCGTGACCGCAAGCTCCGGGCGTTCCTCACCGCGCAATTCGGCCAGCTGGCGAAGCAACTCTTCCTGCTGAATATCGAGTTTGGTGGGCGTGGTGACATCGAGATGCACGTGCAAATCACCGCGACCGGCCGAGCGCAGGTGAGGAACACCCTTACCCCGCAAGACTTTGACGCTGCCCGACTGAGTTCCGGCTGCAATCACCACGTCTTCGATTCCATCGAGGGTGTCGAGCGTCAACGTCGTTCCGAGTGCCGCCGCAGTCATCGGAAGCGTGACACTGCAATGTAAATCGTCGCCGTGTCGTTCAAATACCGGGTGCGGAGTCTCGACAATTTCAACGTAGAGATCACCGGCAGGACCTCCGCCCGAACCGACTTCACCTTCACCTGCAAGTTGAATGCGAGTGCCGGTGTCGATTCCTGCTGGAATGCGAACCGTCATCGTGCGCCGCGTGCGCACCCTGCCGTCACCCGAACACTCAACACACGGATTGGGATTGAGTGAGCCGAACCCTTGGCATTGCGGGCAGGGCCGCGAGGTCATGACCTGTCCGAGGAACGATCGCTGCACAGACTGCACTTCACCGCGGCCCTTACACATCGGACACATCACGACGCTGGCGCCCGGGGCTGTTCCGGCACCCGAGCAACCAGCACACGCGACTGCCGTGTCGACGGTGATGTCGCGCTCAGTTCCGAACGCGGCCTCGTCGAGGTCGATGGTCAACCGAATCAACGCGTCTTGGCCACGACGCATACGCGAACGTGGACCGCGGGCCTGCTGGCCGAAGAAGGAGTCCATGAAGTCGCCGAATCCGAAATTGCCGGCTCCGAAGTTGCCAGCAGCACCCGTTCTCGGATCGATGCCTAGGTCGTACATCTCGCGCTTTTCCGGATCAGAGAGCACCTCGTACGCAGCAGTCACCTGTTTGAATCGCTCTTGACTCTCCGGGTCTGGATTGACGTCGGGGTGTAATTCGCGCGCAAGCTTGCGGTACGAGCGCTTAATCTCCTCGGCCGTGGAATCGCGTGCCACACCGAGAATCGCGTAGGGATCGATGGCAGCCATCAGCCATCCGCCAGAATTCGTCCGACGTAGCGAGAGACTGCGCGCACCGACGCGATGGTTCCGGGGTAGTCCATGTGAGTGGGCCCGACAACGCCGAGCTGAGCGAGCGCGTCACCACCGCCGCCGTAGCCAATCGACACGACCGAGGTTGCTGAGAGTGACTCAAGGCTGTTCTCATGCCCGATGGTGACGGTGAGAGTGTCCGGGGACGTCGCCTGACCCAAGAGATTGAGGAGCACGACGTGTTCTTCCAACGCCTCGAGAACCGGCAGTACAGAACGAGTGAAGTCGGCGCCGAACTTGGTGAGGTTGGCCGTGCCGCTCAGCAGGATGCGCTCATCGGGGCGCTCGATGACTGACTCAAGGAGCGTGGCAACGATGACGGCAACATTGGGCCGGCTGCTTTCAGGGAACGAGGAAGGTAGGTCGGCAACACGTGCCGGCACATCGGCGAATCGCTGACCATCGACGGCGGAGTTGAGGTGCGCACGCACTTCAGAAACGAATTGCTCATCGAAGGCAGTGGCCGTATCGAGCATGCGCTGTTCAACTCGACCGGTGTCGGCAATGAGCACCATGAGCATTCGAGTGGAACTCAGTGGCACCAATTCCACGTGACGAACAGCTGAACGGGTGAGCGAGGGGTACTGAATGAGCGCCACCTGGTGGGTGAGTTGCGCCAGCAACCGAACCGTGCGCTGCATCACGTCGTCGAGGTCGACGGCGTCGTCGAGGAAGGATGCGATGGCTCGACGCTCGGCCGCACTCAATGGCTTGACGGAGGCCAGTCGGTCGACGAACAGTCGGTAGCCCTTGTCGGTGGGAATACGACCGGCGCTGGTGTGCGGTGCGGCGATGTATCCCTCTTCTTCCAAGACCGCCATGTCATTGCGCACGGTGGCTGGAGAGACACCCAGTTGGTGCCGGTCGACAAGCGCTTTGGACCCCACCGGCTCACGCGTGGCGACGAAGTCCTCGACGATGGCGCGCAGGACCGCCAGTCGACGATCGTCGGTCATGCAGACTCCCAGCACTCGATGGCACCCACGGATACCTGGATTGGCACTCAGCCGCTCCGACTGCCAAGTCTACGTGGGTGGCTGACATTTCGCAGACTGCGTCCGTCTGGGCGGTTTGCCGTGCGTTCGCCATCGAATTCCCCCATGAAACCCGGCGAAAGCGGTACGTTTTCCACAGACGGTCGCCAACGCGACCGACGACGCCACTCAGCCCGGAGGAAACATGTCTGATAC
>Ga0194058_10000473_pt1 | contig 19466 bp, 26 predicted proteins | sample SepL4417m_MetaG_FD_155490 | JGI IMG/M metagenome (GOLD analysis project Ga0194058, IMG submission 155490) | Anoxic zone freshwater microbial communities from boreal shield lake in IISD Experimental Lakes Area, Ontario, Canada - Sep2016-L442-17m | ecosystem: Environmental > Aquatic > Freshwater... | reverse complement strand
TTGGGGCTGGGGTCCGAGCGCATTCTACGAGTGGACGGATGCCGGCTACTCCTATGCGCGCGGCCTCTCGGACATGAAGGTGTGGCAGTGGCGGATATTCCTGCGGCTCCGAGTGGAGGTCATCCCATGACCCGCTGGCCGCTGCGAGACATTATAGTTATTTCGCTCATCCTCGGAATATGGGTTTGCATCATATTCGTAGGGTGCGCCACGCGCCCGCCAGCAGCCGAGAGCCCGGTCAGCGGCCTCTACCGCAACGCATGCTTGCCCGAGGCGGCAATGATGGCTCAAGGCCTGCGGGCCAAGGGGATTCCGGCCAAGGTGCTTGCGATAAAGACTCCGCAGTGGGGGCATGCGCTCTGCATCTACACCTACCCGCCCGGAAAAAACCAGCTGTGGGCGTGGGACCAGAACTGGAAATCCCTCCGGCTGCGCGCGTTTTTTGACAACCCCCAGCAGATAGCGAGAGCGTGGCTGTCCGCCACCGCTCACCCCGAAACCATCACCTCCGCAGAATTCTTAGAATAGTATGATCCTCGACAGCCTGACTTCTCTCGCAATCAAATCCATATCCATCGGGAGCGCGGCGATGCTGGCTGTCGGCGTCGCCGGAATCCCGACTGGGGAATCTCCCACGTGGTGGGTGCTCTTCGTTCGCGAGTTCGGGAGCTTCGGGGTCCTTGTCGCTTTCTCGCTCCTCGTGATCCTCGGGCTGCGGGCGATGGTCCCGAAAATGTTTGATCTGTTCGTGGGGACGATCGACGCATTCAAGCAGGAGATGAAGGAGGAGCGCCTGGCTCGGGAGAAGTCGGTGAATGATTTCCGGGAGATGCTGTCTTCTCACAAGTCGGATCTCGGCGGAAAACTCATAGAGGTAAGGCAGGCGATCGAGGATGGAAATGATATCAACCAATCCCTTGTGAGCGAGCTCCAGAAACGCCCGTGCCAATGCATGAAAGAGTCATGAAAAACTATTCTTCTCGCCTTGCTTTCCTGATCTCTGTGGCCTTGTTCGTCAGCCTGGCGATCCTGCTCAGCGCCTGCACGCCACTCGCCCAATGGAGCCGAACGAACGAGCGCACCTACGGAGTCAGCTACGATGCCAACACCAAGACCGGCGCGCTCTCGCTGACAATCCGGCCCGTCACGCAATCGCAGCCTGCCCCGGCGGCCGGCATGAGCGATGACACCCTCGCCCGCATCGTGAAACTCATCTACGACGCCTCCGCCAAACAGCGCGCCGATTCCGCAGCGCTCCTGGAAACCCCAGCCCTGAAATGAGCCGCGCCGACCTCCCCACCGAAGAGCGCACCCGCTGCGAAGTCTGGACGCGAGTCATGGGCTACCACCGCCCGGTAAGCCAATACAACGCCGGAAAACAATCCGAGCACCGTGAGCGCAAACAGTTCATCGAGCCTGTCCAGCTCGACCGCAGATGATCGCCCACTCCCCCATCCTCTACCGATTCGAGAGGAAATACCGGTTCGTCCTCACCTCCGAGGTCGTGTTCTACCTCACCGCCGAGTTCCCCCCAGTCGAGAAGAGGGTGGAGTTCTCCGACCTGTCCGGCCGCCAATGGCTCCGCCTGGAAGGCCGCTGCCTGTGGATCTCCCCGCAATACGCATGGAACGGCTGCAGCCCCCGCCCGCTCGGCCGCTGGGGCATCTGGTGGCTCGGCACCCCGGATTGCCACGCCACGATCCAAGCCAGCCTCCCCCACGACGTCCTCTATCAATTCCTCGACGTCCCCGGATTCCCCTTCACCCGCGCCCAATGCGACCTCGTTTTCCTGCGAGTCATGCAAAGCAAGGGATTCCCTCTCGCCCTGGCCTACTGGGCCGCTGTGCGCACATGCGGCGGCATCGACCGCGCCCTCACCAAGGGGGCAGCGTGAGTAGAGACCCCGTCAACCATCCCCCGCACTACACCGCGCACCCCTCGGGCTTCGAGTGCGTCGAGATCACCGAGCATTTTAATTTCTGCCTGGGAAACGCGATCAAATACATCTGGCGCGCCGACCTGAAAGGTCGCCCGGTCGAGGACCTGAAAAAGGCGATCTGGTATCTGGAGCGCGAGATCGCGCGGAGGTCGCAAAATCACCATGAATAAATCCCTCGAAATCTACAACGCCGCCCTGAAATACCTCGGAACCAAGGAAGTCCCCGGGCGCGCCACAAACCCGAAAATCAAAGCCTGGATCAAATCCGCCGCCGACTGGCTCGATCAGGATGATTCGAGCACCCCGTGGTGCGGCTGCTTCCGAGGCGGGATCGGCATCGAGACCGCCACAGGCATCCCGAAAGACCATTTCCGCGCCCGCTCCTGGCTCACCTGGGGATCCGCCGTCCCCACCAGCCGCGAGGCCATCAAAGGAGACACCGTCGTCCTGGTCCGCCCGGGCGGCTTCCACGTCGCTCTCTTCGATCGCGCCGCCGGAACGAGCGTCTACCTCCTCGGAGGCAACCAGGGCGACAGCGTGAGCCTCGCAAAATTCCCCGCCAGCATGATCGAGGGCATCCGGCGCGGCTGATCCGCTCCTGCTAACCCCGTGAACGCGCGTTCACGGGGCCTTCCCCTCCGCCAGAGCCTTCTCCAGATCTCCAGTCTGCTTGTCCCCGAAGCCACGGAATAAAACCCGCTTCGTGCTGTCATCCCAGACCAGCATCCACTTGCTGCGGATCATCGCACCAAAGCCATTCTGAGAATCCACATACCCCCACGCCTGCCAGATGCTCTTGCCGGCGTGGAAATACCCCGACTCAGGATCCGCGAACGCCGAAAACTTCGCCGTCGCCGGAGCCTTCAGCCCCTCCTTGATCGTCGCCACCGCCGTGTAGAAATGATCCCGCCCCTTGTCCGCCGGCGTGGGATTGGTGGTCCGCGAGCATTCGCTCATTCCCGCGCCAAAAATAACAAACATCGCAAAAATAAAAATCCCCCACTTGAGGATCGCCCCCGCCGACATCCCCGGCCGCCGCGCCTTCTCCACAGCCGCAATCATCGCATGCACATGGTGCCACGCCTCCGCACCCGGCTCCTGAGCCAGCGCATCCGCCGTAATCGCCCCCGAGGCCCACATCGAGCAGATTTGCGGTAACGTGTAAGGGCCAGATGTCGCGCCCCCCTGAAAAATCATAAACGTCTTCACATCCCGTTTATCGCATGCCTGTCAAGATGGCAGGAGATCATCGAGCTTCGCACGCAGGGCGACCGATAAAAACTTGAGCTCAAAATCGGCAACGATCCGATTCTGCCCCTCCAGCGTGGCGATGGTGACCCTCGAGACGTCCCAGCCGAGGAGTTGGCACTTTGCGGCAAGTTTTTCCTGTGACAACTTCCGTGCGAGGCGAAACCGCCGGACATTCGGTCCGCAGGTGTTCCTGTGTTTGGATTCTTTGCGCGGAATTGCCACGCCCGAGCATAGTCAAACAGGCGTTTTGATGTTGTCGGGCTGATGCGACACTCAAAGAATGTGGAAATGACCGAAAAACTTCATAAAAAAGCCGTTGTGGCAGGGGTTCTGCTGTGTGCGCTTTCCTATGAGATTACTTTTTTGGATTTCGGCCCTTTCGCACTTCGTTGACGCCATTCACAATGCCATCATGTATCTGTGTTTTGCGGGCGTCGCATTCCTCAAGATCGCCCTGAGCCGACTCCTCCAGAATCTTGCTAAAATGTAGGCAAAGGTAGTTTGAGAGTGTCCTGTGGTCCGCCTTCGCGAGAGCTGACAGCCGCTCCTTCACGCTTGCAGGAACGCTCGCCGTGATTGTCGTTTGGCCCGCAGCCCGCTCATGGCTTCTTTTTTCAGTTTTCATGATTCTGAGAGCCTACGCTATGCCGTGATATAATGCAAGCGGCCGTAATATAGCGCGGTTTCCGTATGCATATTCAATTATTTTTCATTTTTGCGTTGACGTTCCGTAAGACGGCATATATTTCTTCCTACAGATGAACGACGAAACCACGGCAATCACGATCAGTCTTCCCGAATCTCTTCGGAAGAAAATCGAGCAGCAAGCGGAGAAGGAAGACCGGACAGTCTCCAACTACGTCCGCAAGCTCATCAAGGAAATCCTGATAAAATCAGAAGATCGCCCCCACTCCGAAAGACCCGTCCGAATAATCCAGCCTCTCCTATGAATATGCTCATCAAAAAAGCCGTCGTAGAAGGGAAGATGTTCCTCCTGCGCTTCTATGCCGCCCACGACTCCGGACTCGGCCATTTCCCGGATTCTTGGGAGATCACGACAGTGCCCGCGAACGGGAAGGGCTCGCGGAGGAAGCAATTCCAGACGTTCGCGAGCGCCATGAAAGAATTCAACAAACGCGCGTGCGCTTGAAATCCATGAAAACCAAAGTGCAATTTTTGCTCACAGAAAAAGGCTTCGCGCCCCGTGTCTATGCGGGTGGGCAGCTAGATTCCACCTACCTTGCCGTCCCGAGCATTGAAGCGGCTGAGGCATTCGGAAGGCTCACCGTGAGCCAAGCTGGCGAGGGCCCGTCAGCCGTGGAGTTCCGGCGGATCCGAGACGATCACGCAACCTCTGTCATCGAGGCAAACCGACTCATTGAACTCAAGCTGAACGATCTGAGGGCCGCGCTGCTTGAATTTCAGGAACGTGAGGCCGCCAAAAGTGATCTCAAAATTGTCCGGCCACGATTCGAGCTCCTTCTTGAGCTCACCTACTGTCAACCCAGCGAGTGCATTTCCCATAAGGTCGGAGATCCTCTGACATATCGCGCCCTCCATCAACGCGAAAGATCCTCCAGCCGCATCGCGAAAATCGCAGGAGACTACGCACGCATGGAAAACGGGGACGAGATCTACCTCCAAAAAATCCAGCACGCCTGATGGACAAGAAGCTCTCCCCCATTTTTCCCATACAAGAGAAATGGGATCGGAATTTGCCAGTGAACCTCAAAGAGCTCGCCGAGCTCCAGGGTGTCTCCTACGCCACTGCCGTCAGGTGGTCGCAATCTCCGAATTTCCCTCGGGTTGGCCGGCTCCTGCGCCGGGAGGATTTTTCGCAGTGGTGGAAAAAATCGGCACATCCGCCCACTGCCGCACATCGTCCACCCGCAGGCGCTGGTAAATCCGATGCACAACCTCAGACGAATGATTCACCAACCGCATGGCCGCGGAAATCGGAACGCCTGCTCGGTGCAATCGCGTCACGTAGTTGACCCTCAAGCAATGGAAGCACACGCCCTCGATTCCCATACGTTGAAAAAAATTCTGGAAGCACCTGGACGGCTGGAACGGAAACTCATGAGAGATCCTTTTCCCCCGCAACGGCATCAGCACCTCGACCAGAGCCTCGGGCATGGGCCGAGTGAACGCCTTGCTCCGGCCTCCCTTCGGAGTGTCGAACGTGATGGTGCGATCATCAAAATTGACGTTCGCCATCACCAGCGCAGTCTCCCGAAGTCGGCATCCTGTGTGAAGGCTGATCAAAAAACTCAACCTCAGCCAGTCCGGCTCCCCCGGCAGAGCGTCCAGGCACCGGGAAATCTCATCCTCCGTGAACTCGCGACGAGGAACGACATCCGCCTTAGCGATCCCGAGCGAGGCAATGGGATTGGCCGCAATCATCCCGCGCCTGGCAGCATGCTTGAGGATCTGAGCCAGCAGCTTCACCTCCAGCAGGGCCGTGTTGCGCGAGCAAACCTTATGCCCGGCGCGCCGCCCCTGGCGCCACTCAACATATTCCGACCCATGACGGAAGGTGACCATTCGCGGATGGTAAAGACCCCGGACATGCAGCCAGTGCCGGATGTGTCCCCAGTGATTCGTGTAGCATCGAAACGTGATCGGCGAGCGGCAGTGATCCACCAACCAAGCCTCAACCCATCCCCAGCCCTCCTCGACAGGAGTGCGCAAGTCGAACTCCGCCTCAGCCACCTCAGCCTCCGCGAGAATCTTCCGAGCCTTGGCGGACTCCAACTGCGAATCCACCCGCAACCCCGTGCTGCCCGCCACATTTTCCCCCTCAGAATTTTTTCGTTTCAACCACCAAAACGGAGAGTCCAACCTCTTGTAAAGCGATGCCATAAAACCAACGTAGCTCCGTAACTCCGCTACGCCATAAAAAAGACTCTTACTAAGTAAAAAAGATAAACTATGAGCAACAAAGCTACGATAAAAGCACCACACTTTAAGCGTCGGTTCGATTCCGACCCTCGCCTCATTCTCTAACCATCTCTCCGACAGCGACTTGCGAGGCTTTTGCGCCCCCAACTTCAGTCAAACTGTCAGTAGAATGGGGCTCTGAGGCAGATATTTTCCCGTTTCGGAAAAAAGCCGGAATCCCTAGGAATTATCGGGTATCCCGGGCGAATCGACACGTATCCGAAGGCAATTTTCCGGTTTCGCAACTGTCAGTAGATTGCCCCGCATTTTCCCCCTTCACAAAACGGGCAAGGTGTAGCACTAGACTCGATGTGAGGATGTTACTGATATTGCCTGGAGAGGGAGGGATCCGATGAAAAGCCGTTTCATCCTCTTCCGGCGGTGCGGAGTCTTCTACATTGAGGACCGGGACAAGAAGACGCAGCGGAGCCTGCGGACAAAAGATTCTCAGGAAGCCGACCGCCTGCTCGCTGCCCACAACGAGGCTTCGCATCAGAAAATGATCAACCTCCAGATGGCGAGGGTTTACATCGCCGCCAGCGTGCCGGGAATGGAGACGCGCACATGGAGCGAGGTTTTCGACGAGATTATCCGCACGAAGAAGGGGCCCACCCACTACCGTTGGGGGACCGCAAAGAAAGACGTCTTCTTGGAAAACCTTCTGAAAAAGAAGCTCATCGAAACGACGGCACAGGACTTCCTCGACATCCTCGCGGCTGGCACGGTCTCGACAAACGTGTTCCTGAGGCGGGTTCACAATTTCGCCGCCGACATGAACTGGATTTTAAGCCCAGTCATCCCCAAGCGCCAGTGGCCCCCGGTCCGGCATGGAGAGAAAAGAGCGATCACCTCCCAGGAGCATGAGAGGATCGTCGCTCGCGAGGTGAACGACGAGCGCCGGGATTTTTACGAGATGCTGTGGCATTTCGGAGGATCACAGGGCGACATCGCCCTCCTTCGCGCCGATGATATCGACTGGCAGGCGAGGTCCGTCAGCTTTGTGCGCACAAAGCTGCGGAATCGAGAAGGCATGACTCCCCCCATTGTGAGCTTCGGGCCCAAAGCCGAAGCGATTCTTCGCCGGCGCCCCGCAGCCGGCCCGCTATTCCCCTACTTGTCCACGGTGAGGAGCAGTGATCGCGCAACCGAATTCAAGCAGCGCTGCCAAGGCTTGAAAATTTCCGGGGTCACCCTCCACTCTTACCGATACTCTTGGGCAGAACGGGCCGCCGAGGCAGGATATCCGGAACGCTTTGCCATGCAGGCCCTCGGGCACGCATCAAAAGCGGTCCACCGGGTTTACGCACGCAAGGCGAAATCAAAGATTCCATCACTGGAAACATTCCAGGCGGAGGCGCGGGAAAAAATCATTCCGTTCGTCCCGGAAAGCATCGCCCCTTTGGCAGATTTGCAAAATCCACTTTCTCCGCCGCAAGCCGAAGGTGCCCGCTAAATTACCGTCTATCTCAGCCACGGCGACAAGTGCCGCACCTCCTACTTCGCTCCTTTCGCGTTTTTCAGGAGCACTTCCCGAGCACAGGTCAGGGCGTATTCCTCCAACCCCCGAAATCCCTTCATGGCGATGACAGCCTCCCTCGCCGCATCATCCCGAGATTTTTTTGCCGCCTTGTGTCCGGTGGCCGTCTCAATTTCCTCGTAGGCGAGTGCCAGCTCAAGCGGCGTCGGGCTGGCCACATGGATCACATGCCCGACCCGGTTCAGGAGTTCAGTCGGCAGGCCGGATAGGCTTTCCATTTCCTCCCGCGTGATTTTCGCCTCCGCGACCTGCTCCACGAAGTCCACGCTGGCCCCCATTTTCTCTTTGAAGATGTCTTGGAAAGCCCCGGCGGTCAGGATCCACGAGCGCGCCAGATTTCCTTTTTGTGTTCCCGTGAGCTTGATTTCTCCCATGTTTCCATCAAGGAGCATCATGATTTCGGTGATGACGCACCTCCACCAGTTCGCTGTATCCCGGCCCGCCGACCTGACCTTATCGATTTCGTCTATGAAAATAATGAGCGGGGAATGAACGAGCTTTTCGGCTATTTCGACAAGCGTGTAATGCTGAGAAATCGCGTTATTCGGACTCCAGCCCCCCGCAGTCTGAGGTGGACCCCATTTTCGAACCAGCAGAAGCTTAAAATAAGCTATGGAATGCGGGGATGTTTGGGATGTTATCGATTGCTTTGGGCGGCTTCAACCTCCATTTGGAGAGAGGTTCCGATTTTTTTGCTCTGGAGCGCAATGGCCCGGCTGGCCTCGGAGCGTAGCGGAGAGGCCTGCGCGGGCCTTTGGCGGAAGAGCAAAAAAATCGGTCGGCAGAAGGGGATGGAGGTTTTCATGCTGCTTTTTCCATTTCGGCGGCCACATCAACTGGCTTGCGTTCCGTCTCATACACATGGGCCGGAGTTTTGTTGCCAAGAGCCTGATGCGGTCGCCAGGTGTTGTACCGTTCCATCCACTGCCTGATACCGATTTCCAGTTCCGCGAGCGTGCCGTATTCCTTCAGGTAGAGATCCTCGTATTTGTAGCTCCTCCAGATCCGCTCGATAAATACGTTGTCCATCCAACGCCCCTTCCCATCCATGCTCACTTTGATCTCGAGTGCCCGGAGCCTTCCAGTCCATTCCTGCGACGTGAACTGGCTGCCCTGGTCCGTATTGAATATCTCAGGAAGCCCAAGGCATTGCGCCACGGCTGCCGCCACAGCCTTTTCCGTCAGCGCGGCGTCCATCGTATTCGACACTGCCCAGCCAAGCACCTTGCGCGAATGCCAGTCCATTACCGCGCACAAATAGGCATGCCCATGCTCCATAGGGAGATACGTGATGTCAGCACACCAGACTTCGTCGGAGTATTTCACGACTCGATCTCGCAGCAGGTAAGGAAACTTCCGGTGCCCGTCGTCCGGGATGCTTGTGCCTTTCGGCCGACACCAGATCGTCTCGATTCCCATTTTGCGCCGCAGCCTCTGGATGCGTTTCCGGTTCGCCTTGATCCCGTGGTCTCGCTCCAGCAGCGGCGCCATCCTTCGGCACCCGATGCAGGGATCTTTCAAATAGATCTCATCCATCAACCGCATGATCCGCTCGTCTTCTTCGTTTTCCTCCACCGGTTGGTAGTGCAGCGCGCTACGCGACACCCCGAGCATCTTGCACTGCGACCTCACACTCAATTCCGGATGATTTTTTTCCACCAGCTCAGCCCGTTTCATAGGCCAAGCTGTCTGGATTTTTTTTCACAGCCATCCCACAGAAGGGATGGAAAAGTTGAGGGTTTGATGGACGGGGACATTTAAACCTGCCACTTGGCAGGGTGTGAAAAAACAACCCCGCCCATCGGCATCCAAGTTCAGCGTTCTGCGACAACTCTGCAATCTCATTCCTTCCCATCTCGTGCCGAAGTTGGCGAGAGAGACGGGGGTGGACAAAGCCTGCCGAACGTTTTCGGCGTGGAGCCACGTGGTGTCGATGCTCTACGCACAGTTGACTCACTCTATTGGGCTCAATGACGTGTGTGACTCGCTGCGGCTTCATAGTGGTCCGCTTTCTGCGATTCGTGGCGCGACCCCGCCGAGCCGTAACGGGCTCTCCCATGCGGGCAAGGAGCGCAAAGCCGTGCTGGCAGAGAAGATTTTCTGGGCTGTGCTCCGACACCTTCAGACGCTCTCCCCAGGCTTTACGCACGGACGCCGTGGCAGGGGCGTAACCCACCGCTTCCGCAAGACCATTCACATTGTGGATTCCACAACCATCGAATTGGTGGCCAGTTGCATGGACTGGGCCAAGCACCGCCGACGCAAGGCAGCCGCCAAGTGCCACATGCGGCTTGACCTCCAGAGTTTCCTGCCCAGCTTTGTCCTGATTGATACCGCCCGTCACAACGATGCCAAGCGGGCCAGAGAGGTCTGTGCGGGAGTCCAGGCCGGTGAGATTGTCGTATTTGACAAGGCCTATGTGGATTTCGGCCACCTCTACGATTTCTTCCTGCGCGGTGTCTTCTGGGTCAGCCGCACCAAAAGCAGCCACTGCTTCACTGTCGTCAAACGCAGGAAAATTACCGATCCGAAAATCCTTGCCGATGAGGAAGTCGTCCTCTCGCGCAAAGCGACCTACGAAGGCAAATACCCAGCGCGTATGCGCCGGGTTCGTGCTCTGATTGAAATCGAGGGCGTCGAGCGGGAAATGGAGTTTCTCACGAACAACATGGACTGGAGCCCTCGCAGTGTCGCCAACCTCTACCGTTCGCGTTGGGATATCGAAGTGTTTTTCAAACAAATCAAGCAGACGCTCAAACTTGCCGACTTTCTCGGACACAGCGCCAATGCCGTCCGCTGGCAGGTCTGGAGCGCACTGCTCTGCTATCTGCTGCTGCGTTTTCAGGCTTATCTTTCTGGCTGGGGGTGCAGCTTCACGCGGCTTTTCACCCTGATTCGCTCTGCCCTCTGGAAACATTTGGATTTGTTGGATCTCTTGAAAAGCTGTGGGACAGCAGGCGGAAGTTTCAGGGCTATGGCTACCCCAGAATCCTCTTACTTCCCTACTTTCCGGCGCTAACCTATGGGACAGCGCCTTTCTCATTTTGCTAATATCCCCATGAGTAAGTAGAAATTCTTAAAGCGGTTTTGTCAGTTTTGAATTTCGTCCCGCATGAATGCAGGCTCGATTTGAGCTTTTTTGTCCCTATGGGATGGCACTGATTTTTTTTCCAGAAAATCCAGTTTCACCGTCAGTTCTCCGATCTTTGAATGCAGTGCTTCCCTTTCTTTATCAAACACTTCGCTACCTCCTCGTCCTCCTTTATTGTTCTCGAAAGGTTCTTGCATCCCCTCAGCGAGGATTTTCTTCCATTCGGAGACTTGCACCGGATGAACTTCGTATTCCGCTGCGATCTGTTGGACTGTTTTGTTCCCCTTCAGCGCTTCCAGCGCCACCCGGGCTTTGAATGTTGCTTCGTGTCTTCTTCTTTTGGCTTTCATTTTTGATGGTTTTTCAGGTTGTGGTTTTCCACCCCTTCTTTCCATCGCTTTTTATAGCTTAACTGCTGGTCCTAATTTTGGGGTCCACCTCAGTCGCCTCCCAGACAGGCCAACCGGATGCTGCGGCAAATGCTTTGGCTACGAACGTCTTTCCGCTGCCAGAAAGCCCGATCAGCAGGGCGGCGGCGCGTATCGGTATCCCGCAGATTTCTGCGCCGAACTGATGCCTGACGCATGCAATTTGCGACAGGTGCGCCAGTGCCGTCCGCTGGCCCTGTGAGCGGCATTTCTTCAGAGTTTCCGAGGCCGTGGCCGCCGGTGGGAGCGCGCCCTGCCCCTCGTTTTGTTTCGCTTCTGGCAGCATGACGACAGAAGGGAAGTCGTTCTGCGCGGCATAAATGTTGAACGGAATACCTGGCGCAATATAGAATCGCATGAACTCCCCGAGCCCCGGACGGAACGAGTCCAACATCTTCAAATGGTCTTCAACCTCCTGCGGTTTTCCAACTGACATGGCGCAGTCGGCAATGGCGCGTGCGAGAAAACAACGCTTTTTCACCGTCAGCGGATCGGCGTAAACCGTGACCAGCATTTCAGCGGCAACGCAGCGGATTCCGGACTCGCCATTCACGAATTTTATGGCTGAATTGAGAGCGTCCATATCGTCGGCGCGTTCGACGTTGGACGAGAAGAATTTCCCCCACAGATGGATGTATCCGAGCGCCTCAGCAGGAGTGAATTTAAATCCGTTTTCGCAGCGAAGATGCTTTATCATAGGTTTAAGATACAGATTACCGCACAGCGAAAGGTTGGCCTCCCCCGGTCTTGATCGGCACTCACTGACTGCAAGTGGGAGAACCGGCGGTCACAGGTTTGCGCTTCCGAAGACCTGCCAACTTTGCTCGACAGCACGATGTGGCTCATCCGGAGAAGATGGCAAGCATGGCCATACAAAAGACCAGGACGGTGATTTTCTTGCTCACTCTTCCTCGCCAGATAAAATCAGGTTTATCCGCTGCAACCAGGATATGAGGGAATGATGGGCATCGTCTCCCACCATGCGAGGTGCGCGCTCATTGGGAATTCTTGCTCTCGGCTCGAAGCATCCGGCCTGCGCCGTTCCAGACGGCCATCCAGTCGCCCGGTCGCCGCCATTTGAGGAAGATGTAATGGAGCGGCTCTCCGGGTTGGGATTGGCCAGGGTTGAAGGAGATGGTCTCTCCCACTTGACAAATCCAGGAGCCGCCTTTTGCGGTTGGAGCCTCATGAATATGGCCATGGAGTGAAAAATCCGGCTTGGCCGCCTCGATCATCCTGCGGGCGAAGTCGGCTTCAGAGGAATCGTAGGTCGCGGAGAGCGGAGTCTCTCCGGGCGGTTCGTGGTTGAGCACGATCCAGGGAACGCCCTCTTCCTCTTTAAGCTTCCTTCCGGCGCGCAGCAGTTTTTGTGCGAAGTCCAGATAAGTCGTTCGGTAGCCGTCAACGACTAGATCAGCGCCATGGACCGGCCAAGGCAGGGTCGTGACCGCGATCCCGCCGTCAGCGGTTTCGAGGAGGCGGGATTCACCGTCCGTGACGAAAGATTTTGTGGACGGGTTTTCCCGCATCCAAAAAGGGGAAGCAGCCGACATGGCCGTGTGGTCGCCGTTGAAAAAGTCGTGGTTCCCGCTGCACCAGGCGAAGCATTTTCCGGTTTTCAACAAGGTGTTTCTCCAACGTAGCACGCCTGATTTCTGTTCGGCAAAGCCGGTGTTGGAAAAGATGTCGAGCAGGTCGCCAGCTACGAACAGTGCGTCGTGGTTGGGGGCTTCGTCGAGGAGCCAGAGAAGTTTTTTTCCATCTCTGTGGAGGTCGGATGTCAGGAGGATTCTCATGTTGGTCATTTGAAGTCAGGCTGCGTCGGGAACCGGCTCCCCGACCCAGCTGATCTGCCCGCTATCGGTATCGTAAATAATGCCGCGAAACCGTCCGTAATCCGCCCCGCCATTCAGTCTGGTGATTCCGTGCAGGCTCCGTTCGCGCACCGGCATGTGGGTGTGCCCGCACATCAGAAATTCCACATAATTCGCACGGTTCTCGATTTCCTTCCCGACCAGGGAATTCCCCGAGTAGGCGGAGAGAATGTCGGATGCTCCTCCTCGTAGCGGATGGCCATTGAGTTCCCGCCACGGACATGTATGCGTTGCGATCAGCATGCGTTTTCCATCGGCAATCGCCGCGTCCATCCGGTGGGCCAGGCCAACGGCCTGCTCCCCCGCCTCCGCTCGGATGTTCTCGGCAATGTCCCGCACTGCAGAACGTCGGCTACGCGGGTTCCGGGGCAGAGTGTTCATGTGCAGGTCGGCGGTGAAGAGAATTGTCACGCGGTGCTTTTCGTTGAAGACGCCTCGCTCATTGCGATTTACAGCGTTGGTGTGGCATCGAGAGGAAGATACTCGCCAGTTGCCCGGCATCTCAACACCGCTGTCATATCCTGCCGCGAGGTTCCTGGTGATTCCTGGCCCACGCCGGATTTGAAGCAATGCACCCTGAAAAGCAGCACCGAGACCTGGGAAGGTGCCGGCCCATCTCGCGCTTGCCACGACAGGGCCGGCGCAAAAGGGCATCGTTAAGGGAAACCATTGACAACTGAGCATTTTCGAGCACTTTTGACACATGGCTTCTTCCACCCTTTTTCGTGCACGTGTTCCATCGGATCGCTTGAAGCGGGCCGAAAAGATATTTTCCCGGCTCGGTATGAAGACGGGCGATGCCTTCAATATTTTTTTGGCTCAGGTCGAACTTCGAAACGACATGCCCTTTTCCATCACGACTTTTCCGGAACGACTTCTGACAACCGGCCAGCAAGGAAAACTGTGGGAGGACGCATTCGGTGAGTATTGATGCCACTCCCGGCGAGGTGTGGATGGTTGATTTCGGCCTCATCGCGAAACAGCGCCCAGTGTTGGTTCTGGCTTTTCCGCAACCTCAGGATGCCCGTGCGCTGGTCGTAGTGGTTCCGCTCACCTCGCAGCAACGGGGACTTCGCGGGGAAGTAGATATTGGCAAGCCGCGCTGGCTTCCAAAACATTCTTCTGTGAACGTCCAAGGACTCGCGAGCATCGATCAAAACGCCCTTCTGCGTAAACTCGGAAGACTGCCAGATTCTCAGTTTCAAATGGTGAAAACGGCCATTCGAGACTTGTTGAACTTGTAGTCTTCAATGCGGATTTGGCGACAACAACCATCGACTTATCCTCCGATTGATTTGAGCAGTAATGCGGGGTGGCGTTCGCATCAGATTCAAAATGGCTCACTGGAATCCTTTTCCCACTGCAGATTGCAGAACCGGCCTTTGAAGAAAAGATTTCGCCCGATCGCGACGGAAGATCCGTGTTCAATTGCCGCGCTATCACCAGAGGAAACGATGGTCCTAAGAAGGCGATCCGCATTGAAGATGCTGCACGGCGAATAATAACTAAGGATAGCTCGCAGACCGTGAATTGGGCCGGAATCATCAGCCAATATCAGATCAAGCGGATTACATATAAGCTCCTCGCCATTGAGAAATACCGGACCTCCGATTTTGGAGAATCTGGACAATTGACTCATGGGCAGACGGACATACGCCTCAGGGATATCCTCCCGTCGCACCGACCCCTCCCATACCTCCGTCCCCGGGGCAAGACGTGAGAGGAACGGATGAATCATCCCAGCTTTCGATGGCTCTGCTACCCAAAACTGCAACAGATATAGATTCGTTCCATCATAACCGGATGCACATTTCGCTATCACTCCATGGATTTTCAGCTCGTCGAAGGTCTTACCTGGGAAGGGAAGTCCAACATCCGCCTTGCCGACGGGTATATACCTCCAGCTTGAGGGAAGCGAGACGTCGTCTGAAGCCACATGGTACCCGATCGATGCGGCACTACCGGGTTCTAACTCTTCCAGATTTGCATAAATCGCCCCCTGGCCGCGAAAGAAGTTAACGGGCAAGGAAAGCTGGCGGAGAGCGGCGTGGTAAATGGCATCGATTTTTTGGCCATGTTCAGAAACCAGACTGGGAGGGAGGTATGAACCGGAGGGCACCCCCGCGACCACAGGCTGGTCATTCTCCTTATCAAATACCAGAACAACAACCGCTTGATGGACAGTGAAAACGAAGTTCTCGACTGATGGGGGAGCAAAGCCGGAAAGAGATTCTGCAGCTGGCACGTCCGCGAGGTGGCAGGAGAGCCAATTTTCTTTGGTGAGCAGGTCTGGCATGACATAAAGCCCCGCGCCAATCGGTTGGAGAACTAATGTACGGGCTTCTATTTTAGGAGCAATTAATCTTTTCATAGACCTCATCCTAACATGACTGGTGAGATTAAAAAAGGGCTAGGGGCAATTTATTTTCAGAAATATTAGACCCGGCAGCTGCGGTAAGATAGAGCGCCCGCGCTCATCATGCTCTGCGGCATGCCGAAAATACGACGGCGGGCTGAATAGGATTCAGGCGAGGTAGAAATCGTCAGAATTTCAGTGACGTATGCTCGACAGATATTGAAATGGGGGTAGCCGTCGCGGAAGATAAACCCAAAGAAATGAGAAAGGAACGCCCTAGTGGACAGCAACTTACTATGCGCGTCATCTTGTGGCCACCGTCCACGACTCGCTCGCCTTTTTCCAAGCGCGGTCCCATCCTAAGCGCATATCCGCCCAGTTTGGCAGTGGACTCCTGAAGAACGAAGACCCCAATGAGTAATCCCTTCACCGGCGACCAGCAGTCTTGTGTGTTTTGGCATTGAGCACTTTGCCAATGCCAATCCCGCTGTAGAGATTTAGGCCACGGCATGCAGTCAGCGGCGTTTGCCCTCTCCGGCGGCGTCCGTATGGACGGCGAAGTCATGGGGGAGACCTTATATCCATTCGTCCTTCTGGAGCTGAAACGCTCGAATCTCCACGGGGGAGTCATCATCGTGCCCATGAGGTAGAATCAGCGGTACGGCACTAAACTTAGGATTTGGTCTCGCAAGAGGTAAGGGTTCGAGCCCCCTCCCGAGCAATTCCCTCTAAGAGCCTGAGCATACGGGCTCTGCGGGCAGCACTGCCTCCCGAGCACTTTTCGTTTAAAAGCGCATATCGTAAGAATTTGAGCCGCGCCATTTTCCTTGGGCTGGAATTGCTCGTCGCGGGGGACATCATCAGAACAGTCACTGTCGCGCCAACCCTCCAAAACCTGACCGTTCTTGCCCTGATCGTGATGATCCGCACGTTTCTGAGTTTTTCTCTTGAGCTTGAAGTCAGCGGACGTTGCCCGAGGCAGGAGCGCGGCGGCATAAATGCCAGGGACCAGGCAGAGGCGACATTCCCCCGCTCCCGTCACGCAGTCCCATCCGCAATGGATTCATCCTTGAGGTTGTTTCCAGACCGGTTTTTCGATAGCCTCCTCCCTTCGCTCACCACTGACTGCCGCTACGAAGTTTTGCTATTCCCGATGAAGATAAAAATCCCGACCTGGCTCATCGTTTCGCCGCTGTTCTTGGCGAACCTCGTGCGCGGGAGTGCCGAAACCTTGGAGCCCTTGGTGGAGGGGAAGGCCCCATCGAGCTACGAAGCGCTGTGGGAGGGTTACGATCCTCGTCGGGAGCCCTTGGAGGCCGAGGTGCTCAAGGAATGGGAGCAGGACGGCGTCGTGCTTCGGGTGGTCCGGTATCGGATCGGCGTTTTCAAGGGCCAGGAGGCGACCATGGCCGCCGTCTATGGGTTTCCGAAGGGCGCAAGCCGGGTGCCGGGGTTGGTGCAGATTCATGGCGGTGGGCAGGCTGCCCATGCCAACGCCGTGCTCACCAACGCCCAGCGCGGTTACGCCACGATCTCCATCGCTTGGGCCGGTCGCATCAGCGCCACCGGCTATGACGTGAATGCCGACCTCGTGAAGGTGTTCTGGGACGGCCCAATTACCGACCCGCGCTACAAGCTCACCACCGACTGGGGCGCGCTCGACGCCTACCATGCTCCCTGCCGCAACCCGCAGAACAACTTCTTTCGGATGGCGGCCGCACCCTGGACTTTGGATGCAGTCGAGTCGCCGCGCAACAACAGCTGGTTCCTCTGCGTGCTGGCGGCCCGGCGGGCGCTCACCTTTCTGGAGCAACAACCCGAAGTGGATCCAGCCAAACTGGGCGTGTATGGACATTCCATGGGCGGCAAAATCACCGTCCTGACGGCGGCCGCCGACTCGCGAGTCAAAGCCGCCGCCCCTTCCTGTGGCGGGATCAGCGACCGCCCGGCTGACAATCCGCTCTACGCCGCGACGATTGCGGACAGCCCAAGTCTCAAGCACCTCGCCTGCCCGATCATTTTTCTCAGTCCTGCCAACGATTTTCACGGCCGGATCGACGACTTGCAAACGGCCTTGGGCGAGATCGCCAGTCCGGACTGGCGGGAGACCTGCTCGGCGCACGCCAGCCACCAGGATTTGCCCGCCTTCATGGTCGCCGGCCCGCTTTGGTTCGATCAGCACCTCAAAAATACCTTCCGTTTTCCGCAGACCCCCGCCGCTTCGCTGGAGCTGCACCCCCCGAACGGGATTCCGCTCTTTACGGTGAAACCCGATGCCTCCCGGAAGATCGTCACGGTCGAGGCTTATTACACCCAGCAGGGCACGGTAAAAGGGGGGCGCGGAGATCGGGACAACACGGTGAACCGGTTCTGGCATTCTGCGCCCCTTACGCAGCAGGGCGGCACCTGGACCGCCGAGTTACCACTGCTCAGCCTCGAGCAGCCGCTGTGGGTCTATGCCAACGTGCGCTACGCCTTGGATGAACCGGTCACGGCCGCCGGGTATTATTACAGCACCTACACAGCTCGCGAATTCAACCTGTCCTCCCCGATGCAGATGGTTTCGCCGGACCAGCTGCAGGCGGCCGGGATCAAAGCGAGCGCTCGCCCCTCCCGGGTGATTGAAACCTTTGGGCCCGACTGGCAGCGGGAGTGGTTTACCTACTCGGATAGTGCGGAGACTGGGCGCGCAAAACCCACAAGGTCTATGATCCCCAATGGACGGCGCCCGCAGCCGCGGCCCTCGCGCTGGAGGTGCGGTCCGAGCAGGCGAACCGCCTGGTGCTCGGGCTCAATGGTCATGCCGCAGAGGTGGCACTCGCCGGCGGCACGGACTGGCAGAGGATCCGGCTCGCACCCGGCGATTTACAGAATGCTGCCGGCGCCAGCCTGCCGGATTGGAACGGGCTCAAGGAGCTGCGGCTGGCTCCGGCGGAGACGCTGCGCACCAAGGAAAACGGCAAGGACGTCTCCCGGGCATTGGGTGGTGCCTGGCAAGGTCCTCCGCCCGAATTCCGGCTTCTGGAGTGGAGCGAATAAGGACTCCGGCACCTCACAATATCCGGCCACCCACATGAAGCGGTTACACCTTACCATTAGCCTGACACTGCTGGTTATGGCGGGCTCCGCTGGCTTTGGTGCGGCCGTGCCGGCAAACGATTACTCCTATGCATGCTTCTTAAACGGGCACCGGAAAGTCAAAGCGGATACCACTCCGACCATTTTTGCCATCGCGACAAGTCGCTATGATTTTTCCGTGGATCTGAATGATTTTGCCCGGGCCGGATTCGCCTTGAAGCCGCAGGCTGCAGTGGGCTATGTCGATTCCCTTGCCTCCGGGACCGAGCGCTTGCACCGGCTGCCACCCGCCGAGCTGATCATCGAGATTGAGGAGGGAGGGAAAGTCTATCGCGCCGTGAATTGCGCGGCGGGCCGCCAGCGCGACAACGCCCAGGTGCGGCTGTGGGAGGCTGGGCGCTATGTGCAGCACTATGACTTTTTAGATCTGCAATTTCTCGACGACCACGGCACCCGCCTCGACTGCAGCGGCCGGCTCGATCTGGTGGCCTGGCCGAACTCCTTGACCTTCACCGCCTCGCTGGCGCCGGATTATAACGACTGCGATGGTCCAAGCCGCGGTATCAGAGGAGCGGGGCTCTGTGTGGTTGATCGGCCAAGGGATATTTCGCTCGATCCGACGAGCGACTCTCGGGCGCTCACCGTGGAGTTATGGGTTTTGATCCCGGAGAAATTTAGCAAAACCAGTGGCTGGTTGCTGTGCGGGAACAGCAATCAGGACGCCATGGGCCATTTCGGGTTCAGGTATTCACGGGGCGGGGTCGAAGCGTCCTTGAACATCGCCGGCGGGGCGGGGCAGGCACATGTGTTGAAGCAGAAGCCGAACGCATTCAAACCGGGCGAGTGGAATCACCTGGCACTCACCTATGATGGTCGGAACCTGGCCTTTCTGGTGAACGGGCGGCTTCAGGGGGAAAAGGAAATCGCACTCGAACGCACCGGCGGCACCCAGATGGTGCGGGTGGGCGGGAG
>Ga0194058_10000472_pt1 | contig 19487 bp, 14 predicted proteins | sample SepL4417m_MetaG_FD_155490 | JGI IMG/M metagenome (GOLD analysis project Ga0194058, IMG submission 155490) | Anoxic zone freshwater microbial communities from boreal shield lake in IISD Experimental Lakes Area, Ontario, Canada - Sep2016-L442-17m | ecosystem: Environmental > Aquatic > Freshwater... | reverse complement strand
CTGCTTGCTGAACCCCTCGGATGACGTGGCGCTCCTGCGCATCATCAATACCCCGCCGCGCGGGATCGGCGCGACGACCGTGGAGATCGCCCTCGAGCACAGCGCGAAAGCCAACCGGAGCCTTTTTGAGACGCTTACGGACCCCGGGTTTTCCGAGCAGGTTTCCCGGAAGGCAGCGGGCGCGATCGGCGGGTTCTCCGAGGAGTTGGCCGCGACGCGCATCCTCCTCCTCACGCCCGGAGCCGATGCCGCCGGCCTCGTCTCCGCGTTCCTCACGGAGTCCGGCTACTTCGAGGATCTCAAGCGCTCGTGCAAAACCCCGCAGGAGGCGCTCAACCGCGAGAGCGGGGTGAAGGAGATCCTCCGCTCCCTCGCCGAGCACCAGAAGCGCTCGCGCTCGGGGCTCCAGGGGTTCCTTGACGAGATGTCTCTCGACCGCGAGCGCGACGAGGAAAAAAAAGAGGAGGCGAAGGGGGTGACGCTCATCACCCTGCATGCGGCGAAGGGGCTCGAGTTTCCGCACGTCTTTCTCTTGGGCGCCGAGGACGGGCTGATCCCGCACGAGCGCTCGAAATCCGAGGGCACGGTGGATGAGGAGCGGCGGCTGTTTTACGTTGGAATCACCCGTGCGATGAAGTCGCTCACGATCACCCACTGCCTCCACCGCACAAAATTCGGCAGCGAGATGTATTGCCGTCCGAGCCCTTTCCTCAAGGAGATCGAGGGCGAGGGGGTCCTTGTTGAGAGCTATGAGGACATCATGAACAAGCCGGTCGCCGAGGAGGACGTCTCCGCCTCCTTCGCCTCGATGCGCGAGATGCTGGCCCGGGGGTGAGCGGGTGCCCGCAGATTGGTGATCTCCCTCAAATGCGCCGTCACCTAAGCGCCGGGATTCTTAAAATGAGCCCTTTCCTCCCATGAAGCCCGCTCCCGCCATCGTCTGGTTTCGCCACGACCTCCGCCTCGCCGACAACCCGGCGCTTCATGCCGCAAAGAGACGAGGGGGGGCAGTCATCCCCCTGTTCATTTACGCTCCCGATGAGGAAACGCCCTGGCAGCCGGGTGGCGCGTCGCGCTGGTGGCTGCGCCAATCGCTTGAGGCGCTTGACGCCCGTCTGCGGGAGGTCGGCTCGCTGCTGGTGATCCGTCACGGGCCGACGCTCGCCATGCTGCGCGAGGTCGCCAAGGAAGCCGGTGCCGGCGCGGTTTTTTGGAACCGCCGCTACGAGCCGGCCGTCATGGCGCGCGACCATCAGGCGAAGGAAGCCCTGGGCAGCGATGGGCTCGCCACGGAAAGCTTCAACGCCACGCTGCTGCACGAACCCTGGGCGGTTCAGAACCAAAAAGGGAAGCCGTTCCAGGTATTCACGCCGTTTTGGAAACACTGCCTCGCGAAGCCCGACCCGGACGGGCCTTTGCGAGCGCCCTCCAATCTGCCCGCAGTCGCGAAGTGGCCGGCGTCGATCCCGCTCGATGAGCTGAAGCTTGAACCGAAGCTCCGTTGGACGGCCGGGCTTCGCGCCGCATGGCAGCCGGGAGAGGCAGGCGCGGCCGTCAACCTGGCCCGCTTTCTTGCCAAGGCCTTTGACGGGTACAGCGACCATCGCAATCGCCCGGATCTCGCCGGCACGTCGCGCTTGTCGCCGCACCTGCACTTTGGCGAAATCAGCCCGCGCCAGGTGTGGCACGGCCTGCGGCGGCTCGCGGCGAAGCGAGGCTTGCCTGCCGGGCAATGGCGCGGCTCTCAGTTCCTCGCCGAGATTGGCTGGCGCGAGTTCGCGCACCACCTGCTTTTCCACTTTCCACACACGCCCGCCGAACCGCTCCGCGCGGATTTCAAAAGGTTTCCGTGGCGCAAAGCCCCTGCCTTGCTTCTCGCCTGGCAGGAAGGGCGCACCGGGTTCCCCATCGTGGACGCCGGGATGCGCGAGCTGCGGGCGACCGGCTGGATGCACAATCGCGTGCGCATGGTCGCCGCGAGTTTTCTTGTGAAGGACCTGCTCCTGCCCTGGCAGGATGGCGCACGGTGGTTTTGGGATGCTCTGGTGGATGCCGACCTCGCTCAGAACACATCGGGCTGGCAATGGACCGCCGGCTGCGGGGCGGATGCGGCGCCCTACTTCCGGGTCTTCAATCCGACCAGCCAGGGCGAGAAGTTCGATCCTCGCGGCCGCTATGTCCGCAAGTGGTGCCCCGAGCTCGCAAAGCTTCCTGACCGGTGGCTGCATCAGCCGCACAAAGCGCCGGCTGAAATCCTGCGCGCCGCCGGAGTCGAGCCCGGTCACAATTACCCGCTCCCAGTCGTCAGTCACACGATTGCGCGCGAAATGGCGCTGGAAGCCTTCGCTCGGATCAAGGGCGGGAAGCCCCTCATCCGCCCCAGCGGGCGCCCTCGCTGAGCGCCGGGATCCAGCCCCGGAGGTGGCCGTCGGCGTAGTTGGTCTTGCCGATTGCCCCGATCATTTTTTTTCCGGTCGCCTGGCGCCAGAGCCTGCTCATGCTCTCGCCGGTGTGGCAGCTCCAGCTCTTGATGAAGGCGTCGCGGGTGAAGAGCCCGCGGCCGAGTTTTGACAGCTCCTTTTCGTGGAGCCAGCTTTTCGATCCGCTGTCGATCTCGTTGCTGTAGTCGAACATCCAGCACGCGCGGTTCGAGTGGCCGAAGAACTCGAAGTTGGCGATTTTGACCTGGCTGCGGGGCCGGCCGGAGTTGAGGTAGCTGATGACGTCGTCCCCGTTGGCGATCCAGACGAGGTTGACGTGGTATTTGTCGCGGACCGAGAGGATGTTGCTGACGAGGTCGGTGCGGTCTTGGCGGGCGCCGCGGCGGACGTAGCCTGGCTTGTAGACGAGCCAGGTGATCTCTGCCTCCGGGCCCTGCTCCTTCCGGATCTGCTCGATGCGGACGCGGGCGGCGCGGATGAAGTTCCCCCACCAAAGGTCATGGGGCACGGCCTTGAATTTTTCCCACTCGATGAGCGAGGGTCCTCCGCTGAGGAGGATGTATTCCTTTTGGGCGGCGGCGGCCGAAAGGATTCCGGCCATAAAAACGATGAGCAGCACTCGGATCATGCCTGTAAAGATTGGCGCGGCGCGCGGAAGTTCAAGCACATTCGTCAGAGAAAATTCCGCCGCGGGGCGTCTGGAGATCCTGCGGGGCGCGGATCAGCATTCCAGGCGCCCCGACTCGAGGCGGAAAACCGAATCCCCTGCCGAGCGCTCGGCCCAATCGAGGAACGTGGTCGTGATGATCGCCTGGCTCTGGGCCGGCAGGGACTCGAGGAGCCGGTTGCGGCGCGGCCGGTCGAGCTCGCCGAAAACATCATCAAGGAGGAGGACCGGAGCGCGCCGCTGGACGGCTTCCAAGTGGCGGGCCTGGGCGAGCTTCAGGGAGAGCGCGATCCCCCGCTGCTGGCCCTCTGAAGAGAACCTGGCAGCGTCGAGATGGTTGAGCGAGATGGCCAGATCGTCGCGGTGCGGGCCGACGACCGTCTGCCGCAGCCGCTCCTCCTCCGCCCGGGATGCTGCGAGGGCGTCGCTGAGCGGGCCGGATGAGCCGGGGCGGTGCGCGATTTCCAGGCCGTCTTCCCCCGCGCTGATCTCGAGGCATGCCTGGCGCGCAAGCGGCGCAAGGTCTGCTGCGAGAGAGGCGCGCGAAGAGAGGAGAACCTCCCCGGACTCGGCGAGAGGCTGGTCGAAGGCTTCGATCTCGCGGCGCGGCCGGCCGTCTTTGAGGAGCGCGTTCCTCGAGCGCAGAGCCCGCTCGTAGGCCCGAAGGGACTTTCTGTAGCTGGGGAGGCATTGAGCCCCGAGAAAATCCAGATACCGGCGGCGGACGCTGCCTCCGCCGCGCACGAGCTCGAGGTCGGAGTTTGCGAACCAGGCCACCCGGGCGACGTCCAAGTAGTCCTCCGTGCGGGACTGCGGCTTCGAGTCGAGCGTGATCTCCCGGCCGGCCGGCGAGTAGCGGCAGATCAGGTGGGTGCCCGCGCTGTGCCCGTCGAGGGAAAATCCTGGCCGCCCGAACTTGATCGCGTCGGCCGCAGCGCTCGTGCATGGGGATTGCAAGCGGAGGAGGATGCAGATCGCCTCGAGGATCGAGGTTTTTCCCTGGGCGTTTTTTCCCGAGACAAATGTGCGTCCCCTCCCAGGGGAAAACTCCAGGGAGTCAAAGCATCGGAAGTCGCGCAGTCTGAGATCGGTGAGCACGCAGATATCATGCCCGTCCCCGGTGCGAGGTCAAACTTCCGAATAAACAGGATTGCCGTCCTAGGAAAAACTTGCTTATAAAGTTTTCAACAACATGTCCAACCTCACCAAACGCGACCTTGTGATGCAGATCAGCAAGGAAACAGGGATCACCCAGCAGGAAGTCTTTTCCGTGATCCAGCAAACGCTAGACCTCATCACCGATGCGCTCGCTTCGGGCCAGGACGTCGAGCTCCGCAACTTTGGAGTCTTTGAGGTTCGCCTGACGAAATCCCGCGTAGGCCGCAACCCGCACAAGCCGGAGAAGGATGTTGTGATCCCGGCGCGCGCGACGGTGAAGTTCAAGTCCGGGAAAATCATGCGCCAGCGAGTGCTGCTCCGCACGGACGAGCTCAGCGCGTCCACAAAAAAGAAAACGAAGCCCTGAAACCGCCCGTATCTCCGCGGGTGGACGCCATCCGGATTCGCGGGGCGCGCCAGAACAACCTGCGAGGCATGGATCTCGACCTGCCGCTCGGCAGGTTGATCGTGGTCACCGGGCCGAGCGGGAGCGGGAAGTCGAGCCTTGCCTTTGATACCGTTTATGCCGAGGGCCAGCGGAGGTATGTCGAGACGTTCAGCCCCTATACCCGGCAGTTTCTTGACCGGATGGACAAGCCGCTGGCGGATGTGATCGAGGGGATCCCGCCCGCCATCGCGATCGAGCAGGCAAACCATGTTCGCACGACCCGCTCGACGGTCGGCACGATCACGGAGATCAATGACTACCTGAAGCTGCTTTTCCCTCGCGTGGCGAAAGGGTTCTGCCCGGCGTGCTCGCGCGAGGTGCGCCCGGAATCTGCCGCCTCGATCGTGAAGTCCGTCGCCGCGCAGTTCCGCGGCCGGCCGCTGCTCGTCACCTTCGGAGTGCCGGTTCCTTCCGGCACCAAGCCTGCAGATTTTTTTGCGTTTCTCCAGCAGCAAGGATACCTGCGGGTCTGGCTGGGCGGGAAGATTCTGCGGACCGACGAGCCTCCGCCGGCCGGGCGTTTGCCAGCCAGGGTTCCTGTTGTCCAGGACCGCATCGAGATCTCCCCGGCTCAGCGCACAAGGCTTGCGGAGGCGGTGGAAAGCGCGCTGCGCCTCGGAGGGGACAAGCTGACGGCCATCGATGCGGAGTCCGGCGAGGGGCACCCGTTTTCATCCGGCTGGCACTGCGCGCATTGCGACCGGGGCATCCGCGCTCCTTCGCCCGGGCTCTTCAGCTTCAACAATCCGCTCGGTGCCTGCCCGGAGTGCCGCGGGTTCGGACGGGTCGTTGGGATCGACTACCAGAGGGTCATGCCCGACCGGTCGTTTTCGATTTCCGAAGGTGTCGTCAAGCCGTTTCAGAGCGGCCAGTCGCAGGAGTGTCAGGACGATTTGATGCGCCACGCGCTACGGCGCGACGTGGACGTTCGCTGCCCGTTCGCGGAGCTTCCACAAAGCGACCAGGACTGGGTCATTAACGGCGAGGGGCCGGAGGCTTGGGGCAGCGGCGTGTGGTATGGGGTCAAGGGCTATTTCGACTGGCTCGAGTCCAAGTCCTACAAAATGCACGTGCGCGTGTTGCTCAGCCGCTACAGGAGCTACCAGCCATGCGCGGCTTGCGATGGGGGGAGGTTTCAGCCGGAGACGCTGAACTTCCGCGTTGATGGCCTCACGATTGCCGACCTCGCCCGCCGTCCGATCACCGGGCTCCTGGAAATTCTCGGCGCCATCAAAATCCCGAAGGACGACTCGAGCGCGCGGCTGGTACATGAGCAGATCACGTCCCGCCTGCGCTACCTGCTGGAAGTCGGCCTGGGCTATCTCGCTCTGGAGCGCCCGACGCGCTCGCTCTCGGGAGGGGAGCTTCAGCGGGTAAACCTGACCACCTGCCTCGGAGCCTCGCTTGTCAACACGCTCTTTGTTCTCGACGAGCCGAGCGTCGGGCTCCACCCCCGGGATATCGGACGCCTGCTCCAGATTCTTCGCGGACTTCGCGACAAGGGGAACACGCTGCTCGTCGTCGAGCACGAGGAGGCGGTCATCCGCACGGCGGACCACATCGTGGATATCGGCCCGGGACGCGGCGCGGCAGGCGGCCTCCTCCTCTACTCCGGGCCGGCGGAGAATTTTGCGGCGACCGATTCGCTGACGGCGGATTACCTGGAGGGGAGGCGATCGATACCGGTTCCCAAGAGGCGTCGGAAACCGAAGCGGTTTATCGAGCTCCGCGGGGTTCGGCACCACAACCTGCAGAATTTGGATGTCAAGATTCCGGTAGGCGTGCTTTGTGCGGTGACGGGAGTTTCGGGATCCGGAAAGACGTCCCTCGTGCGCGATGTCCTGCACCGGCACCTTGCGGGCGACGAGCCGGGCGAGCACGAGGCGGCCGGGTTCGTGAAATCCATCCGGGGGGATGAGGAGATCGGCGAGGTTGTCATGGTGGACCAGTCGCCCCTTGCGCGCAGCCCGCGCTCGACTCCGGCGGTCTATCTCGGCGCCTACGACGGGATCCGCGAATGTTTCGGCACGACGAAGGCGGCGCTTGCGGCGGGGTTTTCTCCGGGCACATTTTCTTTTAATTCCGGCCAGGGGCGGTGTGAGCGGTGCGGCGGGCTGGGGTTTGAGAAGGTCGAAATGCAGTTTCTCAGCGACCTCTATCTCCGCTGCCCGGAGTGCGAGGGCCAGAGGTTCCGCGCTCCGGTCCTCGCCATCCAGGTGAAGGGGAAATCCATCCGCGACGTGCTCGAGATGACCGCCGCCGAGGCGGTGGAATTTTTTGCGCCGATCGACCCGCGAGGGGCGATTACTCGTCCTCTTGCTCTGCTGGCCGAGGTCGGGCTTGATTACCTGCGGCTTGGGCAGCCGGTCAACGCGCTGAGCGGCGGAGAATCCCAGCGCCTCAAGCTCGTCCGCCACCTCGCGCAGAAGCGGGAGGATGGGGCGCTTCTGATTTTCGACGAGCCGACGACCGGGCTGCATTTTGATGATGTCGCGCTTCTCCTCGGAGTTTTCCACCGGCTGGTCGCCGAGGGGAACAGCGTCGTCGTCATCGAGCATAACCTCGAGGTGGTCAAGTGTGCGGACTGGGTCGTGGACCTCGGCCCCGAGGGAGGAGATGCGGGCGGAAAAGTCGTTGTAGCGGGGACGCCCGAGGCGGTTGCCGCCTGCGGGAAGTCGCACACGGGGCGCTTCCTCGCCCCGATTCTCGAAGGGCGCGGGATCCGGATCTCCGACGCGCCGAGCCTCCCGTCGCCCCCGCCCAAGGATGCGGGAAATATCGCGGTCCGCGGCGCGCGCGAGCACAACCTGAAAAACATCTCGGTGGATATCCCGCGAGACGGGATGGTCGTCGTCACCGGGCTGAGCGGGTCTGGAAAGTCCACGCTCGCGTTCGATATCCTCTTTGCCGAAGGGCAGAGGAGGTTCCTCGACAGCATGTCCCCGTATGCCAGGCAGTTTGTTGAGCAGATGGAAAAGCCGGAGGTGGACTCGATCGAGGGGCTGCCGCCGAGCGTCGCGATCGAGCAGCGGGTCACGCGCGGCGGAGGAAAATCCACCGTTGCGACGGTGACGGAAATCTACCATTTCCTGCGCCTCCTCTTCGCCAAGCTCGGCACGCAGCATTGCCCGGACTGCCATGTGCCGGTCGAGAGCCGCACGCCGACCGCGATCGCCGAGGAGGTCCGCCGGACCGCCTCGCGCGGGCCGGTCACGATTTTTGCGAACCTCGTCAAGGGGAGGAAAGGCTTTCATACCGATGTGGCGCGCGCCGCCGCACGGCAGGGGGTCGAGACGCTGCTGGTCGATGGCAGGCTCACGGCGGTCGAGGGGTTCGAGAAGCTTGAGAGGTTCAAGGAGCATACGATTGACGCGCTCGTCGGCATGCTGGACAAGCCGGATGCGAAGGCCGCCGATGACCTCGTGCGGCGCGCTCTCGCGCTCGGCCGCGGCACCGCGCGGGTCGTGGACGCCAAGGGGAAGTCCTCCGCGCTGAGCACCGAGATGAACTGCCCGTCGTGCAGCCGCGCGTTCGAACCGCTCGACCCCCGCCTGTTTTCCTTCAATTCCCCGCACGGCTGGTGCACGCACTGCCGCGGGTTTGGCGAGGTCTGGAGCGAGCTCGGTGCCGGAGCAAAAGAGTTCGACTCGCAGCTGGAAGCCGAGCTTGACGAGGAGCGCCGGCATGAGGGGCTCGATGGTGCCGAGCCGCGCCCGTGCCCGGTCTGCAAGGGGGGCAGGCTGAATGAGGCCGCAGCGAACGTCCTCCTCGACGGCCGCTCGATTCATGACGCAACCAGCCCCCCCGCCTCGGAGGCCCTGGCGCTGGTCAGCGCCCTCAGGTTCAGCGGCCCGCGAGCCGGGATCGCCAAGGATGTCGTCGCGGAAATCGCCCAGCGGCTGGATTTTCTTGCCACCGTCGGGCTCGGCTACCTGTCGCTGAACCGCAGCGCGAAGACGCTGAGCGGCGGCGAGGCCCAGCGGATCCGGCTTGCGGCCCAGCTCGGATCGAACCTTCGGGGAGTCCTCTACGTCCTCGACGAGCCGACGATCGGCCTCCACCCTCGCGACAACGCCCAGCTTCTTGACGCGCTCGAGAAGCTGGTAAAAAAAGGCAACTCGCTGGTTGTGGTCGAGCACGACGAGGAGACGATGCGGCGCGCAGACAGGATCCTTGACCTCGGTCCGGGGGCGGGAAGCAGGGGCGGGGAGATTGTCGCCTCGGGCACGCTCGACGAGATCATGCGGTCGCCGAACTCGCTCACCGGGCAGTCGCTCCGCTTCCCGATGAAGCACCCCTCGCGCGGCTCGCGCCGCCCGGAGGCCGAGGAGTGGCTCTCCGTCCACAAGGCAAATCTTCACAATGTCCGCGACCTGGACGTGAGGATCCCGGTCAACCGCCTCACCGCGATCACCGGGGTCTCCGGCTCAGGGAAAAGCACGCTCCTGCGGGGGGTTGTCGTCCCTGCGGTCCGCGAGGCGCTCACGCGAAAAAAATCCGGGTTCGACCACTGCGCGGGCATTGACGGGCTTGCGCCGCTGGGAGCTGTCCTCGAGGTGGACCAGTCGCCGATCGGGAAGACCTCGCGCTCGACGCCTGCGACCTATGTCAAGGTTCTCGACCACATCCGGGCGCTCTTCGCGACCCTCCCAGCAGCCCGCATGCGAGGCTACACGAACAGCCGGTTCTCATTCAACAACGAGGGCGGACGCTGCGAGGCCTGCCTCGGGCAGGGGGTCATCAAGCTCGAAATGAATTTTCTGCCGCCGAGCTATATGCCCTGCCAGGACTGCCTCGGACGGAGGTTTAACCCCGCGACCCTCGAAGTCGAATACAGCGGGAAATCCATCGGCGATGTCATGGATATGACGATCGAGCAAGCGGCCGGTTTTTTCTCCGCTCATCCGAAAATCATGCGGCCGCTCGCCCTCCTTGTCGAGACCGGCCTTGGCTACCTGCAGCTCGGGCAGCCGAGCCCGACGCTCAGCGGGGGCGAGGCCCAGCGGCTCAAGCTCGTCACCCAGCTCGCCCGCCGGCCGACCTCCCGAGCCGAAGAAATCCGCACGACGCGCCGCGGGAAATCCACGCTCTACGTTCTGGAGGAGCCAACGATCGGCCTCCATGCGCACGATGTCACCCAGCTGATCGCCGTCCTTCACCGCCTGGTGGATGAAGGCGGAACGGTCGTCGTCATCGAGCACCACCTCGACGTGATCGCCGAGGCCGACCACGTCATCGACATCGGGCCGGAGGCCGGAGGCCTGGGCGGAAAAATCGTCGCGGAAGGCCCGCCCGAGAAAATCGCCAAATCTCAATCCAGCCGGACGGCTCCGTTTCTCCGGCCTCTGCTCCAGCCCGGATAAGCCAGATGGAGCGCGGATAAAAAGAGGCGCTCTTTTTTCTTTCGCTTCTGGTGCTCCCGGGCCATGAATGAAGGATTCCATGCAACCCAATCTCCTATGTCCCTGATTCCCTCCTACGAGTGCGGAGCTGACAAAACTGCACCAGACAAGCCGCGCATCCTTTTTAGCAGCGTCTTCGGGCCGTATGCGAGGGACGACGAGTTTGGAAGCCGGGCGATCAACCCGATGGAGCTCTACCACAATCAGGTCACCAGGGTGCAGGGGCCGTTCTCCCTGCGGATGTTTCACAGGTCATGGGGGCTGATGCTGATCCGCGACAACGTCACCGCCCCCAGCTCTCTGCTCGATTTTCCGACCCGCGACCGGTTTATTGAGGAATTAAAATCCGAGCGGTACAACATTGTGGCGATCAGCGCGATCCCTCCGAACTATCTGAAGGTTCTTGAGATGTGCCGGCTGATCCGTGAGATTCAGCCTCAGGCAAGGATCGTTGTCGGAGGGCATATTTCCGGGATTCCGGACCTCCAGAAGCGGATTGGGGCAGACCATGTGGTTCGCGTCGAGGGGGTGCGATGGTTCCGTGAGTTTCTCGGTGAGGATGCCAGCGCACCGATCCGACATCCGAAGATTGTTTCCGGGCTTGGAACGAGGACATTGGGGATGCCCGTGCGCGAGACGCCGGCGGCCATCGCCGCGACGCTCATCCCGTCAGTCGGCTGCCCGATGGGGTGCAACTTCTGCGCGACCTCTGCGATGTTCGGAGGGAAGGGGAAGTTTCTCAACTTCTATGAGACCGGAGACGAGCTGTTCGACGTGATGTGCGGGCTGGAGAGCAGCATGAAGGTCCAAACGTTTTTCGTGATGGACGAGAACTTTCTTTTTCACAAGAAGCGGGCGCTCCGGCTGCTGGAGCTGATGGCGAAGCACGGGAAAAGCTGGTCGCTCTACGTTTTCAGCTCGGCGAACATCCTGCGATCCTACACGATTGACCAGCTTGTTGGGCTGGGGGTTTCCTGGGTGTGGATGGGGCTCGAGGGGAAGACCAGCCAGTATAATAAGCTTGCCGGAGCGGACACGCACGAGCTCGTCCGAGAGCTCCAGGCCCACGGGATCAGCATCCTGGGTTCCACCATCATCGGGCTGGAGGAGCATACTCCGGAAAACCTGCCAGCGGCGATCGAACACGCGGTCTCGCACGATACGGAATTTCACCAGTTCATGCTCTACACGCCCGTGCCAGGAACCCCTCTCTTTGAGGAGCACAGAGCAGGAGGCACGCTCCTGGATCCCGAATGCAATGAAACCGCCGATACGCATGGGCAGCTCAGGTTCGCCCACAAGCACCCGCATATCCCCGCCGGGATGGAGACGGATCTGCTCCTGCAAGCTTTTTCGCGCGACTTCGAGGTGAACGGCCCCAGCATCGTCCGCATGGCGCGCGCGACGCTCCGTGCATGGAAAAAATATGGAAGGCACAGCGACAGGCGGATTCGGAGCCGGTTCCGCCGTGAGGCTGAGCCGTTGCGAATCCAATACCCTGCGGTCCTCTGGGCGACAAGGCACTGGTATCGCAAGGATCCGGTCATGCATAAGAAGGTGGACGCCATCCTTCAGGATTTCATCAGGGAATTCGGGCTCACGGCAAAAGTCGCGGCAAGCATCGGAGGGCGAATCGTCTTTAAAAAGCTCTGTGCCGAGGCCGCCAAGCCGCCCGGGGAGAGCTTGGAGCCTCCGACGCTTTACGAGCGGGTGGGTTCCCGGAAAGCTTGAAAGCTGGCGGTTGGGGAGCTCAAGCGCAGCGAAGCATCGCGGCGCATTTCCTGCAATAAGCCGCAGGATCCTCCGCCTGCAAAATGCCGGAGACGACCGCCGCCCGAACGGCCCCGGCCGCAAGGACCTCGCCCAGGTTTTCGAGCTTGATGCCGCCAATACAAAAAATCGGGATCGGGATCCGGAGGTGAACCTCTCTGAGCCCGCCCAGCCCGACAGGAGGGTAATCCGGCTTGGTCGGGGTCGAAAAAAGCGGTCCGAACCCGATGTAGTCGGGCGCTGAGTGACCGGCTGCCAGCGCCTGGTCCAGGCTATGCGTGGAGAGCCCGACGATCGCTCCTGGCCCGACAATTCTGCGGGCCTCGGTGACCGTCATGTCATCCTGTCCGACATGCACGCCGTCTGCTCCGGTTTCCGCCACAAGCCCCGGATGGTCGTTGAGAAGGAATGGGACGCCGGACATGCGGCAGATCGGGGCGATTGCGGCTGCCGCCTCGCGGATGGTTTCCAAGCTCTGCGACTTCGCGCGGAGCTGAAGGATGTCCACCCCGCCCTCGACCATCTGGCGGGCCATGGCCTGGGCGTCGTCCGGGCGCACATACCCGAGGTCGAGGATCCCGTAGAGGCGCAGGGCGTCGAGGGCTACCACTGGATGACGGAGCTGGCGTAGGTTAAGCCTCCGCCGAATACGACGAGAAGAATGTAATCCCCTACAGCGAACCGTCCTGTCCTGTTCGCCTCGTCGAGCGCAATCGCCACCGCAGCGGCTGACGTGTTGCCGTAGCGGTCGAGGTTGATGTGAAACTTTCCGAGCGGAACCCCCAGCCGGGACGCCATCGCCTCGATAATCCGGATGTTTGCCTGGTGGGGGATGATGCACGTGATGTCCGCGATCGAAAGCTCGCTCTGCTCCAGCGCCTTCTGGGCGGCGCGCATCATCGAGGTCACCGCCTGCTTGAAAGTTTCCCTCCCGTTCATGTGGAGGGTGTTGAGTTTCTGATCGGCATTCTCTTTCGTGACGGGCTGGGCGCACCCTCCGCCCGGCATGTGCAGGATATCTCCGAAATTTCCATCGCTTCCCATGTAGGTGGCGATGACCCCGTGCGAGCCCTCGCGGCTCCTGAGCACCGCCGCGCCGGCGCCATCGCCAAAGAGGACGCACGTGTTTCGATCCTGCCAGTTGACGATCGAGCTGAGCTTGTCGGCCCCGATGACAAGGACGGTGTTGTAGGTGTGGTTGGCGATGAACTGCTGGGCGATCTCCACCGAGTAGAGGAAGCCCGAGCACGCGGCATTCACATCGAAGCATGCCGCATTCTTTGCTCCGATCAGCCTTTGCACGTGGCAGGAAGTCGATGGGAAAAACGTGTCGGGGGTAATTGTGGCCACGAGGATCAGATCGATCTCCAAGACGTTGACCCCCGCATTCTCGATGGCGTTCCTGGCGGCAGCCGCCGCGAGGTGGCTCGTGAACTCTCCCTCCCTGGCGATCCTCCTCTCGCGGATCCCTGTGCGATCCACGATCCACTTGTCGTCGGTATCCACCATCGCCGCAAGGTCGGCATTTGTCAGAACTCGCTCAGGAACGTAGCTCCCCGTGCCGATGATGGACACCGTGCGGTTAGGTTGCGGCGACTTCGGGCGCGGAGATTTTTTCATGTTGAGATTTTATCGCTTCGATGATGCTCTCGTTGACGCGCTGCTTGACGGCTGCGCGGGCAACGCGAATCGCATTGCGCAAGGCGTGGGGTGAGGAGTTTCCATGGGCCTTGATGCAGATGCCGTTGACCCCTAAGAGCGGCGTGCCTCCGTATTCCTCCGTGCTGGTCCTGTTCTTGATCGAAACAAACGCGCCCTTGCAAAGGATCGCGCCAAGCAGGCGGATCGGGGAGCTTTTCAGCTCGGCCTTCAGCCAGGAGAACAAGGACTTGGCAAGCCCCTCGATCGCCTTCAGAACAATGTTGCCGACGTATCCGTCGCAAACGACGACCTCGACCTGCTTGCGGAAAATTCCGTGGCCTTCGACATTCCCGGCAAAATGCACGGACGACGAAGAGAGCAGGCGGTGGCACTCCTGGGCGAACGCCGTCCCCTTCGTTTCCTCGCTTCCGATGTTTAGCAAGCCCACGCGGGGATCCGGACACCCGAGCAGCTCGCGGTAATAGATCGTCCCCATCACCGCAAACCCGACGATATGCTCCGGCGTCGGATCGATGTTGGCCCCTCCGTCAATAAGTAAGAAAAACCCTCCCTCGGCCGGGATCAGGACCGCCAGCCCCGCTCGGTCAATGCCTGGCAGCGTCCGCAGCTTGATCGTCGCCGCCGCCACGAGCGCGCCCGTGTGCCCGGCAGAGACGATGGCGTCCGCCTCTCCGGATTTCACCAGGTCCACGGCCCGGCTCACCGAGGAATCCTTTTTTTTCCTCACGCTGGCGAGCCCGTTATCGTCCATCTCCACGACCTGGGTGGTGTGGCGGAAAGAAATCCGGCTAGCTAACCCCCCGGCATCATGGCGCGCGAGCTCCGCGCGGACGGCCTGCTCGTCACCCACAAAAATGATAGAGACGTCCGGGTAGTCACGAAGTGCGGCCACGGCCCCTTCGACGGGGTTTTTGGGAGCGAAATCCCCGCCCATGGCATCGAGGGCAATTTTCATGCGGGAAAAACCCGGCAATCCAGACTACTCGGCACCGATCGTCAAAACCTGCCGCTTATTATAATATCCGCACGCGGGGCAGGCCGTATGGGAAAGGATGCTGGCGCCGCATTGCGGGCACTTGCTAAGTTTCGGTGCATGCCAGCGGTTTGCCGCCTTGCGCGTGCGCAGCCGCATCTTCGAGGTTTTGCGTTTGGGAACTCCCATAAATTTCTTCCAATTATTTTTTTAGCTTGTCGAGTGCGTCCCATGCGGGATCGGCCCTTTCGGGAAAATCCGTGCCGGCTGAGGGGGCGCCGGTTGCAGAGCACGCTGCTCCCGCATCGCATCTCGGATGCGGGGGCAAGAGAAGATGAATATCCTCGCGAACAAACGGGGTCAAGTCTATCTGTTCGCGCCCGGTCAATTCCATCTGCATCGAAAACGGATCCGCCACGATCTGCATTTCCGTATCTTCAAGGCAAACGACGCACCGCATGCGGACACGGATCGAGGCCCGGCCGGTTGCGAAAAGCCCTCCGTCGCTCACTCCCACATCCAGCTCGTAAGATAGCGGGGAAATGGCTTTTGCCCCGGCCTCCTCCAAGCCTAGGGCCGCAGGATCCTCGTCCCCTTCGATGTGGAGGGTTTCTCCATGGGGAATTTGAAGAAGATGGACTTTCATTGAAAATAACTAGCACCGGCGCCCTCTGCGGTCAACTTGCCAGAGCGGCCCCTGATCCGCGTGCCACCTGTTGCGTGCCGGCTCTTTTCCCTGGCCGGGGACGCGCCGGATCACGCAAGGATTTTTTGGAGGTTGGCAACCGCGTCGAAGTAATCCGCCGCGCACCGTCGCGCGGCGAGGGAATGCCTCGTCCAATCCGACCGGATCTGGCGGACGGCCTCCGATGCCTCCTCGAGATTTCGCACAAAGAACATGCCGCTCTCCTCGGGGAGGTGGGCGCCGGTAGGTTCGGAGATCACCGGGCGACCAAGGGCGAGATAGACGGCGGATCGGTCGCTCGTCCAGCCGGACATCGCGAAGCTCTCGAGCTTTACGGCGCTGAACTCGGCCGTCGAACCCCGGAGGTAGTCGTAATAGCGCTGCGGGGTGCGGGCGATCGTGTGCGGGACGACATGGCGCCATCCGAGCGACGTGATGCGCTGCCTCTCCGGGTCATCGGCAGCAAGGTTCATGGCGAGCTCAAATGCGGCATCCGGGTGCAGCGAGGGGAGGGGGGCAAACTTTTCGAAGGCCGCCTTCTTGGAGAAGTCCCGCCACTCGCCGTCCCACTCGATCATGCCGTCCCAATACCATTGCCCGATCGTCGTAAACCGATCGGTCGGCGGCCGGGGCGCGGCTTCAAAGTACGTGGTATCCACGAGCGGGTAATACGTTTTCCAAGACACCTGCGTCTTGGGGACCTTTGATTCCGGGCCGTAAATGTTAAGACCGATCGACCAGAATTCCTCGTGGTAGGACTGTCCCATTTCCATCCGCTGCATCCAGAAGCAGACTTCGGTGGGGTCGAGGCTGCACAGCTTGCGCGCGGTGAACCGTCCTAGGAGGGGCATCCGGATCGAATAGCTCAGGTTCAGGAGCACGCACGGGCCGCCGGTCAGATCGAGGAATTTGCGCCGGGAAAGCCCGAAAAATCGCGCGCGGGAAAGATCGTGGCCCTCGCAGCCATTCGGAAAAATGATCAGGCAGAACGACCCGTCGAGCCCGAATCCCTGGAGCCGCCTCCGGAACGTTCCGGCGATCCTCGAGTCGAGCGCCGGGTCACCAGTCGAATGCATGACCTCAAGCCAGAGCGCAGGACGCCGCATCCGGCGCAGGCCGAGAAGATACTGGAGAGGAACGGAAAAATTTCCGCCGCCCTCAGGGTATTTTGCGGCAAACCCGCATCCGAGGATCGTCAGGTCATTGAGCGATGCGGCCATAATTTTTTTTAGGCCGATTTCCTGCGCTTGCCAAGCGGCGACTGAGATTTCATGATGCGTCGACTTATGGACGACCTGATTGATCTTCTCCAGCAGAATGCGCTGATGCCTCGGCCCGACATGGCCCGGCTGCTCGGGCTTGATGTCGACGCGGTGAACTCCGCCATTGCGAAGCTCGAAGCGGATGGGGTGGTGCTCGGCTACCAGGCGATCATCAACCGGGAGAAATGGGATGCCGACAAGGTGACGGCGATTATCGAGGTGAAGATCACTCCCGAGCGCGATGGTGGGTTTGACCGGGTCGCCGCACGCATCGCCAAGTTCGAGGAGGTGCAGAGCTGCTACCTGCTCAGCGGGGGATACGACCTGCTCATCGTGATCGAGGCGGCCAACCTGCGGACCGCTGCCGCCTTCGTCGCGGAGAAGCTCAGCACGATCGATGCCGTCCAGGCGACCGCCACGCATTTCCGGCTCAAGACGTATAAGGAAAACGGAACGTTCCACCACTTTGCAGCCGCCGCTGACCGGCTCGCCGTCTCGCCGTGAGCATCGCGATCGCCGACCATGTCCGCAACATCCCGCGATCCGGGATCCGTGACTTTTTTGAAATCGTCCAGACGATGGACGACGTCGTCTCCTTGGGGATCGGCGAGCCGGATTTTGCGACGCCATGGCATATCCGCGAGGCGGCGATCTATGCGCTCGAGCGCGGGCGCACCGGGTACACATCGAACCTTGGGCTGCCGCGCCTCCGCCGGTCGATCTCCGATTATGTGTGCCGGAAATTCGGCCTTGCCTACGAGCCGCTTTCGGAGGTTTTGGTATCGGTCGGAGTCTCGGAGGCGATTGACCTTGCCCTCCGTGCGCTGCTGAACCCGGGCGACGAGGTCCTCTACCACGAGCCGTGCTACGTATCCTATGCGCCGAGCATCACCTTGGCGCGCGGGGTCGCACGGGCGATCGAGACGAGCGCCGAGGATGGGTTTCGCCTCGCCGCCAGCGATCTCGAGGCGGCGATCACCCCGCGCTCCCGCGTCCTCATGCTGAATTTTCCCACCAACCCGACCGGGGCCACGATGGACCCTGCGGATCTCGAGGAGATCGCGGCGGTCTGCATCCGCCACGATCTCGTCGTGATGACCGACGAGATCTACAGCGAGCTGATCTTCGACGGGGGCACGCATACGAGCATCGCGTCGCTGCCGGGAATGAAGGAGCGCACGGTTTTCCTGCACGGGGTTTCGAAGGCGTTTGCGATGACCGGCTGGCGGATCGGCTTCGCCTGCGCGCCCGCCGCCCTCATCGAGGCGATGATGAAGATCCACCAGTATGCGATCCTCTGCGCGCCGATCATGGGCCAGGACGCTGCGATCGAGGCGCTCGAACGCGGCGACCAGAGCGTCGAAAAAATGCGGAAGGAATACGAGCTCCGCCGGAATTTTATTACGGGCTCACTCAACGACATGGGCCTCGACTGCCACAAGCCGAAGGGCGCATTCTACGTCTTCCCGAAGGTTTTCGGGCTCACGAGCAAGGAGTTTTCCCTCCGCCTGCTCAGCGAGGAAAAGGTCGCGGTCGTTCCGGGAACGGCATTCGGCGCGAGCGGAGAGGGGCACGTGCGCTGCAGCTTTGCCACCGGTCTCGAACAGATCAAGGTCGCGATGGAGCGGATGGCCGGATTCGTGATGCGGCTGAGGAGTCAGGCCCCAGCGGGATAGCCGCCAGGAGCAAAGATCAGAAGCCAGCGGGCATGCAGAAATTCAGGCGCAGCTGTCGGGGATGAATCCTCGACAAACCAATGCGGACGCGCTAGGTTCTTCTAGGATTAAGAGACAATAATCATCAAGGAAACGCCAACCGGCATTGACCCATGGCTACCATACTACTCGTCGATCCCAGCGAAGTGGCCGGCAAGGCCATGCAAGGAATTTTGGCGCACGCTCGCCACCGCGGGGTGATGGTGCAGACGATCGCAGATGCCTGGAAGGCATTGCACGATCTCGTGAAGATAGACATCATCTTTTTGGAGCTCGAGTTGAAGGGCGAAAAGGGCATTGATTTTCTCGCGCAGCTGCGCGGCGACAGCTTCCTCAAGGCGATTCCCGTGGTGATCTACACGGCTGTGAACGACCAGGCCGTGGTGCGAAAGGTGCTCGGACTAAAAATCCAAAACTACCTCATGAAGCCTTATTCGGACGAGGACATCTTCCGGGAAATCACCAAGGCGTGTGAGAGTCCCTGGCGGGATCTGCAGTTTGAGGAGGAAAAATCGTTTTGCGCGCAGATGGGCTGCTCGCTCGATTCCCTGCGCGGCCTGCGCCAGGATCTGATGGGCGAGCTCGAAAAGGGCGCGGGCTTTTTCGCCGCATACGACAAAAGCAGCAATCGCTCGCAGGCGCAGGCGCAGATCGATGGCCTGTGCGAGCGGGCCGAGCTTTGTGGCGTGTGGGGTGTTGTTGACTACATGAAGGAGCTGAAGCGGAAGACGGAGGAGTCGGACTGGGGAGGGTTCAAACATTGCGAGGAGGATCTCGCGTATGCCCGGCTTCTGATCTCGTTTCAGCTCAACCCAAACCAGATCGCCCCTAGCGAAATGACTGCTGCGGACAAGGATTTGCAGCGCGAGGAGGAAGCCCGTGCGGTCTGGAAGAATGCCGACGTGGACCATAGCGGGCCGATGATCACAGGGGCCGAAGCGCTGCTGAAGGTCGACGCGCTGCCGGCCTGCCCCGTCATCGATTCGGTGGCGGCCGCCTTCCAGATGACGGCCGAAAAGAGCGGCGCGGACAACCTGACGCTTCTCAATGATCTCGTCGCCCGGGATCCCGGGCTGGCGGCGCAGGTGCTGATCGCGGCCAACCGCCTCGAACGCGACAACATGTCTTCCGTTGACGACCCGCTGACGGCGGTCAGCCTGCTCGGCAACAACAAGCTTCGCGCGATGGCGAAGATGCTGCCGACGGTGCCGGAGCGACATGTGGATTTTCCGCCGATCACCTGGGCGAGCCTGTGGATGTTTCAGGTCGGAGTCGGGCGCGTCGCCTACTACACTGCCAAGTAT
>Ga0194058_10000469_pt1 | contig 19513 bp, 15 predicted proteins | sample SepL4417m_MetaG_FD_155490 | JGI IMG/M metagenome (GOLD analysis project Ga0194058, IMG submission 155490) | Anoxic zone freshwater microbial communities from boreal shield lake in IISD Experimental Lakes Area, Ontario, Canada - Sep2016-L442-17m | ecosystem: Environmental > Aquatic > Freshwater... | reverse complement strand
GGCAAGGTGAGGGCCGTCACGGTCGTGCAGAAGGCGACGCAAGTGCAGGGCATGCTGGCCGGCATCCAGGGCCTGCCGCTTTCCGACCCGGCCGCCTTCGCGGCCGACCCTCGCAACGCGGCCTCCGCCGAGTCGTACCTGCGCCGCGCACTCGAGGCGCTGCTCGACCTCGGCCGCCACATCCTCGCCAAGGGCATCGGGCAGGGTCCTGCCGAGTACAAGGCGGTCGCGCTCGCGCTCGCTCGGGCGCAGGTCCTCGACGATTCGCAGGGCGCGCTTCTCGTGCGCCTGGCGGGCTACCGCAATCGCCTGGTCCACTTCTACGACGAAGTCACGGACGAGGAGCTCTTCGAGATCTGCACGCGGCATGCCGGCGACGTCGGCGATCTCCTGGATGCGCTGCTCGGCTGGGTGCGGAGGCATCCCGAGCAGGTCGACGGGCGGCTGTAGGGGGCGGTCGGTACGGGCCGCGCTACGCTTGGTCCTCCAGGAGCCAGCGCCAAGCCGGCAGTACGGCGATCGTGCCGGCGTCGGTCGTGATCGTCTCCTCCTCGTGCAGGGTCACGATCTCGGCGCTGCGCAACCCGGTCTCGGTCATCGCTTCGCTGAGGGCGCGGATCTCGCGAGCGCGCGTCGTCGGCTCCGCCAGCGACGCGCACACCTGAAGGAGACGGCCGGGGCGCTGCTCGAACACGTCGCCGACGACGAAGTCGACCTCGCGGCCGGACCTGGTCAGGTAGTAGGAGACCTGGCCTTGCAGCAAGCGACCGTGGCGGCGACGCAGCTCGAGGAACACGGCATTCTCGAGACGCGCGCCCACGTCGGTCGCCGTCACGTGGGACATGGCGGCTCCGAGCCCCGGGTCGATCGCATAGATCTTGCGCGGGTTGGTGGCCTGCGCGCGCAGCGATTTCCTGAACACGTGGATGCGGAATACCAGATAGGCGTCCTGAAAGTGATCGAGCAGCGCGTGCAGCAGATCCTTTGAAACGGCCAGACCGCGCGAGCGCAGGTCGGCGTGCGCCTTGTTGACACTGAACGTGTGGGCGGGCGACTGCAGCAGAAGACGGGCGAAGGCCCGCGCCGCAGTCGCGTTCTCGACGCGGTGCCGTTCAATGACGTCGCGGAGCAGCACGAGCTCGACGTAGTCCTGAAGCGTCTGGATGCGCGCGGCGGGCGGCATTGACTGTACTTCGGGAAAGCCGCCGACTGTGAGGTAGCGGTCGAGATGGGCCTCGAGCTGCGAGCGCGCCTTGGGTCCTGCGGGCAACCGGGAGGGCACGGGGACACCCGCGGCCACGGCGCTCTCGGCGAAGCTGTACGGAAAGACCTCGACGGCGATGCCGCGGCCGCGGAGCTCGGTCGCCACCTCGGTGTGAAGGAGCTTGGCGGACGACCCGCTCACCATGATCTCTACCTGTTCGGTGTCGAGCACCCGCCGCACGAAGCGCGGCCACTTGGGGATCATCTGGATCTCGTCGAAAAAGAGGTAGGCACGCCGCCGTCGAGCCTCGGGATTGGAGCGAAAGAAGGCCTCGAGCAGTCCGCCGAGCAGGCCGTCGGCGGCGGGCTGCAGGCGGTCGTCTTCGAAGTTGACGTAGAGCAGGTCGCGCTTGTCGACTCCCGCCGCGATGAGCTCTCGCATGCGCTGATACATGAGGTAGGTCTTGCCGGCGCGGCGCATGCCGATGACGACGCTCGGCTTGCCCGGGGTGGCGGACACGCTGACGAAGCGGGGACTGCCTTCGGGAATCGGTGATTCGAGGAACTCGGGAATGAGAAAGTCGGAGGCGGTCATCCAGCAATACTAATCGCGTGAGACGGATAGAACAAGAACTATCTGTCCGCTTCAGAAGGACAGATGGTCGCTTCGTGGGCACCAGTCTCACTGCGCATCGCGACTCTTCCATGACCGACATGCCCATCTGCCTGCGCGATACGAGCGTTTTCACTGCGCGTATCGCGCATTGTCAACTCGCGCCTATGACGAGACGCCCTTCCTTGGAACCATCGCGGATCGACGATGCGCTCCCGGCGCTGGGCGAGCTCCTTGGGGCCGCAGGCACCCCGTTCGAGATCGTGGTGATCGGCGGAGCCGCACTGCAGGTGCTGGGCCTCGTGGCGCGGCCGACCGCCGACGTGGACGTCGCCGCAATCCTCGACCAGGGCCTGCGCTCGGCCGACCCCCTGCCGGCGCCGCTCGCCGCTGCCGCGCATCGCGTGGCGGTCGACTTCGGGCTGCCCGACGACTGGCTTGATCCCGGTTCGACGGCCATGCTGCAGTGGGGGCTCCCGGATGGTTGCGTCTCGCGGCTGACCGCGCAACTACGGGGCGCTCACCGCCTACTACGCCTCGCATTTCGACCAGATCCACTTCAAGCTGCTCGCCTTCGCCAATCTCGGCGGCGGACGCCACGAAGCTGACCTCGACGCCATCCGTCCCACGCGCGAGGAGCTGCTGGCCGCCGCTGCGTGGACGCGCACGCAGGATCCTTCGCCGGGGTTCCGCGGCGTGCTCGCCGCGGCGCTGGAACGGCTGGGGGTGGACGATGCCGAGCTGGTCTAAGGACCGGGTCGCAGAGGAGGTCACCACCTTCCTCTGGGACCAATGGACGCAGCTCGGCCTGGCCGGCGTCTCGACGTGGCGCGACCACTGGGCGATCGACCCCGAGGCTCTTCTGCTGCTCGGGCTGCGCACCGCCGGCGCCGACCCCCGCCTGTTCGGCGAGACGCTCGACTGGCTGCGCTGCAACGGCCGTCCCGTGAGCGCGAAGCGCCTGCGCAACCTGGCTCGGGACGAGGGCAGCCGGCGACGCGCGGATGCCGCTCTCGCCTGGGCCGGCATGCACGAGCCCGCCCTGCAGCTCTCTGCGCGGGGCATCCCGCGACCGGTGCCCCGCGATGAGCTCGTCCCTCTGACGGATCTCTCGGTCCGCGAGCCGGATCCGGGGTTCGCGTCGTTCGGACTGCTGTGGCAGAAGACCGAGCCGTCGGGGAAGTCAGCCGCCACCGACGTCCTGCGCCCCGTGGCGCTCGCCTTCAGGCTCCGCCTGCTCTTCGGGGTCGGGGCGCGGGCGGAGGTGGTGCGCTATCTCCTCACGACGGACCGCCCCGAGTCGTCGGTCGCCGAGGTCGACCATGCCGCCGGGTTCGGCAAGCGCAACGTCGCGGACGCCCTGGGAGCGCTGGCGGCGGCCGGCGTGGTCGGGCGGCTCTCGCGGGGGAACGAGCACCGCTTCGCGATCGACGCAGGCAGATGGAGCGGGCTTCTCCAGGTGGCTGCCGGCGACCTCCCGCGCGCCGTTGACTGGGTCGGCCTGCTGCCCGCGGTCTGGCGGATCACGGCGTGGTTCGACGAGGACGCCGCAACCGAACGCAGCCCCTACCTTCGGGCCAGCGAGGCGCGCCTGCTCATGGCTCAGATCGGGCCGGCGCTGGCCGCCGGCGGCATCGCCGTGCCGGACGGTCGCGACGCCCATGGTGAGGCGTACTGGCCTGTCTTCGAGAACGTGCTTGACGCCGTCTTCGACTCTCTGAACCCGCCGGCGTAGAGCTCTCGCCGACTCGGCCGGGCACCAGCCGGGCACCGCCCAGTTGTCTCCAGGGATGGCCTCCTCGCGGGCGTGCCGCTGGTTGGGCGGCTACCATGGACCTCATGGCGACGACTCAAATGACCAAGGCCTTGGCCGACAATCTCGACCAGATCGCCGCGATCTGCAGGCGTCACGGCGTGGCGCGGCTCTACGCCTTCGGGTCGGCGGTTCGGGATGACTATCACGAGGGCGAGAGCGACATCGACCTGCTCGTGGAGCTCGCGCCCATGCAGCCGTATGCGCGCGTGGATGCGTATTTCGGCATGCTCGACGAGCTCAGGGCTCTCCTGGGCGGCCGCGTCGACCTCCTCATGGCAGGCGCCGTCAAGAACCCCTACATCGCCCGCGACATCGAACGCACGAAGCGGATGCTCTATGCCGCGTGACGCGCGCCTACCTGCGAGACATCACCGAGGCGTGCAACGCGATCCGCGACGCGGTCGCGGGCATGGACCTGGATGCGTACAAGGCGCGTGTTGACTCGGCGGTCGTTCTCGTTCACACTGACTGCTGAGGCTGGGAGCTGCGTAGCGGACCCCGGCCTCTTCGCTTGGGCAGCACGACCAGTCCGGCGCCGTCCACTCGTCCCGCCGGGCTCCGCCGCATCTTGGCCCTGATAATGGCGTAGTCGTTTCTCGTGTCTCGTCCAATGACCGCTCGCGCGATCGGGCTCACGACGGGATCGTTGCCACAGGGTGCTTGACGCGGCGGGGATGACGAGGCGATACTGAAGCCTGACGTACCACCCTCAAGCTGATGGCTTGGGGCGCAGAGACCGCCCTTGCGGCGGTCTTTGCCTTTTCTGAGGTCAGCGACCGGCGCCATTGGTGAGTCAGGCTGTGGCGGCGGTTGCGGCGGCGGTCAGCCACGAGGTCGTCGGGCATATCTGTGGACCGCGTGAGCCGGCTGGATACCGCGCTCCATCGCGCTCGATCTGCCACGCCGCACGATTCCGATGGCCGATGTAACTTACCGCTATTGTAAGTTACCTGACAGGTAAGTTAGTCTGGCGTCATGCAGGAGTTCGTCAACAGGACGGAAGAGCTGGCCGCACTGGAGCGCTGGTGGGCCGCCGACGCGGCGCAGATCGGCCTGGTTTGGGGCAGGCGCAGGGTCGGCAAGACGATGCTCATCCAGCAGTTCGCCAAAGATCGCCCGAGTGTTTCCCACACCGGCGCGGGGCGACCGCTGGCCGACGAATTGCGCATCCTTTCGCGAGCCGCCGCAGCCGTGGTGGCGGCCGGCACGCGCGATCTGTCGGCGCGCCCCTTCAGCGACTGGGACGACGCCCTCGACACATTCGCGGCCGCGGCGGTCGACGATCCGCTGTTGCTGGTTCTCGACGAGCTCCCCGACCTGGTGGCGTCCGCCCCGCACCTCGAAGGCACGCTGCGCGCTTTTCTTGAACGAGCGGCCGGGCAGACACACCTCCGCATCATCGTGTGTGGGTCGGCGGTGCGCACCATGCTCAAGCTCCAGGAGGAGCGTGCGCCCCTCTTCGGACGAGTCGGACTGAGGCTCCAGGTGCATCCGTTTCGCCCTCACGAGGCCGCGTTGATGCTGCCGCGATCGACTGCGGAGCGTCGCGCCCTCGTATGGGGGTTGCTCGGAGGCGTGCCGCTCTACCTGTCGTGGTGGAACGAAGATCGCTCTGTCGCGGCAAATCTGAGCGAGCTCTTCTGCAGGCCCGGGGCTCTGCTTCTCACCGAGGGCCAGTTCCTGCTGGCGAGCGAGGGTGACATCAGTGGGCTGGGAGGCACGGTCTTGCGGGCCATCGCCGCCGGACGGACCAGGCACAACGAGATCGCGGCAGCGGTGGGAACAGAACCGACACGCACACTGGACCGGCTGACCGAGCTGCGGCTGGTGCAGCGCGTCGTCCCGGTCACCGAGCTCCTCGGCCGTTCGAGACGACGGTCCTACAGGATCGCCGACAACTACCTCGCCTTCTGGCTTGGTGTCGTCGACCGCTATCGCGCGGAGATCGACCGGGGCCTGGGCGGCGCGGCTGCGCGGGCTATGGAAGCGGCGCTCGGCGACGCCATGGGATGGCCTTGGGAAGAGGCGTTTCGCCGGCATCTGCGACGCATGATCGAGGCAGGTGAGCTGCGTGACGACATCGTGGCTGTAGGCCCATGGTGGACGGCGGACAGCTCCGTCGAGCTCGACGCCGTGGGGCTCGCGGGGCTTCTGAGCGAAGCCGTGCTGGTCGGCGAGGCGAAGTGGGCGAAGCGCATCGACGGACGCGCGGTCGTTGCCGACCTCGAGCGACGAGGTTCACGACTGCCGCGGCGCGCCGACGCGGTCACGTACGCGGTTTGCGCACGCTCTGACGTGGGAGATGTGCCCGCCGGCGCGATCGCCGTGACGGCTGCCGACATCTTCGGCGGGTAGGGCGGGCGTGGCTGGCGACGTAGCTGAGCTGAGCTCGCAGGCGGCCGCTTCTCGTGAGGATCGCTCGCTGACTTCCCGCGGCCGGCGGGCGTCCAGAGGCGGCGGTCCGGGTCCCCGGCGAGCCGGGGGCGTCGCCGCGCCGGGCACGTTCAGCCCGTCGAGCCGGTCACCGTCAGCGTGTTGACGCCCGGCCGGCGCTGCTCGTTGCCGGCCGCATCCGTGGCGTAGACCGAGAAGCGGTAGGCGCCGGGCGCGAACCCACAGCGAACGCGCGCCCTGAGCGGGACGCCGACCGGCTGCGCCGCGCGACGCACGGTCGTGACCACCGTCCCGGAAGGGGAGCGCACCTTGATGACGACGCTCACCGGGCCGCCGCCCAGGGTCGCGTCGTCCACCTGGTACCTGAGCACGGCGCTCCCACCGCGTCGCGCGGTGGCAGGCTCAGGCGCGAGCGGTACGGGGGCGCTCGTGTCGATGCGCACGGTAACGCCGTGAAACGGTTCGGCGTTGCCGGCCTTGTCGACGGAGCGATACTCGAGACGGTGGGTGCCGTCGCCGCTCACCACGACCGCCGTGCCGACGGCGAGCGGCCCGCCGTCCAGCCGATACTCCGTGCGCGCCACGCCGGCGCCGCCGGGGCCGTCCTCCGCACTGAGCGTCACGGTGACCGGCGCCGTGTGCCAGGCATTGCCGGCGCCGTGCTGCCGCGTGTGCGGCGCCGTCCTGTCTTCCAGCCAGACCGGCGCCGTCCAGGCCGACTTGGTATCGAGTCCCAGGAAGCCCTTCGTCCACACCCGCATGTAGTAGTAGCGGCCGGCCACCGACGGGACCGTGGTCGTCCAGTCCGCCGTCGCGTCGTCCCCCGAGCGTGAGGCCACGACCTTGCCGCCGTTGGCGACGATCTCCAGCCTGCTGATGACCGCCTCGCCCGCACCGCCCGGTCCGCGCACGTGCACGCTGACGGGCAGCGAACCCGCCGTCTGCGCGATCACCGAACCCATCAGGGCTCCGCCCACCGTGTAGTCCACGACGAGTCCCTTGAGCTTGGTCGCATAGCCGCGCCTCGCCCTCATCGCCTCGTACAGCGCCTCGCGCGTGAGCGCCGGAGCCAGCAACGCCGTGCGCTCGCTGTAGCTCGTGATCCAGGACGCGTCGTGGATGTCGCCGTTGGCCGCGGGCATGACGCGCCAGCCCTTGTCGAGGGCGCGTACGTAGCTGCTCTCAAAGTCGGGATACAGTAGGCCGCTGCCGCCGTTGACCACCTCAAGGAGGGCGATCGCGGCAGCGCGCGTCGCGCTCCAGTACGCGTAGCCGGAAAAGTCGTCGCTGTTGCGCGTGGGGTGGTTCCACTCGGCGGTCGCCCCGTGGGCCGCGATCCAGTCGTACAGGGCCGCGCCGTCCAGTCCGACCGGCGGCAGCTCGTGAGTGCCGTACACATTGAGGTGGCCGATCCTGGGTTTGACCTCGAAGGCCGGGATCGCCACGAAGGTGGGGCTCGTCGCGGAGTCGGCCGCGCCCAGGGTCCGCGCCCACTCGGCCGGCGTCAGTCCTTCCCGGTGGTCGGTGAGGGCCATGAAGTCGGCGCCGCCCGCCGCGGCCTGCGCCCAGGCCTCTTCGGGGGTACCCTTTCCGTCCGAGAACCCCGTGTGGTCGTGCAGGTCGCCGAAGTAGACCCGGTACGCGGGCGCCGCCGCACTCGACGTCGAGGAGGCCGGCCCCGTCGCGCCGGCGTCCGCAGGCGCGAAGGCCATGAGCGCCGGCAGCAGCATCGCGAGAGAAAGGAGGCGCGGAAGCCCGGCGCGGCTCACTCTGCGCGGCTGCGTCGGGGCACCGCCGCGCCGCCGCGCGCCGCCGCGCGCCTGCGCATCGCGGCCGGCCACACCTCCCTCCGGCACGGGTCCACTCTCCACGGTACCACGGTGAGGGGAGGCGACGCGTTCGTCAACCTGCCCGCCAGCCGGCAGCTCTGCTTGCCGGCGATCGCTCCCGGCCCGCGGCTGGTCGTCCGCGCGGGCCGCATTGTCCATCGCATCATCGGTCGGCTCCTGGCCGATCACCCGCCAGACTCGACCTTCCGCTCCGAGAACGTACCGGAGGGCACGGGCGGGCGGCGAAGCCGCCCCCGCCGCTCGGAACCCGCCGGACCTCAGAACTCCGCCGGGAGCTCCTTGAGCTGAGCCGCGGTGAAGACGGGCCCGTCCTTGCACACGTACACGGGCCCGATGTTGCAGCGGCCGCACTTGCCGAGGCCGCACTTCATGCGGTTCTCCAGCGTCGTGAAGATGGCGTCGTCGGCGAAGCCCAGCTTGTCGAGCACGGGCAGCGTGAGCTTGACGACGATCGGCGGCCCGCAGAGCACGGCGACGGCGTTCTGCGCCTGCGGCGCCGTCGCCTCGACGACCGGCGTGACGTAGCCGACCTCGCCGGTCCACTCGGGCGTCTGACCGCCGGGGTCGACGGTGGTCACGATCTTGACGTCGGAGCGCGAGGCCCATTCTTCCAGCTCGCGCTTGTAGACGAGGTCCTCGACGGACCGCGCCCCATAGATGATGGTCACGTCGCCGAACTCGTCGCGGCGGTCGAGCACGTTCCAGATGACGCAGCGCACCGGCGCCAGGCCGATGCCGCCGGCGATGAAGACGACATCCTTGCCCTTCCAGTCGTCCACCGGGAACCAGTTCCCGTAGGGGCCGCGGAAGCCCACGGTGTCGCCGACGTTCACCTCGCGGAGCTCGTTTGTCACCTTGCCCACGGCCTTGAAGCTGCACTCGATGAAGCCCTTGCGGGTCGGCGCGCTGGCGATGCAGAAGGTGCTTTCGCCGGCGCCGAACACGCTGTACTCGCCGAACTGGCCGGCGTGGAAGTCGAAGGAGTCGCGCAGCGCCTCGTCCTTGAACTCCAGGCGCAGGGTGCGCGTGTCCAGCGTCTCCTCGGTGACCGCCGTGACGAGGGTCAGCTCAGGCTGATAGATGTTCATGTGGCCGCCACTTCGGGCCGCCGCGCGGCGACGTCGATGGCCTGCAGGATCTCGACGAGGTCCTGACCGGCGTGGCAGACGCGCGTGCAGCGGCCGCAGCCGGTGCACAGCACCTCGCCGAACTTGAGCGGGTAGACGGAGAACTTGTGGTTGATGCGCTGGCGGTAGCGAGGATTCTGGCTGTCGCGCGGATTATGGCCGCTGGCGTGCAGCGTGAAGGTCGGCGCCTGGCAGGTGTCCCAGCAGCGGCGCCGGGTGCCCTTGCCGATGCCCTCTTCTTCGTCGACGATGTCGAAGCAGTGACAGGTGGGGCACACGCTCGAGCAGGCGCCGCAGCCGTTGCAGCGCACGCCGAGCGCGGCGAGCAGCGGGTCTTCAAAGTGCGTGTCGATCCAGTCGCGCACCGACGCGGCATCGATCTCGAGGTTGGCGGCGACGCGCACGCGGGCGGCGGCGCGCTCCTCCGCGGCCTGGCGGCCGCGCTGCTCCGCGCCGCCGGCGTCGGTCGCGGCCTTGAAGCGCGCCGCGTGGGCTTCCACCAAAGCGCGCCCCTTGTCGGTGGTCGCCTCCATGAGGTACCCACCCTCCACCGGTGTGAGCAGGGCGTCGGCGCCCTTGTCGTCGTCGGGCGCGGTGCCGACCGCGGTGCAGAAGCAGCTCTCGTCGATGACGGGGCACGCCATGTTGACGATCGTGGTCGCCTCGCGGCGGCCGTTCCACAGCTCATCCTGGTAGTCCCAGTTCATGACCTTGTCGACGACGGCCAGGGCGGCGCTGTCGCAGGGCTTCGCCGCCAGCACGACGCGGGGCGCGAACTCCGTGGGCACCGCGTCGATCTCGACCTCGATGCCGTGCTCCCGCCAGCCGCAGAGCGCCTCGTACTCAGGCAGGAAATACTGTTTGAGCGACAGCACCGGCAGGCCGCGGCTGAGGTCCAGCTCGGCGGCGCCCTCGAGGGCGCGGTACTCGATGTCGATCGGCTTGACGCCGGGGCGCAGACAGGCCGACGAGGCGATCGCCGACGGCGAGGCGCAGACGTCCACGGCGACGGGCGCGATCACTTCCGTGCCCGCGCCCAGCAGCTCGCCGGTCAGCGCGCGCAGGTCGTCGTCGCTGATGAAGTACGTCTCGCGTGTCGGGGCGGCGTGCGTCACTTGATGAACTCCTGCTTGTCGTCGAGCCGGTAGTCGCCGATAGGCGCCGCGTTCTCGGGGTCGTCGCTCACGGTGTAGCCGTACCGCTCGCCGACGATCTGCTGCAGCTTGCGGTTCATGAGGCTGAGCGGGATGCCGACCGGGCAGAACCGCTCGCACTCGCCGCAGTCGACGCAGCGGCCGGCGAGGTGCAGGGCGCGGGTGATGTTCCAGCTCATGTTGCCGCGCGGGTGCGCGGAGGCCTCGATCCACTGCGGCCGCGTCTTCTCCGCCACGCAGCGCTCGCAGACGCACAGCGGGCACACCTGACGACAGGCGTAGCAGCGCACGCACTTGCCGAACTGCTCGGTCCAGAAGGCCCAGCGCTCCTCCAGCGGCTTTGCATCGAGCGCCGCGACACGTTCGTCGATCGTCGTGACCGGCCGCGGCGGCTCGGGCTGCGCCTCGCCGAGCAGGTGATCGACAAGCGCCGGCTCGCGGTTGTCGCAGCCGTAGCAGCGCGGAGCGACGTTCTCAGGGGTGAGGGGAACGGCGGCGGGCAGCTCGTTCTCCTCGAGCACGCCGCCGCAACGCACGCCGATGAGCACGACGTCGTCGCGGTTGAGCTGCGCTTCGCGCAGCAGGCCCGCGATCGCCTTGGCGTCGCAGCCCTTTACGACGAGGCCGATCTTGCCGAGCTCGGCGACGTTGTCGCGGCGCGGGTCCAGATAGGTGACGAGGTTGTGTACGCAGCGCGTGTCGAAGATCAGCCTGTCGGCGTCGGCCGGGTCGGTGACGAACGCCGGCCGGGCGCCGCGTCGGGCGTCCTCCCAGCCGATGATCACGCGCACCGTGCCGTCGGTGAGCAGCGTGCGGGCGAGCTCGCGGAGCTCGTTCATGAGGCCTCGGCTTTCGCGCCGGCGGAGGCCGGCACGGCCGCGGCGCTCGGGCCGGCCGGCGCAGCCCTGCCGGCGCCCTCGGGCGCCAGCGCGCGGTACGCGGCGAACGGCCCCAAAGCACGCACGTTGGTCACGGCTTCGTTGACCACATCGCGCCACTTGGCGCCCTCGCTCGCCGACACCCAGCTGAAGGTCATACGTCGCGGGTCGACGCCGATGAACTCCATGATGTCGTGGAACACGGCGAAGCGCCGCCGGGCGTGGTAGTTGCCCGAGGTGTAGTGGCAGTCGGCCGGGTGGCAGCCGCTGACGATGACGCCGTCGGCGCCGCGCTCGAAGGCCTTGATGATGAACAGCGGGTCGATGCGGCCCGTGCAGGGCAGGCGGATGATGCGCACGTTGCTGGCCATGTGCAGGCGGCTGGTGCCCGCGAGGTCGGCGCCTGTGTACGTGCACCAGTTGCAGACGAAGGCGGTGATGCGCGGCTCGAACAGGCCGGCGGCCGCGCCGTTGATGTCGATCGAGTCGCTCACGTCACTCCCAGTAGCACAGGGCGTTGATCTCGCTGAAGATCTGCTCGTCGGTGAAGGTCTGCAACTCCACGCTCTTGCTGAGGCAGACCGCCTGGCAGGTGCCGCAGCCCTGGCAGACGCCGGGGTTCACGTAGGCGACGTGGCCGCAGACGTGGCCGTCGACGGTGCAGATCTCGCGCTGCTCGATGGCGCCGTACGGGCACACGAGCTCGCAGCGCATGCAGCCGATGCAGGTGTTCTCGTCGACGACGGCGACGGCCGGCTCGCGCTCGAGCTCGTCGGCGCTGAACAGGCCGAGCACCTTGGCGCCGGTGGCGCTGGCCATGGCGACGGCTTCGGGGATGTCGCGCGGCGCCTGGCAGGCGCCGGCTATGAAGACCCCGGCGGTGTTGGTCTCGACGGGGCGCAGCTTGGGGTGCGCCTCGTTGATGAAGCCGTGCTCGTCGGTGCTCACGCTGAGCTTCTGGGCGAGCTCGCGGATGCCGTCCTGAGGGCGCATCGCGGTGGCCAGCACGACCATGTCGGCGTCGATCACGACCTGCTCGCCGCTCAGCGTGTCGTAGCCCCACACCTTCACGACGTCGCCGTCGCGGAAGATGCGGCTGACGCGGCCGCGCACGTACTCGGCGCCGTCTTCTTCGATGGCCCGCCGGCTGAACTCGTCGTAGCCCTTGCCCCCCGCGCGGATGTCCATGTAGAAGGCGATGGCGCGGCCGTCGTGCACCTTGTGCTTGTAGAGCATCGCGTGCTTGGCGTTGTACATGCAGCAGATCTTGCTGCAGTACGAGATACCCTTCTCGGGGTCGCGGGAGCCTACGCAGTGGACGAAGACCACGGTCTTCGGCTCCTTGCCGTCGGACGGCCTGAGGATGGCGCCCTCGGTCGGCCCGCTGGCCGACGCCAGGCGCTCGAACTGCAGGCCGTCGATGACGTCCGGGACCTCACCGTAGCCGTACTCGCCGTAGCCTTTGAGGCCTTCGGGCTGATCGCGACCGATGTCGTAGAGCTTGAAGCCGGTCGCGACCACGATCGCGCCCACCGCCTCGGTGACGAACGTGTCTTCGGTGTCGAAGTCGATGGCCTCTTTGAGGCAGGCCTCCTTGCACTTGCCGCAGGCGTCCTTCTTGAGACCCTTGCGGCGGCCTTTGAACAGCGTGCAGTTGACGCGGTCGAGCACGGGGATGTTGGGTACCGCCTGTGGGAACGGCACGTAGATGGCGGTGCGCTTGCCGAGGCCGGCCTCGAACTCGCTGGGGATGCGCTTCGCCGGGCAGGCCGCCTGGCAGTCGCCGCAACCGTTGCAGAGGTCCTCGTCGACCGAGCGCGCCTTCTTGCGGATCGTGACCTCGAAGTTGCCGATGTAGCCGTCGACCTTCTCGACCTCGCTCCACGTATGGAGCTTGATGTTGGGGTGCTGATACGCCTCGACCATGCGCGGCGTGAGGATGCACTGCGAGCAGTCGAGGGTGGGGAAGGTCTCGCTGAGCTGGCTCATGTGGCCGCCGATCGAGGCCTCCTTCTCGATGAGAACGACCTCGTGGCCGCCGTCGGCGATGTCGAGCGCCGCCTGGATGCCGGCGATGCCGCCGCCGATGACGAGGGCGCGCTTGGTGACCGGGATGTGGATGCTCTCCAGCGGCCGGTTGTGCTTGACCTTCTCGACGATGGTGCGGGTGATGTCGATGGCCTTGCTCGTGGCCTCGCCGCGGTCCTCGTGGATCCAGGAGCAGTGCTCGCGGACGTTGGCCATCTCGCACATGAACTGGTTGAGGCCGGCCTGGTCGCAGGCGCGGCGGAAGGTCTTTTCGTGCATGTGCGGCGAGCAGGCGGCGATGACCACGCCGGTGAGGTTGTTTTCCTCGATGGCCTTCTTGACCAGGGCCTGGCCCGGGTCGGAGCACATGTACTTGTAATCCTCGGCGACGGCGACGCCGGGGTGTTCCCTGAGGGCCTCGGCGACCGCCTCGCAGTCGACGGTGCGGGCGATGTTCTCGCCGCAGTGGCAGACGAAGACGCCGACACGGCTCACTGAGCCTCACCCTCCTTCGAGCCGGCGCCGGCGGCAGCGGCGGCGGCGCCGACCTTCTGCTTCTCGGCGCGAACGGCGGCCTTGGCGGCGGCCTCTTCTTTGGCGAGCTTCTCGGCGGCGACGCGCTCCGCCGCCTGTTGCACGAGGCGCGCCATGAACGGCGCGGTGTCGACGAAGTGGCGGCTCATGCCGAGGTCGGCGGGCGCCAGCCCGAGGGCGAGGCCCACCATCTCGGTGACGAACAGGATCGGCAGAGGCTCTTCGCCACGCCTGGCCATGGCCTTCTGACGCAGGTCGAGGTTGGAGTGGCACAGCGGGCAGGCCACGATGATGGCCTCGGCGCCGTGGGAGCGGGCGTTCTCGATGATGGCGCGCCCGAGCCGCAGCACCGACGCGGTGCGGCTCACGCTGAAAGCGCCGCCGCAGCACTCGACCTTCATGTCCCAGTCGACGGCGTCGGCGCCGCAGGTCTTGATGACGTCGTCCATGGAGGTCGGCTGCTCGGGGTCGTCGTAGCCGCACACCTCCGCAGGGCGCACGAGCAGGCAGCCGTAGTAGGCGGCCAGCTTGACGCCCTTCAGCGGGTTGGGCGCGACGCTCGCGGCGATCCTGGTCTCGATGGTCGCCGAAACGTCGCGCAGCAGCTCGACGGCGTTGTGTACATCGACGGAGTTCGAGAACGGGCGCCCGAGAATGTCGGGGATCTGCTCGGCGAGGCCGTCTTCGCTGGCGATCGCGAGGCGGGCGGCGGACAGGCGGTTGTAGCAGGCGGCGCAGGGCGCCACTACCGTGCCGAAGCCCTGCTCCTCGGCGAGCGCCAGATTGCGCGCCGGCAGCGCGACGCCGAGCAGGTGGTCGGTGGTGTGGCCGCTGCTCGCGCCGCAGCAGGACCAGTCCCTGATCTCGGCGAGACCGATACCGAGCTCGGTGGCTACGGCGCGAAGACTCTCGTCGAACTCGCGTGAGGTGCCGTGCAGGGAGCAGCCGGGATAGTAGGCGACGTCGGTCACGGCGGGGCGCGGAGGCGCGGCGGTGTCGGTCATGGAGTCACGCCGCACTTCTCGAAGATGCGCTTGATCTCGGCGATGCCTTCGATGCGGTCGGGGAGCAGGCTCAACTTGCCCCGCGCGACCATCGCCGGCACATTGTTGGCATCCTTGACGAGGTCGCCGCTGCGCAGCTTGTACTCGATGACCATACCCATCTCGTGCAGACGGCCGTTGCCGCGGATCTGCTGGAGGAAGGCGCGATGGAAGGCGGCGATGGTGCGGGGCATGTCGGCGGCGCCGGCCTCGATGCTCATCTCGCGTACGGCGTCGATGACGCGCGCCGGGTCGCAGGCGTTGGGGCAGCGCGCGGTGCAGGTCTCGCAGGTGAGGCAGAGCCAGATGGACTGGTCGGCGAGCGCGTCCTTGCGACGATCCTGCATGACGAGGCGCATCACGTTGTGAGGGCGCAGGTCGGACTCGGACGCCATGGGGCAGCCGGCGGAGCATTTGCCGCACTGGTAGCAGGTCGCGGCGTTGATGCCGGTGGCCTCGCGGATGTCGGCGGCGAGGGTACGGGACGAAACGCTCATGTGGATCTGCTGCCTGCCTTTCTGCTGCGGCCGGCGACGCTGCGGGCGCCGGCCGATACCCTGTCTGAGGTAGCAGAACGATCCTGCTCCTGCACGTAGTGTAAAGCCGCCGGGGAATCCGGGCAAGCTTGTCCTCTCCTTCACAAGTGCCCGGGCTTCGGCGACGACCCCTTCGACGAGGGCGATCACCAGGTTCGGGTCGGCGATCTGCACGTAGTGGTCGCTTCCGGGAGCCACGACCAGGCGGCTCCTGGACGACTGAGTCGCCTGGTCGGCCTGGAGACGGCGCCACACGCGGTTCTCCCGCGCCGCCAGGGCCGGTACGCCGGAGAGCCCCATGGGCGTGCGCGAACGCACCACGACGAGCGGGATGTCGCCGAGGCCGGCGACCTCCTCGGCGGCGCCGGCGGCGCCTCCCCGGACCGGCGGATCTCACGGCGAAGAGCCGGGAGAGGCGCCCGGTGAAGATGACGGCGGGAACACGGCGCCCGGTGCACGCGCCGGCTCGGTCACCGGGTCGGCCACGCGCCTGGAGTCGCCGCCGATCGGGCTCTCGAGCGGAAGCGCTCACGCCGTGGCGATGCCGAACTTGCGGCGTCTTGCCCGCACGCAGCGCAGGACTCTCCGAGCCGCGGGCTCCGGGTCCGGTTCGATCTCGAAATCCCAGAGGCGGATCACGCGCCACCCCAACGTCCTCAGCCGTGAGTCCACGTCGCGATCGCGCTCCCTGTTGCGGGCGATCTTCTTGTCCCAGTAGGGACTGCAGCGACCAGGCCAGTACTTGCTGGGGTGCCCGTGCCAGAAGGCCCCGTCAACGAATACCGCCACCCGCGCCCGGCCGAAGGCCACGTCGGGCTTGCCCGGAAGCGCGGAGCGGTGGCATCTCCAGCCCCGCGCGCCCAATGCGTAGAGCGCCTTGCGAAGAGCCACCTCCGGCCCGGTGTCGGTGGCCTTGACGCGGGCCATCGTCCGGCTGCGCACCTCGGGACTGACGGTATCGGTCATGCTGCCGCCTCACCCTCGCTCGGTGTCTTTGCCGGGTCCGCCGGCGGTCCTCCAAGACCGGCGGACACCCGACGTTCACGTATCGGCTTTGCCGGACTCGCGATCGGCGGTGTGGTTGAAGTCAGACTGCGACATGCGCCGCAATACTATCGCGGCTGGGCGCCTGTCGTTCGACCGATGGGCGGAGAGAGTGCTCAGCGAGCCAGGCCGCCGCCGGCACGCACGCGGCATCACCGAAAGCGAAGTACGCCCGATCTGGGTGCGCGTCACCGAGCCGGAAGTCCGCGGCTCCCTGCCGGCGAGCAGACTCTCTGGGAGTCAGCCGGCGAACGCGAGCCGCACCAACACCCGCCTCGACGAGCGCTTGCTTGCTTGAGCCCCCGCGGGCGGTTCTCAGGCAACCCGCCACATCGTCCGTACGGATCTCCCCAACGGCTGCTCCGTGCCGAGTGCGACGACAGGCGGCGCGCCGGCCCAGGCGGCGCGCCGGCCGGGCCTCACGGCGACGCGCTGGGTGACGGCGACGGCGAAGCCACGGCGCCCGGCGCCCACGCCGGCATTATCGCCCAGTCGGCGAGGCGCTGGGAGTCGCCGCCGCTGGGACTCAGGAGATAGAGGTTCCCGCTGCGGTACTTGCCGGTGTCCCATTCGGCCCAGGCGATGGTGCTGCCATCGGGCGACCACGCGAGATCCTGGACAAAGGTCTTCTTGTAGTGGGTGATGACCTTGGGCGCTCCGCCGAGGCTGGTGTCGAAGACGTAGAAGTACACGGCGCCGTTGCCGTTGTTGTTGATGGACTGCCCGGTGAACACGACCCTGGCGCCGCTTGGGTCCCAGGCGTAGCCCGCCGGGAACATGAGCTCCCTGGCCGGCATCAGCGTCGTTCCGTGGATGTCGATCACGGTGTACGAGGTGCCCACATCGCTGCCGGCCTGGCGATAGATCACGGCGGCGCCGGTCGGGGAGATCAGCGGGTCGTCGAAGGCCCGCGCGTTCACATCGAAGAACGCCTTCGACGAGCCGAGCTGCGTGACGGCGCCGGTGGCCCGGTCGAGGACGTTGAGGCGCTCGGTCGCCGACCAGAAGCCGTACTGGTCCGACTTCTGGTCGGTGTACGTGACGTAGACGACCTTGTCGCCGTCCGTCGAGGCGCTGACGGAGACGCCGCGCAGCGCCACGCCGGCAGCGTCCTTCAAGGGCTCGGCGCCGCCGGCGACGGGGTCGTACACGAGCAGCTCGGCGTCTTCGCCCTGGTACTTCGGGGTCGCGGTGAAGCCGGCGACGAGCAGCGATCGCGGGCCGAGCCAGGCGATCGAATCGACGGCGACGACCGCGGGGTCGGCGATGCGGGCTCTCTGCACAGTGCCCCGCGCCACGTCGACCACGGAAAGCTCAGGACGCTTCCAGTCGCCGGCGATGCAGGCGATGCGCTGTCCGTCCGGCGAGTAAGCGATCTGGAAGATCTGCGGCCCCAGCGTGGTCGCCAGCTCCTTGACGGCGCCGTCGGCGGCCACAGTGCCGAGCACGTTTCCCTGACGGCCGACGGCCGCGGCAAGAAAGCCGCCCGCGGACGGTGTGGGCGTGGCGCCGCCGGACGAGGCGACGGGCGTCGGAGTCTTGCCGCCGCCGCCGTCGTTCGAGCCGGCCGGCAGGATGAAGAAGTAGATCGCCGCCGCGGCCGCCGCGGCGATGACCAGGACGATGATGACGACGAGCAGCGCCGGGCCGCGCCCCCTGCGGGGCGGTCCGCCGGCGCCGCTTGTCGTCACCGGCGGCGGCGTGGGGGGCACCGCGCCGGCCGGGCTCGCCGGCGGCGGAGGCGCGCCGGCCCAACTCGGCCGGCCGGGCGCGGCCGCCGGTGTGGGCGCTGTGGGCGCGGCGGGCGCCGCGTCGATGACGGCGCCGCAGGTTCTGCAGAAGACGGCGTCGGCGGGCAGGGCGCCGCCGCAGGAGGGGCAGGCGGCGGCAATCGCGCCGCCGCAGCCGGCGCAGAACCGCGCCTCGTCCTCGTTGGCGCGGCCGCAAGACGGGCAGTTCCTGGCCATTGTCCCCTCCGGGTGCGTTGAGCCGTGGGCTCTCGACACCATGGTACCCGCTTCGTCCCGCGCGGCACAGACCGCGGACGGCCGGGGACGCTTTCAGCCGGCGGGCGCGCGGATCCTACGGTGAAACGACGGGCGCGAGTGAAGTAGCGAGCTTCCAGGAGGAGACGCGACACTGGCCGTCCTTCTTCCAGCCCACCGCCACCACCGTGCCGTCGGCGCGTAGACCGACGGTGTGCCTGTACCCGGCCGAGACGGCGATCAAGTCGCGCCAGGAGGAGACGCGACACTGGCCGTCCTTGTTGGAGCCCACGGCCACCGCCGTGCCGTCGGCGCGCAGGCCCACGCTGTGAAAGCCCCCGGCCGAGACGGCGACCAGGTCGTTCCAGGAGTAGACGTCACACTGGCCGTTGCTATTTCGGCCCGCCGCCACCACCGTGCCGTCGGCGTGCAGACCCAGGGTGTGGAAGTCCGCGGCCGAGACGGCGACCAGGTCGCTCCAGGAGGAGACGTCACGCTGGCCGTCGCTGTTTCGGCCCGCCGCCACCGCCGTGCCGTCGGCGTGCAGACCGACGCTGTGGAACCTGCCTGCCGAGACTGCGACCAGGTCGTCCCAGGACGAGACGCGACATTGACCGGACTTGTTTGAGCCCACGGCCACCGCCGTGCCGTCGGCGCGCAGACCGACGGTGTGCCTGTCCCCCGCCGAGATGGCGACCAGGTCGCTCCAGAAGGGGACGCGACACTGACCGTACTTCTTCTCACCCACCGCCACCGCTGAGCCGTTGGCGCGTAGACCGACGGTGTGATAGGCCCCCGCCGAGACGGCGACCAGGCCCCTCCAGGAGGACACGCGACATTGACGCCAGGAGCTGTCGCCCACCGCCACCGCCGTGCCGTTGGCGCGCAGGCCCACAGTGTGAACGTACCCGGCCGAGACGATCTCGTTGCCCGCGTCGCGAAGCTGCGCGGCGCCTCCCGCCGACGGCGAGCTCGAAGGCGAGCGGCTGGACGAAGCGACGGGCTTCGGACTCTTGCCGTCGCCGTCGTCGGAGCCCGAGGGCAGGATGAAAAAGAAGATCGCCGCCGCAGCCGCCGCGGCGATGACCAGGACGATGATCGTGACGATCAGCGCCGGGCTGAGCCCCCCGCGGGGCGGCCCGCCGGCGCCGCGCGCCATCATCGGCGGCGGCGTGGGGGGCACGGCGCCGGACGGGATCGCCTGAGGTGGCCGCGGCCGGGGGTCGGACGCCGCCGCGGCGTGAGGCTGGACGATGGTACGCGCCGGCTCCGGCGGCGCGGCGGCTCCCGCGGGAGGCGCCGCGCCTG
>Ga0194058_10000468_pt1 | contig 19514 bp, 18 predicted proteins | sample SepL4417m_MetaG_FD_155490 | JGI IMG/M metagenome (GOLD analysis project Ga0194058, IMG submission 155490) | Anoxic zone freshwater microbial communities from boreal shield lake in IISD Experimental Lakes Area, Ontario, Canada - Sep2016-L442-17m | ecosystem: Environmental > Aquatic > Freshwater... | reverse complement strand
CAATACTCGTGGGTCTAGTAACTTGGAGGATTTCTTTCATGCAGCTGAAAAACAAAAGCATAACAGACATTTTTTACGGTGCAATATCTTCATTTAAAAATGTCGGGGATGCTGTTGCGTCAAGGATGGATGAAAATGACACGCCATATTATGCCCAAGCAGAAAAAGAGATAGCGAGCAATAACCAAGACACAGGTTTGTGGGGCTCAACACTGGTATATGCTGAAGGTGATTTTGAAAAAAGAAAGATTGAGTATATGAAGCTTCGTGTCAAACAACTCAAACGCAAAACATAAGCCGTGTGGCCCAATGATTCTATCGTTGCCTTACATTTTCGGGCATCCTTCATTCATCGGTTTACACTTTTTCTAATTACAGACGCGTAGGTCGGGTTAGCGAGAGCGTAACCCGACAAATCGTACTATCTGTGTCGGGTTACGGCTAGCGCCTAACCCGACCTACAGAGATTATTAGCATTTTTTTTGATAAAAAAGTGTCAACTACTTTTGAGCTTCTATGAAGGATGCCCATTTTCGCGTTAAAACGCACGAATAGCATTGAATAAATCTCTCAATATTGAATGTTGGGCAACGAAAAAATGTTGCCCAATATGACGTTAAAGTTTAGGTGGCGGCATGATTCGTTTTATTGTTTTTTTAATTTTTTTAGTTACTTTTCCCGCATACGCGGATGAGCGTCATGGTGATTACTACAAAAAATGGGATATATGTCATTTTTTAAAACAACTTGCAGATGAATCGGCAAAAAACTTACCCATGCAAATGGACTCTACCATGATCATGAGCAAGGCGTATGCTTTAGGAAAAACAATAACATTTGAAGTAATATTACTTTATGATAGGCAATGGTTTCAGAACTATTTAACTCAGACTGGTAGCAGTAACGAGCAGGTTGAAGAATTACTAGTAAAAAAAGCAAAAGACACTTGGTGTGAAGGTGATTCTTTGGCGCTCATAAAAAATGGAGCCATTATTCGCTATATATATTATTTTAAAGATCAAACACCTTATTTTAGATTTGAAATTTCGCAGTGTTAGTAATATCTAAACCATGTAGGAGAAAATTTATGAAATCGTTCCGTTTTTATATCGCTCTACTTTTAATATTATTTTCTGTGAATTCAATTGCTGAGAGCGGGGTATCAGCTAACGATATTCATGACCAAAGAGTTGTACGATTACATTCCATGAATAAATCGTTAATAACTGTTGATTGTTATTATGTACCCACAGTTTCTCAGTACGAAAGTCCACCTTCTGCTCCCACCTATGCCATAAACGATTGCGATGCATACCCCTATAATGGTAGCTTCCGTGATACTTGCTTGAAAGAAAACGAAAAGGCTGTTAACGATGTCTATCAAAGCTGGGTAATATCACGAATACTCAAAAAAACAATCCCTGTATGGTCTAAATGTCCAGAATCAGTCGAAGTTGGCTATAATAAATATACACACATTTGGAAGATATTAGAGTAAGTTGAGGTTAATAGCGGTTGGTAAAAAGATCGCATACCTTTGATATGGTATAAATAATTAGGAAATATTTATGAGTTTATCACGTTATTTATTTGTCCTGTCTTTATTATTTTTTTCACAGAATTTATGCGCGGCACCTTCTATTTACACCATTGAAGGAAAGTTTGAGGCAGTATTTCCAAGTCAACCAAAACTTGAAGGCGAATACAATACAGAAAATAGCCAAACAAGATTATATTATTCTATAGATGAATTAAATAAGACTTTTTACTATGCCGGAATATCTTCGCTTATTGGAATGGGCAAAACAGATGACGTTATTAATATATTTATTAAAGGATTCATTGCATCAAAAGCTAAAACTATGAATGGATCCGTGTCATTTCAAGATATTAAAAAACAAGGATCTGATTACCAAGCTAAATTCACAATTGAACTTAAACTTGATGGAATTTCCATGCGTTCACAAAGCACAGTTATTTATCATAATGGATATCTTTATCAATGGTCAGTATTATCAGATGTTAATTCTATTGGTATATCAAACAGTTCAAATGTATTTAATAATTACATAAAATACTTTCGTGTCAAATAACATGACAATTTTCCGTACCCATTATGATAATTTAAAAGTTACAAGAGATGCTCCCAATGCCGTTATACGTGCCGCTTATAAAGCTTTAATCCAAAAATATCACCCTGATATATTTAACGGTTCTGAACAAGAAGCACTCAGAATAACCAAGTTAATTAAAAATTTCTACGAAGTGTTAATTGAGCCGGATAAACGATCTATGTTGGGCAACAGCTTTTCGCTGCCCAATATTCAACGGTCAAAATCAGAATAGCGAGCGATTTCCTCAATGCCATTCGTGCGTTTTAACGCGAAAATGTCGGGCACGAAAAGCATGTGCACGACCCCGACCCCTAGCTAAAATAAATTTGTGAAAAACATGACAAACAGACATAAAGTTTTTGTAAGTTATCATCACGCAAACGACCAAGATTATCGTAACAAATTTGAGCATTTATTTTCAGATAAACATGACATTATAGTGTCGAAGTCTGTGCAAATTGGCGATATTGATACAAATCTAAAGTCAGACGTTATTAGACAAAAAATTAGAGACGAATATCTGAGAGATTCAACTGTTACTGTTGTTTTGATTGGTAGTCAAACTTGGCAACGAAAACATATAGATTGGGAAATAGGGTCAAGTATTAGAAACACCGAATACAATTCTAGGTCTGGTATATTGGGAATAATTTTGCCTACATATCCGCGTAAAGACAAAAGTAAATATAACCGATATACCATTCCACCTCGACTATATGACAATATTAAATGTGAATTCGCTACAATTCATAACTGGAATGAGAATCCAGATGTAGTGCAAAAATGGATTCATGAAGCATTTAAAAGACGTGATGAAATCAATCCAGATAATTCCTTCCCTAACTTTATTAATAATCGTTCTGGCGAAAGGTGGCAAAAATGACAGATATACCAGCACCAACAATAAAATGGAGTGACTGGTTAGAAAAATGGAAAATGTCATCTTTAAAAGTGACAGTACCATTTTTAGAAATGGAGTGGAAACCACAAGATGAGGACAAAGGGGCTGCATGGGAATTATATATTGAGCTACTAACACGGATTACCACTCAGCCTCTTGATTCAGCGCATGGTGATGAAAAAACTGCGCTCGATAGTATTCATGCTTTATTTTCTATTACCCGTCAAATTTTGAAAGCTAATACTAGAAATTGCATCGAATTTACGAAAATAGCAGTAATAGTTTTAAATCAGATTATTCGCCCCTTTACTGCAAAATGGCATCGATTGAGTTTGCAAAACGCATTTGATGATGCTATTCGATGTGATGAATTTAGAAGTGAATTAATTGTTTTGCAGGAAAAATTGCGTATCTATACGAGAATGCTCGCAGATATGGCAGGAGTTGAAGATTTAACAACATTAGAAAATGAATAAAATTAGTACACAATAGCGGCCATGTAGGTTGGGAACATCTTTTCGTTGCCCAACATTCAACGGTCAAAATCAGAATATCGAGAGATTTCTTCAATGCCATTCGTGCGTTTTAACGTGAAAATGTCGGGCACGAAAAGCATGTACATGACCTACCTAACTTAAATCATTATTATTCAATTGGTTACAAGTAAAGAAAGCTCCTGGATAATCACTTATTAGAGAAGCAGGTATGGATAATAGTAGATGTTTTGAATGGCTTTACGGGGAAGAAGAAAAATATCAAGAAGAGCTAGATGGACTAATCTATCTAAGAGAATCTGAGGCAGATTATGAGCATTATGAAGAGAAAATTAGATTTACCCAAGAACAGTTAGTTGGAGTTAAACAAAGTATTTTAAGGTTAGAAAATTCTGAGAAAACTGGTTATTCACCTAACTGGAAAACTTTTTCACGGCTTACTCGGATAGAAAGAGGCTGGAAATGTGATAGATGCAAAATCAATTTATCTGACTATGGCGAGCTGCTCCATATACATCATAAAAATCGAATAAGAAATGACAATAAGGGAAACAACTTAGAAACACTTTGCATATTATGTCATGCACAATGTGACGGGCATAACCATATCATGATCGGCATTGATGATGAGGTTGTGAGAGTCATTGTTTCAAAACGACAGTCTATGCACAAGGAACTTATTAACAAAGGATTTGATCTGGATGTTTTCATTGAAAATAAGGAGCATGATCATATTCTTAGAAAATATGGGTTGTGGCTGCAAGCACTCGCCAACGGTGACATTTTACCATTAACTGAATCTCAAAATCATTTTGTCAGTGTATTCCAGAAAGGTGTTAAACCAGAAACGACATACGAGAATGCGTGGCAAAGTTATTTACATCAAATCTCTAACAAAGCACGGCCGACCCAAATTATACCGTGCGACAGCTTACCAGACAACGGCATAGTCTTCCATGTCGATGCGTCAGGCAAGCATGGTTTGGAAGCTCAATCAGCAGATGAGTCAAGTGTTGCTACTTGGGATCAAGCGAAGCAATTGGCTGAAGCTCATGGACAGGACTGGCATCTGCCGTCCAAAGATGAGTTGACACTCTTATATGAACAAAGGATTGTTGTTGGTGGTTTTACTGATAGCCTCTACTGGAGCTCTACGGAGACCAGTAACCGCGATGCGGGGTGTCAGTCCTTCCTTAGTGGTCATCAGGTCGTCAGCTTTAAGTTCAACTTGCTCAGAGTGCGTGCTATCCGGGCTTTTTAACTATTTTTTAGCCTGCAGCTGCATGGCAATACGTAGATCAGACAACTACTGTTTGGCTGTTGAGAAGCGCAGGAAGCCTTGCCAATGCTAGGTCGGGTTTTTAACAGTAAACAAAAGGGTTCATATTGTCTAATGTTCAATTAGACTTGGGTGCCAGCCATGTAGGTTGGGCAACATCTTTTCGTTGCCCAACATTCAACGGTCAAAATCAGAATATCGAGAGATTTTTTCAATGCCATTCATGCGTTTTAACGCGAAAATATCGGGTACGAAAAGCATATGCACGACTTGGCTTAAAATGTAACATTCTCGCCAACCTATCAGGATAGCCGTGTGCGCATCGTGCACCACAACCATGCCAGAGAAAGAAACCTGATAGGCTACAGGTAAAAAACACGAATAGATTGCGGCATAAATAAATCCGCTCCATTGATAAGGTATTAGGTGCGCGATGCGCACCACTGATCCCGGTTATTAAACCTTTTGGCAAAGCTTAAATCGTTATCCGAATGTCGCTTGTGGGTCGCAACCGAACGACTAGAAAACAAATTTTTGTTCGTTACGAGTGGCTGCTTTGATATAGAGTCCGAAGTTGATAAAGCGACATCAAAATCCTGCTCCCTATGGGAGATGGCAGTATGTGGGGATTTAATGTCGCTTTACTTCCTTCGCTCTCTATATGATTTTATTATCTTCAAGCCTTAAAATTATAACTGCCTTTAGGACTTGTTATTGATGGCTCCCTCTTCCTAATTTCATCAGGCACGTCTGCTGTTTCGACCGTTAATGTAAACGTATCACCTGAGAATGTTAGTGTATTTTTGAGAATATATTCCCTGACACCTGGATAATCCCTATTCTTACGTTCAATTAACACCTTGATTTGCGCCAATAATATCGGTACGTCATCCACTTTAAGATCCTTTAAAAGAGTACGAAAGAATAATTTTTGGGCTTCCGCTTGTTCTTCTTTTGCAAAAAGAGAGATATTCCATGCCATCACTGTTATAGAAATAATGACCTTAAGATTATTATCCTTATATTTTTTTCTTAGCGGTTCACATAAACTCAGAATGGCTTCTGAAATCTTTATGTCAGGCGTGTGTAATTCTTTTAGTGCCACGGCTCACCTCTTATTTCTTAGCTGATTGATGCTTCATTATATCTTTTTTATGGTGCAGCTATAAAGTTTCACGAAATTTTAATGAATCCTTTGTGTAAAAAGGTCTGCGGCCCAATGTCATTAAGTTAAGCGCAAGTTATTTAAAAAACTGGAGTGCAATCGCTTCAGCTATTGCCTGTAAAAACAGCTAAAGCTGTTTTACTCCAGCTCTTCTGGTTCCCAAGCTCCAGCTTGGGAACCGTGAAGCCGAAGCTCCAGCTTCGCGAGACTGGAAGCTGGAGCTTCCAAGTCTACATTCCCAAGTTGGAGCTTGGGAACGAGTACAAAATGTCGGGCACGAAAAACCTATGCCCATAGACATCAACTTAAGACATTTCACCACGAAGAACACGAAGATTTTTCTTTGGTTTTTCTTCGTGAGCTTCGTGTCTTCGTGGTGAATTAATATCTTTAAGTTGATGCGTATGGGGTAGAAATTTTCTACCCCTACAACCTATCGTTACTATTTCTGGATTCACCATGATTGTTCATAGTCAAAAGTGTCCCGCCTTAAGTTGGTAGCCAAAATAATCAAGGGCATTGACCCAAGCTACCGCAAAGGCGTTCATAAAACTTAAGCATTTTGTCTTTCAGCAACTTCCTGCCGACTATATGTTTAATATCGCTGGCCATTCCAGTCACTTGATCGGTGAAGCTGCGCACCTGCTGAAAAACCACCGTACCGTCGCGATAAGGCAGACAGCCGGTTATCCATTGGCTGGAATTGTAGGAGTGCGTTGCATAAAATTCACGAGTCAACACCAAGACCCCACCATTCCAATCCATAGCAACGCGGTGCCTGAGGATAGCCGCAGGCCGACCTTCCACGGTTTTTTTTACCCACGGAAACGCCTCGACAGCCCCCGACGGCAAAGCTTTTGGGTAATCCAGCCAAGCCTTGTGCAAGGCTGGCAAATAACGCGCCAAAAGGGCGCTTTCATTCGCTGCCTGCCGCAACTCAAGAGCAGGCTTTGAATCCAGACCCTCAGCCCGCGCATAAGGCGCTATTGCATTCGTTCCGCCGTACCGATAGGCTTTATAACGCTGTAACAGAATCGCCCTGAAGTGCTCGCCGGCCACCTCTTCGAGGGCTTTGTTAGACATCTGATTAGACGTCTGTTTAAAGGTTTTGAGCTTTTCTATTTCTTGGGTGGATAGATTAAATTCGTCCCCAGGCTCGGCATTCAATAAAGTCTGGGCTTCTTCCCTGGACAAAGTAACCGCTGCCAAAGAATCCGCCCCACTATGCGGCGTCAATATCCCGTGGGCAGTGACACCCACGTCCAGCGATATGGAATTCTCCAGCCGGAAGTGTCCGGCCACCTTGGCTAAAGGAACGGGCAGATACCAGACCAAGCCCACGGCAATCTCATCATCGCTCCCTTCATTCAAGGTATATGCGACAGGTTGACCTTCTGCCAGTTCGGCAATCTGAGCACTATCCATCCCCAGCACGCCCAACACCTCCTCGACTGCCGGCGTTTCGGCAAAAGCAGGTGCTCCCAACAGGATCAAACTGACGCCAAAAAGCCGAACTGCGGCAATAGCATCAAAAAAGAAATGTGCATGAAATAATTTGACCATTTATATCCCCTCACCCCAGCCCTCTCCCAGAGGGCATAGGTATCTACACAGTTCGTCATCCCGGCAGGGATTGCCGGGATCCAGAAGCCATGGATGGCAATCTTGAATTACGCAAACCATTTTTTAGTTATATCAAGCTACTTTTTATCTGATTTTTCACATCCCTGTGCCCTGGATTCCGGCAATCCCTGCCGGAATGACGGCTATATGACTTGTGTAGATACCTATGCCCAGAAGGAGAGGGAGTAAGATGCCTAAGTTATTTCATGCGTATTGCTAATCACCGGCAACAACGCGACCTTTCAGGTTTTAAAATCCTGAAAGGTCTGAACCCTGCCAATAATGAAACGTTAAGCGCCTGGTTTTAAAGCAGCTTTGCTTTTAAAAAATCAATCAGTTCCGCAAACGGAATTTCTTCATTTTCTTGGGCGGTACGGCCTTTGTATTCAACCGTACCGGAATCCAGTCCACGATCACCGACAATAATGCAATGCGGAATACCGATCAATTCCATGTCGGAAAACATAAAACCGGCGCGTACTTTTCTGTCATCAAATAATACGTCAATACCGGCTGCCTGCAAGTCTTGATACAATTTCTCTGTCGCCACTTTAAGGCGCTCAGACTTATGCATATTCATGGGGCACAGCGCAACTTGAAAAGGTGCCAAATTGGCAGGCCAGATAATGCCTTTGTCATCATGATTTTGTTCGATAGCCGCCGCGACAACCCGGGAAATACCAATACCATAACAACCCATCAGCATAATTTGGCTTTTACCGCCTTCATTAATAACACCCGCTTTCATGGACGCGCTGTATTTAGTGCCCAACTGAAAGATGTGGCCGACTTCAATACCGCGAGCCAAGGTAATTTCACCTTGTCCGTCCGGACTGGGATCACCTTCAACGACCGTGCGAAGATCAGCAATGAGCTCAGGAACGGGTAAATCACGCTCCCAATTAACGCCTTGAAAATGCTTGCCATCTTCATTGGCACCGCAGACAAAGTCGGACATCATCACAACACTGCGATCGGCAATAACAAGAATGGTTAAGCCCAGTGGGCCAATTGAACCCGGCTTGCAGTTGCAGGCGCGTTGAATGTCATCTTCAGTGGCAAATTCCAGCGGCGAAGCAACGCCCTCCATTTTTTCTACCTTGATTTTATTCAGCTCATGGTCGCCTCTTAATAATAAAGCCACCAAGCCGTCTTCTCCTTCACCTTTAACAATTAAGGTCTTAAGGCATTGTGTGGCAGAGATTTCCAAAAACAGGCTAACTTCTTCGATGCTGTGTTGATTGGGGGTATCAATCAGTTGCATGTCAGCGGTTGCAAAAGCACGCGAACCGGAAGGCATTACTGCTTCCGCTTTTTCAACGTTGGCTGCGTAATCGCTTTCGGTTGAGAAAGCAATGGCATCTTCACCGGAATCCGCCAACACATGAAATTCATGCGATATTGCTCCGCCGATAGAGCCGGAATCAGCGATAACCGCGCGAAACTTTAGCCCCAATTGATTAAAAATATTAGTGTAAGCCTGATACATGACCTCGTAAGTTTCTTGTAACGAGTCTTGATCCAAATGAAAGGAATAGGCATCTTTCATAATAAATTCACGCGAACGCATCACGCCAAAGCGTGGACGGATTTCATCGCGGAATTTGGTTTGTACCTGATAATAAGTGATAGGCAGTTGTTTATAACTTTTAAGCTCGTTACGCGCCAGATCGGTAATAATTTCTTCATGCGTGGGCCCTAAGCAAAAATCACGATCATGACGGTCTTTTAAGCGTGCCAGTTCCGGGCCGTATTGTTCCCAGCGTCCGGTTTCCTGCCAAAGCTCGGCCGGTTGCAAGGCCGGCATTAACACTTCCAGGGCACCGGCTTTTTCCATTTCATCCCGCGTTATTTTTTCTACCTTGCGCAATACGCGTAGCCCCAAAGGCAACCAACTATAAAGACCGGAGGCTAGTTTGCGAATAAGTCCTGCGCGGATCATCAATTGATGACTGGCTATTTCAGCATCGGCAGGCGTTTCTTTTACGGTATTTAAAGGGAATTGAGTGGTACGCATGTTGTCAATAAGAAGATGAAAAATAAAAGCTCTATTTTACAGCTTTTTGGCGTGTTCCCAAGTTCATTACTTGGAATTATCTGTTTATATAAGTTGACATGTTAAAAAACCTAACGCCCCGACCCTTTTACCCGGCATCAACTTAAAGATATTACAGACCACGAAGACACGAAGTTCACGAAGAAAAACCAAAGAAAAATCTTCGTGTTCTTCGTGTCTTCGTGGTGAAATGTCTTAAGTACCAAATTGCCGGAAACGCTTATTCTCGCTTGCGCTCGAAAAGCCTTATTCCGGTCTACGCCTATCTGTAACGTATTAGTGTTCTTTCTCTGGCATGGTTGTGGTGCGCGATGCGCACCCTCAGCTTTTTGTTGCAATACAATCCATCTATTTTTTCGTTTTTTTTGTTTTTTTCGTGACTTTCGTAAACTATCTGTCACATCACTTGCTAAAACGGGTGTATTGCGCCCCTTCATTTGTATATACTATGTACCCGTTACCCAGTCATTTAGAATGCATTGATACGGATTACTTACCCAGTGGTTTTATAAGCCCGATCAATACGCCGTCAAAATGACTAAATTGAACCCCATAGTAAATTTTTTTAAGCCATGCCTAACCTGTCCCAAAAGGATCACCTATGAATAACAGCTTAATTTCAGAGATTACCGGACAGAACGACATTGATCCGACCGAAACCAAAGAGTGGATTGAAGCACTGCAATCGGTACTAGATCAAGATGGCAGCGAACGAGCGCACTTTCTGATTGAACAACTGGTTGCTGCAACAAGGCATTCAGGATTTGACATCCCGTTTAGTGCCAATACCGCCTATCTCAATACCATTCCCGTTTCCCGCCAAGCCCAGTTTCCCGGCGATGCCACGATAGAACAAAAAATCCGTTCTTACGTACGTTGGAATGCCATGATGATGGTATTAAGGGCAAACAAGCACACCAATGTCGGTGGCCATATTGCCAGTTTTGCCTCGGCCGCAACGCTTTATGATGTTGGTTACAATCATTTTTGGCATGCCGCTTCTGATCAACATGACGGCGATTTGATTTTTACGCAAGGTCATTTAACACCCGGTGATTATGCCCGCGCTTTCTTGCTGGGCAGACTCACTCAAGAACAAATGGATAACTTTCGCCAGGAAGTTGATGGCAACGGCTTGCCTTCTTATCCACATCCTTGGTTGATGCAGGATTTCTGGCAATTCCCAACCGTTTCAATGGGACTTGGCCCGATTATGGCCATTTATCAAGCCCGTTTCATGCATTATTTACAGGATCGTGGCTTTGCCAATACCTCGGAGCGTAAAGTCTGGAGTTTTCTGGGTGATGGTGAAACCGATGAGCCTGAATCATTAGGCGCTATTGGTATGGCCGGGCGTGAAAAACTGGACAACCTGATTTTTGTCATTAACTGTAACCTTCAGCGCCTGGATGGCCCGGTGCGTGGTAATGGCAAAATCATTCAAGAGCTGGAAAGTGAATTTCGCGGTGCCGGTTGGAATGTGATTAAACTGGTTTGGGGACAACGCTGGGATGCGTTATTGGCGCGTGACAAGGGTGGCTTACTGGCCGCACGCATGATGGCTTGTGTCGACGGTGATTTTCAAACCTTTAAGGCAAAAGATGGCGCTTATGTGCGCGAACATTTCTTTAATACGCCTGAATTAAAGGCCATGGTTTCTGACTGGTCTGACCGCGATATCTGGGAACTGAATCGGGGCGGCCATGATCCCTCCAAAACCTATGCCGCATTTCATGCTGCGGTACATCATAAAGGACAACCTACCGTTATTTTAGCCAAAACCATTAAAGGTTACGGCATGGGCGCGTCTGGTGAAGCCCAAAATATTTCTCATCAACAGAAAAAAATGAGCGACATCTCGCTGAGTCATTTCAGGGATCGCTATGATTTACCGGTAACCGATGAGGAAATGCAAAAGCTTCCTTATCTGACTTTTGCAGAAGGCTCAAAAGAACTGCTGTACATGCAGCAGCGCCGGGCTGAATTGGGCGGTCATTTACCGTCCAGAAGAACCAAATCTTATGCATTGGATGTGCCTGTTTTAAGCGATTTTAAAACCTTGCTTGAAGCCACCCGTGAAGGCCGTGAAATATCAACCACCATGGCGTTTGTAAATCTGCTTAATATTTTGGTTAAAGACAAAAATATCGGCAAACGCATCGTGCCTATTGTTCCTGACGAATCAAGAACCTTTGGTATGGAAGGCATGTTTAGACAGTTGGGTATCTGGTCACAAGTGGGGCAATTGTATACGCCGCAAGATGCCGACCAACTGATGTTCTACAAAGAAGACAAGCACGGTCAAGTGTTGCAGGAAGGCATTAATGAAGCGGGTGGTTTGTGTGACTGGATTGCTGCCGGCACCGCCTACTCAACCCATAACGTGCCGATGATTCCGTTTTTTATCTATTACTCCATGTTTGGTTTTCAACGGGTGGGCGATTTAATCTGGGCAGCGGCTGATCAACGTACCCGTGGCTTTTTGATGGGTGGCACCGCAGGACGAACCACTTTAAATGGCGAAGGTCTTCAGCATGAAGATGGTCACAGCCATTTAATGGCTGCTACCGTACCCAATTGCATCTCTTATGATCCCACTTATGCTTATGAAGTAGCGGTTATCATTCAGGACGGTTTACGCCGCATGTATGTTGAGCAGGAAGATGTGTTCTATTACATCACGGTGATGAATGAAAATTACAGCCATCCGGCCATGCCAAAAGGCGTGGAACTGGATATTCTTAAAGGCATGTACAGCTTTAGTCAGGGCGCAAAAAACAAAGCGCCAAGAGTTCAGTTATTAGGATCTGGAACCATTTTCCGTGAAGTCGAGTTTGCCGCTGAATTGCTCAAAAATGATTGGGGCGTAGAAGCCGATTTATGGAGTTGCCCAAGCTTTACCGAATTGGCCAGAGACGGACAATCCTGTGAACGCTGGAATCGCTTACATCCAACGGAACCTGCAAGACAATCGCATGTTGCCAGTTGCTTGGGTAATACAACAGGGCCTGTTATTGCTGCGACTGATTATACCCGTGCGTTTGCCGAACAAATTCGTGCTTATATCACTGCACCTTACACCGTATTGGGAACCGATGGTTTTGGCCGTTCTGATACCCGTGAAAATTTGCGACGATTTTTTGAAGTCGATCGTTACCATGTCACTATTGCGGCACTAAAAAGTTTGGCTGACGCAGGTCAATTTGATGCGGCCAAAGTAGAGGTTGCCATCGCTAAATACGGCATAGCGGCGGATGCGAAAGCTCCCTGGCTAATTTAACAGAAGGAAAATGATATGACTCGTTTGTGTGAAATTAGAGTTCCCGATGTTGGTAATGTCGCTGAAATTGATGTAGTTGAAGTATTGATTCAAGCCGGTGATATCGTCGAGCTGGAACAAACCGTAGCCACGCTTGAAACAGACAAAGCCAGTATGGACTTGCCGTCCAGTGCCGCAGGCACTATTCAACAGGTTTATATCAAGCCCGGTGATACCGTATCCGAAGGCTCACTGATTGCAACGGTATTAGTCAGTGATGCCGAGATTGGCATTGCCGAACCGGCGGCGCAACCCGCCGCTGTCGTTGCTGAAACACCCGCACCCGCTGCGGTCGTTGAAAAAGCGCCGGAACCGGTCAGTCTGCCTGTACAACGGGCACCCGAACCCAAAGCACCGGAAGTTTTGCAAAGCCCTGAGGTATCCGGCGAAAAAGCCCATGCCTCACCGTCTGTGCGTCTTTTTGCACGCGAACTGGGTGTTGATGTCGCTAAAATAAAAACCGGTAGTGGTCGTAAGGGACGCATTTTAAAAGACGATGTTAAAACCTTTGTCAAAAAAGTGATTACTGAAGGCGTCGTGGCAACGGGAGCCGGCATTCCGAGCATACCCGCTGTTGATTTTTCTCCTTATGGTGAAACAGAAGTCCAAAAACTCAGCAAAATCAAACGCCTGACCGGACAAAATCTGAGTCGTGTCTGGTTGAATCTGCCGATGGTAACCTACCATGAAGAAGCTGATATAACCGAGATGGAAGCGTTTCGTGTTGCCCTGAATACTGAAAAAGCCAAAGGCGAATTAAAAATCACCGGCTTGATGTTTATCATTAAAGCACTGGTTGCGGCTATGCAGCAGTTCCCAAGCTTCAACGCGTCGTTGTCTGCCGATGGCGAAAGCTTGATACTAAAGAAATATTTTAATATCGGTATCGCCGTTGATACGCCTAATGGCTTGGTCGTGCCCGTATTACGCAACGTCAACAACAAAAGCGTCAATGAGCTGGCCGTTGAATTAGCCGAAAAAAGCGAGAAAGCCCGTCTGGGTAAATTATTGCCCGGTGACATGCAAGGCGGCTGCATGACCATTTCCAGCCTTGGCGGAATTGGCGGCACGTCGTTTACGCCGATTGTTAATGCACCGGAAGTTGCCATATTGGGCGTCACCCGTGCAAAAATGCAACCGGTCTGGAATGGCAAAGAATTTTTGCCACGCCTGATGCTACCGCTGGATTTAACCTACGACCACCGGGTCATAGACGGCGCGGAAGGCGCACGCTTTATGGCGACCGTCAAATACTATCTGGCTGATATTCGCCGCCTGTTACTTTAACACGGGACACACTAACAATGAATGAAGCAGTTTTACACGCGGAAGTTTTGGTTTTGGGTGGCGGCCCTGGCGGTTACAGTGCGGCATTTCGTGCGGCTGATTTAGGCAAACAGGTCATTTTGATTGAACGCTATCCAGTGCTGGGTGGCGTGTGTCTTAATGTCGGCTGTATTCCCTCAAAAGCCTTACTGCACGCCGCGCAAATAATTCATGAAACCGAAGAATTTGAACAACACGGTGTCAGTTACGGCAAGCCGACCATTGATATTGATAAAATCAGAGACTGGAAAGAAAGCATTACCAAAACCTTAAATGACGGACTGGCGGGCTTGGTCAAACAACGCAAGGTGACTTTTATTCAGGGCATCGGAAAATTTACCTCACCGGATACGGTAGACGTAGAAACGGAAGAAGGCATCCAAACCATCAGCTTTGACCAAGCCATTATTGCCGCCGGTTCACGCCCGACTAAGATACCGATATTTCCACATGATGATCCGCGTTTATGGGATTCAACGGATGCGTTGGAATTAAAAGAAATCCCTAAAAAGCTGTTGATTGTCGGTGGCGGTATTATTGGTTTGGAAATGGCAACGGTTTACCATGCGATGGGCTCAGAAATCAGCGTGGTTGAGCTGATGGATCAAATCATTCCGGGCTGTGATAAAGATTTGGTGACGCCTCTCGCCCGACGCATAAAAAAGCAATATAAAAATATCTGGCTGGACACCCGCGTAACGTCTATTGAATCTCACGATGAAGGTCTGAAAGTCTTTTTTGAAGGTAAAAGCGCACCTGAATCCGAACTGTTCGATGCCGTTTTGGTGGCGGTAGGCCGCAGACCCAACGGGCCGTTAATCGGTGCGGATCTGGCGGGTATTACGGTTGATCAACAAGGCTTTATTGCCGTCGATAAGCAGCAACGTACCCATGTAGGTCATATTTTTGCCATCGGCGATATCGTCGGCAACCCGATGCTGGCACACAAAGCCGTACACGAAGGCAAAGTAGCCGCCGAAGTGATTGCCGGCCATAAAGCTCATTTTGATGCCCTGACTATTCCTTCCGTTGCCTATACCGACCCTGAAATTGCCTGGATGGGACTCACCGAGAATCAGGCCAAGCAACAAGGTATCGAATACGACAAAGCGGTATTCCCTTGGGCAGCCAGTGGCCGTTCTTTGTGTATCGGTCGCAAAGAAGGCTTAACCAAAATACTCTGTGAAAAAGACACCGGTAAACTGCTGGGTGCCGGTATGGTCGGCACCAACGCCGGCGAGTTAATTGCAGAAGCCGTCTTGGCACTGGAAATGGGTGCCGATGCCGAAGACATCAGCCTAACCATTCATGCACATCCCACCTTGGCCGAAACCTTTGGCTTTGCCGCTGAAATGATCACCGGCACCATTACCGATCTATATATCAAAAAATAGCGGTTGGTTTGTTAAAGCTTTTACCACGAACGACTGCATGGATGCAGGAGGTAGAGCACCAACAGTAGGCTCCTTAAGAGACGCAGGAGCAGTTGCCGAGACACGAAGAGCACGAAGTTTTTGATTGGAAGTTAATAGAGTCGTAGGGTGGGCAACGCTTTTCTGCCCACCATTTTCATGTGATTGCTTTATTCAGTGTGGGCACAAAAGATGCCCCACCCAATGCCGTTAAGTTAAGCGCAAGTTGTTTAAAAAATCGGAGTGCAATCGCTTCAGCTATTGCCTGTAAAAACAGCTAAAGCTGTTTTACTTCGTTGTATGCTTAACTTAACGGCATTGGCACCCCACCCTATCAGGCTAACGTTGAAAGGAAAATCTATGAAGATTAAATCAGAAACGATGGACGAGCTTCGGCCTGAATATAAAAGGTCGGATTTTGGCACGATTGTGCGTGGCAAATATGCGAATCGAATCAAAGCGGAAACTAATGTTATTCTCCTTGAGCCAGATATTGCCCAGGCTTTCCCAAACGATGAGGCAGTGAACAAAGCCCTTCGCTATCTGCTGGAGGTCGCTGAAGCATCAACTCGCCTAACCGGGCGCTGGTATGGTCAAACTTAATACGGGTAAATTAATCGCTGAGGCCGCGATTGAGCAGCACATAACGTGGCTAGATCTTCCAAAATCACATTACCTGCACGACCCTGTACCTATGCAAAGATGGCACGTCCAGTTACTCCAATTCAACTTTGCAAAGAACAAAGTGAAATTCTAAACGACATCACTAAACAGAGAACAAAACCTATGCTTTTATCAAAAATAGAGGATCTTATAGAATCTGAGGAAAGAGCCATAATCATTAATTGTGGAACCAAAGAGCTCTCAACATTGGCTCTAATGAGTGCTCTTCGCTATGCCGGCATGCCAATTCTTCTGATTGACTGTGAATCCAACGACGGTAGCCTGGAGCACTTTTCTGCCCTTACAAAAGATTATGACTTTGACTTACTAAGCGCACCGCTTCAAGGGCACGGCATAACGCTGGACTGGTTATTTAAAAAAATAAAAGCAAAAAAAACGCTTTTGATAGATTCCGATCTGGAAATACTAAATAACTCGATTATTGGCTTCATGAAGGATTATATTGACGATGAGAGAATATTTGGTTGTGGTTTTGTTCATGGCCCCTTATGGATGGATAGCTCTGCGCTGACAGGGACGCTTTACGATGGCGCTTACTATCAAGAACGACCATGGATTCCACTCACTTTTTTAAAGACCTCCCACATCTCAGTTGCCTTAGATGCAGGGTATTCTTTCAAAGGGAGGTTTATTTACAATGACTTCAATCTATCCAATAAATTTTCCAGAACTATTGCTGAATTGAGGCTAAAGCTGCCCGTTTTGAAAAAACTCAAATTACCCTCACTCTTTAGGGATAGCTACAATGGATCAAAGCCTTCTTTGATCTACTGCGACACAGGTGCCGATATCTATCAATACTTAAAGCATAACAAAAGATTAGATTTTGTTGGACTACCCGCCAGGATACACGAACGGTATTGTACCCATCTGGATGGGTCGACTAGAAAAAAAATATTTAATGCAAATAATTCAGATGAGTCATCAATGAATTCAGTAGAAAATCATGCCAAAGAACAATTACTGACAATTTATGGGATTTCAATGTGACGTCTTGCAAATCCACATCACCTGCACAACTCTGTAGCCCCCAGCTACCACCAAAAAAATAAGACACAAATCCTTATCAAGGCTTGCACCCTATCTACCAGAACGTTTGGCAGCCCCGCCTTATTAACCACTCCCTATTAAATCCGCATGTACTTTATTCGAGTTCGTTCCCTAACTGCCATTTTTATGCTTACGTTAATAAGCGGTTGTGCTGGCTACCCTGCTTCGTATGGAAACTATGGTTATAGAAATTATCCGGTATACCAACCCTATTATGGTGCTCGCTATCCTGCACCTGCATTCTATGGAAACTATAGACAGGACAATTACCGGGGGCATCAGCCTTACCGTCAACATCGGGAGGAATATCGCGAAGGCCACTATAATCAGGGAAACAGAGGCTATGGCCAGTATCGGCAACATCACGATCGTCATTGATTGAGCGCATGGCATTTTAGATCGTAGGGTGTATAAGCGCAGCGTCATACACCATAAAAAAGGGCAAGATCTGTCGAGCTATAGTCGCGACGTGGGCGTCGCTCCCACGGTGGGAGCGATGCCCACGTCGCGACTAACGAAAACGTTTTAATCTTAACCCTCTTTTTTCACGTCATTAAAATAAATGGTCGCACCAATAACAGCGGCAGGTGCGACGATGATGTTTAACAGCGGAATAGTCAAGCCCATGACAGCAACGCCACCAAAACTTAACGCGCCTAAACGTATGCTTTTAACCAGTTGTTTCTGTTCTAAAAACAACACGCCTTCATTTTCCAATGGATAGGCCATGTATTCCAGTGCCATACCCCACGCGCCGAATAAAGCCCACAGAAAAGGTGCCAGTACGTTAATGCCGGGAATAAAGGACAGGATTACCAACGGTAAGGCTCTGCTTAACAAATATCCGGCACGCTTTACTTCTGCCATCATAACCTTGGCTAATGGCTGTTCAGCCGTTGCGCTGGTTTGTCCCGTTATTAGCGTCAGGGTTTTGGCAGATAATTTGCCGTAAAAAGGCGAGGCCAGTAAATTAGCAAATACCGTAAAGGTAAAAAAACCGGCGATAATAAAGCTGATAAAAAATAACGGCCATAATATCCAGTTTAACCAGCTCAGCCAACTTGGAATAAACTGGTTAATCAAATCGGAAATAGTGTAATAACCCAGCAGTAAAGCCGCACTGTACAACACGATATTAATTAAAATCGGGATAAGAATAAATGCACGTAATGGCTTACTGGTCAATAACGTCAGACCTTTAAACAAATAACCCACCGCCAAAGCCGGATTGTTGCCTTTCTTGTCAAATAACATCTTTTAACCCTCTCATACCTTGTTCAGTTGGATTTAATACCACGCCACGCTCGGTTACAATGGCTGAAATTAATTCAGCGGGGGTTACGTCAAATACCGGATTCCAGGCACTGACTAATGACCCTTCTTTATTATAACAAGCAGGCAATAATTCACTTTGATCACGTTGCTCAATGTCTATTTGATCGCCATTTTCAATCGTCCAGTCCAGGGTTGTGGTCGGCGCTACGACCATAAATTTAACGCCATGCTGTTTAGCCAGCACCGCTAACGAATAGGTGCCTATTTTATTGGCGGTATCGCCATTGGCGGCAATCCGGTCGGCACCGACAATAACCCAATCGATAGCGCCTGATTTCATTAGCCATGCAGCGGCTGAATCAGCCAGCAAGGTAACCGGAATTTCATCTTGCGCCAACTCCCAAACGGTTAACCTTGCGCCCTGTAGCCAGGGTCGGGTTTCTCCGGCATAGACGTTTAAAGGCTGTCTTTGGGTTGCACTGCGAATAACGCCCAGCGCAGTCCCATAACCACCGGTAGCCAACGCCCCGGTATTACAATGGGTCATAACGCCTTTAACGCCCGTTAAAAGATCAGCACCCAGCTCACCCATGGTCATATTGGCGACAATATCATCCGCATGGATTTTCTCTGCACAGGCAATAAAAGCCGCTTGAGGATTCGTTAACGGCTGCTCCAACAAGGCCTTCATTTGCGCCAACGCCCAAAACAAATTGACTGCGGTAGGTCTGGACTTGGCCAACAGGGCAATATCATCGGCTACGTTTTGCTGCCAGTTTGCAGGCGCTTCTGCACAATGCTGAATGACAGAAAGAC
>Ga0194058_10000466_pt1 | contig 19548 bp, 17 predicted proteins | sample SepL4417m_MetaG_FD_155490 | JGI IMG/M metagenome (GOLD analysis project Ga0194058, IMG submission 155490) | Anoxic zone freshwater microbial communities from boreal shield lake in IISD Experimental Lakes Area, Ontario, Canada - Sep2016-L442-17m | ecosystem: Environmental > Aquatic > Freshwater... | reverse complement strand
GTGCGTGGCTTGCCTGTTTACCTGCACGACTGCGCGGTTTTCTGTAAGGACTACACCGGTACAATGACCTTTAAGCCTTGCCTGCATGACCGTTACCAAGAAGGCGGCACCACCAAAAGCGAATATTTCTGGCAAGATTTGCTGGTAGCACGGTGGATTTTTGAGGCGCAGCCGGAACGGCATGTGGATGTGGGTTCCCGCGTGGATGGCTTTGTTGCCCATGTGGCGAGCTTTCGGGACTGTGAAGTGTTTGATGTGCGCCCCATCACTACCCGGATTCCCGGTATCGTCTTCAAACAGGCGGATTTGATGCAGCCGAATGACTTACTTTTTGCAGAAGAAGGAGGGTATTGTGACTCACTTTCTTGCCTGCATGCCCTTGAGCATTTTGGCCTCGGACGCTACGGCGACCCGCTTGATCCGCAGGGTTATGAACGCGGGATTGCCAATATGGCAAAGCTTCTCAAACCGGGTGGACTATTCTACCTGTCCACACCCATCGGCGTTGAGCGCGTTGAATTCAATGCCAACCGGGTATTTGACCCGCGCACCATCATTTATTGTGCCGTAGCAAGTGGATTGCAGTTACAGCAACTCACTATGGTCGGTAGTGATGGTTCGGTGCAGCAGGTGCATCCCAACGAAGACACGCTATGCGAATTGGCCCAGACCCGCTACAACCTCGGTATTTTCGTCTTCGAAAAAAACGTCAATTAAAAGGTCTAATAATGTTCAGCAAAAATATTAATGAACTTAACCGTCAAGCTTGGCTAAAGCAAACCCTAAGCGCCTTACCGAAAGGTTTACGTATTCTCGATGCTGGTGCTGGCGAACTTAAAAACCGACAACTCTGCAACCACTTGGATTATGTCTCGCAAGACTTCTGTCAATACCAAGGCGGGGAAGAGGTGCCTGATGAAGGGCTGCAAACCAAGGGTTGGGACACCACGCGCATTGACTTAGTTAGCGACATCACCGCTATTCCTGCACCGGATGCCAGCTTTGATGTCATCCTCTGTAGCGAAGTGCTGGAACATGTACCCGAACCCACTCACGCGCTGGATGAATTTGCCCGCCTGCTTAAATCCGGTGGCACCATGATCCTTACCGCACCCTTTGCCTCCCTCGTCCACATGGCACCCTATCACTATTGCAGCGGCTTTTCGCGCTACTGGTATGAACATCATCTGCCGCTACGGGGTTTTAAAATTGTGGAACTTAGACCGAACGGCGACTGGTTTGCTTACCTTGAACAAGAAATCACCCGTCTCGGCGGCCTGGAACGCCAGCGCGATAATTGGACTTGGCCGATTGCCTACATTTATAGCTTGTTGGGCGTACTTTATTTTAAACTGCGCAGCAATAAACGGGCGGAAGACTTGGCTTGTTTTGGCTGGCAGTGTGTGGCGGTGAAACAATGAATTACCGAGTCGGCATTCATCAAGCATTGCCACGCACTATGCGGTACGGAGTCAAATTTACTAACGGGCAAACTACTTTGCTTATGTTGTTGATAGGTTTGGGATCCGCCTTACTGCTGACTACTCTTCAGGTGGCAGTGTTCAATACTCTATTAATCTTTCTCTTTGTGGCTTTTGTCGGCTTACAGCAATGCCAATCCACTACGAAAAAAATGGGCGATCCCAAGTTGCAATTACTCGCCACCTTCTGGCTAATTAAATTGGGGATGACACTGTTTCTGCTTTATGCAGGTTGGATACCCGAACTGGATTCCTCTTCGGTAAGCTGGGGTTATGATCCGCAACGTTTTTACGTGGATGCCCAAGATTTAATTGATAATAATTGGACACCGGCAGTTAGCTCAAATTATCAGGGCATTATTTACTACTACGGAGTTATGTTTTACCTGTTCGGCCAGAACCCGGTCATACCTGCCTTGATTAACGCCTTCGCCACCTTGCTTGGTACTCTTTATCTGATTCGTCTGGCTTATCAATTTAAAGGTGTGCGGAGCCCGTACGACTGGACGCTGGCGTTATTACTGCTGATACCGGAACTGCTCTGGTATGATGTGATGACCAGCCGTGAAACGCTGATGGGCCTGCTTATTCTCACTGCATGCTTGACTGCAGGGCGCTATCTGGTAAATCCAAATAAAGTATCGGTCATCTCTACACTTATTTATACAAGTGCCAGCCTCGGGGCTATTCTCTTCATACGTACCAGCATGGTAATCCCGGTTGTTGCCGCTATTACGCTTATGATTATGTTGCTTAAGACGCAGGGACGCTTAGCCTCTTCAGGATTTTTACCCAAATTACTGATAGTGGTATTGGCTTTAACCCTGCTGGCAATGGGCCCCTTAGCTCAACAGTTTGCTGGTGGTTCAGACATTAATTTTTCGGCAACCATTGACAGTGTCGGTGGCCAAAACTCTGAAGAAAGAATGGAAGCGTTTACTGAAGGGTGGTCAGAAAATTCAATAGGCAAGCTACTTATACCTGATAACGCTTGGCAAGCCTTGCTTTATCTGCCGCCACGTATGGTTCTTTATCTCGCCGCCCCGTTACCCCGCATTAATGTTACCATTTCGGATCTTTGGGCAGGCAGTTGGTCTGCTTGGCAATCGCTCTTTACAATTCCGACCAGTGTACTTAACCTGCTGATGTTGCCTTATGCCATGGCCGGCTTTAGGTTAGCCTGGAAACAACGCCGTCAACGTCCAGCTCCGCTGGTGTTGCACTTTACCTTTTGGATTGTTTTTATGGGAGTTGCGGGTGGTAACGCTATTATCCACGAGCGTTATCGGGTGATGATGGAGTTACTGCTTTTTGCCTGCGTCTGGTTAGGCTATACCAGCTGTACACCTAAACAGCTTCTTCGTTTTGCCTACCCATGGTTTGGCCTCTTAACGGCTGCTGCCGGGTTTTATACGATTTATAAGATTTTTTAATGTATAACTACGTGACCCTTCATTAAAATACACCGTCAATCTACAAGGCATAATGTGATTGATATATCTGCAATGGGTAATTTTGACATCAACAGAACAATAAAAGGTGTGCATTGACCAAAATAATCTCCCGTATCTTCGGCGGCCTGGGCAATCAGCTATTCTGCTACGCCGCAGCCCGCCGTTTGGCGCTGGTAAATAATGCTGAGCTGGTTATTGATAATGTCAGTGGCTTTATGCATGACACTGACTACCAACGTCAGTATCAGCTTGATCATTTCAGCATACCTTGCCGTAAAGCAACCTCTGTTGAACTGTTAGAGCCGTTTCCGCGCATACGCCGTTATCTGAAACGTCGGTTAAACCAGCGCCGTCCGTTTGCACAACGTAGCTATCTTGTGCAAGAAGGCATAGACTTTGACCCGCGCTTATTGGCAAAGCGAAGATTATTTTAAGGATGTGGTAGATACTTTTTGTGTCTCCTTCTTCTTTGCGGGGCGTGCGAGAGCCAAACTCACATAAAGATGCTATTATAATGGCACATTACAATAACTGATTGAGGTTTTGATATGGGTCTTGCCAAGCGTATCGGGTTAGAAATAAAAGAACATATTGAGGGTTTTGATGGTAGCGTTGCCTTGAGTGGCGGTTATCTTTATATTTACCTGGCCGATGATTTAATCCATATTGCGAGCATTCCATCACCCAATCTCTTGGCTGAACGGTCGCTTGATAGTGTCGTTGAGAACCAAGATGATTTTCAGGATGGATTTGGCAATGAATACTCCATCGCAATTTTTTCATCCATTACCGGCGTCCAATGGTATCTGGAACGCTATCCAGACGATGATAATATTTTGATGAGTCTACACTACAGGGTAAAGCTAAATGAAAACTAAGCATTATGATGTTTTCATTGAAGCGGTAGGCGTAATTAGAAAAAAAGCATCATCTTCAGATGACTATATCAATAAACTGCTGTTTGCCAATGTGGTGACGGTTTTTGAAACTTATTTGCATGGCATCGCACTTTCTTTAATGGAAGCAGACGGCAAGATTATCCAGCAGGTTGCTGGCTCCAAAAAATTTAAAACGCAAACCATCTATTTGCATAAAGCCTTAAGTTGGGATTTGGGAAAGTACGTCATATCTTTAGTGAATAAAATTTTTTTTCATAATCTTTCAGAAGTTGAACCGCTTTTCCGCTAGGCTTTCGATGTTCAGATCATCATTAAAGATGAGATTTTGAAAATCATTGAAGTCAGACATGATGTCATTCATCGTAATGGCTACACAAAAAAAGGTGAATCTTGCGGCATCAATAAAGATAGGGTAATAGCAGCCGCTGATGAATTTGAGCATCTTGTAAACGACATCGATAACAAGTTTATTATAAAACATGCACAGGTTTTGATGTGAACTCTATGCGTATCGAGAAGAACAGCAGGTAGTCTTGATGAAGTAAAACGGAATCGAGGAAATAGGTTTCAATCATCCTCGATTCCACTGCGTTACATCGAGGCTACTGGCTTCATCATTTATTATTTAACGGTCACATGGCTAAAATCATCCCCCGCATCTTCGGCGGCCTGGGCAATCAGCTATTCTGCTATGCCGTAGCCCGCCGTTTGGCGCTGGTCAATAAAGCCGAACTGGTCATTGATGATGTCAGTGGTTTTGCCTATGACACTGACTACCAACGTCAGTATCAACTTGACCATTTCAGCATACCTTGCCGCAAGGCAAGTTCTGTTGAATTGTTAGAGCCGTTTCCGCGCATTCGCCGTTACCTTAAACGTCGCTTTAACCAGCGCCTGCCGTTCGCACAACGTAGCTATCTTGTGCAAGAAGGTATAGACTTTGACCCGCGCCTGCTGGATTTTAAACCGCAGGGCACGACCTATTTGGAAGGCTATTGGCAAAGCGAAGCTTACTTTAAGGATATAGAAGACACGATCCGCGCGGATTTACGGATTATCCCGCCGACCGATGCAGCTAACTTGGTAATGGCCGCGCAAATACGGGACTGTATGGCGGTGGCGGTGCATGTGCGTTTTTTTGATGCGCCGTCTGAGGCTGATATCAACAATGCACCCGGTACTTACTACGATCGCGCCGTGGCGTTGATGGAAACGCTCACGCCTAAGGCGCATTATTTTGTGTTCTCTGACCAACCCGAAGCCGCCCGGGTCTGCATCCCTTTGTCGGATGAGCGCATTACCCTAGTGATGCAAAACCAGAGCGATAAAAACGCCTATGCCGACTTGTGGCTAATGACACAATGCCAGCATTTTATCATTGCCAATAGCACGTTTAGTTGGTGGGGGGCATGGCTAGCGGAGTACGCAGAAAAACAGGTGATTGCGCCGGGGTTTAAAATTACGGCTACCAGACGAATCACATCGTGGGGCTTTAAGGGCTTGTTGCCGGATGAGTGGATTAAAATATAAAGATGATTTATTTTTTTATCGTTCTCACACACCAGCGTTACTACTACCTACAGTTAAGTGAAATTTGTTTAAAAATGGAGTGCAACCGCTTTAGCTGTTGCCTGCAAAACAGCTAAAGCGGTTACACTCTAGTCGCATTATTATAGCTTATCGTTCCCATGCTCCAGCGTGGGAATGCAGTCAGCGACGCTCCAGCATCGCAAGCCTTGTATAATCTGGGTTGGCGCTATTCAAGCGCTGGTTTTTAGACGGGATAGCTGGGTGATGGCTAGGGATGCCAAGTGTTGATGTCGATGCTGGAGCGTCTGGGCCTGCATTCCCACGCTGGAGCATGGGAACGATGCGTGCTGGAGCATGGGAACGATGTGTCTCGGTGAATGGGTACATTACGTAAACAATATTAGTAGCCAGGCTATGCTGGAAGTTAATAATAGAGTATAGTTTCTCAAAATCAATGAAATAGCGGGTGATGGTTTCTGTTAGAGTATTTATGGGATGCACTCAATTGCGCGATTAGATAATTAAGCCAACAGTACCGGGTCTTCTGTTCGCACCAACGGAAGGCTAGGGGGAAATGCCGACAGGCCATAGCCATAAAGGCTTACAGAGAATCATAATATACCGGGTTTTCCGTTGGCATCAACAGACATCCCGTTTGCACTAACGGACATTCCGTTTGCACTAACGGACATTCCGTTAGCCCTAACGGATAGTCCGTAAGCATCAACAGACAGTCCGTGCGTGTCAACGGACAGTCCGTACCTACTAACAGAAGCCTTGTCCCCGCGTCCGCACCATCAGACGCCAGGTACAAAAGAAAAAGCGCCCGAAGCCAGCGCCAAGGGTGTCAGAAAATAGTTATCAATACCGTCATTTAATTCAATTACTAAGGAGAGCAACATGCCTAAGTCCACTTTTATTCCCCGTTCAGATCATGATTTTTTAGCTTGGATGGATCATTTTATCAACAATCTGCCCCCGGATTATGATATCAAACCCTCTAACTTGGCTGCTATGAAAGCGGCGTGCGAGGACTTTACAATAAAAATCGCCCAAACCAACGATGCCGCAGCACTCGCCAAACAAGCCACAGCCGACAAAACAGCCAGCCGTAATCATATAGAAGCCTTGATTCGGGTAGTGTTGCGGCAGATCAAAGCGCATTCTGATTACACCGAAGGCCGGGGCGCAAAGTTGGGCATTATAGGCCCCGAAGACAGCTATAATCTGGCCACCTCCAGCCCTGTCTTGACCGGCATTGATCAAACCGGTGGACAGGTTCTTATAAACTTTATCAAATATAAAAGTGACGGGATTAATATTTACTCCCAACGTGAAAACGATACCGATTGGGTATTGTTGGCCCGCGCTACCATCTCGCCCTATTTGGATAATCGACCTCTGCTTCAGGTCGGCAAACCCGAGCTTCGCCGTTATACCGCCGTCTTTATGCTACAAGATCACGAGATTGGCCGGTACTGCGATGATCTTGTTATCAATTGCGCTCCTTAAAAAGTCAGATAACTTAACTGATTGGCAATACTCGCGGGATAGGGTTTGTAGCTGTGCAACGCTTCGTTAAGTTATAAAGACGCACACAAGATGAAAATACTCGTAGTGGGTGATGGGCATTCTGCGATCCATGAGGTAGCCGTGGTTGAAGCCTTCAAAAAATTAGGTCACCAAGTTGAAGCGTTTTATTGGTATGACTACTTCAATTCGCAAAATTCATTTGTTCGCCTATGGCAGCGTGTTCAAAACAAATTTATTATCGGCCCTACGCTAAATAGATTAAATACTGACCTGATTAAGGTGGCAGCAGAGTTTAATCCAACGTTGATATTTGTATATCGCGGCACGCATGTCATACCTGAGACTATCACAAAGATTAAGCAAAAACTGTCTGGCTGCGTGGTGTATGGTTATAATAATGATGATCCCTTTGCCGCAGGTCATCCGCCTTGGCTTTGGCGGCACTTTTTGAAAAGCGTACCCAAGTATGATTTGGTGTTGGCTTATCGCCATCATAATCTGGATGATTTTATAAAAATAGGCGCTAGGCGTGTTGAATTATTAAGGTCATGGTTCTTGCCTGAGTTACATAAACCACCCATCGGTAAAATATTATCATATAAAAGCGATTGTGTTTTTATCGGGCATTATGAAAATGATGGTCGTGCTGGTTGCTTAGAAGAACTAATACTGAGCGATGTACAGGTAAAATTGTTTGGTCCTTATAAAGGATTGAAAAAATCGGGTTGGGATATTCCAATTAGTAAATCAAAATTATTAGCAAGTTTATTGCCTGTGTCATATTTACAGGGTCATGACTATGTCCAAGCGATTAGCGAAGCTCCAATAGCCTTATGCTTTCTTTCAAAATTAAATAAAGATACCTATACGCGAAGATGCTTTGAAATTCCTGCTATCGGAGCCGCACTTTTTTCAGAGTATTCTGACGACTTGGCTTCATTATTTATTGATGGTAAAGAAGCCGTGTTTTTTAAAAACAAAGAAGAACTCGTCAGCAAAGTTCAGTATTATCTTTCGCATTTGGATAAATTGGATGAAATTCGTATACACGGCTATCAGCGAGTGATGCAAGACGGTCATGATATCTATACTCGACTTAATAATGTTATTAATTTGGTAAAATTATCATGAAAAGTTATTGGATTGGATTCATAAAACAAAGGGGATGCGGCGACTTTCTTTATCTTTGCTGGCGGAAGTTAACATCCTTTTTTGTTAAATTTAAATTTGCCAATTGTGATGATTTAATGCTGTGCGGTGCATATCAAATCAATGGTTATAAATCTATTTCAATCGGTAAGTTGAGTGCGGGTGAGCGGTTTAGAATGGAAGCGATTTCTTACTCATCCAGCCAAACGTTTACGCCAGAAATTGTTATCGGTAGTAATGTCAGCTTTGGATGTGACGTTCATATTGGATGCATTTCAAAATTGACAATTGGGAATAATGTTCTTTGCGGTAGTCATGTTGTAATTCTCGATCATGATCATGGCTGCTATGCTGGCCTTAATAATAGACACTCGGCACCTGGCGAGCCACCTGCAAACAGGATTCTTGCCTCAGCACCTATTGCGATTGCTGATAACGTACACATTGGTGAATACGTCGTAATTTTGAAAGGTATTGAAATAGGTTTGGGTTCCGTAATCGGAGCGGGATCAGTTGTTACTCGCTCAATTCCAGCTAATTGTCTTGCAGTTGGAAATCCGGCAAAGATAATTAAACAGTTCGATTTTAGTAAGAAACAGTGGATCAATATATCCAATAAATTGAATGAGGATATCAAGTGAAATTATTGTCAAAAATCAAATGGTCATTGAGGAGGATTAATATTCCTGTTGAAGATAGAGACTTGGTTCTTGAGGTTGGTTCAGGTGGTAATCCTTATCCAAGATCAAATGTTCTTCTTGATGCTTACGAGGAAACAAGGGAAAGGTTTTGGGTCCCTTTAATTCATGATCGCCCCACTGTTTTATCCTTTGGCGAAAATCTACCTTTTAAAGATAAGGCTTTTGATTACGTGATCGCTGCGCATGTATTAGAACATACGCCCGATCCTGAAAAGTTCTTGGCTGAGTTACAGCGCGTAGCGCGTGCCGGTTATATTGAAACACCGGATGCTTTTATGGAACGGATTAATCCCTATAAAGACCATAGACTTGAAGTTACAATACGTAATGGGGGTTTGGTTATCCGAAAAAAGCCAGCGTGGATTTATGATAATGACTTGGTTGAGCTCTATGAACAACGCGCCAAGGTCATCATTACCGCTGAAACGATACCGCAGCATGCGGCTGAATTTCACATGCGTTATTTCTGGCAAGATAAAATCAAGTTCAGCATCGTTAATCCGGAGGTGGATGCGACATGGGCATCGCCATCGCCATCGCAGAGTCTCGATACCCCCCAGAAATTGGGTATTAAAGCCAAATATCGTCTTCTATTACTGTGTCTTATTCGAACCTTATTTTCACAAGGCCGCAGGAATGCAAAGCTGGATATTTTGCCATTAATGCATTGCCCCAAATGTCATTCAGAAAATCTGGAGCGCCAGTCAGCAACGGAAATTGTTTGCAGGGACTGTAAATCACAGTTTAATCAAAGAGGGAATGTTTTTTACATGCAACCTAACATAACAGGAAACGAGCAATGAATCGCCCACTGCTTTCTATTTGTATACCAAGCTATAACCGACCACAGCAGATTGTTGATCTTTTGAAATCCATTGATTGCGACCCGGCAAAGGTAGAGATTGTCATTTGTGAAGATAAATCACCACAAAGGGAGCAAATAGGTGCCGCTGTAGAGTTATTTGCCAACGGTTCAAAATATCAGCTTCATTTTTTTGAAAATGAGAAGAATTTTGGCTTTGATGGTAATTTGCGCAGATTGGTAGAACGCGCAACGGGAAAATTTGTCATGTTTATGGGTGATGATGATTGGTTTGTACCCTTGGCACTTGATAAATTTCTAAATTTTCTGATTGAACACAAGGATATAAAATATATACTCCGGTCGTATTTAACTGTCCATTCAGATGGCCATACCGAGAATTTTCGTTACTTGCCTTGCATGACCACGTTACCTAGTGGTGAAGCGACTGTTGCCTGGCTTTTTAAACGCAGTGTAACAATCTCTGGCTTTACCATTTCCAGAGATGACGCGCTAAGCTTTTCCACTGATGAACTTGATGGCACGTTGTTGTATCAGGTCTATTTAATGGCACAAATATGCCTTAAAAATGAATCAATCTATTATGATGTGCCTTTCGTACAAACTGCGCAGTCCTTTCGAGAAGATAAGCCAAATTTTGGCGCTGCCGAAGCTGAAAAGAGCCGTTACACACCCGGTACTGTTTCCCATGATAATTCCATTAACTTTACCAAAGCTTATTTTGAACTGACTGCTTATCTGGATAAGCAACATGGAACACATCTTACTCCTCTAGTACTAAATAATCTTTCCAAGTATTCGTATCCTTTTCTTTCTATTCAGCGCAAACGGGGTATTAGCTCTTTTTTGCGCTATGCGAAAAGGTTGGAAACTGAGGCTGGTTTTGGCTGCACCGTTTATTTTTTTATTTATAAGTGGGCTCTGGTTCTATTTGGGGAGAATATTTGTGATCGAATTATTGCCCGCATTAAACAAGGGGTTGGCTATGCACCCAATTTTTAAAACCTGACTGAATTATTTACCAATAGGAGGATAGTTTATGAACCCTGATGCAGGACGGGATTTGCAATCTCGACCGCAACGTTTGCTGTTGCCATTATATTTATGAAAGAAAACGTCGCGGAAAGAAACATACCAGCACCTGTTTTTCATACCATTGGCCACAGGTTCGGAGGTCTTAAAACTTGCGGATCTTGGGTCTTTCAGTAAAGATGTTTATTAGCTTTGTGCATTTCACGGCCATTTTAGGCAATCTATCTTTATGTGCGGCATCGTCGGAATAGTCTCTAATATCCCCCAATCCCAACGTGCCTGGCTGGCTATTGGCCGCGACGCCATGACTCATCGCGGCCCGGATGATGCCGGTGAATGGTGGTCGGAGGATGGTCGGGTGGGGCTGGCGCAGAGACGGCTATCCATCATTGATCTTTCGCCTGCGGGGCATCAGCCGATGCACGATGCTACCGGGGCGCTTAGTATCGTTTTTAATGGTGAAATTTATAACTTCGTCGAGTTGCGCGGGCAACTGATCACCAAGGGGCATGGTTTTAAATCACATTCTGATACCGAAGTGATCCTTGCCGCTTATAGCGAATGGGGCGCAGATTGCCTGTCGCGCTTGAATGGCATGTTTGCTTTTGCGCTTTATGATGCAAGGCAACAAACCATTTTGCTGGCTCGTGATCGTGCCGGGGAAAAGCCGCTTTTTTATCACCAGGCTAACGGTGTGCTGCGTTTTGCCTCGGAACTAAAGGCAATGCTTGCAGACCCCGCCTTGCCAAGACGGCTTGATCCGGAAGCATTGGATTGCTATCTGGCTATGGGTTACGTGCCCGGTGAGCGATGCATTCTGCAAGGCTTTAACAAGCTGCCACCGGCACATGCCCTGCACTTTGATTTACACAACGGTGTTGCCAAGATTTGGCGTTATTGGCAATTGCCGGAGCTGACTAACGAACTACAAGACCCGTTAGATGAAATTGCCCTGCTGGATGAACTGGAGGCGCTGTTGGAAGATGCCGTCTGCCGTCAGTTGGTGGCCGATGTGCCGGTGGGGGTGCTGCTCAGCGGCGGAGTGGATTCCAGCTTGATTACGGCTATGGCCGTGCGGGCTTCAAATCAGGTGCAGACTTTTACTATTGGCTTTCCTGGCCATGGCAAGCTGGATGAGACGGCTCATGCCCGTCTGATAGCCAAGCACTTTGGCACCCGCCATACCGAACTGATGGCTGAAGATGCCTCGGCGGATTTGCTGCCGCGTCTTGCCCACCAGTTTGATGAGCCGATAGTGGATTCATCGATGATTCCCACTTTTTTGGTCAGCCAGTTGGTGCGCCCACATTGCACAGTGGCATTAGGTGGTGATGGAGGCGATGAGTTATTTGGCGGCTATGGGCATTATAGCCGCTTGTTATGGATGCAGAAGCGACTGGGGTTAATGCCTAATAACGTGCGCCAGGGCATCGCCGTTGCCGCCGAAACGCTGTTACCGGTGGGCTTTAAAGGCCGTAACTGGTTGCAGGGCTTGGGTGTGGATTTGGATAACGGCCTGCCGCTGATTGCCTCGTACTTTGATGCCAGCACCCGCCGACGCTTGTTGGTTGCGCAACCTGACTGGCACACACTGGCAGAAGACGTGCTAAAAGGCAGGATACCGGCTCACCCCGATCTGCTACAACGCGCTACCCGTATGGATTTTGTCAACTATCTGGCGGAAGATATTTTGGTCAAGGTGGATCGCGCCAGCATGCTCAATTCTCTGGAGGTGCGGGCACCGTTGCTGGATTATCGCCTGATTGAATTTGCTTTTGGAAAAGTGCCAACGCATTTAAAAGCGACCCGGACGGACAAGAAAATACTGCTCAAACGCTTGACCGCTCGCATACTGCCACCGGAGTTTGACCGCCAGCGTAAGCAAGGCTTTTCAATACCGCTGGGCGAATGGCTGAAAGGTGGGGCGTTTCGTGCGTTGTTTAATGAAGTGCTGCGTGACCCGCAATGCAGCTTTGATGCGGGTACTGTAGACGGGTTGTTGCGTGGACAGGTTCGAGGACGCAGCAATAGTGAACGGTTATTTGCTTTGGTGTTGTTTGAGTTATGGCGGCAGGAATATGGGGTTACTTTTTGATGGTATTGGTTTCTGCACTTTATAAGGCATTAAAATGTGTGATCCCCAAGAATAGATTTGGCGATTGGTTGTTGGGTTATCTATTATTTGTCCATAGCCATAAAAGACTGCCATCCAAGCAGATGCTTTTTAATGATGTGTTTTTTAAAATTAAAACATCAGATGAGTTGTTGGATCCCTTGCGGGTATTCGTTACTGATAAAGAGCATCTAAAGCACTATGTTAAAGCTATTGTCGGCGATCAGTATAATGTGCCAACAATAGCGATTATCAGGAATAAGTTAGCGGTTAAGCACTATCACTTTCCACCTGATTGCGTGATTAAACCTACGCATTTAAGCGGCGCAATTATCATCAGAAAAAACAACGCGTCAGTTGATGTTGATAAAATTGTAAGCTGGTTCGATATTAACTATTATGAAATTACTCGCGAAATTAATTATAAATTTCTCAGGCCTAAAGTCATCATTGAGCCATTAATATTTGGTGGTGATAATGTCGATCTTTATAGTTTTTTTTGTTTAAAGGGTGTTCCCAAGTTAATTCAGTTAAGCGTTAATTGCTTGACTGCGCGTAAAAATACTTTTTTTGATATGGCATGGCATGAACTGGACTTTACTATGCTGGCACCAATAATCATGGAACCTATCAACAAACCTGACAATCATTTGGAAATGCTAATGATCGCTGGCAAGTTAAGTGCCGGCTTTAGCTTTGTGCGTATCGATATGTATAGCGATGGTAAAAATTGTTTGATTGGCGAGATCACTCACTGCGATGGCAGCGCCAATGCCGCTTTTAGCCCAAAGTCAGGCGAAAATATCGCATCACACATTATTTTTGGTTAATCGATGTCGGTCATGGGTTACAACCCAGATCGAAATATCTAAAGACGTTAATAGCTTTAAAACCTGAGTGACGGAGTTGCAAATACCGTTCCGCTTCGGGAGAGTGCGATTATTTTTTTGATAATGTTCTGATTTGTTTGATGGTGATGGAATCTTGGGGTTAACTTTAATTAAAGCACGGGTCGTTACGTGAAAAAAAATAACAGCACTTTATCAGGGTTGGTTATCGGGATTGATGCCGCTAACCTGCGGCAGGGTGGTGGAGCTACCCATCTGGTTGAACTGTTACGCGCGGCAAAGCCGCAAGAACAGGGGGTTGCCCAAGTGCTGGTTTGGGGTAATACCAGTATCCTTGCTGCACTTGAAGACCGCCCCTGGTTAGTCAAGCTGTGTCCTCCAGTACTTGACCAGGGCTTGTTTAAACGTATTCTTTGGCAAAAGTTTACACTTTCGAAAGCGGCACGGGCGGCGAGTTGCGATTTGCTATTTGTACCCGGTGGCAGTTATGCTGGCAGTTTTAAACCCGTAGTGACGATGTGTAGGAATATGTTGCCGTTTGAGTGGCGGGAATTGAAGCGGTATGGTGTGTCTTTGATTACACTGCGACTACTGTTATTACGCCTGTCGCAGTCCCGTTCTTTTCTACACGCCGAGGCAGTCATCTTTCTGACCCATTATGCCAAAGGCGATGTGTTAAATATCATCGGGGCTTTGCAGGGTAAAACGGCCATTATCCCGCACGGTCTTAGCACTCGGTTTCATAATGCGCCAAAGATTCAGCATTCTATTACTGATTACACTTTTTATAATCCTTACCGCTTAATTTATGTTTCCATCATTGACCAATACAAGCATCAATGGCTGGTGGTGGAGGCAGTTGCAGCATTGCGCAAACAGGGTTTACCGGTGGTGCTTGATTTGGTCGGGCCGGCTTATCCGCCTGCTCTTGCACGGCTGAATAAATGCCTTAAGCAATGGGATTCGGAGCAAAGCTGGGTGAGTTATCACGGCGCAATAGCCTATAACGAACTGCATCAGAAATATGCACAGGCAGATTTGGGGGTTTTTGCCTCAAGTTGCGAGAATATGCCTAATATACTGCTGGAGACCATGGCTGCGGGTTTGCCGGTGGCCTGCTCTAACCGTGGCCCGATGCTGGAGGTGCTGGGTGACGCGGGTGTTTATTTTGACCCTGAACAATCGGATGAAATTGCCCTCGCTTTGCGCAAGTTGATTGAGTCACCGCAATTGCGGACTGCTTTGGCACAAGCGAGTTATGATCGCGCCCATCAATATACTTGGCAGCGCTGTGCAGAGAATACTTTTGCATTTTTGGCAGCGATTTCCTTGCAACATAAGACGGGCTGATGTGCGGCATTGTAGGGTTATCCGGCGGTTGTCTTGAGGGTCTAGCTGCGGCCAATGATCTTTTGGCGCATCGTGGCCCGGATGATTCTGGTGTGTTTGTGGATGCAGTTGCCGGCGTTGGTATGGGGCATCGTCGGCTTTCAATTGTTGATCTTTCACCACTCGGGCATCAACCGATGCTGGGTGCCGATGGCGCAGTGGTGCTGGTATTTAACGGCGAAATCTATAACTTTCGTGAGCTACGGGCTGATTTGGAAGCGCAGGGGGTGGGCTTTAGGGGGCACTCTGATACGGAGGTGCTGCTGAATTTGTATCTGGCAAAAGGCGAGGCGATGCTGTCGCAGCTTAACGGTATTTTTGCCTTTGCATTGTGGGATAGCCGTAAACAGGCGCTGTTGCTTGCCCGCGATGCGCTGGGCGTAAAGCCGCTTTATTATACGGCGCTAAACGGGCGCTTTACTTTTGCCAGCGAGCTTAAGGCGTTGCTGCATTTGGTGCCAGAGGTTCGTGAGTTGGACGTGGCATCGTTGCACCGTTACTTAAGTTTTTTGTGGTGTCCGGGTGAGGGTACGCCGCTTAAAGCGGTGCGTAAACTGCTGCCGGGTGAGGCAATGTGGGTGCGTGCAGGGCAAATTGAACGGCGCTGGACGTGGTATCAGTTGCCGGTCTTTCGGGGTATGGCGGCGGATCTGAAGCAACCAGCGGCGCTGACGGGAACGGAGTTTTATCTGCGTCAGGCGGTGCAGCGTCAAATGGTGGCCGATGTGCCGGTAGGGGCATTTTTGTCCGGCGGTCTTGATTCCAGCGCGGTAGTGGCTTTTGCCCGCGAGCTAAATCCGGACATCTATTGCTTTACCATTGAGGCGTTGGGTGGGCAGGACGCGGGCGCAATTGATGATTTACCTTATGCACGGCAGGTAGCGCAACACCTGGGCGTACCGCTGGAGGTGGTGCGTATTGATGCCGACCGTATGGCAAGCGATTTGGAACGCATGGTGGCGCAACTGGACGAGCCGTTGGCTGATCCGGCCCCGCTTAATGTACTTTACATCAGTCAATTGGCGCGAGAGCAAGGTATCAAGGTATTACTGTCCGGTACGGGAGGGGATGACCTGTTTACCGGGTATCGCCGTCATCGGGCGGTGCAGGCGGAGCGTTATTGGGACTGGCTGCCGCACGGCATGCGCAACGGCTTGACACAGCTAAGCGCCGGACTGGATCAGCACCGGGCTTGGGGGCGTCGTTTGGGTAAGCTGTTTAGCGGTGCGGCGCTAGCCGGTGATGAGCGTTTGGTTAATTATTTTCGCTGGGCGCGAGAGGCGGATTTGTGGGCGCTTTACACGCCGGAAGCCAGAAATGTATTGGATGATGAGCTGGCGGCTACGCCCATGCTGGATTTTTTGCAACCTCTACCGGATAGCGTTGCGCCGTTAGAACGGCTGTTGGCACTGGAGCAACGCTTCTTTTTGGCAGATCACAATCTGATTTATACGGATAAAATGTCGATGGCGGTGGGCGTGGAGGTGCGGGTGCCGTTTCTCGATCTTGATTTGGTGGAGTTTGCAGCCCGCATACCTGTAGGACTTAAACAGCGAGGTAGTGTGGGTAAATGGATTTTAAAAAAGGCGATGGAACCGTATTTGCCACACGAAGTGATTTATCGCCCCAAGTCCGGTTTTGGCGCACCGCTGCGCCGCTGGATGCGCCACGACCTGCGCGAGTTGCTGGGCGATGTGTTGTCTGTGGGCAGTCTGCAACGGCGCGGGGTGTTTGACCCGGCAGCAGTACAGCGCTTGATAGCTGCCAATGATGCCGGCAAGGTCGATGCAGCTTATACCCTGTTGTCGCTGTTGTGTATTGAGATTTGGTGCCGGGCTTATCTGGATTGAAAGGTGTTATTGGAGACAGCATGAATAACGAAAAACAAGAAGTGCATGATTTTTGGAATCAGGCATCCTGCGGCGAGGCGTTGTACCTGCCGTGTAACGATAAGGCGGGTTATCTGGCACAGGCTCAGGCACGTTATGAGCTTGAAGGCCGGATGATTTTTGATTTAGCCCATTTTGAGGAAGCCAAGGGCATGAAAGTCCTTGAAGTGGGAGTCGGACTGGGCGCGGATCATCAACAATTTGCCGAGGCAGGAGCTGACCTTTATGGTATCGACCTGACAGAACGTGCCATTGAGCATACGCGCAGGCGTTTTGCAGCCTTTGGCTTGTTATCCAATTTGGCGGTGGGGGATGCAGAAAACCTCGATTTTCCGGATAACACGTTTGACCAGGTTTATTCTTGGGGCGTGCTGCATCATAGTCCGAACACAGCCCAAGCTGTTGCTGAAGTGTGGCGGGTGCTGAAACCAGGCGGTGTGGCAAGTATTATGATTTACCATAAATACAGTCTGGTTGGACTAATGCTCTGGGTGCGCTATGCGCTGTTGGGGTTGCGACCCTGGCTTAAACTGTCGGACATTTATGCACACCACATGGAAAGCCCCGGCACCAAGGCTTATTCTGTCGCCGAGGCGCGTCAGTTGTTTTCCGCTTTTAAAGAAGTACAGACACAAACGCTATTGAGCCACGGCGACCTGTTGGAGTCAAACGCCGGGCAACGGCATCGGGGCGGCTTACTAACACTGGCGCGGAAAATATGGCCCCGTTGGCTGATTCGGCGGTTGTTTCCTTATGCTGGTATTTTTATGTTGATAGAAGCGCGGAAGTGATGGTTTTATAGCGCTTTTCTTTATCGATCCTATGCCGACCTTATCGTTCCCATGCTCCGGCGTGGGAATGCAGTCAGCGACGCTCCAGCGTCGCAAGCCTTAAGTAGTCCGGTTATGCGGCCTTGGCTGGGTATTGGCGTTATTTAAGTGTTGGTTTTTAGGCGTGGCAGGCGGGTGTTGCTGTCGACGCTGGAGCGTCTGGGGCTGCATTCCCACGCCGGAGCGTGGGAACGAGATGTGTGGGAGTGTTGGAGCATGGGAACGAGAGGTCAGGGAGTGGCTAGTAGTTGGCTGGCTTTATAAGCCGTTAATCGTCTTTGAAAATATCTGATAATTGTTGGGCGTCAATAGCGAGGTCAAACCAACGTTCAATTGCCTCCACTGGTGCATTGGAAATTAAACAGGTTATGTCAGCAGGAATGGCACCAAAGCGCTTTGACAATAGTCTTTGCAAAGACAGCATTTCACCTTTTAGTTCACCTTTTATTTCACCTTTTAGTTCACCTTTTAACTCACCTTCTGCTATATAGGCCAGTGCCCATTGTTCCAGTCTATCTGCCAACATGACTTTTATCTCCTGTAAATCGTCTACTTGGGGTAATAAGATACCGTAGTTTGGTTTTCTTATCAATGTGGCGCGTATCCATAACGAAAACATGCGTCGTAAGTCGGGTCTATCGGCTAGCCAATCGATTAACAGGCTTATTAAGCCTTCCATGGTGGCTGGGCTGTCTGCTTGTTCAAATCTAAAAACGGCGGCCACCAAGTTGGTAAGTGATGCCAGTTCGGCGTCGCTGTAAGCATTTTCGTCAATTAGCAAATATTTAAGATGGGGTTTAAACTGCTCCACCAAGCCGGGTACGACGGGAATTAAATCGGCAACATCGGTAACCGATGTCCAGCGTTGGCTACCATTATAAAGTACGATGGGTAAAATAGGCGGTAAACGACCCTCTGCCAGTACATCACCGCGCTTTATTAAATCCTGGTACAGCAAGCCGATATAGACCATCATGCGCAGCGCCATATATTTATCAACACTACTTTGAAATTCAATCAACAAATACAGGTAAACCCAGTCTTCACCGACTTTAACCTTCCAGACGATATCATCTTCGCGTTGTTGAAAATCATCACTCACATAAGAGCCAGGCACTTTCTCAAGTGTTGAATAATCCAAGCCATGCAACCAATCATCCGGTATAAAGCCCATAATAAGGTCTCGAACCAACTCCGGATTTGAAAATAAAAATTTGTAACTGCTATCGTGTGTTTTGCTCATGTGCAGATTATAAACCAATACACTTTCAGATAAATAATTTCCATGTCGACAGCTACCATTACCATGCGCCACTTTATCATTCCCATGCTCCCCCTTTTATCGTTCCCATGCTCCGGCGCGGGAATGCAGTCAGCGACGCTCCAGCGTCGCAAGCCTAAGTAATCCGGCTCTCATGCGGGCCGGAGTTTGCAACCCCGTCCCAAACGTTTGTTGTTACCGTTATCTTTTTAACAGGAAAGAAACCTGCCCGCTATTGTTTTTTGATACAATTGCCTACTTTTCCGGGTATCGTAATAGTTGCAGGACGAGGTTGTAAACCCCGTCCTGCTTCGTGCCAACCGGATAGGTTTGCCCCTGCAAACTATTTAGGGAACTAACAGTACTTGATGAGTAAAAAATTATGTCATTGCTGCCAAAAAAAGTTTAAGTAACTGAACATGAAAATGAAAGCCGTGGATAACAGCAATTTATGCAAATCAATTGAGCCTGCCCCCCATTGGTTCCTATCACCTTGGTCTCATTAGGCTGAATTAAATGAAATTTCTTGATATAAAAACAGATTTTGCGTTCAAAAAAGTCTTTGGTAGTGCTGATTCAAAAGATATTTTAATCAGCTTTTTAAATGCCATTATAG
>Ga0194058_10000462_pt1 | contig 19624 bp, 14 predicted proteins | sample SepL4417m_MetaG_FD_155490 | JGI IMG/M metagenome (GOLD analysis project Ga0194058, IMG submission 155490) | Anoxic zone freshwater microbial communities from boreal shield lake in IISD Experimental Lakes Area, Ontario, Canada - Sep2016-L442-17m | ecosystem: Environmental > Aquatic > Freshwater... | reverse complement strand
GCGTAGTCAAACCGGTACACTTTGAGCCGGTATCCATATTTTGCGTGTGCTTGGGCTTCAGTGAGTCCAATGAAGGCCAGAGGAGGCTCAGTGAATATCACATACACGCTGTTACGGTAATCGACCTTCTGTTTTACGGGAAGAATGGCGTTCGTGGCTGCGACGATTCCCTGATACTCCGCCATGGATGCCAACTGATCAGGACCGACGATGTCTCCGCACGCGTAGATGTTGGGAGCGGATGTTCGGAGGATCTTGTCAGTGATAACGCCCCTGGGAGTAGAAGTAACGCCCGCCTTGTCAAGGGCGAGCACATCCAGATCCGGCTTCCTCCCCAGTGCTATGAGCACCCGATCCGCTTCGATCTCACCAGAATTCCCAGCTTCGTGCTCAAAGGCCAGAACAACCTTCCCTTGGTGGTTCCTCAATCGTGTCGCCTTAGTTCCGGGCATCAGACGGATTCCGTCGGCTTGCAGTGCCCTCAGCAAGTGATTGACCAGCTCACGGTCTGCTCCAGGGAGAATTCGTGATCCCATTTCAACAATGGTGGTTTGTACGCCGAGTCGTCCGAAGGCTGATCCATACTCGAGACCATCGACGCCTCCACCGAGGATAATGAGCGATTTGGGGAGGTCGTCCAGTTCGTAGAGCGTCTCGTTCGTCAGGAAGCCGATATCGTTGATCCCAGAAATAGGCGGGATGAGCGGACGGGTGCCGACAGCAATGATGAAATTCGATGCCGAGATGGTTCGACCGTTCACCTCGATGTGGTGTCGATCGACGAACGCCGCGGACCCGAAAAGCATAGTAATTCCAATGTGCTCAAACGTTTCAGGAACGTCCTTCTCATAGGCCCTCTTCACGACGGACCTTATGTGAGCCATCACGTTCCGGCTATCCATAGTTGTCGCTTCATCCGACAGCAGGCCAAGAGAGACAAGCCGGGAAATCTCACAGTTCGCATGGCTCAACCGAATGAGCGTCTTGCTGGGAACACATGTGAAATTGGTACAGTTCCCGCCCACTTTCCTTTTCTCAACGACCGCCACACGTTTGCCCAGACCATTGGCCGTTACTGCGGACACCATGCCTGCGATGCCCGCGCCTATCACAATCACATCATAGTCATACGATTTCGCCATATTGCTTCACCACTCATGTAGGATTTCAAATTCAATGGACAGAAACTTGGTGATTTTTTCTGAATAGATTGTATTGTTCAGGAGAGTTTTCATAATAGGTGGATCTGGTATGAGGTCTTGGGTCGAGTTGTGGTATAGAGCGGGCGGTGCGGAACATCTGTTGTAAATCAATCCTCAAATGGAGATTCGGTTGCTGCCACTTGAGCCGGTAGCAACTACTTGCGCCGTTTGAATTGTGCAAAGAGTCCAGGATCCGAGGTTGTTTCAAACACCTCGAGGGAAGTATATTGGTCAGGGTTGTCAAATCTCACGTACATGACCTCTTCCTCCATGGCGCCTGACCGCCGATGGCGAAGTTCGTGGCCGAATATTTTCCATGTCCCGTCTTGTACAGTCTCATTTTCACCTATTCTACTGACTCTATGGAAAGTCCCGTCTTTTCGATATTCGAGAATGAGCGTGAAGGCATTGACACCCTTGCTGACAAAGGGTCGCCCTTTGTATCCATCTCTGTAGGGTTTTCCGGGTTCCTTGGTCTGAGTAATTTCCCAGATGCCGAGAAGCTGGGAATCGATTTCCCCTCCAGGTTGTTTAGAAGAGGTTTTTTCCTCAAGAGCGTAGATCGGCGGAAGAAACAAACTTAGGAAGAAGCCGGCAACGAAAACCATGATCATCCGTCCCAAGTTCATGGACTGATCCTTTCCACACATACGTATAGAATATCGTTACGCCTCTATATGAAACATATCTCCGGACAGTCCGGGTATATGGTTGTTAAGAATGTGGTGATATTAGCATAGAGTGGTCTCTATAGCAACTTTTACCTTTTTCTCTTGACTTTGATTCGGCCGAGTGAGCATGAGGGAAACAATGGACAGTCCGAAGCGAATGAGACAAAAGGTTCCTTTCTGGGTAGACGGGCAGTTGCTCGCCGCATTAGCCTTTGTGCTGTCTGGAACCATAATAGCCGGAAATGGAATACTGAGACTTAGGGAATTGTGGCATCAATTCCAGCCTATCTTTCCTTTGGCACTTCCCGGGGACGTTTCCCAAGTGATCCTCAATTCTTTTCCATTGATTTTGAATACTCTTATCAATGTCGTAGCTTCGGCTTGCGCTGTCCTCATGGGCTGTGCCTGGATATTTTCGGGGCTCATTGATACATTCCGCAGTTTCCGGAATCAAATCAGACCGAGAGATTTTGAGCAACCTGAATTAGCTGTTGAAATTCTCAGATCGGCCCGTCCTTCGTACTGGAGAACTTTCTCGTTTCTTGCACGCGTCTTGGCAAGGATAAGGCCTCAGTTGCGGTTCATGAGTCCAGTAACTCATGAGATGTTTTGTGACCTTGTGCGTGGTGTAGCGAAGATCGCACTATTAGGTATATTGATAACCATAATAGTCCATTTTCTCGATTGGATCCCAAGTTTGATAAAAAACTATTTTCAATTGCAGATTAACCTTTCAGTTCCGTCAGCAGGGCCGCTGTATTATCTTCTGGTTCTTGTGATCTTTGCCTACATCGTAATGGCGTGTAGTCTCATCCCCTTTAGGGAACTCCACTACTTCCGGAGTTCACGAACGATTCAAGTTCGTGGCACGGGCCATCCGCTCCTTTTTCTTGCTCTTTTCGAAGAAGCCTGCGGCCTGCTAAATCCCCCGGGGTTCCCAGCCATGAAACCGATCCGTCTCGAGCAAGTTGGTGGGAGGGCCAAGGGAACTCTTATCGAAAGCTTTCCTCGGGTTGTTCACTCCATCCCAGGACGGGCAGGTTACGCTTGTTTACCCATAATGGTGCTCTCTTTAACAATTGGTTTCTGGGGACTGATTCGCTTTCAGCATCCGGCCGCTATTCACGAAGGGGTTGGACAATTTCTGGCGTTAAACGGTTTGGAATACGTCGTTAAAATATCCTTTTTCCTGGGACTCATACTATCCGGAACTTATTTCGCTGTATGGGCGGAAAGATTGCTGAGTATTCGTATGTTTCGGTCAGCCCTGGTATTCTGCTCTTCGACACCAACACAAAATTCCACAGAAACGGAGTTTGCTCTCAGAACTGAAGATCGATATTCTGGAGAATCGGTGGAATTGAAATGGAAGATACAAGGTGAAGTGGACGCAGAATTCACCTCATGGGCAATTGAGCCACATAATCCAACGAGGTTTTCAGTCGAAATCTTTTTTGCGGAGGCGTTTTCTGAATCAGGGGGACAAGATGGGCCGAGATTCTTGATGGACCTTCACCTTTCCGAGTCTTTGGACACCGCACTGAAGAGCATCCTTGACCTTCCTTTCTGTTTAAGATTTGAAAGAATTTTGCCTGAGGAGTTGAGCAGGGGGGAACTTGAAGAGACTCCTGAATACACGATTCAGAAGCCCCCCCAAGTTGACACGCGTGGTCAGCAATAATGTCGTGGTTATCTCGACAGATTTTGAAAACCATCAACTTTCAGATATTATACCTCCAGCCAGGAGTGAGAGTACAGGGAATGACCGAGAAGGAGTCTTGCCGTCTTAACGTAATCAGTCTCCTTTTTCCCGAATCCGGATGTGTCAACTTCTTCGCCGTCCATAATTTGTCCCACAAGATTCTCAAGATCCATGGACTGGTCATGTGCAATCTTTACAATTACCTCGTCGAATCCGTCCATAATGGCAGAAGTGATCCCAGACTTCTTGAGCATGCACAGATAAACCTGGTTGAGAATGTCTCGTAGCTCGTCAGGTGAACCGTTTGAGACATTTGATAGGCCGCATGTAGACTGGCACCCTGGAGCGATATCTGGCAGCCACTGCATAAAAGTAGTGCATCCTTGAAGCTCACGCTGCTGGGAGGACACTGGAACAACTATCGGGTCAAACCAGATCTTCTCTAGAGGAATCCCTTCTTCGGCAGCTTTGGTCATCATGCTGTCCAGAAGAACCGAGCGTTCATTTTCATCTCTTGGAATACCCTGAGGACCCCACATTAGGCCGACCATATTGCAGCTGAATTTATTCACAAGAGGCATCTGTAAAGCCATACGCTCAGGAGTGGCCATTATGGAGTTTATAACGGCCGGTCCGTCTTTTTCCTTGTAAACCTGTAATCCAGCTTCCACTGCTTCGTTGTTGGTGGTGTCCAGGAATAGAGGTAGATCAGTAACTTCCTGAACCGTCTTAACGAGCCATTGCATCATTTCAGGGCCGCCTTTACGAGCCGGTCCCAGGTTGAGATCCAGAACATCCGCCCCTTTTTGGGTAAGCTTCTCTGCCCATTCCTGGATGGGTTTAGGGTCCTTTTCCCGCATGGCGGTGCCTGTATACTTCGACATAATGTTGATGTTTTCAGCCACGACTTTGATCATCGGCAAAACCTCCTGATATCAATCCCGGTGATGCGTAGATTATACAACTAAATGAACAAAACGATTACCACAGTCGCACCTCGAATCAAAGGGTAATGTTCCATCTTTCGCAACCTTTTCGGGATTGGGTCGGTGGGGGAAGAAGCTCTTACCTCTTCCCCGATCCAGGCTCAACAGGCTGACAACGCCGCTATTAAACGAAATTTTGGCGGAGGTAAGCTGGAATATGGGCCCCTTCTCTTGGTCCAATAGATATTTTCCACTCCGGAAGCTCTTCTTCGAGATCACCACTGATAATAGCGGCAGCTCCTGGAATGACTAGCCTCTTCATCTTGCTTTTTTCCTCGATCCCGCATTTTTTTACAAAGGGACCGATGAGATCGCCGACGAATTTTCCCGCTGCCCACGCTGTCAGAACCGATAGTCCATCAGTGTTGAGGACCAATAGCCAGGTCGGGACTCGACTCGACTCGATTTCCCCGGATACGATGAAATAAGTCAACGAAAAATTGCTCGTGATAAGCACGGGGGAATCTTCAGTGGGATTGTTAATCGGGTATATGCCTTGTTCAGTGGTCATGGGCCTCTGAGGATCAGTGAAAATGTTGAGACGCTGCAACAAGAGCGGGAAGAGCATCTCCCCTCTGAGGTCACTTAGAATTGCTATTCCGCCGTACTTGGAAATGAAAGTCCCAGCGGTGATAACCTCATCTACTGGATTATCGGCCATTTCACAAGGGAACACAATGGTAGGGAATCCCAGAGGCCTGTATAACTTCTCGAGAGCCAAACGCCGAATCATAACTTGGTCGCGCAGTAATTCCGGAAGTTTCCGAGTGCCGGAATCAAGAACGATGTCTTTATGTCCTTTCTCCGCCAGCTTTGCGCTCAGTTTGGCCAAATCGCCTACTTTGTCTGCCTTCACCGCTATAGGACAGTCGAATTCTTTTGCCAGCGCAGAGAAATCATCCAGGTTTGCCGTAGTGGCAGCGTAAATGAGCGGCTTATTCTTTCCGACATCAGCCAAGGCTGCTTTGAGGGCTGCAGGATTATCGCTCATCAGGACCAACGCCGCTCCCGCGTCCGATGCTTTCTTGGCCACCAGAGCGAAACGAGCTACATCTCCTGAATCTTTTACTGCAATAAGATCAGCCTTCAGCGTTAAGCCGACCCTTTCGTACCTTAGTTCCTTAAAGGCCTTGAGCTTTTTATCTATAGCTGCGTCATCTTCAGATACTTTTATTAAGCAGCCCAAAGCTGTAGGGTTGTTGAAAGTTTTTTCGTGACGGAATAGGACTGTTTCTCCACCGGTTTTTACTGCATTTTCACCCACGCCGATCTGGACAGTCCGTATCGGAGGAGCCGACGCAGAGGCAAGTTTTTCCTTTGCATCGTCCGTTACATAAGGACATAGAGCCAGCTCGGTCTTTCCGGCGGCGAGGTTCATTGCAAACGCGAGGCAGGTGGGAACTCCACATTCCCCGCAATTCTTCTTCGGCATCATCTTGAAAATCTGAATTCCGGAAAGCGCCATAGACTAAAACCTCCCTTTCGAGGCAATATCCCCAGGAAAAAGAGCAAGTGGGGTTTACTTTGGGACGAGATGGAAGGGGGCTCCGGGGAAAACAGAGCCCCCTTTTCAGTCGTACGATTACATGAACTTAGCAGTAGTGGTACATTAACCCACTATCGAATCCATATTCACGGCTGGATGCTGTTTCTCCTGGAGGAACGGATAAATCTCATCTTCGGTTACTCCAATGGTCTCATCTGCGATTCTATCGGTAAGGCCCGAAACTCCCCTCTCCTCACCGAGATTGTCAATCTTCTCGCGGAGCATTTCTTTAAGGGCTCTCGGGAGCCAAACGAGACGCAAGATTCCTCCCTCAGCAGAAACGAACTTCTTGGAAGCTATATAGAGCTTGCTGTGTCCGACGAAGCCGGGGGTTATGTTTCCGCCACCCGCGCTGCCGGCAAGAGTTGTGAACTTCATACCGCATGGAGTGGGGCCTTTATAGTCACGGTCGACGCTCATGACCCCGTTGGCCATTGGAAGTACCGCAGCAATACACTCGAAACACCCGCAGGAAGTCATGGGATCTTCCATAATTGAATAGGCGTTATACTTTTGGACCTTTCCACGAGACGCCTGCTGCACGAAGGCGTTCACACCTTCCCACTGACCCAAACGTTGATCGATCACGTTACCTTTCTCAATAGGCTGGTTGGGACCGGTAGGATTGATCTCGTTCGATGCTTTGCAATCCAGCCAGTTATATGCGCCACAAAGGCCCGTGCGCTCCGGTGTGACCACACAGACGTGAGACGGCGCAAAACTCTGACACAAAGTGCAGGAGTAGAAAATCGGCTCGTCTTCGTCGGTCATTCCTTCCACACGGGCATCTCTTACCGTATAGGTCTCCTTAGCCTTTGCCAGCAGCTCATTCACCTTTGCCTGTTCCGTGAAGATCTTCACCTGAACCTTGTCCAGAACGGAACCAAAGTCCTGATGATACTTTGCGTGGAGAATTGAACCTATGTGGGTGAGGCTGAAGCCCTTATCAAATGCGCCTTTCCCGATGCGAACCCACGCGATGTCTCTCTGACCGATGTGCATGAGTCCCTGAGCATAGTTGATAAGGTGGTGGATCTGGCGCTCAAGAATTGGCTCGAAGTCGCTCTGCATCTTGCGGCCCGCAACTTCCACCAGTATGCCTAGAGGCATGCGTGTACCGGGTTGGATGTCCTTCAGATCCGGGCCAATTATCTCGACATGCCCGTCTTCTACATCGTTCATATCCTTCATCAGGGTTAGCTCGACAGCCAGAGTCTTTCCGCCACCAGCCTCCATGTAAATGTCTTCACCGCGGATTCTTTCACCCTCAAAAGCCGGACCATATGCGACCGGAACAGGGACATCGGTGACAGTTACCTTGAGGCCTCTGACCTCAATTGCCTTGCCGACGATGTCTTTGTGGGGGATGTTGGACACCACGTGTTCGTATGTACAAACACCAGTAGGCAGAATCTGGGGAATAGGCGTATCAGCTATAGTGGGAAAACCGTAGTTAATGACCCCTGCCGCAGCGGCATACCACTCGTCCGAAACGTCACCCAACGCCAACACGAATGCAAAAACGCGGTCCTTATTGTAGATCAGGACTTTCCGGAAGTCGCCAGGCTCGATACCTCCGAAGCTTAAAGCCGCTCTTGTGGCGAAACCGACGGCGAAGATGGCTGAAGAAATGTCCGGGCCAAAAGGAACCAGACGTGTCGGCCATCCGATCTGCACCCCCGCCTCTCGAAGTTGCTGGGAGAAGGTTGTGCCGTTATGTTCGGCGGCCATGAACACGTAAAGATTCTTCTTCTGGAGTTCGAGGGCCATTTCCGCTGCTATCTCTTTCGTTGGGGCTGATCCGACTACTGCGGCAAAACCCGGCGCTGTGCCGTCAACAAACTCCACGCCCCTTTTTCTCAGGATGACATCGTCCGCAGCTCCCAACCATAACTTTTCATCGGTCGGGTCTTCTGCGGGAAGATAGAAATCAGGCTCTTCGAGGTAACGAATCGCCTCATAAATTTCGTAGTTGAATAGTGACGCCATACCCGCATCAAGGACAGGCCCCAAGTACGGCAGATGCGTCTTTTCCCTGACCAGAGGTGGAATAAGTTGCTCTGCCCGGTCTAGTACTACCCCACAGTCCCCGAGGCATTTCACCGGGAAGCCCAAAATTCCGTAAATTACCGGCAAGTAATAGCCAGTGTTGGGGAAGGCGACCTCTTGCTTTTTACCGAATTTTTGAACCGCCTTCTCGTATCTTTTCCTGGTCTTTTCGTAGACCTTGTGAGCACCGGCTATGACATTTGCTGCTACGATCTTGGACACTGTTTATATCCTCCTTTAAGAACTCTGGACTATTCGAAGGGAAGGGCCGGAACCCTCCCCGATTTGGCAGCCGAAACTCACCTATTATCCGGCTATTTCTCGCCTCATGGCCATATCCATCAGAACCCTCTCGCGAGCCTTGTCAATACCGAGGGCTTTCCTCTTGGCGTCAATGTGAGCGATACAGCGCCTAGCCATCTCGTACGGGTCTTTCTCAACGAAATCCCATCTCCCACCGTATGTCTTCTCAATGTCTTTAAAAAGGTAATTGGTGCAAATATCTTCGTTGATGGTCGGGAAACCCACCCCAAAGAGTACGTAGCATCCCGATGCGACAAAGTACTGCCCAATAGACACAGCCTTCTCACTCATCCACTCAGGCGCGACACCTACCGCGGGCACGTCTGAAATGTCGTCACCCAATCCGCCGTCACGCACAACGGCTGTGGCCGCCATGAGTATTCTGGTGTTGTCCACACAGGAACCCATGTGCAGACATGGCGGAATTCCGACAGTCTCGCAAACTTCAGCAAGGCCTGGGCCTCCCCATTTTTGAGCTGCTTCGGGGGTAAGCAGTCCGGCTTTTCCGAGTGCTATGGCCGAACAGCCTGTCGTAAGAACAAGAACATCGTTTTTCATAAGCTCTTTGGCCAATTCCACATGGAGGTAATCATTCTTGACCCGTGCGTTGCCGCAACCCACGATTCCTGCCAGTCCTCGAATGCGGCCGTTAATTATGTTGTCGTTCAATGGCCGATAGCTGGCTCGGAACATTCCGCCCAACATGTAGTTGATGGTCTCGTGGCTGAACCCTACGACCATGTCCTGCTGCTCCGAGGGGATTGATACCTTGTTTTTGTCTCGGTTCGGGAAATTGTCAATGGCATCGCGAACGATCGCCTTAGCGGTCTCCAATCCATAACGCTCATCGTAATCATAATGTTTGTATGCACCCTGCATTTTGGCAATGGGGCTGGTTGTGACGATCTGAGTGTGGAAGCATTTGGCCAGTTCCGCTACACCCTGCATAACACACTGAACGTCGACGACCATGGCTTCCAGCGCGCCGGTAATGATTGCTATTTCCTGTTGCAGGTAATTCCCGGCAATTGGAATCCCGTGGCGCATGAGGATTTCGTTCGATGTACAGCAAATTCCTCCCAGGCTGATTCCTCCAGTCGCCCCTTTGCTCCTCGCGTAGGCGATCATCTCAGGATCCTGAACGGCCTGGACGATGATTTCCGACAAAGACGGCTCATGCCCGTGAACGATTATATTGACCGTGTCCTCCTTCATGCATCCCAAGTTGACCTTGCCGAGAATCGGCACAGGAGTTCCGTAAAGGATATCTGAAAGGTCGGTAGCAATCATGGAACCGCCCCAACCGTCGGCTAAGGCACACTTTGTAGCCAAGCGGATAATGTGTTCCATGTCCTGGTTGACGCCCATGTGGGTCATGTGCATCACTTCGACTACCGGACGGTCGATACCGGGAGGGATCACCCCTTCGTTTCTCCATATTTCTTGTCGTTTCAACGGGGCACGCTTAATATTCAGGATCTCTCCGTCTTGCTGCCCGTACTGCTGCAGGGCCTTTTCACCGACTGCAATAGCTATATCCTTAACGTCCCTGCCTTCTGTCTCGATGTCGTAATCCATGGCCACTGCCAAAAGTTTGGGAATGTCTTTGATCTGATAATCGGGAAGTTCTCCCTTTGCCGCGTGCAGGAACGTATGAGCAACATGCCGCCCATGATCACTGTGAGAGGCGGAGCCGGCTGCTACCATTCTGGCGAAATTCCTGGCCGCGATGGTTTCAGGTGTAGCCCCACACAGACCGCATCTCTTTTTCCTCTCTTCCGGTGTCTCGGTCTTACCTTTGGGAGGCAGGACCCGGCAGGGTCCCATATTACATATTTTACAGCAGGTGCCGCCTTTTCCGATCGGGCACGCGGTCATTACTCTGGCCCTGTGAAAAGCCGTCGAATAACCTTCTCGGTCGGCTATCTTGAGGCCGTCGAGGGTAGCCGAGTCAATAGCGTAATCCGTCCAATCCGCAGGGGCCAGCTCTCTTTTCTTAGGAGGTGGTGCGGCGACGGCCAGCGCGGTCACCTTTTCAGCGGGAGCAGACGCCGCCGCTGGAACCTGGCCGGACACAAGAGATCCCAGCCCGGTAGCAAGGTTCTTTATGGCCTTAAAGACTCCCACCATTTCCTTGAGGCCCTGAATGTCATCTTTGCTCAGTTGTCCCATAAGCTCTTCCTCTTCTTCTTCTTTTTCCAGTGCCGCTACTGCTGCGGCAGGTTTGATTTCGGGTGGAGCGACCGGCGCCTTCGGGGCTGGCTTGACAACCACGGTCTCCTCAACTTTTTCCACTGCGGGTTTCACCGCAGGGGCCTCGGCTGCAACAGGTTTGGAAACCGGCTCCATCTTCTTTTCAGCCGGTTTGGCTGCAGGTGCAGCCTTGGTCGGCACGGCAGCAGCCTCCGCAGCCAGCGACATGTCTACCGCCATGGATTCAAGATCAGTCTCAACCGCAATGTCTGAAACGTATTTACGAATGTGTTCCAAGGTTTTGGGATGCCTTAGAATCAGAATATCCGACCCTGCCTGGAGAGCACTCAAAGCAGTGATAGCTTCTAAATTGACTCCCCGGGTCCCGGCTTCTCCCAACCTGGGATCGTCCTCGGCGCGCAGCTTGGCCTCTTTGGTCTTCCAAACTTCTTCAGCGATATTGTTGATCACGGGATACTGGAGCTTATCGTCGTTCTGGGTGAGGGCAGCCTGCCGTATTCTTTCCATAATTGAGTAACAGTATTCCATTCCATAGCCTACTGAACCGGTAGTCGGATCAACCAGGATCTTGTCGTTAGGCACACCAAGGTTTTCCAAAAGAATGTTTAACTGCTTAGCCAAGTTAATATCGATGGGTGAATTGGCGGCAACCACGTGCTTGTAAGCTATTGCAGCCGCTCCTAGCTGCTTGTAATTGCCCTCGGTCACCGGACCGATTACAAGGTTCAGGCCGTTGCAGGCTTCAGCTACTGCTTTGAGAACCTCGGTATTCTTTTCATCGTTAGAAACACCCCACACGATCAGAGGCACATTGATTGCCTCGGCAACCTTCTTGGCTAGTTCTGCCGCATGCTCAGCGGATAGATTCTTACCGTTGGGGTCGGTTCCGGTTAGCCAAAGGCATACTATGTCCGCCTTGTATTCTTCAACGCACTTCTTTGCCCACGCCACGGGATCGCCCAGCACATCCTTAAACGGCGCTCTGGCCTCATCGGCCCACTCATCGGGTTCTATGTCAAGAACTTGGAGTGCCAGCTTCGGGGCGTTGGGAGTCTTGCCTTCGAAAGAATAGAAGCTGTAGCCGGTTTCACCGCCAACAACCACTTCTGTTCCCGGTTTACCTATCTTGACCTCTCGTATTCTTCCCGAATACTTTACTTTCGGAAGTTCTGCCATATGCCACCTTCTTCAATAGAATTAATCGATATAAAAATAGATAAATATCAGTATGATGCTGTATCAGGCCGGATTTTTTCTTTTCTCGCTGCCGAACCCTTCCTTGGAGTAGAAATATCTCTCCGCGTTTTTAAGGTACCTGTCTATCGGTTTACTATCTTCTCCGATATTGACAAAGTCGATGTTTTTTCGCCACTGGTAACGGTCCTGGTCACTTCCTGAAGCGAATTCCGGCATCAGGATCTTTACCTTGAGACCGTCAAACCTTTCCTTCTCCTCGTAATGCTCTCCAGCCATAGGGGAACTCCTCTCTTCAATTGAGATACGTAATTCGTAAAGGCAGTAATCTGCCAAGGGACTTTCTTTTCCCGGGGAACCGGGATTGCGATGGGTAAACAAAACTAATATGTAGCATCATGAATTCTACTGCAATATATTTTTTGAATTTCAGCGTAGATAGCATGTTTTTCTAAAACGTATGCGCAACTAAGTCTCCTTTTTCACTTACCTCCTGCCTCCAGGCTTATCAAACTAAATGGAACCTATTAAAATAATATTTACAATCTCTTAAGGTAAACTTTAAAAGCAACTCTGGGCATTCAGGCCGGTTGTACCTATGAATTCATAGGCCAAGCTTCGGAGAAATTACTTATAGTGTCTGACGGCTCATGGTCGCGCTGCCGAACGATTATCCTATTGTAAATGCTAATGTATCATCTTGAATCGTGAGGATCACCTACCATCAAGGAGCCACGGATCGGTCAAAATTTCTCATATTCCCCATTAAAGCCTCACTGAAGGCTTTGACATGTTGGATAGATAATCCAGTCGGTTAAGCGCGTTGACCATGGCCATGGCAGAGGCAACCAAAATATCCTCATGGGCCCCCTTTCCCATCGCCAAGTTTCCTTTCTCTTCCAGTCGAATAGTAGCTTCTCCAAGTGCATCCGTTCCACCCGTTATGCTGCTGATGGAGAAGCGCAGGAGCTTTGGCCTGCGGCCGGTGAGCTTTAGGATAGTGTTGTAAGTCGCGTCGACCGGGCCGTTCCCCAATTCAGCACCGTGACATTCTTTTCCATCGATCTCCATGCGCACCGTTGCTGTTGGTACTACATCAGACCCCGACATGATCGTCACAGAAACCAGTTTGTACGTTTCCGAGGCGCGCAGGACCTCTTCTGCCACTATTGCCTCAATATCTTCGTCAAAGATGGTCTTCTTGCGATCGGCTAGATTCTTGAACCGGTCGAAGGTCCTATTGATTTCGATTTGTGTCAGGTCGTAACCCAGATCTTTCACCCTTTCTCGAAAGGCATTTCGACCGGAGTGTTTTCCCAGAACCAGCGTAGATTTAGCTATTCCCAACGACGCTGGATCAATTATCTCATAAGTCGTCCTTTCCTTGATAACCCCGTCCTGGTGTATGCCTGATTCATGGGCAAAGGCGTTAGCCCCTACGATAGCCTTATTAGGCTGAACCGGGATGCCGGTAACAGAGGTGACCATCCGGCTGGTGTGAAAAATCTGCTCCGTAACTATTCCCGTATGAAAAGCGAACGCTTCTTTTCGTGTTTTCAAAAGCATGACTATTTCTTCTAGAGCCGCATTTCCTGCTCTCTCGCCGATCCCGTTCACTGTACACTCAACCTGCCTCGCCCCTGCCTTGAGTGCGGCTAACGAATTGGCGACTGCAAGACCCAGATCGTTGTGGCAATGGACCGATATCACTACATCTTCTATGCCTTTTACCTTTTCCCGCAACAACCGGATGAGTCCGGCCATTTCTTCGGGGTAGGAATACCCTACAGTATCTGGTACGTTAATCGTACCAGCACCTTCATCGACAGCAGTCTGGACAACGCGGCACAAAAAATCAGGGTTGCTGCGAGTTGCATCCTCGCATGAGAATTCTACCCAGTCCGACAGGGATCGTGCCAGACTTACAGCCTTCCCGGTCCTTTCCAGAACTTCGTCTTGTGACATGCGGAGTTTGTGTTTCAAATGGAGGTCACTTGTAGCAATAAAGGTGTGAATACCAGGATTCCTGGCTTTTTCAACGGAACGCCATACTGTCTCGATATCTTCTGCAACAGCACGGGCCAAGCCTACGACTCTTGCATTGCGTAGCTCTTTTGCTATTCGTTTTACCCCTTCTCTGTCTCCTTCGGAACTCGCCGGAAAACCCGCCTCAATAATATCTACGCCCAGTTTCTCGAGCTGTTTGGCCAACTGTAGTTTTTCTTGCTGACTCATCGTTGCTCCGGGCGATTGCTCACCATCCCGGAGAGTGGTATCGAAAATTATTACTCTTTCTGACATCAAGGTCTCCCCGTAGCACTTTACTAACAATGCCTGAAACTCTTGGGCACGAACGAAACTGACTCCGGATCCCAAATGAGGCGAAGGATTCAATTGCTCTCAAAACCCAGAGGCTTCAAACTTTCTGATTAGATTCCAATCCCGCAGCTTCGGTTTCCGCCTCAAGGGAATCAGGGGTCGTCTCTTGGCTCTGCCTTTTGTTAAGCATAAACAGTCTTACCGTCAAGATGGGTCCGGAAATTATGTAGGCTGCACAGAGCAAGAAGGGCACAACATAAGGAGACACGGCTATGAGAGCTAAGATGAGAACGAATCCGACGGTCGAACTGAAAGGCTTCTCCTTGACTAATGTCAGATCTTTAAAGGCGTGAAACTTAACTCCACTGACCATCAAGAAAGAGAGGACATAGACGAAAACCAACAGAGGGAGCCTCAAATCTTCAGGATCCAGATTAAGTTTGTGGAAAAAAAGCACGGTCGTGGCTAACATTACTGCGGCTGCAGGTATAGGTAGACCGTTAAATCGTTTTGGGTCGATACTCCCGGATTGCACATTGAATCGAGCCAACCTGAGGGCCCCACAGGAGACGAAAACGAAAGCGCTCACCCATCCGATCTGTCCGTAGGGCTCCAGCGCCCACGTATAGATCAAAATGGCAGGGGCTACGCCGAACGAAATCACATCGGCCAACGAATCAAGTTCCAGACCGAAACGTGACGTGGTCTTTGTGAGTCGCGCCACCTTGCCGTCGATCGCGTCAAAAAAACCTGCTCCCAAGATTAATGCACCAGCCAAAACGAATTCGCCCTTTATGGCAGCAATAGTACCATAGAAACTGAAGAAAATACTGGTGAGAGTGAGAAGGGAAGGGAGGATAAAAATCCCTTTTTTCATCTTGTTAATATTGTTTCTTTTACGTGTCTGCCTCTTGAGCAGTTCTTCCGCGTCCGGTATCCGGTACCTGTCCCTGAAAAAACGTCTATTTTTTTTTGTGCGTGTTGACATTTTTGGAAGATTCGCCGTTGGAAACGTGTTTAAAGTAAAAAACTTGATAATTCATCAAGTTAAAGTCTTTGACGGCAAAAACTCGATTTTGAAATCTCGTTTCAGATTTCACTCATTCGCCTGGTTCTCTTTTGCAATAATAGTCACACCGGCTCGGACTTTAGTCCCAACCCCCACAGTAAAGGTAAAATTTTTGGGTAGATAAACATCCAACCTCGATCCGAACCGAATAAGACCGAACCTTTCCCCTCTCCTGACTTGATCTCCTTCGCGAACCCAGCAGACGATTCGACGAGCAACCTTACCGGCGATTTGTACGACTTCCAGTTGCGCATGATCCTCAAGGACGATGGAATTACGTTCGTTGATCACGGAGGCCGCTGATTCTCTCGCGTCGAGGAATTTCCCCGAGACATGAGTTATCTTGACCACAGTTCCCGACACAGGGCAACGATTTACATGAGTGTTGAAAATAGACATGAAAATACTCAACCGTCTGAGTGGATAGGTCGCTACATTGTCGGACCTGGCGTCATCCACCAATTCGACTACCGTACCGTCTGCTGGAGACAGTACGGTACCTTCTCCTTCAGGAGGAATTCTTTCTGGATTCCTGAAGAATAGGGCTACGCACACTGCCAGAAGAAGAAAAAACAAGGAAATCCAAGGGTAGCTTAGCCACCAGCTTACAATGGAAAGAGCAGCAGGGGGGATTATGAACACGAATCCCTCTCGAGCAATAGGTTCGTAATGGCCTGTTCTTGAAATCATTGTGTAATTCCAGGTAATTTGGACTTCTTGGCTCTCGAAATGGCAACCGTACCGGTTCGTATGAGTTCTTGAATCCCCATGGGAGCAAGCAATTCAAGTATCGCCTCAATCTTGCTTTGATTGCCTGAAACCTCCAACGTTACACTGTCGTGAGTTAAATCCACCACCTTGCCTCTAAAGACATCATTAATGCCGAGAATTTCCCCTCTCTTGGCAGCCGTGGCCTTCATACGTATCAGGACCATTTCCCTGTCCACAAAATCACCCCGTGTCAAATCCTGTACCTTGGCCACGTTAATGAGTTTTCTTAGCTGTTTTATGATTTGTTCTATGATTTGTTCTCTACCATCGGTAATTATCGTCATCCTTGAGTAATCAGTATCCAAAGTGGGAGCAACTGTTAAGGAATGAATATTGAAGGTACGTCCGGAAAACATTCCGGAGACCCTGGCCAGAACCCCAGGCTTGTTTTCGACAAGCACTGAAATGACGTGTCGGTTTTCCATTTAAACCAGTATCATGTCCTTTATGGAAGCCCCGGCGGGGACCATGGGGTAGACGCTTTCTTCTCGCTCTACCACGAAGTCCATAATCACGGGACCGTCTGATTGCAGACCTTCTCTGATGACGGTCTCTACCTCGGAGTTGGATTTTGCCCGGAGCCCAAGCGCGCCGTAAGCCTCGGCAAGCTTCACAAAGTCGGGAGAAGTCATTATGTCGGTATGAGCATAAACGTTGTCATAAAATCGTTCCTGCCATTGGCGCACCATTCCGAGGTAACCATTATTGAGGATGGCTATCTTAACCGGCAGCTTGTAATGGGCAACAGTTGCCAGTTCCTGAATATTCATCTGTATGGAACCATCTCCCGCTATATCAATTACAGTTTTGCCCGGAAATGCGACCTGTGCACCGATTGCCGCAGGGAATCCATACCCCATGGTGCCCAAGCCGCCGGACGAGAGAAGAGTGCGGGGGTGGTCAAAAAGGTAGTACTGTGCCGCCCACATCTGATTCTGGCCCACCTCGGTAGCGATAATTGCCTGGCCTTGCGTCATTTCATAAAGTTTTTCAACCACATACTGTGGCTTAATAGTTTCTGAGGTCCTGTCAAATCTCAGCCTCTGCTCGTTCCGCCAAGCCGTGATGGAGGCATGCCAGTTCTTGAGCATCTCCTTGCTCTTGACGGATCGGCCCGTCTTCTTAAGCACCTCGACCAGTCTTGCTAGGGCATCACGAGCATCCGCAACTATCGGAACATCGACGGCGATGTTTTTCTGAATGGATGTGGGGTCTATGTCCACGTGAATAATTTTGGCCCCGGGGGCAAAATCTTCCACCCGCCCAGTGACTCTGTCATCAAACCTGGCTCCTACTGCCAGAAGTAAATCCGAATTGTTCACTGCCATATTTGCCCGATAGGTGCCGTGCATCCCCAACATACCCAGAGACAAGGGATGAGTGCCGGGAAAGCAGCCGAGTCCCATGAGCGTCATAGCGACGGGAAATCCCGCCATCTCTGCGAGAGTTCGCAATTCTTCATGGGCTCCCGAAGTAATAACGCCTCCACCGGCATATATAACCGGTCTTTGCGCATGCCTGATCAGCTCCGCCGCTCGTTTGATGGACGGAATATGTGCCTTGACAGTGGGACGATAGGTGGTCAAGTTCAATTTAGTCGGATAAATAAACTCTGCTTTTGACTGCATTACGTCCTTGGGCAAATCAACGAGAACAGGGCCTGGTCTGCCTGATATGGCAATATAGAACGCTTCTTTGATTATTGTAGCCAGTTGGTCGACACTTGCCACAAGGTAGTTATGTTTTGTGCAAGGTCTGGTTATGCCAACAATATCAGCCTCCTGGAAAGCATCGTTGCCTATCAAGGGGGTTGGGACCTGCCCGGTAAATACCACCAATGGTATTGAGTCCATGTATGCCGTGGCCAGCCCAGTCACCGTATTCGTTCCACCGGGACCCGACGTGACAAGGCAGACTCCGGGTCTTCCCGTAGCCCGAGCATACCCGTCCGCAGCATGGACGGCCGCCTGCTCATGCCGTACCAATATGAACTTGAAATCTCCCGAGAACTGCCTCACCATTACATCGAATATATCAATGACGGCTCCACCAGGATATCCGAAAATTGTGTCTACTCCTTCTGCCTTCAGGGACAGGAGCAGAATTTGAGCACCCGTTATTTTCACTTTCTTTCCATTCGATATGTAGGGGCGGCTCGAGGGCAATCAGTGTTTCATTATTGGGTTTCGCGAAGTCTTACGAGAATGCGCTCGATCTGATCTCTACCTTTCAACTTCTTTTTCTGAAGAGTTTTCCGTTCCATCTCTTCTGCAGGAGAAAGGTAGACCCTTTTCTTGAACACCTCCAATTGTTCCTCGAATTCCAAATGGTCTTGCCACAACCTCTTTAGTTCCGGATCATGGTCCTGCCACTTTGCGATCAGATCAAGGTCTCTTTTTTCCATCTGAAAGCCCTTTTTGTATCATTATTGCATGTATTCTTTTATGGCTATACGCGCTTCCAGGCGTTTTGTCAACACAGGCCGGTACAAGTGACCGAGAGAAAACTTTTTTTCTTGACCCAAATTTGACCTTTTGGTTATTCCTTGGCATGTTAGAGTTGACTAACGATTTCTGGGATAAGAGATTACGGTTGGAGACGATCTCTACCGAAAGAAACCAGGAGATGAAATGCAAAAATTGGGAAAACGTCAATTTGGTGTGCCTCGAGCAGCCAAAAGTGCAAAAAAACAGCAGTTCGAAAGGTTTCAAGCAGTTGAACTCTATTGCCCGAAATGCAGGAGGGCTACTCCAGTCAGAGAAAGGCTCTTACTCGTTTTGCCCGAAGGCGACAAATACGAATATCTCTGCGCTCTTTGCGGGACCACGGTGGGGGACAGAATTGTTAAAGGGGAGCAGAAACCGATCCTCATTGTGTGAATCATCCTTGGTGTGCAGGAAGCGTCGGGAGGGTGTCAGGAGGTTTCTGTGACCGATCCCGGGGATTATGTCGAGAAATTTTTCAAGGTATGCCGGTCGGCCCGTTCTTGAAAAGATAATACATTCCGGGGATTCCCAACAGGAGGGCCCAGAAGAAGCACAGAACCCTGAATACGAGAGTTGCAGCTATAGCTCTGGCAGGATCCACTCCGAATAACTGCGGTATCTCAATTACCACTGCATCAAAGATGCCCAAGGATCCTGGGGTGAGCGGTATGAGATTCGCCACGTTGCCCAGGCTGGATGTTACAAGCACACCGAATAAAGATAATGGAGTATCAAGAGCCCGATAGATAAAATAAAAGGCTGCTGTCAGTACAAAGGATATAATGAGTAAAGACACCGCCAAAGACGCCAACAGACGCCTATCCCTGGTCAACACGTGCCATGAGTGGGCTGCTTGGAAAACCGGGGAAAGGATACCGCTCTTCTTCCATTTCATCGGTGGAAGAAATAAACACAGATAAAGGCAACATACAAAGATGGTTGCCACGCAAAGACTTAATACCGGATAGACTACACCGTTAAACCAACCCAGTATCACCAGTGCAAAGATGGCTAATGCCGAGTTTATCAACGCGACCAAGAGTGCTGTACCGGCATAAATTACTGCAAAAGCCTGCAAATCCAAGCCATGCACTCTTTTCAAGTAAACAGCA
>Ga0194058_10000460_pt1 | contig 19676 bp, 17 predicted proteins | sample SepL4417m_MetaG_FD_155490 | JGI IMG/M metagenome (GOLD analysis project Ga0194058, IMG submission 155490) | Anoxic zone freshwater microbial communities from boreal shield lake in IISD Experimental Lakes Area, Ontario, Canada - Sep2016-L442-17m | ecosystem: Environmental > Aquatic > Freshwater... | reverse complement strand
GTACGACTTTGAACTCGACGGCTTCCAAATACGTGCCTGTGAGGCACTCGAAGCGGGCCGCGGCGTTTTGGTGGCAGCTCCGACTGGTTCTGGAAAGACGATTGTCGGCGAATTCGCCGTGCACCTCGCGTTGGAATCAGGGACCAAGGCTTTCTACACGACTCCCATCAAGGCCCTGTCGAATCAGAAGTTTCACGATCTCGTTGAACGCTACGGCGCCGATCAGGTCGGACTCCTCACAGGAGACAACAGCATCAACGGCGAAGCTCCCGTGGTCGTGATGACCACTGAGGTCCTGCGCAACATGATTTACGCCGGTTCGCACACCCTCACGGGCTTGAGTCATGTGGTGATGGATGAAGTGCACTACCTCGCCGACCGGTTCCGTGGCGCCGTCTGGGAGGAAGTCATCATCCAACTTCCCGAACACGTCGCCGTTTCGGCACTGTCGGCAACGGTGAGCAACGCCGAGGAATTTGGCGCGTGGCTCGCTACCGTACGAGGCGACACGGAGGTAGTCGTTGAAGAGCACCGCCCCGTGCCGCTGTGGCAGCACGTGATGGCGGGCTCCCGACTGTTCGACCTCTTCATCGACGATGACCAAACCGAAGTCAACCCCGAGCTCCTACGCCTAGCACGTGACTCAACCCGCGCCGAGAAGTTGGCGCAGCAGCGACCTCAACGTGGGCGGCGTCGACCGCGCGGTCCGCACTTCACCACCAGAGTCGAAGTAATCGATCGACTGGAGAGTGAAGATCTCCTTCCGGCAATCACATTCATCTTCAGCCGGGCAGGTTGTGATGCCGCTGTCGAGCAGTGCTTGGCGATGGGCGTTCGGCTGACAACGCCGGAGGAACGCGAGCTTATTCGAGAACTCGTCGCTCAGCGGTGCTCGCAATTGCCCCCAGAAGATCTTGCCGTGCTCGGATATAGCGATTTCGTTGAAGCGCTCTCACGCGGAATCGCAGCCCACCACGCGGGTATGCTCCCCACTTTCAAAGAAACGGTCGAGGACCTTTTCCAGCGAGGGTTGGTGCGTGCAGTGTTCGCAACAGAAACCCTCGCGTTGGGCATCAACATGCCAGCGCGGTCGGTCGTTCTCGAAAAGCTCGTGAAGTGGAACGGCGAAAGCCACGCTGACATCACACCGGGCGAATACACCCAACTCACCGGGCGAGCCGGCAGACGCGGCATTGACGTGGAAGGACACGCCGTCGTGCTGTGGTATCCCGGATTCGATCCCGGCTCGCTGGCGGGCCTCGCCTCTACACGCACGTATCCGCTTCGCTCGAGTTTTTCTCCCTCGTACAACATGGCCGTCAACCTCGTGGCGCAACTGGGCCGTCATGCTGCACGCGAGGTGCTCGAGACCTCGTTCGCACAGTTCCAAGCCGACCGCGCAGTCGTCGGACTCGCTTCTCATGCGCGACGCAATGAGGAAGCCCTGGCGGGGTACGCGCAGGCGATGACCTGCCACCTCGGCGACTTCACCAAATACGCGGCGCTACGCAATCGCCTCAGCGAGCGTGAAAAAGACCTCGCCAGAAGCGGAGCCGCACGCCGTCGCGCCCAGGCAGTTGAATCGCTGTCGGCGCTGCGCGCGGGCGATGTGATCTTCGTTCCGTCCGGCCGCCACACCGGCCCCGCAGTCGTGCTCGATCCCGGATTCCGAGATGCCGGTAATGAACCTCGCCCCTATGTGCTCACGATCGATCGCCAAGTAAAGCGTCTTTCGATCATCGATTTCACCTCGCCGGTCACCTCGGTGGCACACATGAAAATCCCCGCGAACTTCAGTGCCCGCAGTGCCCAATCGCGACGCGATCTGGCGAACGCCTTGCGCGAGAAGGTGCGTGGAATCGAGGCACCCGGCCGAACACGCAGCAAGGGCCAATCATCCGACGATGACGAGATTCTTGCTCTTCGTCATGAAATGCGTCGTCACCCCTGCCACGGATGCGATGACCGCGAGACACACGCACGGTGGGCCGAGAGGTACTACCGCCTGCGCCGCGAAACCGACGACCTTGAACGACGCGTTGAGTCACGCACCAACTCCATCGCGCGCGAGTTCGATCGCGTCTGCACGCTGTTGAGTCAACTCGGCTACCTCGAGGAAGGTCCTGGTGCTACGACGTCAGTAACGCCGGCCGGACAATTGCTTGCGGGGCTGTATTCCGAAACTGATCTGCTGACCGCCGAAGCGCTTCGGCGCGGATTGTGGGACGACCTCACTGCGCCAGAACTGGCCGCAGTGTGCTCAGCTTTGGTGTACGAGTCACGGTCAAGTAGCGAAGAGAACTCAACTCCTAAGATTCCCCGCGGTGCATCGGAAGAAGCATTGGCGGCCACAGTTCGGTTGTGGGCCGAACTTGATGACCTCGAGGGTCAGCACCGGCTGAAGTTCCTGCGTGAACCTGACCTCGGGTTCTGCTGGACCGCGTATCGATGGGCATCGGGGCGCCGACTTGAAACCGTATTACGCGAAGCCGACATGCTGGCAGGTGACTTCGTGCGGTGGTGCAAGCAACTCATCGACCTTCTGGGTCAAATTGCCTCAGCATCAGAGAAATATCACGGCGGACGTTCGCAGTTGGCCGACACTGCGCGCCTTGCCATCGACGAATTGCGTCGCGGGGTCGTAGCATACTCTTCAGTTTCGTAACGTCAGCCGACCCAACGCTATCTGGGGGTTCTATGCAAGCGAGTACTTCCGATCAGCGATTTGACCGAGTCGTCGGTCTTGGCTACTCATGCCAGACAGCACACCAGATTCGTCGCATCACCGGCGATGAGACTGCCTATCCTCTCGACTGGGTCGTCACGTACAACACGGGCCTTCTCACATGCATCGCCAACGATTTCGATGGCTTCTTCGATGTCGAGCAACTTCACCGCCCGACCGATGGAGCCTCGGTGACTCATGCGGTCACTGACATGGAGTTCCCTCACGAGTTCTCTGCCGACGCAGACGTTGTGGCCGAACACGCCAACCACGCCGGGCGTTATGCGGCAGTAGGAAGACGCTGGGTCGACCTCATGGACGGAACCGACTCGCTTCTGTTCGTGCGGGAAGATCGGTCAACCGAGGACATCCCCCGCGCGGCCGAAGCGCTGCGCGTTGCACTTGCTGCCCGTCTAACCCACCAGCGATTCCATCTGCTGTACCTGACGAATCGACCTGCAGACGCGGCTGACTGGGGACTCGACGGAATCACGAACGGATACCTGTCACAACTCGATCCCTACGAATGGCAGGGTGACGATCGGCAATGGACGCGCCTTTTGGCTGACTTCGACATTCCGCGCGTCGCCGCAACTGCCTCAGCCAGCAGCCGCTGATAGAGCTTCTGCTGCCCTCACCGCACTACCTCCGAGTCCCCATCGAGTGACGAGTTGCTCGAAGCGTGCTACATCAGTAGGCGCCGGCACTATGCGGGCGTCGTGCGGCGGAATGGGAACATCACGAACGACGCTCACGACATTGGGCGCGATGTCGAGATAGTCGGCTGCTTCGAGAAGTTTGCGACGCACACCTGCTGCCATCGTCACTGAATCGTCGGCCGCCGCCGCGCGCACAGCCGCCAATGATCCGTGGTCGGTGATGAGCGAGGCAGCAGTCTTCTCGCCAATGCCTTTCACTCCCGGCAACCCATCAGAGGGGTCGCCCCGCAAGATCGAGAAGTCTGCATAGCGATCGCCGGGGATGGCGTACTTCGCTGCGATCGCTGCCTGGTCGTAAATGTCGGGCCGACTCACACTGCGCGCCGTATAGACCACCTTCACATCACGCGCATCATCGACCAACTGGAACAGGTCGCGGTCACCACTGACGATGCGAACCCCACACGCAGATCGAGTGGTGAGGGTTGCGATCACGTCGTCGGCCTCAAAGCCAGCAACGCCAATGCGCGGAATGCCCAGACTTTCAAGAACGTCGATGATCACCGGAATCTGCGGAGCAAGAGTGTCGGGCACGTCCTCGGCGTCTGGGTCCTCAACAGCCACCCGGTGTGCCTTGTAACTCGCAATCGCCTGCACGCGAAACTCCGGGCGCCAATCGTCATCCCAGCACGCCACCAACTGTGTGGGGGAGTGGTCGTTGACTAGGCGGCGAATGAAGTCGAGCAGCCCCCGCACCGCGTTCACGGGCGTACCGTCGGGAGCAACTGTCGACTCCGGCACACCGTAGTAGGCGCGGTAGTACAGCGATGCGGTGTCGAGCAGCATGAGGCGATCAGTCATGAGTCATAGTCTGTCGCACGCCGCGATCCAAACAGTCGGGCACTACCGTGTACCCATGCATCAGAAGCCTACGGCTGACCTCGCCGATCGCATCGCCCGCGCACAGGTACAGGCTCGCAGGCTCGGGATTGGCGCTCTCATTGTCAGCCCAGGACCTGACCTGCGTTACCTCATTGGCTACGACGCCATCGCACTCGAGCGACTCACCGCGCTCATCGTGCCTGCCGAGGGCGACCCGGCCCTGGTAGTTCCACTTTTGGAACACCCTGCCGCTCTCGCCAGCCCCGCCGGCGCTCTCGGAATCGACCTGCTCACGTGGGGTGAGACCGACAATCCGTACGAGCTCGTTGCACGCACGGTAGGACCCGCCGAATCGGTGGCCGTCGATAATCGCATGTGGGCTGAAAAAGCGATTCGCTTGCGGGCTGCCATGCCCGACATTGACCAGCGGCTCGCGGGCGAGGTCATTAACCACTTGCGCATGCGTAAGACCCCCAGCGAGATCGCGTCGCTGAAGGCCGCCGGCGAAGCAATCGACTCCGTGCACGCGCAGGTGCACACATGGCTGCGCGCTGGTCGTACCGAGCGCGAGGTCGGTCGCGATATCGCAGACGCGATTATCGCGGCTGGCCACGTGAGCGTTGATTTCGTCATCGTGGCTAGCGGACCTAACGGTGCAAGCCCCCACCACGAAGTCAGCGATCGCGTGATTGAGCGTGGCGACCCCGTCGTTGTCGACATTGGCGGAACGATGCCCGATGGCTATTGCAGCGATGAAACCCGAACGTATGCCGTCGGTGAGCCGAGCGAGGCGTTCTTGACCTCCTACGCCGCGCTCGAGCACGCCCAAGCGGCAGCGGTGGCTCACGTGCGGCCTGGCGTCACGTGCGAGTCGGTCGATGCCACTGCTCGCGATCTACTGACGCAGTCGGGCCTTGGCGAGCTCTTCATTCACCGCACGGGGCACGGCATCGGTCTTGAAACTCATGAAGAGCCCTACATCGTGAGCGGTAACACCGAGCTGCTCGAACCTGGCTTCGCCTTCAGCATCGAACCGGGCTTCTACCTCGCGGGCGTATACGGTGCCCGCATTGAAGACATCGTCGTGTGCGGTGACGACGGGCCACTGCTAATGAATGAACGTCCGCGTTCACTCGCCGTGGTTGATGTCTGAACCGTCCGCTACGTGTCCTACCTGATCGGCAACCGGTACTCGAGTGATACGCGAACCCAGCGGAACGGCGATGCGCGCCAGGATCGGAGCCACGATGGCGGTAATCAACACGTAGGTCGTGACGAGTGCTTGGAATCTCGAGGGAAGCAAGGTTGAGGTAGCGGCGATGCCGGCGACCAGCACGCTGAACTCGCCTCGAGCCGACAGCAGGGCGCCAGCACGTAGCGGCCCAATCACGCCGGGACGGTGACGTGCAGCGAGCCACCCCACCACGTGCTTGGTCGCGATCGTCACTACCGCGAGTGCGAGGGCGATGGGCAGAACACCCGGAATCTCGGCGGGGTCGGTACTGAGCCCGATGGCTACGAAAAACAGGGCCGCAAAAAGATCACGAAGGGGGTCGAGTCGGGTGCGTGCGGTCTCGGCGACCTGACCGGTCAGCAACAAACCCACGAGGAAGGCAGCAACTGCTCCGGAGAACCCGACGCTATCGGCGAAGCCGGCGGCAAGTACCGCGATTCCGAGCACTGTCAGCAGGAGAGCGACGGGGTCGCGTAAACCGATGAAGCGATCAAGCACATTGCGATTGCGAAGCCCGATACCGATCACGATGGCCACGACCAGCAGCCCAATGCCTGCACCCAGAAGTCCGGCGAGCAGCCCACCCCCTCCGACCACCACCACCAAAATCGGCAGGTAGGGGGCCATGACGAGGTCTTCGATCACCAGAATGCCAACGACCGGCGCGGTCTCAGGATTGCGACGCCAACGCATATCGCGCAGTAACTGCGACACAATTCCCGACGATGACACGTAAGTGACGCCCGCCAATGCCAGTGCGCCCGGTAGTCCCCACCCGAGAAGTAATCCAGCCGCAGCCCCAGGCAACGCGTTTAAAACGATGTCGGCAATCCCGGTGCGCCAATGGGTACGGCCGGTCCAGATCAGATCGCGGGCGCTGTACTCCAAGCCGAGCAATAGCAGCAACAGCACCGCACCTACCTCGGCAGCGACTTCGATGAAACCACCGGTCGAGTCGAGTTTTGTAATGCCCCCATCACCGAAAGCCAGGCCTGCCAGCAAATAGAAAGGAACTGCGGAGATTCCTATGCGACTTGCCAACCTCGTGAGTATCCCGAGACCGAGCAGCACCGCACCCAATTCGACCAGCCGCAGCGCTGCGTCAGTCTGGTGGGCGTCCATCGCGCCAGCATCCCACCCACTGGGATAGTGGCCGGCCGCACCCCGGTCTACAGTTCAGACATGGAGGAGACCGACCGGCAGATTGTGCGTTTGCTTGCCGCCGACGGGCGCATGTCGTTCACCGACCTTGCTCGCGAGACCGGCCTGTCGACATCAGCCGTGCACCAGCGAGTGAAGCGACTCGAACAACGCGGCATCATCACCGGGTATAGCGCACACATTGACCACAGCGCAGTGGGTTTACCACTCACGGCTTTCGTCTCAATAACACCGGTCGATCCGGCCGCTCCAGACGACTACCCTCAGCGTTTGTTGCACATTGCGGCCATCGAATCGTGCTACTCGGTTGCTGGGGACGAGTCGTACATTCTGGTCGTGCGCGTGGCCACGCCAGCCGCACTCGAATCGCTGCTCGGCGAAATTCGAAGTGCTGCGTCAGTGTCAACACGCACCATCGTGGTGCTGTCGACCCCGTTCGAAGGGCGACCGCCGCACATCCCTCAGATCGACGCCGACTAGTCGACGCAGACTAGATAGAACGAACGCGTTAGGCCTTCGCTGCCTCCTGTGCAGCCCACCATTGCTGACCCGCAGCCGGCAGCGTATGAATCGGGTCGTAGTACTCGTAGCGCCGGTTAAGGGCTTCGGCATCTTCGAGTTCAATTCCGGTGCGGTAGTTCTTGGTCCAATACGAGATTCCGCGCTCACGGTCGTACTCGCTGACCTGATGCACCCATCGCTTGCCCACGTACGGTACGTCACACACAATGCGCGGGGTTGCGAATCCGGGCAAGTACCCCATGATCGCGTGCTGCAACGACTGCGCCTCGCCTAACGACACACGCCAGTGTTCAGCGTTCGGAATCATGTCGCACATGTAGAAGTAGTACGGCATGATCAATGCGCCGTCGAGCAGCGAGAAACACAGGTCAAGGAGTTGCTCGGGCGTGGCGTTCACTCCGTGCATCAAGACGCCTTGGTTACGCACGTCGCGGACACCAGCTTCAAACATTGCTGCAGTGGCTTCGGCGACAAGGGGAGTCACCGACTGCGCATTGTTGACGTGCGTGTGAATCGCCAGCGAAACACCGCGCGAGCGGGCAGTCGTCGCGAGGCGTTCCATGCCGGCGCGCACTTCATCGGTGAGCCAGTGCTGAGGCAGCGCCATGAGCGCCTTGGTGGCTAGGCGGATATCGCGAATGTTGTCGACTTCAAGAAGTGAGGCCACAAACGCCTCAAGACGCGGCCACGGCATGTTGGCGACGTCTCCACCTGAAACCACGACGTCGCGGACTTCTGGCGAACGCCGCAAGTACGCAAGCATCGCCTCGTAGCGGTCGGCAGGTTTCAGATCGAACTTCAACTTGTCGATCACGGGAGTGGAATTTCCTACGAGGTCCATCCGTGTGCAATGCCCGCAGTACTGCGGGCAGGTCGGAAGCAACTCGGCGAGCACTTTGGTGGGATACCGGTGGGTCAGCCCTTCCGTAGTCCACATCTCGTGCTCATGCAGTGAATCGCGTGATGAGAACGGGTGACTGGTCCATGTTTCAAGACGGTCGGAGAACACCGGAATCATGTATCGGCGAATCGGGTCGGCGTAGAGAGCGTCGGTCAACGACCCTGGGCCGCCCGGCGTCAACGTCGGCATCATCGTGTTGAGCATCTGCGGCGGAACCAGCATCGACATGGTGGCGCGTTCAGCCTGGTCGCGCAGGAGATCGTCGTAGAAGCGGTCGGCCACGAGATCGCCGAGCAATTCGCGCAATTGCGCTGCGGACTTCACACAGTGTGACCGTTGCCACTGAACCGAGCGCCATTCGTCGTCGGTGACCTGTGCCCACCCCGGAAAGCGCCGGTAATCGGGCTCAACCAGAGTGGCGCGACTGTAGTGATACGGCTGACCGGTTTCCGTAACCGCTTGTCGATCAAGAATCTGGGACATGTCGGGGATACTACAGGATATCTGCCTGTATGTGGACCTTCTGTCGGCGAATCTTCCCCTCAATACGCGCTTGTGAAAGCGTTCCTCCGCTACGATGTCAACTGCACGGTCGCTGGATGACCGGGGCGCACGCGAGCCATCAACTGCATCGATGGAAGGATCACCAACGTGAGATCGAGCGCGTCACCCGTCGGCCTACATCGGGTCCTCGAACCTAGGGGAGTGCTGCCTCAGGCCGCCTGGCGACTCGATGCCAATCCCGTCATCGGTCCAACTGAAGTGCGCGTGCGTGTGCGCCGGCTCAACCTCGATGCGGCCTCATTTCGGCAGTTATTTGACAAGCATCAAGGCGATGGCGACCGAGTGCGAGAAGAAGTTCGCGACATCATCGCCTCGCGCGGCAAGATGCATAACCCCGTCACGGGGTCGGGAGGCATGCTGGTCGGAGTGGTGGAGGAGGTCGGCGCCGATGCGCATCTGGAAGTTCAGGTGGGCGATGTCATCACCACGCTCGTGTCGCTTACTCTGACACCGCTGCTCATCACCGACGGCCTCACGCAATGGAATGGCCGCACCGAGCAGGTGCCGTGCGATGGCACAGCCATTCTCTTTCAACGCACGATCGCCGCACATGTGCCCGACGACCTTCCTGAAGAACTCGCCATGGCAGTCATGGATGTCGCCGGCGCCCCTGCTCTCGTCGCGCGCACCGTGCGCCAGTATCTCGACCGCGGCATCACTCCATTGGTGGCCGTCGTCGGGGGAGCAGGTAAGAGTGGATCGCTGTCACTGGCGGCCGCGCGACTAGAAGGTGCGGGCCGAACGGCTGGCATCGTCCCCATCGAACGTGAACGTGATGCGTTGCTCTCCGTGGGTCTTGCCGACGCGGTCGAACTCGCAGATGCACGCGACCCGGTGATGTTGTCGGAAGCTGTTGTTGCGGCACTTGGGAGGGCCGCCGACATCACGGTGGTCTGCGTTGACGTTCCCGGTTGTGAACACGGGGCCATTTTGTCGACCGGCGACGGCGGAACTGTCATCTTCTTCTCCATGGCGACCTCGTTCAGTAGCGCCGCACTGGGCGCAGAGGGACTCGCCGCTGACGTCTCCATGCTCATTGGCAACGGGTTCAGCCCCGGACATGCCGAATACGCATTTGAACTGTTGCGACGCGATGACGCGGTGCGGCATCTGTTCGAACAACGACTTCGCGCCGAACATCCACCGCTACCGCGGGCTCACACTGACAGGGTGCACCCATGAGCGAGCTCCTACACCTCAACAAGCGCACGGTGACACGCGCCAGAGCACTGGCACGCACCGCAGGTGCACCCGTCGTCGACATCGCCAAGCAACACACCACGGTTTCGGTTGAGCGAGCTGTGCTGCGGCTCGCCGGACTGTCCGGTGCCGATGTTGAGGGAACTCCGTGGGTCAACCACCTTGTCGACCGAGTGCGAGCCGATGTCGGACTTGAGCAGGGTGTCGCGTTGCCTGTGTGGCACACGCTTCGACGTGAAGGTCTGACCGATATCACCGAACTTGCACAACGTGCCGCTGCAGGATCGATCGCGTTTACGTTGCCCGAGGGGCGCGACCACGAACGCGCCGCCACGAATGCACGGCGGGCAATCGGAGGTGGCATCACCCGCATCGACCGCAATCGAGTTCAGCGCGACAAACTCATCAAGCGTTACGGCAATCCACCGGCACCGTGGATCTATCTGATCGTTGCCACCGGCGACATCGACGAAGACGTACCTCAGGCGATCGCTGCAGCGAGGGAAGGCGCCGACGTCATCGCCGTCATCCGATCGACAGGTCAGTCACTCCTTGACTTCGTTCCTGAAGGCGCCACGCACGAAGGTTTTGCCGGCACCTACGCCACCCAAGAGAACTTTCGCATCATGCGCGCGGCGCTCGATGAGGTATCGAAAGAGCTGGGCCGTTACGTGCGTCTGACCAACTACGCAAGCGGCTTGTGCATGCCTGAGATCGCCACGCTGGCCGGGCTCGAACGACTCGACATGATGCTCAACGATTCGATGTACGGCATCCTCTTTCGCGACATCAATCCGATTCGCACCTTCGTTGACCAACGCTTCTCGCGCCAGATTCATGCGCGCGCGGGCATCATCATCAACACCGGCGAAGACAACTACCTCACCACTGCCGACGCAATTGAAGCTGCTCATACCGTCACGGTGTCGCAATTGCTCAACGAGTACTTCGCCAAAGAAGCAGGACTGGAAGACTGGCAACTCGGTCTGGGCCACGCGTTCGAGATCAGCCCTGAGATTCCGGACTCATTCCGTCTTGAACTCGCACATGCACTCTTGGCGCGCGAACTATTTCCTGACGCACCCCTCAAATGGATGCCGCCCACCAAGCACATGACCGGCGACATCTTCCGCGGTTACCTGCTTGACGGCTTCTTCAACCTTGTGGGCGCACTCACCGGGCAGGGAATTCTGCTCGTCGGCATGATGACCGAAGCGGTCGTCACCCCCTGGCTTTCCGACCGTGACCTTGCCTTGCAGAACGTGCGCTATGTACTCAATGCTGCTGGAGGTCTGCGCGAAGATTTCCATCCGCCGCGAGACGGATTCATCGTGCAACGCGCCCATGCAGTGCTCAATGAGGCGATCACGCTACTTGAGCGCATTAACGACGAAACCCTGCTCGATGCCATCGCCGACGGAACTTTCGGCCTGATGAAACGCCCGGCAGACGCGGGCCGCGGACTCGACGGTGTTGTGATCAAGGGTGCGGGCTATCTCAACCCCGCCACCGAGATTCTGGAAGGGCAGTCATGAGTCAGATCGTGCGCCCCTACGGAGACGCCACCGGCGACGGCATGATTCAGGTGTCGTTCACCTTGCCTCTCCCTCACGATAAGCGAGCCGAAGGCGCCGCGCTGCAACTGGCGCACAAGATGGGCATCGAACCGGCAATGGTGGTTCACGCCAAGGCGATGGGACCTAGTTTCACCTTCTTCGTGGTGTACGGATCGGTGCACCACCTAGTCGAGGTCGACAAGGTTCAGGTCATTGAACGCGACTTCCCCCTGCTGTCAGCCAAGGAAGTCAACGCACTGATTAAGTCACGGCTACGGCGACCACTCGTGGTTGTCGGTGCCTGCATCGGAACTGATGCGCACACCGTAGGTATTGACGCCATTCTCAACATCAAGGGGTTCGCCGGCGAGAAGGGGCTCGAGTACTACTCGCAGATGCAAGTGGTCAATCTCGGCGCTCAAGTCAGTATCCCGTCCTTGGTTGAGGCTGCTCGCGCCTCCAAGGCTGACGCCGTTCTTGTCTCGCAGGTAGTCACGCAACGCGATGCGCACCTGCACAACGTTCGCGAAATGACGGCGGCATTCCGCGAGGCATTCCCAGACGGGCGTCGCCCGATCATTATCGTCGGCGGACCTCGCTTTGATGAGACGATGACCGCAGAACTCGGCGTCGACCGCATCTTCGGAAAGGGCACCACGCCTGCCGAAGTTGCTTCGTACCTTGTCTCACGCAGCACTACCCGAACGCCGGCCCCCGCACCCACCAGAAAGGCCACTCGATGAGCGACGACCCCCGACTGGGACTGAGTGTCACCCACCGCCGTTACGTGCCGTACTCACACGCCCACTACGGCGGTTCCCTCGTTGACGGCGCCTACGTGCTGGGCTTGTTCGGCGACGTCGCCACCGAGTTGGGTATTCGCAGTGACGGCGATGAGGGTCTTTTCGCGTCGTACTCCGACGTGCAGTTCGTCGACGCCGTGCGCGCGGGAGATGTCATCGAGGTTCAGGCGACACTGACCCGCATCGGACGTCGCAGCCGCGAGGTTGAGTTTGAAGCACGCATCCTCGCCCGGGCTACTCCCGACGTTTCACCCAGCGCTGCAGCCCTGCTTGATCCGCCGTTGGTCTGCACCACGGCCCGCGGCACGGTCGTGGTCCCCTGAATCGGAACCTTTCGTCCACTAGCGTCGTCTGGTGACTGTGCGCTCGAGTTCGTTTTTTGCCGCTCTCGCGCGACTGGTGTGCGCCCCACTGGCGGGTTACGCGCTTTCTGCGGCCTTCCCTCCGCGTGGCTGGGGTTGGCTCGCCCCGATCGCGATCATGGTGTTCACCGTGTGCCTGTGGCGCCGTAGCGCGTGGTCAGGCTTCCTGCTGGGCGCCCTTTTCGGCCTTGCTCTCTTCCTCCCACTCATCTCGTGGATGCGCGTCGTCGGCGATGACGCCTGGGTGATGCTCTCGCTGCTGTGCGCCTTCTGGGCCGCGGTCACCGGAGCTTTGATCGCACTTGTCACCCGGCTTCCGCTCTGGCCCCTGTGGGCAGCAACCTGCTGGGTTGCCGTTGAGACCCTGCGTGACCGTATTCCCTGGGGCGGGTTCGCTTGGGGTCGCCTGGCGTTTTCCCAGTCCGATTCACCGTTCGCCTTCCTCGCAGCGATCGCCGGCGCACCACTGGTCACATTCACGGTGGCATTGCTCGGTTCGTTACTGGCGGCCGGGGTCCTGCATTTGGCCCCCGGGCTCGCGGGCGAACCTCGATGGGGCGCCAGGCCCGTACGGTCGCCAGGCCTAGCGGCCGTTGATTTAGTTTTGATCGTGGCGATCCTACTTGGCGGGTTAGCATCCAGCGCCGTCACTGTTCTACCGCAGCCCGGCACGGAAAAGGCGGTGACCGCGGCCGTGATCCAAGGAAATGTGCCGCGCGCGGGTCTGGGCACCGAAGGCCCTCCGGGGCAGATTCTTGACAACAACATCGCCGCGACTCGCGAACTTGCGCGTCTGGTTCGGCAGGGCTCCCAGCCACAGCCGGAGTTGGTGATCTGGCCGGAAAACGCCAGCGATATCGACCCGTACACGCACCCGGGAGCAGCGTTCGACATCAGTTCAACTGTTGATGACATCGGTGCTCCAGTGCTCGTTGGTGCCGTCGTCGCCAACCCTGATAACCCTGACACGGTGTTGAATCTGGGCATCGTGTGGAAGCCCGGTACCGGCCCTGGGGAGTGGTACGCCAAGCGCCACCCGGTTCCGTTCGGCGAGTACATCCCGATGCGGCCGTTGATTTCACGACTCATCGACAGATTCGCACTCATCCCGCGCGATTTCGCCGCCGGCCACGTTCCGGGAGTCCTGACGCTGGGGCCAGCGCGCATCGGTGACGTCATCTGCTTCGAAGTGGCCGACGACGAAGTAGTGCGCGATGCCATCACTGGCGGCGGCCACGTGCTCGTCGTTCAGACGAACAACGCCACTTACGGTCGCACCGGCCAACCGGAGCAACAACTAGCGATCACAAGGTTGCGTGCCATCGAACACGGACGCGCAACCCTGGTGGCAGCCACCAGCGGCATCAGCGCGATCATGACCGCGCGCGGTGACATCACGGCGCAACTGCCCGAGTTTGTTGCCGGAAGCCTTGTGTCAGAGATCGTCCAATCTGACAGCCTGACGCTCTCTGACCGACTGGGTTCAAAGCCGGAATGGGCGCTCACTCTCATCGCTTTGCTAGCCGTGTTGTGGGCACTGATGAGTCGACGACTAGGGTCGAACGAGCGCGGCCGAGCAGGTGGCCGCCCCAGCGACGACTTCGCCCAGGAGAACTAGCAGCCGTGAACGAATCACTGTCCGCCAGTACCTTCGACGACCTCGGCCGCATCCTGGTGATCATCCCCACGTACAACGAGGCTGAGAACATCGGTCGCATTGTGCCCCGGGTACGCGAGTCAGTGCCCGAAGCGCACGTGCTGATCGTCGATGACAATTCGCCCGACGGCACCGGAGATCTGGCCAACGAGTTGAGCGACGCCGATGCCCACGTGCATGTGCTGCATCGCCTTGGCAAACAAGGACTCGGCGCCGCCTACATCGCCGGCTTCGGGTGGGGACTCGACAACGAGTTCGACGTGCTGGTTGAAATGGATGCCGACGGAAGTCACGATCCAGCCCAGCTTCCCCGACTACTCGACCGGCTGCGCACTGCCGACCTCGTACTCGGTTCGCGATACGTGCCTGGGGGAGAGGTTCGCAACTGGCCCCGGCACCGCGAATTCCTCAGTCGTGGCGGCAACATGTACACGCGCATCCTGCTTGGCCTTCCTCTTGCCGATGCGACCGGCGGTTACCGAGCCTTCCGCGCCAACACACTCCGTACCCTCGATCTGCAGGGCGTCGGCAGTGCGGGGTACGTCTTCCAAGTAGACCTCGCTAATCGTGCGTCTACCGCGGGCCTGCGTTTGGCCGAAGTACCGATCACCTTTGAAGAGCGCCAGTACGGCACCAGCAAGATGAGCCGTTCGATTGTCACCGAAGCGCTCTGGCAAGTCACCCGATGGGGAGCGCGCGACCGTGCCGCGGCTCTTCGGAAGCGTTGGGGGAGGGGCTGACCCTCATGCGTCGTCTGCTTGTCACCGTGCTGCTCGTTGCCTACGTTCTGGCAGAGGCGGCATTGGTGTTTTGGCTTGCCTCGCAAATCGGCTGGCTATGGGTCATCGCGATTCTGGCTGTGCAATTCGCAATCGGAATCAGCATCAGTCGTCGCGCAGGCGCAACTGCACTTCGGGGGCTAGGGGAGGCCTCGCGAAGTGGGGCTCTTCCCGGTGGTGACGTCGGCAATTCAGCATTGCGCACTCTTGGCGGGCTGTTGATCGCCCTCCCCGGAATCCTCAACGACATCCCTGGGGTGCTGCTGCTGGTTCCGATCACCCGTCGGTGGGTGCGTGCGGCAACCGGGGCGACGGTCGGGCGACGAATTCAGACCGCAGGCTTCTCGACGACCACAACGACCACGCCTGAGGGAGTCACTGTCACACGCCTGCATGAAGGCAAAGTGATCAGCGGCGAAGTGATCGAGCGCAGTGACCACACGCCGCCACCTACAGCGACGCCGGGCGAAGTCGACTAAGCAGACTTACGGCGGGTCGCTCCGCCACGCTGACTGTGGAGTAGTTCACGTCGCTCAGCAAGCAGTTCTTCGAGGTCGGCAATAGTGCGACGCTCGAGCAGCATGTCCCAGTGGCTGCGGGGAACCTTCACATTCTTAGGCTCGGGCGCAACGGCATTAAGGCGCGTAGCCTCACGACCACAGCGGCATTCCCAGAGGTAGGGAATCTCTTCGGCCTCAACCGACATCGGCACCACGGTTGCGTGGCCCATCGGGCATGAGTACGTCACCCGCTGACGGGGGGCGTATTCGATGTACGACTCGGTCTCATAGCTGTGTGCACCGAGGCGGGTTCCGCGCAGCGAATCTGTCATGTCCGGCTCCTTGTGGGGGTCCTGTACTCACCACAACGGCTTTATCGGCTGCACAGTTCCCGTTTACGAGGCCCAGAAGTCACCATTTTCCAGCGGGCATCACCCATTCGGACTAACCCGGCCTCGCGCGCCCCAGTCGAAGTGGGGGAGTCAGACTTCCTCAAACTCAGCGCTACCTGCCTGCTCGATCCCGCGCTGCACATCAACGCGACGTAGCAGGAAGATTCCAATGACGAAGAGAATCGCCAACGCCGCAATTGCCCATCGATACGAGCCGGTGAACTGATGCACGAGTCCGAAGAGCAGCGTTCCAATCCATGACGTACCTCGCTCTGCGGATTGGTACAACCCGAAGTACTCACCCTCACGACCGCGGGGGATGAGTTGAGAGAACAGCGAGCGCGACAGCGCTTGGGTTCCCGCCACCACAAGACCGATTCCGACAGCGATGACCAGGAACAGGGCCACACTTCCCTTGGGAATGAAGAAGCCGACCACTACCAGAACGATCCAGATCACTAGTGCGCCGAGGATGACCCGTTTGGCACCGCGACCTGCGGCGAGCCGGCCCATCAGCAGCGCTCCCACGATTCCAAAGAGATTGACCAGAATGACAGCGGCGAAGATGTAGGTCTGCGCCATGCCCAGCTCGTACTGTCCGAAGACGGCCGCGGCGGCAATGACTGTTTGGACGCCGTCGTTGAAGAAGATGAAAGCAAGCAGGAATCGCAACGCCTGCGGGTAGTCGCGAGCGTGCCGCAGGGTGTCGCGCAACTGACCGAAACTGCCCGACACGCTCACCTGCGCGTCCGGGCTCAGTGAGGGGTGGTCGCGCAAACCGAAGTACGGAATCAGCGCGAAGGCGGCCCACCAAATGCCGGCCACCAAAAACAGGCCTCGCACAATCATTCCGGTTTCAAGGCCGGCGGGCTTGATGGTCAGCAAGGCCAGGCTGATGATTAGCAGCACCACGCCACCGACGTAGCCAAAAGCCCAGCCGCGAGTCGAAACTCGATCGCGCTCGCCCGGTTCGGCAATATCAACCAAAATCGCCGATAACACTGTCAGGCTCGCGATGAGCGCCACGTTTCCAACGATGACGAGCAGTGCGCCGAGCAACCAGTCGCCACCCGTGACGAAGAACAATCCCGCTGCAGCGGCGGCGCCGATCCACGCGAAAGCACCCAGCCATCGGCGCTTAGACGACGAGCGGTCAATGAAGGCACCCACAATGGGCATCAACAGGAACGACAAGACCGTGGCGACGGTGATTAGGTAGAAGACGGCCGATCCGGGGGACATCGGAATGCCCAGGACGTAGAGACTATTGGTGCAGGTGTCGTCGGACCCAGCGTCGGCACAGCCCGCGGCAGTATTGGCCACACTGGTGAGGTACGGCAGTACCAGCACCACCGAGACAGTGGTCACGAATGACGACTGAGCCCATTCGTACCAGTACCACGACCGTTGTTCGCGCCGGCGTTCTGTTGGTTCCGCGTATTCACGCGTAGCTAGGGTGCTCATGGCGCGAATCCTTCCACGCTCACGCATCGCGAGTGGGGCACTCGCACAAAGTCATGATGAATGGTCGAACCACTCGCCCCGCTCCTTGAGCACTGTGCGCAGCGCGGCCGGCCGATCGGTGAGGATTCCGTCGACGCCAAGATCGAGCAAACGTCGCATTTCTGCCTCATCGTCGATGGTCCACATGTGCACCTGGATTCCGAGTCCGTGCGCGTACTCAACGAGTCGGCGGCTCAGAATCGGTACCCGGTACATCGAGATCGGAATCTGAAGTGCCAACGGAGCATGGGGTGACCGAGGAGTTCGGGGGAACGGAAGGCCTCGCGAGGCGGCGACGTACGCCAACACCTCACCCGGCCCGGCCGATGTGGCCAGAATTGGCCCCACCCGGCGCCGGACGGTCTCGAGGCGGGCGTCGCTGAAGGCACCGAGCAGCACGCGGTCGTAGCACTTCATCGACGCCAAAACCGCCAGAGTCACATCGACAGACGCCTCAGACTTCAAGTCGAGGTTGAAACACTGATTGGGGAACGCCTCGAGTGCGTGATCGAGGCGCATGATTTGGTCGGTACCTGCTGGGGTTCCGACATTGCGCACATCTGACCATCGCAGCCCCGAAACCCGACCGGTGGCGTCGGTGACTCGGTCGAGTACATCGTCATGGAACAAAACGGCCACACCGTCGCTGGTCACCTGCACATCGGTCTCAAGGTGGCGGTAACCCACACTCACCGCGTACTCGAAGCCTGACCGGGTGTTCTCAGCCGCCTCCAGAGCTCCGCCTCGATGGGCAATAGCTAACGGGCCCTCACACTCCAAGTAGGGATGTCTGGCCGCCACGCGGATGACACTACCGCCGAGAACGGCATGTCGGGGGGAGTCAGGGTGCGATAGTGAGGTTCTCACTTGAATGAGTGACTTGAGTGAATTGACCTATTTTCTACGAAGGGACCGCCATGAGCGACCAAGAACCGACACCCACGATCCCTAAACCGACAGCCGAAGCAGTTGAGGCAGTCGTAGAAACCCCCGCAGCAGCCGAAACAGTTGAGGCAGTCGTCGAAGCCCCCGCAGCAGCCGAAACAGTTGAGGCAGTCGTCGAAACCCCCGCAGCAGCCCCGGCGGCCGCCATTCCGCCGCCTCCGCCGGCCATGGTGGTTCCGCAGGCGACCGCGGGCGTGCAGGTGTTCCCGGACGGCAAGCCCATGTTCACCGCCACTGGCGAGCCTGCCAGCACAAAGTCGCGTATGGTCGCCGCTTTGCTGTGTTTCTTCCTCGGAGGAATCGGAATCCACCGGTTCTACGTGGGCAAGGTCGGAACCGGCATTCTGATGATCATCACCCTCGGCGGCTTGGGCGTCTGGGTCCTGATCGACTTCATCATGATTCTCGTCGGCGCGTTCCGCGATATCGACCGCAAGGTTCTATCCAACTGGTGAGCCTGACCTATCACCCCGTCGAGGTAGTCACGAAGCGATAGATCACGATAAACCGCCGATAATCCACATTATGTCATTATGTTGATTCTGGGAGTCCCTTCGATCTGCGGGCAGAATGGCTCATTTGCCGTGCCGCTCTGCCCGTAGATCGCCCCCGCCCCGTACGGTTGCGCCATGACGACCATCGAAGTCACCGACATTGATCTCAACCATCGCGGCATCCATCTGAACTGTCGCGCGGCAGGAGATCCAGCCGCGCCGGTGGTGCTTTTGGTGCACGGGTTTCCCGAAGGCGCCTTTGTGTGGGACGCCATGCTGCTGGGGCTCGCCGAGGCCGGCTTCCGCGCTGTTGCACCTGACCTTCGCGGATTCGGCCTGAGTTCGGTTCCTGCAGAAGTTGAGCGCTACCGCGTTAGTGAGATCGCGGCCGATCTCATCGCTCTCACGGCCATCGTGTCTCCTGACCGGCCCCTCGCGGCGCTGGTGGCACACGACTGGGGCGGAGCTGCCGGTTGGGCCTTGGGTAATCGCGCCCCTCACCTGATGGAGCGCTTGGTGATTATCAATTCACCTCATCCGGGCCTCTTCCTTCGCGGATTGAAAACAGACCCCGCCCAACAGACGGCCAGCGCCTACATGAACGTGCTCGCGGCCCCCGACGCTGAGGAACGGTTCTCCGCAGACGAGTACGCGTTGCTGTGGCGCTTCTTCACTGGAATGGGCGCAACCAGTGGCGGTGCCGACGGAAAGGGTTGGCTCACCGAAGACGTTCGCTCCCGGTACCGAGAGCATTGGGACCTCGGCCTCACCGGTGGCCTGAACTACTACCGCGCGACCCCGGTACGTCCTGGCATGGATCTCGATGCCATCACACTC
>Ga0194058_10000459_pt1 | contig 19678 bp, 19 predicted proteins | sample SepL4417m_MetaG_FD_155490 | JGI IMG/M metagenome (GOLD analysis project Ga0194058, IMG submission 155490) | Anoxic zone freshwater microbial communities from boreal shield lake in IISD Experimental Lakes Area, Ontario, Canada - Sep2016-L442-17m | ecosystem: Environmental > Aquatic > Freshwater... | reverse complement strand
GAATGGCATCTTCGGCCGTGAAGCAGCCGGCCGTGTTGGGCAGGATCGTATAGCGACGGGTGTCGATGAAGTCCAGCAAGCTCTTGCCGGCCGCGTCGATGAGCCGTTCACGCCGCACGGCTACGGTGATGCACTCCGTGCCCGAGATATCCAAGGATTGGCCCATCAACTCGTAGCTCGAGTACTTGCCCGTGCCGACAATCAACCGGCTCTGGAACGTATGGGATCCGATTCGTAGCGAATCGGTGGAAGTCGAAGAGGAAGTAGTCATGGAATTCGTGGATTTCTACAACAGATCGTCAAAGAGGAATGGTGGTAGTGGTTCTGGTTATATCACTCTATCCGCCGCCGACCAGGGTCACAATCTCTAACCGATCCTTGTCCGCAAGGACATGTTCGTCGTGCCGCTGCCGCGGTACAAGCTGGAGATTGACCTCAACCGCGACGGGTTTACCGATCAGGCCCAGTTGCTCCAACAGCGCGGCGACCGTGCAGGCTTCGGCCGTCTCGCAAGGCTGGTCGTTGACAAAAATCCGCATGGGAAACACCCTCCTCCTTTATTCGTTCGTCTTGCCCGCCGCTGCCGATCCGGCACCGCGGAAACGACCAACATCCAATAACGTAAATTCCCCGCGCAGGGTTTGGCCGGCATTCCACGCGGAACTCGACCAGGGGATTGCATAGGCAGCAACCTTACCGGATTGCAACTCGGCGACATAAACCAGCGAGCGGCTCAAGGCCGTAGTTTTTCCGCCCGTACGCCGCAGGTCAACCGTCCCGGTCGTCAAAAGGAACCGCGGGGGTTTTGCCGGATTGATGCCCAAATCGGCAAGGACGTTGTGCGTGTAAAATGCATTGAAGTGGCCGTTCTGCTTGGAAACCACCGCCGCGCTCAGGTCGCCCGTGAGAAAATCGAGGAAGTAGACCGCCTCAACCGATTCATCGCACGATCCAGTAGCCATGGCAAATCCGTCGGTGCGGTCGGTGGCCACGGCATGTAGGGGAACAGTCGGCCAATATCCGGCAAGCAGCATGCCAAACCCCAACCCGGCCACCAACCCAACGCCAAGACGTGATGGCTTGATTGACAAGAACATGACACAAAACTCCTTTTGCCAACAAGTTTTCAGAAAACCGACGACCTCTACTCCTGCATCGTACCCTTTTTTTCCTCGTAGTACCAGACGACCTTGGGAGTGCCCGCCGAATACTTGGGCAACCCTGCGTTCGTCGAGCAACTTGAGCAATCCGCTGGTCGCGTCCTACGTCCACGAAAGCCTGGCTGTCCACTCAAATTAACCAACAGCCAAAATGAGTTCTTGTCTCAGGATTTATTCTTTTACCTTCGACCACTGCTGCTCCAGTCGCTTTGGCGAGACGGGGATCGAAGTTCCTAACTTCTGCGCGAAGAGCGAGACACGATACTCCTCCAGCATCCAACGATATTGGATCAACTCCGGATCATGTTCGTATTGCAGTCCGTGCTGCTCAATCCACTTGAGATAGGCATGCCAACGCGGAAGGAATTCTTCAAAACGCTCGCGGTCCTTCGCTATTCCACCGCCGGCTAGAGCGTCTAGCCGCACGCGGATCGCACGGAAATATCGAGGGCAATGCCGCAGCCAGGTCCAAGGCGTCGTACTCAGGCAGTTCGGTCCAGCCAGACTCGCGAACTGTTCACGGATGTCGTCGATTGCGTATTGCCATTTCACCCTCACCCCCTGCCCTTCTCCCAGAGGGAGAGGGGAGAACACGAGCTTACCCCAAGTGGCAGGCGAACCACCCTCACCCCCTGCCCCTTTCCCGGAAGGAGAGGGGAGATTGGTTATCACATCGAACGCAGTGTGTGCCTCACGGTAGGCGTCGAACCACGGCCCAATCACGCCGGCCAAATCCTGTACGGCCAGCCCAATTCGCTGTCGAGCTACGCTGAGTGCCGTTTCAAACGCCGCTTTTGAACGGGGAAGCTCGACTTCATCGGGCCATGCACGAACGGCTAACAACTCGGCTAATTGCTGTCGTAAGTCAAAGCCCGAGATCAAAGTCGCGGCTGGCGGCGCCTTATCCAGCCCAGGCAGCCAATCGACCTGCGTCTTCACTTCTCGCCACGCCACCAGCAGGAACAGTCTACGCAGGGCGAAGCGTGTTTTATATGCCGCTCGCTGCGGCGAATCCAAGAGACGCAGACTCACGGACGTCTGGCCATCGACCAAGGCCGGGTAGGCCTTCCTTGCCAGTCGGCCGTGCGAAACGTCGATCTCCGTCGGGAGTTCATCAAAATCCCAAGTGGTCAATCCGTCGCGATTCCAGCACGGATCATCGATCACCGTAAATGCCTCAGCCGCCGCAGTGCCCAACTGCCGCCGCAAGGCATCGAGGTCGCGGCTGGTTGCCAATGTCTGGCCCTCGAAGTCGGTCACGCGAACATTCATCTGCAACTCGGGCGGCAATCGCTCTTCCGCAAAGTCCTTGGCAGAAACCGCCACGCCGCCAATTCGGCTGAGTACACGAGCGAGTTGAGCCCGCAGATTTCCTTCGCCATAACGAAGCTCGGCCATGGCCCGCTTCGCCGCTTCAGGCGCGGGCACAAAGCGCGTCCGCAATGTCTTGGGCAGCGAACGGATCATCGCCAGGACTTTTTCTTCCAGATGGCCCGGCACGAGCCACGCAAGCGGTTCGGCTTGGACCTGGTTTAGTGCTTCCAGCGGCACGATGACCGTAACGCCGTCGTGCGGTTGCCCCGGCTCGAATTGGTAGTCCAGCGGCAGATCCCACGAGCCTGTGACCAACTGATCGGGAAACGCGTCTTCCGCAACGTCATTCCCTTCTCGCAGCAGATCGGCCTTGCTCATGGTGATTTGCCGGGCGTTTTCCGGCGACTCGCGGAGCCAGCGAGCAAGCTGCGCTCCGTCGTAAATCTCAGCCGGCAGCCGCTGATCGTAGAAGGCAAAGCGTTCCCACTCGCTGATCACAATGTCGCGTCGCCGCACCTTGGCTTGCAACTGCTGAACCTCGTCCAGTAGTTCTTCATTATGCACAAGTAGTGCCGGCTTAGGCTCCAGATCGCCCTGCACCAGACCATGTTCGATCAAAAGCTGCCGCGAGGCATCGGCGTCGATCGGCCCGTAGCGCACCAACCGCCCGGCGACGACCACAAGCCCGAAAAGCGTCAGCCGCTCCAGGGCCACGGCCGAAGCCCACTTGCTTTCCCAATGCAGATCGCTGTAGGTCCGCTTGATCAGGTGCTCGGCCAGCGGCTCGATCCAGCGGGGGTCGATCCGCCCACAGCAGCGCAGATAGCGGCGCGTGGTTTCCACCTGCTCGGCAGCCACGATCCACTTCGCCTTGCTGCGGAACATGCCCGAACCAGGCCAGAGGTTCGCCTTGCCGCCACCCGCCACGTTGTAATCGTGTCCATCGCCGCGCGTGGCGACGCTGGAAAGCAAACCCGCCAGAATCGCACGATGGAGGTTGTCGTACTTGGGATGGGAAGTTGTCGGTTTTCGGTTGTCTGTCGCCAGTTGTCGGACCCCAGAATTGGTTAACCTCCGCCCATTACCCTTATCACCCTTCTCCTCTTTCTCACCCTTCACACCTTTCTCACCCTTCTCCCCCTTCACACCCTCCTCTTCCAACAACTCGCGATGCACGTCGAGCCATTCTCGCAGCCGCATGAACGAGAGAAAGTTTTGTCGGCATGCTTTCTGAAGCTGATTGCGCGAGAGAGTGTTTTTTAGCTTGTGGTAGAAATCCCAGATCTTCAAATAACTGAGAAAATCGGACTGTTCATCGGCAAATTGCGCATGGGCTTTGTCGGCTGCCTCCTGCTTTTCCACGGGCCGCTCACGAGGATCTTGGACCTCCAGGGCCGAGGCGATAATGAGCATCTCGTGCAGGCAGCCTTCTTCGATCGCTGCCAGAATCATCCGTCCAATTCGCGGATCGACCGGCAGGCGGCTCAAGCGGCGGCCAATCTCGGTCAGCTCCTGCTGTTCGTCGGTCGCGCCCAACTCGAAGAGCGTCCGATAGCCGTCGCGAATCGCGTCGGTCTTGGGCGGATCGATGAGCGGGAAATCTTCCAATTCGCCTAGCCGCAGGGCCTTCATCTGTAAGATCACCGATGCCAGGTTTGTCCGCTGGATCTCCGGCATGGTGAAGCGATCGCGGCCAAGAAAATCTTCTTCGCTGAACAGCCGCACGCATATCCCCGGCCCCACGCGGCCGCAGCGTCCCTTGCGCTGATCGGCCGAGGCTTGGGCGACGGCCTCGATCGGCAGCCGCTGAGTTTTCGAGCGCGGCGAATAGCGGCTGATCCGCGCCGTGCCCGGGTCGATCACAAAACGGATCCGCGGCACCGTGAGCGACGACTCGGCAACATTCGTGGCGATGACGATGCGCCGCTTAGGTCCCGGGTGGAAGACGTGCTGCTGCTCCTGAATCGATAGCCGTGCATAAAGCGGCAGGATTTCCGTCTCCTGACCCGTCGCATCGCCCGGCAGTGGACGGCTGCGGAGCGTCTTGGCTGTTTCGTGAATGTCGCGTTCGGTGGGCATGAAGATGAGCATATCACCGCGATCGATGCGGGCTACCTCCTCCACGGCCGCCCGCACGGCATCTTGCAGATCGGGATCGTTACCGTCCTCATCCGGCTCCATCGGACGCCAAAACACTTTGATCGGATAGGCACGCCCCGAGACCTCGACCACAGGCGCCGGTCCGGCCGTTGTGGAAAAGTGTTCCGCAAAGCGGGCCGCGTCGATCGTCGCGGAAGTAATAATCAGCCGCAGATCGGGCCGCTTGGGCAGAAGTCGCTTCAGGTAGCCGATCAGGAAATCGACATTCAGGGACCGTTCGTGGGCTTCGTCGAGAATGATCGTGTCGTATTGGCTGAAGTCCGGATCGCTTTGCGTTTCGGCCAGCAAGATGCCGTCGGTCATCAGCTTGATGTAGCTTTGCGGCCCGAGGGACTCGGAAAATCGGACCTTGTAGCCTACGTCGCGGCCCAGGGGCGATCCGATTTCTTCGGCGATCCGTGCGGCCACGCTCCGCGCGGCAATCCGTCGCGGCTGAGTATGGCCGATCAGGCCGGCAACGCCACGGCCCATGTTGAGGCAGATCTTCGGCAACTGAGTTGACTTGCCCGAACCGGTCTCGCCGCACACAATCACCACTTGGTGATCGCGAATTGCCGCAGCGATGTCCTCCCGCCGGGCCGAGATCGGCAGCTCCGGGTCGAAGGTCACTTTCGGAACCGCTTTTCGTCGGGCCTGGCAGCGGCCGGCCGACTGCTGCAATTCCTTTTCGAGCCGAGCCATCCGTTGCCGATCCAGCGGCTTTCCATCGCGTGCGGCCGCCTGGATTCCCCGCAGCACATTGCGCAACCGATGCCGGTCGGCGAACATCGCCTGGAGAATCTCGGATTCAAACTGGTCCAACGGGGGCATCAATATTCTAATTAGTTTCTGTTGGGGAAAGGGATAATGGCAAGTAGGGTGGGACGAGTGAAACGAGCCCCACCATTTTAATTTTGGGGCACCTTGTTGCCTCCAGATCGGCAGGCAGCTATAATTGGGGCGTGCCTCGGGGGCGAATTGGATTCGACCGGGCAGGTTGAAGTGCAGGTTGCGTGCCGTGGTTGGTCAGCAGGCCACGTTAAAAGCAGACCAAAAATTAATTGCTAACTCTAACCTAGCAATGGCTGTCTAACAAGGCAACCCCGGCTGAGGAACTTCTCCGGAGAGTTCCGACTGCCGGCTGTAATTCCGGATCGTTTTGGGTCGATGTTGGCGACGCCCGAGATTAAAAACTGCTGCCGACTGGTCAATCGGTAACCCTGTCAATCCGGGGGCCGTGCGACGACATGTTTGCAAATAGGATCGACTACGTACGTAGAAGCCTGCATGGAAATGTCGCGGGACGCGGGTTCGATCCCCGCCGCCTCCACTAAAACGGCTTGCGATAGAAATCGCAAGCCGTTGCTGTTTCTTGACTTATGACAAATGCCTTCCGGCCGATTTGACGTAAGTCCTTATGCCATGTCTGATTTCGTGTCTGATTCCATGCTGTTCGTGTCTGATTTCTTTGGTATAATGACCACAATCAGACATCGGACTCCACTAAATCAGCGAGATGCAAATGGCTACGAAAAAGGAACTCGGACGGGATTCCAAGGGACGCTACTTCCGCAACCTTGGCTGGAAGAAGACCCCAAAGGGTTACGCCCAGCAGAAATTTTACCTGGGACGTGACGATTCCAAGGCCAAACTGGCGAACCTGCGACTAGAGCAGCTCTGGCAGCAGATCACCAGGCAATGGGAACGGGAAGCTGGGCCTCTGCTTGCCGGCGAAAAAAATCAGCCAGCTCCTGGGTTCGTTTCTCAAGGCCGTGAAGGAGTTGCGGGGCAGCCGCAACGAACGACTGTGATCGGGGGGGTAACGTCTGTCGGAGTCCGCCACGGCGACCTCTGGGGTGATCGCCCTGTCTGGGATGAAGTGACGCTGGCCATCGCAGATGCCATTCGTAACGGGGATCCGGTGGCCCGAGTGCCGCTTCTTCCTGGACTCGAACTACTGGCACCCGAAAGCCCAATCGTCTGGGAATGGCTAGACCAGCTACGGAATAACATCACAGGGATCAGGATCGAACTGAAAGACGAGGTCGGTCAGCGGGTCTCAGAACAGCAGATTCAGCAGCACGGCCATCGACTGGTCGAGAAAGGCCGGCGTATGTTGCTGAAGAGCGCAATGGGACAGACGTTGCACGTTGCAATCGACGCTTTCTCCAGGTGGGTCGAGACTAAGTTCATCGACATCGAGACGAAGAAGTTGACGCAATGGGGCAGCACCCAGACGCGAATCGCTACGTTCTTAAAGCGGCATTTGCCCAACTGTGCGATCCAGGAACTCGATGCCCAGCGGGTCGAGGATCTGTTGGACATCGTAAAGAATCGACCGCCGACCGAGGAAGGTAATCCGATCAGTGTGGCGTGGGCGAAAAGCTGCATCAAGCTCTTTCGCAGCTTCCTGCGGTGGCTCAATCGGACGCCGGAGTTCGACTGGAAACGGCCTGCCGATCTGGAAACAATGCAGATACGAATACCACTGACCGCCCAGGAAAAGTCCAATCAGGTCCGTTCTGCCCAGGTTGATACCTACAATCCCGCCGAACTGAAGACGTTGTGGGAATATGCCTCACCGTTCCAACGCTTGCTCATGCTGCTTGCACTTAACGGTGGTTTCGGCCGGGCGGAGGTTGCATCACTGGGGATACACGAGATCTTGCTGCGGCAGAAACATCCTCACGAGCAGGAACTGGGATGCAATAGCACGGACGAGGATAGTTGGATCTTCCGCGTTCGCCAGAAGACAGGGGTATATGGGGAGTTTAAGCTCTGGCCCGAGACGGCGAAGGCCATTGAGTGGTGGTTGCGACAGAGGGCCATGATCGAGGTCTCAGACAAGGCCAACACGCTGCTCGTGACTAAGAAGGGCCTACGCTACGACGCGACAACCAAGGGCAACCACCCAAACTTCCAGATTCCAAATGGCTGGTACGCGATCACCAAGAGGATTCGCGAGGATAAGGAGGAATATGGGAACTTCCGCCAACTCAGCTTCAACAAACTTCGCAAAACCGCCGGCAATCTTATCCGCAAGGAGGCCGATGGTGAGGTTGCGGGCGTTTTCCTGTGCCATGGTACACCAGTTAAGACTGACGACCTCCTCGACAATTACACCAACCGACCGTTTGCCAAATTGTTTGAGGCACTCGACAGACTGGAAGTGAAGTTGCGGCCCATCTGGGAGTCGGTGCTCGAGCCGTTCCCCGAGAAACCACCGAAAGGCGGGCCGAACATCAGCCGCGGTACTATTCAGAAGATTCAGAGCATGCGCAGGCGGGGCTATAAGCTGCGTTTCATTGCGGCCAAGGTTGGTGTTTCCGTAGAGACAGTACGGCGATGGGGAAAGCGATCAGAGAAAACCAAGCCGGCAGACGGTGAATGATGGCAGTGATCGTCCATCTCCTGGGCCTCTCGGCCCAAATCAAGGTGTTGGCGATACCCCGTCGATCTCGTGGACACCGGTGCCGGCCATCCGCCACAATGCCACGTCGGCCACCGACATCCAGAGCTCGATCTTGGAGATGGACTACCTGGCCACCGACTTCAGTGGGGTCAGCAACGGATTATTCAGAGGCCGGCCGGCGAAATTGCGGGTTCAGGTACAGAATCCAAGCCGATCCGTACGAAAAACAGGCATGTTGGGACGAAAAACCTGGCGATCGGGACAAATACCGAGGCTTGATTTCTGTCCCAAGAGGCCGGATTTTCGTACCACAAGGGCAGATTTCCGTACAGCAGCCGCGAAAAACCGTACTGAATGGCCGATTTTGGCTGCTTTCCGTGTGTGTTTAGACTTCGGGCTGAAAGAGGATTTCGGCCCAAGAGTGTTCCGGAGCCCTCGGCCGCCAGAGCCGCGACGAGGGCTCGATAGCGGAAACTTGCAAGTGGCAGCCAGCGTTACGGGGGGTACGTGAAAACGACTGGATCACCCGCTATAATCGAGACGTATTGGGCTAGTCGGTCGGCCAACCGACGTGTTCCTCTGCCAGCGGCCGGCGTCCTGAGAACAAGGTGCATTACGGTGCAAGAACACTCTTCCGACATTTCTGGGGCGGAACTATCCGCGGCGTTTCGGCTTGGATTCTTCAGTCGCCATTTCGACCATGATGCTCTTATCGAAACCCTCGACGCCCTGCCCACACGAATTGTCCCGAGTATGCTCCTCCGTCTGAAGAAGGCGGTGCAATCTTCAAGTAGTTCGGGCGGAAAAAGCGATTCGCTTGTCGCGGTGGCAGACATCGCCCTGCTTTCCACAACTCCGTGTCGCGTTCTTTATGACCTGGGGGCGGTGTTCGGTGATTACCACCTGCGTCGGCTAACGGCCGTCGGCACTCCTGACGCCGGCCCAATATGGGAGTGTGTCCGACGCATGCCAAATTGGCTTGTTGGAATTGCCGGCTGCTTGCGCGATCTTGCTGAGGAAGCCAATGGCGGTCAAAACCTGGATGCCGTGATGTCGCGGGTGAACAAACCGTGGGCACAAATGCTCATGACCGATGACGATGGCGAATACCGGACAAATTACCGAAGAATCCTCTCCACATCCCCATCATGGGTTCAACGGATGTGGGAGATTCATGGAGATCTCTCCATGATCATGTTTGTGTATACTTTGGATCGCGAGCTAGCTGAGGCCAGTAACGTCATCGACACAGCCAAGGGCGTTTTGGCGAAGGTTGCTGGCAAAGTGGATTCGCAGTGCGGTGATCGGGACGGCTTGCAATCTAAAACCATCGTAAGCAAGCAAAGCAAACCGAGATGCAAAGCGGGAGCATGGGCTCACGACGGGCCGCCTGACGCGCAGGAATATAGCGGAGGCCGTCTCGAAGGTGAACTTCAGGAATTGGCTCACTGGGTCAGCGTCGCCGTTAAGACCTTGAAGAAGATGAACAAGGACAAAAAAATCTGGATTGCTCCGAAGCACGGCAAGAATTGGGAAATCTGGTTCAAGACGTTGCGGGAGTTCGAGGATGCTTGGAAGCGAAAAAAGGAGACCGAGAAGGGCAAACCTAGCAGAAACGGACGAAAAGGGACGTAAAGGGACGTAAAGGGACAAGAAGGGAAAATTACACGGAACTTGAGCAAGTAGCGGCTATTCTGCCTCTAAACTTCTACCACCGTAATGATATAAAAGGGTCAGGACGATAAGTCCTGATCCTTTTTTATTGGAGGTTGCGAATGTGTTTTCGAGATTTACAAGATGAGTTACGGCGATATGGGATTGACGTCACCCAGTCCCAGATTCGTTGGGCGATCACCAGTGGCAAGATTGTACGGCCGCCGCTCGACGGCTCCTTGAGGTTCGTGTTCGGGCCGGAGCACGTGGAGCAGTTGCGGCAGATCTTTGCGGTGAAGACGGAGGCCGGCAAATGCTAACAATGGAAACTTCACTCGACGCGAAAGAAGGGGAATGGCTGCCGCGGCCGATCCACATCCTCAAACCGCTGAGCGGCGGGATTGCTGAGTCAGGCCAGAGCGATCAGCTCCACATTATGCCTGCAAACAAAGCTGATCTGCCCGTTGGCACCGTCAAGGGCCGGGGCATCCGTCTCCCGACCTTTCGCCGAGTAGCAGCCAGCATAGTTGTGCCCTGCTCGCCCTATTTATAGGCTCGTGTAACTTTTCCATTTCACACACTGGAAACCGAAACAATGAACAAGAAGAATCCCCGCGAACCCGAGCATGCACAGCGTAAACTTGCTCAATTACGGGAATACCCGCTCCAAACTCGGACCTACTCTCCTACCTCGGTCGATGAAGACGAGCGACTTAAGGCCGTGCTCCGTACTGGCTGTTATGACCCGCTGCATGTCATGCCGCCGCACAACAAAGCGGGGTTGCCCGCCGACACCTTGCTCGACGGCCATCGCCGCGCCCGCCTCCTGCGAGAACTCGGCATGGACGAGGCTCAGGTGGTCGTGCGGCACGACCTCATCAATGCGGAGCGACCTGTGGTGGACATGACCTTTTACGACTTTGCCTTGGGGCGGCGGAATAGCCAACCGCTCGATCTGGCGCGAATGGTCATGGACAGGTACGAGATTGAAAAAAATCGGCCGCGGAAGAAGTTCCTGTCGGGAGACTACCAGGATACCCGCGATCGCATCGGCAAGGTGCTAGGGATGAGCGGGCGCAACTTCGACAGGTATTTCAATGTGCTGTTGTGCCCCCGTGAGATCCAGGACGCCGTCTGCGAAGTTGACCGCCGCAAGCGGCTGAATCTCATTCCGGCTGCTCGCGTTGCGGGATTGAAACCGGAACAGCAGCAGGATATCGCCGCTCGGATTCGCGCTGGCGAAAACCCGAAGACTGTGGTCGCGGCCTATTTCGCGGCCAGCACGGGCAGACATAAAAAGGCCTCGGCTGCGTTCATGAGCGCTGTGAAGCACCTGAAGGCAGTCGTGCTCGACCTGAAGGGGCGGACTGACAAGATCTACCGCAAGGATCTCAAGGATCAACTGCCCCTGTTCGACCAAGTGGCGGGATTGTTGGCGTCTTTGAAGATGGAGGCCAAGAAACCGTACGCCGACGCCGCGGCGCTTGCGGGAATGGCACAGAAGATGGCATCGAAAGGCAACGACGAGGATCATTTTGGAAGATAACCGTACGTCGTGTCCGATAGTAACGCACACAACAAATCAACATCCAATTCCAACTTTGCGGACACACTTGTCCGACAAATCAAACAGAACGAGTAAACCTATGAAGAAAACGATTCCCCAAGCATTACTTGAAAAGTACAAGCACCTTTTCGAGCAGGAAAAGAAGTACAAGGTGCAGCGTGATGCCCTGCGAGACCAGCTTATCGCACTGCTTCGCCACGGTGCCGCTGTTGAGCACGGAGTCCTCACGGCACGCCTCTTGGAATGCTCCAGTATCAGCTTGTCGAAGGCCAAGGTCATCGAAGCGTTTGGCCAAGCGAGATACGACCAGATCCGTTCCAAGATTCAACCCACAATCCAGGTACAGTTGCGGGTGCAGGAACGGAACAAGGGCAAGACCCATGCGAGTGCGATCAAAGGCAAAAGTCCTTGGATAGGCGAGCCAACCCACGACGATTGGATGTGACCAAGCCGCCGTTCGACTGCGATTCGGCACCTCGGGGAACAATCTCGGATTGACCTTTTCAGGTGAAACTGGCAAAAAGAAGTGAGCCGCCGCGGACCGAGAAGAATCCGCGACGGCTCGTGTAAGGTGTGTGGCTGACGACGTTTTCAGGCAATGTCAGCCGCACGAAATGGCACCCTTTGAATGAGAGCCTTTTACTATGAATCAATGTACCACGGATCACCCACGGCCGCAATCCGAGAACAATGGCCGTATCCCTCGGAACCTGAAGCCGCGTCCGGCAGACGGCTACACCAACGAAAAGCATGGGGCAGGTGAGGATCTATTTCCCTCCGCTGATCCGACGACGAACGGAACTTCCGGCCGCATCGAGCGAAACTCGAATCCCCGGAAGAAAGATAAGGCCGCTGTTGCCGTGCCCATCCAGGACGCCGAGGAGCCAGAGGCGTTGGATGCTGATGCTCCGGCGGATGCCTGTCAGGATGCGGACTGCGACACGGACGGAATGCCGGAGGACGGCAACGAGTCATTCCTGCTGGGTGACCGCCCTGCCATGAACACGGCTCCAGGCTCCTGTAACGATACCTGGCATCGGAGCAAGGCAATCCAGCTAATCTCCTGCAAAGGCTCCGAAGATATGCCCGGGAACTGGGGGCTGATGGTGCCGAGGTGGGTTCGGGCATACTTCGGAAACCCCGAGAAGGCCATGCTCTTCGCAGCGATCCTCTATTGGTTCGGTCGGACCAAATATAAAAAGCCGCGTATGCGGCGTAAAGATAGGGAGGGTCGTTGTGTGCTCGAAAAGACGTATGCTCAACTCGCGAATGAAGCAGGCTTGGCAAACGAGCGGCGAGTTGGTTGCCTGCTCAAGAAGTTTCGAGACGAACATCATCTTCTGGACTATTATCCAGTCGGGATCGGCCGAGGAAAGAAGACACAGATTTGCCCCAATCCAGAGGGAATCGAGTTGGCATACCTTGCCGGCCGCAGTCGCCTTGATGAACAGGAAAAGAAGTAACACGACAAATCTGTCGTGTCTTACTGCTTAAATCATGCAGTAAATACTGCACGAATTGAGCAGTATATACTGCATGAAATGCGCGCTATATAACAGTAACTACCTACAGTGATTACAAACAGCATTCACTAGAAAGAACAGAACCTGGCAGCAACTCGCTGCCACGTTCAGCCACATTCATTTTCATCAGTGAAATACAAAGATGGATGAGATACTTTCAATTTCACGAATCAGAAAGAACCTAGCAGCAACTCGCTGCAACGATCAGCTACATTCCTTCTTACATTGAAATACAAAGATGGATGAGATACTTTCAATTTCACGAATCAGAAAGAACCTAGCAGCAACTCGCTGCCACGATCAGCATCCTGTCGTTGAAGATGAAAGTCAGATGGAGGGGACTGCCAGATAGGCTGGGGAGATAAAAATGCAGACTATAGAATCCCGTTTTCAAGGAGCCATTCGATGAAATTAAAAAAGAATGACGTCGCCGCCAAACGTAATCCGCTGAGCGACGATGATAAAAAATTGATGCTAACGGTACTCATCAGAAATCCGACTGCATTTGAGCGAGCCAAAGACATGCTTATGTACGAGCATTTCGATGATATCGACATGGGCTACCGTGCCGTGTGGACTGCCGCCAAGAACTTCTTCGAGGAGTACGAGGAGTTGCCCACCCTAGAGTTCCTCCAGGCGGAGACACTGCGGCTCGTCAGGGAAGATCCAGGCATGCTGATCGACGATGACCTGGTGGACATGATCGACGAGTTCCTGCTTAGTGCCTTCAGTCCGGAATGGGGCGAAGCCATCAAGACCAGCGAGCCCCAGATCAACTGGGCGTGCAACGCCGCTCAGATGTTCATGGAGGAAGCCCTGGCTCGCCGCGTCCAGGACGACGTGCGGAGCGTCAAGGGGCGGATCACCGTGAATATGCAGGAGATCTTGGAGCAGGCGTGTGCCGAGGCGGCCAGTATCGCCTCCTTGGCCGATGGCGGTGGCGGCGAACTGTTCCCCGAAGGCTGGGATATCGACGGCGGGATTAACGTCACATCCACTGGTATCCCATTCTTCGATTCTTTCCTGGCTGGTGGCCATGCTCCCGGCGAAGTCTATGGCCTCCTCGGTCCCTACGGCTCATGCAAGACTGTGCTGGCCGTGATGCTCGCCGTGGAAGCCGCGAGGCACGCCTACGGCAGTTCGCTCACCGGCAGCGAAGACCATGGATACGTTTTCCTCGCCAGCTACGAGGCGGGGCCTGCGGAATTGCGACTCCGAATGCTGTCCTATGCCGCCCAGATCCATCGCAAGTCTCTGGAGAGCATGGGCAAGGATGGGATGAAGACCCTCTCGACGTCCAAGAAACTGCGACCCTACGAAAAAAAGATGTTCGCGGCTGCTCTTGCCGACGGAAAGAATGTTCTTGGGGAGCAGGGGCGTGTCAAGCAAGCGATGAAGTGGCTCGAAGACCACATTATCGTACTCGACATGGCGGGCAATGATGCGAAGCACGCCAGTGCCGGCTCCGGCCACATTGCGGAGATCTGTAGAAAGATAACCACTGAACTGCATCGTCGCGGCAAGAACGCCAAGGCCAGCCTAGCCATCGTTGACTACGTCGGTGCCATGGCCAGGCGGCATCTGGAGGCCACGGGCAAAGATGAAAGTAACCTACGGCACTTGATCGGCGGCACGCCCTTGATGGCTAAAAATAAGATCGCCGCAAAATTCAATTGTCCCGTCTGGCTGCTGCACCAACTTTCCGGGGCAGCGAACCAGAAGGGACCGGCCGCACAGGTTCACCATACAGACGCTGCGGAGTGCAAAAGTTTCGCGGAAAACTTGGACTTTGCGTTCGTTATCGGCAAGCCGGATAACCAAAATCTCTGTCAAATCAACTCCACGAAGCACCGCCGTACTGGTCATTGCCCCGAGGTGATCGTCCGTGTGCGAGGTGCAATGAACCGCGTCGAGGGCACGGCCAACAAGTACGTGGTCGATCCATACTCGCGACAAATCGTCGAAAAGAGTCACATGAGCGCCGTGATGAACCCTAAGAAATATGCCTCTTGCAAGGCTATCGACCCAATTAAATCGGGTGAGGTGAAACCATGACCAATGCTTATGTTCCTTCATTTCAAGAGGAAACCGCCAAGCTGGAACAGTCCCGTGTGAAGTTCATCCTCCGCGAGTTTGGGCTCCAGGACTGGTTGGGTGGGGTACTCGACGCACAGAAACATATCACTGGCCAGAAGCGGCTGGGGTTCGTGGGCTTCGATCAGTTATTTCCTGGTTTTCCCATTTGCTTGGAAGTGCAGCCGTTCTATCGCCTCGTTGAACACGGCACGTGCAGTCAGACCGCCCTGTTCCGTGACTTCCGTCGCTACATACCCTATGAAAGGTTCGGAGAAGTCCTTGACTGCGTCGGTGAGCGGGCTGGCGGACGTCCGGTCGGTGCCATCTTCCGCTGGCAGGGCATCAATCACGGCCTGATTATCCACAATGGCGATTTTCCCACGAAGGATTTCAAGCAGGTGTTCCCCTGGGGCAAGCGGCACTTGACCGTGGAGCATTTTGATCGGTTCGTGCGGACGCTGGCAGCTAGTGCGTGGAACCTGGATTCGCTGCGTTCACCGCAAGACGTGAAAAACATATCAAGCGAACCCTGTAAAGCTCTCACGCCGTGGGAGCTTGCCCGCCTAGTAACCGGCGCAACTGAACTGCGGCTCCTGGCGTTCCTGGTCGAAGTCTTGCATTACATGCCACCCAATCAAAGTCAGCAATACATTGTGCGGAGGGATGGCGAGCGTTGGGTTGCCGTAAACCAGGCTTACTTGGCCGAACAACTCCATACCAGCGTGCGAACCGTCCAGCGTGCCGTAGCAGCGTTGAAAAGCAATGGCTTGATCGAAACCCGTCCCAATGATTATCTTGAAAACGATATGAAGCTTTGTCCCAAGGTGTTCACATGAGAAGAAATACCCGTCTATCCGTCGAGTCCAGTCGTCCCGCCCCAGAAAGCGTCTTCGATGACGAACAGCAGCTCGGCGATCTGGTCAAGCGCGTCTACACCCTGGAGCGGCGGATGCAAGCATCTGGGCTCACGGAGCTGCCTTGCGACTACACGGCTGCTCCTAGCCTGGATGGGCATGCGAAGAATCTGGAAGTTGCACCGCGACAGTCCGCGTGGCTGAAGATTGCCCGCTTCCTGGCCGAAGAGAAGATCGGGCCAATCGACTACATTGCCCGCCAGTTCGATCAATGCCGCTCCCTGGCAAAACCACTCTATCATAATGAGTTGCTCGGTGTGGCCGCCTGGCAGCGATACACCGAATCCAAATCCACCAAGCAGGAAGATCTCAGGCTGCAACTGCGTTCGTCCAGGGCGTCTTTGGCGAGCACGGGGGGAGTGTCCGCATATGTTGTCTGGCCGACGACCAGAGAGGGACGAGACCTGATCGTGGAGTCCTATCTCTCGGTTTTGTACTGCGACAACATGCTCCCTCCGCTTTTCACCTACTGTGCGGCGATAGGTTTGGCACACCGCTACCCAGCCTACGGCGAGGATGCCCTGCAACTGGCTCACCGCCTCGAAGTGCAGGCTGCGGTGGAATACATTCGGTTCCGAGTTGACTACGATGCTGTCTGGCACGACCTGATACCACGTGGTTTCCGCGGACAAGCGGAAGGAATATACAGGAGGCTGCTCAGTGAGTTGTTTTAGGAGAGTGCTATGCCGTTCGACCGCAAGCGAGTAGAGATGATCGTCATGTTGATCGCGAGTAAGCTGGACATTATGTCCTCCGAACCTCGTGTCCGATCCGAAAACCAAAACTACTTAGGAGGACATTAGTGTCCGAGCCATAATGATCGTGACAAAATGAGTATCGCACTGGTAAGATAAAGTGGAACATACCAAAACTATGTAGCACACGATGGCATGGGAAAAACGCGGAACATGTGGGCAACTATATTACTATCGCGTCCGCCGCGTCTGCGGACGGGTCGTCAAGGAATATGTGGGTAGTGCTGATTCGCGTAAAGCAAAAGAAGCAGCCGTGCAGGATGCCGCACGCAAAGCCGAGCGGACGGCATCACGTCAAGCGGAGCAACAGCGGCGATTGGCATACGATTCGATTGCCGAACAGGCCGCCAGTGTAGTGCACGAGTTGGACTCGATGGTGACAACGGCATTGATAGCTGCCGGCTTTCATCGACCCCAAAGAAAACCATGGAGGAAAAAGCGTGGCGAAAAGAAAGAAGTACTGGGACGGCGATAATGCCGAATCCGTCGAGCCCAAGGGCGTTCAGGAGCAGGAGCAGCCACTGACGTTCAGCATGGCGTTCGAGCATGCTCGGCAACGTGCCAACAAAGGAGATCCACGAGCTCGCCAAGCTCTGACCGAGTGCTTGGACAAGAATCCCGAGATGTGGTCGCAGTTCGGCAACTTGGCTGGTCACGTCGAACTGAAACTGATAGAGACCGCCACGGGCGGAGAGTGGCTTACGTCAGAGGCAGTGATACGGGAAGTTGTCCGCATGCGACATGAGTTGGCCGGTTCGGCACCGACGCCCCTGGAATCGCTGGCGGTCGAGCGGATCATTGTCACCTGGCTTGCTCTTCAGCACACTGAATCGTGGTTCCTCCAAACTCAGCAGGATGTCCGCTGGGCACGTTACTGGTTGGTTCGACAATCACAGGCCGACCGACTCTACCGTGCGGCGGTCGGATCACTTCTTACGATTCGTGAGTTACTGCCCGTTGCCGTGACTGCTGCCAGTCAGACTACCATTCCTGTGGTCACGGAACCGATCAAGTTGTCCGTCCAAGAGGGTGTCGCGAGCGAATCCCCCTGGGTAAATCGGATTGCTGGACTCATGCCACATCTCAATGGTGCAGCACATCAAGTAAACGGCACGGCCAAGGTGAACGGGCACCGCCACCGATTGCTGGAGCCAACTGAAGGCTGATCAGCTACTATATCACGCGAGGAAGCAACAATCATGGAGAAGACCGCACCCACCAGCAATCTTGATTTGGTAATCGAATGGTTGGGGAGCAAGATCGCCAAAGAGAAGGAGGCCGCAATATCAATCCTTTGCCGTGTGGGACAACCGGCCGTCGAGTACCTGATCTCAGCGGCAATCGAGCCAAGTCGGCCGTCACAACATCTGATCGCCATCCTCGACGTGATCCTGCAGATCGGCGTCCCGCTTGGATTTGACGAGATGTTTGGCCTGCAATCCTTGCTAGGGCACCGCAGTCCCGACGTTCGCCGAAAGGTGGAGGAGATCATCATGTCCGCAAGTCCGTGTGGCCTGCCCGACGATCCAATGGGTGCGGCTCTCGTGCGTGCCTTCAATCCGTTTCTCCAGCCCCCGCCCCGCCGTCCGCCACGAAGATCTCAGTCTTCCGATATTTTGGCGGCCATGCGTGGCGATCAGGATGCAATCCAACGACGTGCGAGATCCAATGCTGCCCGCCGTCGCGTAGAAGAACGGGAACAGGGCAGGCGATCTTGACTGTCGCCTCCGAGGCGATGCCAACCCTTGATCCCCGCGGCCGAGAAAGCTCCGCTGGCAATTTTCGTCAAATTTGACGAAATTTCGCCTCGACCTGGCAATCCTGGGTTTCGTCCTGAATGAGCGGCGGATGCTTCCGTAGACTGGGAATTCGATCATTTGTCATGCCCAGAGCGGTTTCTTCAGCGGCCTGAAGGTGAAATATGACGCTGCATGGCCGCCAGCCGTGCGAAATCTGCCGTTTTGCCAGTTTGATCGGTCGCAGGTTGGTTCTGTCCTGGCGGCCGACGTTTTTCGGGTGGGAGACCAAATTTCCCTTTTCGGCCTTCTGGCTGGTGGTTGACCGTCTTGCGTCTGATTATACTGGTGTCATTACCAATAGTGAGCGGTGGCCACACGACGGCATGGCCAGCCCTCGACAAGTGTGGATTTCGTACCACAAATGTGCCGCCTTGAAGGATATGTACTATGAACGGGTCGATTCTTAGGGGTCTGGTGCGTGTGTGCGTTGTGGCCGCGTTGGCCTCGCTTGGGTTCAGCAATGCTTTCGCAGAAGACTGGGCACCGCTCTGGTCTACTGCGAACCTGTCGCAGGCACGCTCGGATATTTCGGCGACCTCGGCAGGTGGTAAGGTTCTCTTTGGCGGTAATCCTCAGAATAGCAGCAGCGTGGTGGACATCTACGACTCGTCCGCAGGTACTTGGTCTGTTGCGAACCTCTCGCAGGCACGCTCGGGTATTTCAGTGACCTCGGCAGGTGGTAAAATCCTCTTTGGCGGCGGATATAATTCTAGCAACACCCCCAGCAACGTGGTGGACATCTACGACTCGTCCGCAGGTACTTGGTCTGTTGCGAACCTCTCGCAGGCACGCTCGAATATTTCGGCGACCTCGGCAGGTGGTAAGGTCTTCTTTGGCGGCGGACATAGCAGCGGCACCTTTAGCAGCGTTGTGGACATTTACGACACATCCACAAACTCCTGGTCCACGACGAACCTCTCGCAGGCACGCTCGAGTATTCCGGCGACCTCGGCAGGTGGTAAGGTCTTCTTTGGCGGCGGAATCTATAGTTTTAGCGGTGGCTACAACCACAACAGCAGCGTGGTGGACATCTACGACACATCCTCGGGTAGTTGGTCTGTTGCGAACCTCTCGCAGGCACGCTCGGATATTTCGGTGACCTCGGCAGGTGGTAAAATCCTCTTTGGCGGCGGATATAATTCTAGCAACACCTTCCTCAACGTGGTGGACATCTACGACTCGTCCGCAGGTACTTGGTCTGTTGCGAACCTCTCGCAGACAGGCCCGGGTATTTCGGTGACCTCGGCAGGTGGTAAGGTCTGCGGCGGACCCGGCGCGCTGGACAGTTTTTGGGTAAAGTTAAGGTGTGTTGTTTTTACTGAGACTAGCGGCCCGCGACACCCCCTCAGGTGTCGCGCGGCCGCAA
>Ga0194058_10000453_pt1 | contig 19783 bp, 20 predicted proteins | sample SepL4417m_MetaG_FD_155490 | JGI IMG/M metagenome (GOLD analysis project Ga0194058, IMG submission 155490) | Anoxic zone freshwater microbial communities from boreal shield lake in IISD Experimental Lakes Area, Ontario, Canada - Sep2016-L442-17m | ecosystem: Environmental > Aquatic > Freshwater... | reverse complement strand
GGCGTCCGGCAGGCTTTTCGTCCCTTCTGCGTTCACCGCCATGAAGCGCGCCCTGGGGACCGCCTCGTCGCCGAGGATCCCGGCGAAATGGGCGACGGCGTCACAGCCGGCGACGGCCCTGGCGAGTGACGAGGGGTCGGCCATGTCTCCGTGCGCGGCGTCGATGCCCTCGGCACGCAGGTGGGAGGCGGATCCCGGGCGATGCACGAGCGCCCGTACCTCGGCGCCGCCACTTCATTCCGGGATGGAGCCTATGGCGTCTTTCAGGCGATCGTCTGGCCGGCGTACTTCGTCTACAAGGTGCTCCACTTCCTGCAAGCGTGACCCCCACAGCGGCGCCGCGACGGGGCTTGCGGTGACCGCGCGCCATCCCGTCTATGATGGCGCCATGTCCGAGGATGCCCAGAAGCACGCAGGGCCGAGCGCGAGTGGCGCCGCCGCAGAGCGGCGTGGCCTCGAGGCGGAGCTTCATGAGGCCGCGTGGCTGCTGGCCGCGGGCGACGCGCCCGCCGCCGCCGCGCGTCTGCGCGGCATCCTCGCCCGCGGCGTCCTCCCGCCCGGCCCCGAGGCGGACGCGCGCTACCTGCTCGGTCGCGCCCTGGGCGCCTGCGGCGAGCGCGCCGCCATGACCGCCGAGTGGGGCCAGGTGCTGCGCCTCGACGCCGCCGCCGCGCGGCCGCAGCCGCTCATGTGCGAGGACGAGTTCGAGGCGGTCGCGGAGGCGGCTCTGGCCGAGCTCCCGCGGGAGCTGCTCGACGAGCTGCGCAGCGTGGCCATCCTCGTCGCCGAGCGTCCCTCGGCGGAGATGGTGGCCGGCGGCATCGACCCCCGCGTCCTCGGCATCTACCACGGCGTGCCGATGACCAGGCGCTCGACCAGCTTCGGCGCGCCGTGGGCCGACACGATCTACCTCTTTCGCGCCAACCTGGAGCGTGTCTGCGCGACGCGCGCCGAGCTGGCGGGGCGCATCCGCGTGACGGTGCTGCACGAGACGGCGCACTACTTCGGCTACACGGAGGGGCAGCTGCGGCGTATGGGACTGGCCTGAGGCGGGGCTGTCTGGCGGCTCACCGGCGGCGACCAGCGAACCGGTCCAGGTGTTTGCGCGGCGGAGGTCGGCGCTTCGAGGGGAGCCGCGGCGACCTCATCGCTATCCGCTCTGACTCCGCTCATGGTCGATTCCGGCGCTCGGCTTGCGCGCGCCATCGGTCAGCCTTGCGAAGATGCTGGGCGCGGCGGCAGGTGCGGGAGGGCGGGAGGCGCTCTCCTCCAGTCGGCAGCCTTCTTCAAGGCCGCGCGTGATCCTGACGGGCTCGCGCCCTCGGTGACCAGGCCACACGCCGGCGGCCTGATGTATGGATTGTCCATGCCCTCAAAACGTGCGCCGCACGCCTGCGGCGTGTTGTGAGTCGTGGAGGGAGGGACAGAGGAACGCGCGCGGCGGCTGCGGCTCGGGAGGCTACGGGAAGAAGATGAGGCGCGCGTGGGGCTCGCCGTCACGCACGAGGACGAGCGCCATGCTGGGACGCGGATCGTGTGGGAGCGGCGCCATGCAGCTGCCGGGATTGAGCCACAGCACCGGCACCCGGCCCGGCGCATACCCTCGGTAGCGGATCTCCGGCCGGTGGGTGTCGCCGTAGACGAGCAGCCCCAGACCCTCGGCTGCAGGATCCGGGTGGCCGGCCTTGATGTCGCGGCGCTTGTGCGCGACCACGAAACGCAGACCGGCCACCTCGCCGAAAGCCTCGTCGGGCAGGTCGGCGCCGAGAGCGCCGCGGTCGCGGTTGCCGCGCACCGCGGTCACCGGCGCCACTCGCGCCAGTGCCTCGAGGACCGTGCTGGAACCCACGTCGCCGGCGTGGATGATGTGGTCGGCGCCGGCGCAGGCCTCGAGCACGCGACGGTCAAGGCGCCCGTGCGTGTCCGAGATCACGGCGATGCGTGCGTCCGTGGCGCCGCCCTGCCGGTCGATGCTCACGGCATGATCTCGACGACGGCGGCGACGAAGGCGGGCTCGTCGCCATGATCCGATCCGGCCGCCATCACGAAGAGGTCACCGCTGCCCGCTCCCGAGACGACCAAGGGCCTATCCCGCCAGGGATGTGCGTGCGGGGCGTCCGTGGACCGAGCGGGGCGGTCACGAGACGGTTCCCTCGTAGCCCAGCTACGTGGGGATCCGGGGAGGGGCCGCAGCCGCGACGTGTCCACGGGCGCATCCGTATGTGCAGACCTAACGGGATAAGCCCTTACGTTCCTGGCGCCGTCACGGGCACGGTCAGCGCTTACGCCCTGCGCGCCGTTGCCGGCTGCGGGCGCGCGGCTGCGCCTGCGAGGCGGGCGGACCCGCCTGCCCCCCAGGCGCAGCCGCACGCGCCCGGGTCAGACGGGCGTTCTGCAGCGTGATGAACATGAACGCGACGCTGCCGAGGATGAGGCGCGTCACGACAAAGCTGACCTCTCCTCCCAGCGTCAACACGCCGGTCACGATTCCGGTGACGCCCATCGCCCACATGACGAGCTGGACGTCGCGCGCCCGCTGGCGGGACATGAACGGCAGAAACGACATGTTCAGCGCTACGAAGAGCATGAGCAGCGCGGCGCCTGTGGTGAGGGTGAGCGTCACGTACATCGGACCCGCCTTCACCGCCGGGTCGGGATCGAGCACGAACCCGACGGCCGAGATGACCATCAGCACAGCCACGACGAAGACCACGCCCACGAGCAGCAGCAGGCTGACGGTGCGGATCGATGGGGCGTCCGTCCTGGGGCGTGATGTGCGGCCGGAACCCTGCCCGGCCGGCTGTCCATTGTTCGACCTGCTGCGACTCATCTTCTCTCCATTCTGACCCAGGAGCCCCGCAGGCGATACCCGCCCGGCGTCGCCAACCATATCCCACGAGGCGCGGCGGGACTGCCTTGCCACATCACGGGATGCGCAGCTTCGCGTCGCGAGCGACCGGCTGCGCGCTGGTTTCGCCCGCCGTAAACGTGCTCGGCCGAGCGCGGCATACTCCTCGAGGTCGTCCCCGGGGATGCGAAAGAGGCAGTTCCAGGTCACGTCGAGGCGCCGTGACCGGCCTTCGCGCAGCAGGGCGATGTTCCGATGGGCGCACACACCCTTTCTGAATGCCTTGAGGATGCTCGGGCACAGCGACTCGATGCCGGGCTGGACGTGCGCGAAGCCGACCTTCTTCATCAGGAGCAACTCGGCGCCTGCTCCTCTGCCGTCGAAGAAGCATCCGCGCGCGGGCACGCCCGTCTGCGACGAGAGCGGCCGATCCCTCCGCTCCCGCTCACTCGCATGGCCCAGCCCGGTAGGGTGTGGGCACGCCGTGCGGCGGCCGCGTGGCGCGCGCGCGACCCGGCGCCGCGCCAGGGCGCGGCCGCCGCGCGCGCGCTATGCTGAGCACAGCATGGCGAGACGAACGGGAAGGACCGTGGACGGAATCGACCCAGAAAGAAGAGTCCCAGTGAAACGCCTCGGCCTGGTCGTGACGATCGTCGCCCTGGTCATCGCGGCGGCGATCGGCCTGGTCGTGACCATGGGAGCCATCCACGACAAGTCGGTCGCCTCCGACGTCGGCGCGTTCAGCGAGCCGGTCCCCGTGGGGGACTACTATCTGGAGGTGCTCGTCAAGATCGTGGCGCTGGACCTCAACAAGGAGACCGTTGGCCTCCAGTTGGAGTGCATCCCGAAGGGCGACGCACTGGTCGACGACGGTGGGCATCTCAAGCGCGCGCTGGTGCTCACGTTGGGAGTGTCCGCGGCGGGTACGGAGCAGAAGAAGACCATCCCGTCCGGCGACACGGGCGCCATCACCACCGCGTACCTCGATCTGGACGGGAACGTGGAGGAGTACCCGGGGGACCGTCACACGACCAGTCTCTGGCTGAGCGCGACCAGGCAGGCGCAGGGACTCGACCCGGACCCCATCCCGATCAGGCTCCAAACTTACGGGGCCTGGCCGGGGCTGGACATCGATTCCACGGCCTCGGACTGGGCCCCGGACTGGCACAGCGGCTGGAATCCCATGAGGCAGCTCGACATCGCCGTGACCCGGTCTCATGCCACGACCATGGTGGTCTACTTCTCGGTCGCGCTCACGTGGATCCTCATCGCCAGTGTCGTCGGCATGACGCTCGCCGTGGTGTTCGGGGGGCGCAAGACCGAGATCGCGATGGTCGCGTTCTTCACCACGCTGCTCTTCGCCTTGACCGCCTTTCGCAACGCTCTGCCGGGGGCGCCGCCCATGGGCACGTCCAGCGACTACCTCGCGTTCTTCTGGGGCTACGCGGCGGCGATCGTCGCCATCGGCGTGCTCTCAGCCGTGTGGCTGTGGCGACGGCCGCCGAAGGATGAGCACAAGTCCGGGTGAGCGCCCGAGGGCCGCGGCGGCCGCCGGCCGCTCTGCACGACGCGGCCGCCCGCAGCCCCCTCAATCACCCCGCGTCGGTCTGCGCCGCCGCGCTGGTCAGTCGTCGCCGACGCGTACCAGCATCTTGCCGACGTTTTCGCCGCGCATGAGACCGATGAACGCGGCCGGCGCGTTCTCGACGCCATCGACGATCGTCTCGGCGAGGCGGATGCGCCCCTCGGCCAGCCAGCCGCCGACCTCGGCGAGAAACGCCGCCTGGCGATCGGCGTGGTCGCTGACCAGAAAGCCACGCAGCGTGAGCCGCTTGCCGATCATCAGAGCCAGGTTGCGCGGCCCGGGCGCCGGTGCGACGGCGTTGTACTGCGAGATCGCCCCGCAGAGGGCCGCGCGGCCATGCACGCGCAGGGCGCCGATGGCCGCCTCCAGATGCTCACCGCCGACGTTGTCGTAGTAGACGTCGATACCGTCCGGCGCGGCCTCTGCCAGAAGCCGGCGCGGCGAGCCCTCGTGGTAGTTGAAGGCGGCGTCGAAGCCGAGCTCGTCGCAGACGTAGCGCACCTTGGCCGCGGAGCCGACGCTGCCGACGACGCGCGCCGCGCCGCGCAACCTGGCGATCTGGCCGGCGAGACTGCCGACCGCGCCGGCCGCCCCCGAGACGAACACGATGTCTCCGGGCTGCAGCGCCGCGATCTCGAGGATGCCCACCCACGCGGTCAGGCCGACCATGCCGAGGACGCCGAGCCAGGCGCTGAGAGGGACGTCGCCGGCGGGCACGCGGCGAAACGCCGTCGCCGTGCCCAGCGCGTACTCGCGCCAGCCGAGGTCGTGCAGAACGACGTCGCCGACGGCCAGGTCGGGCGACTGCGAAGCGACGACCTCGCCGACCGCCATGCCGGTCATCACCGCGCCCAGCGCGAAGGGCGGCACGTAGGACTTGGCGTCGCGCATGCGACCGCGCATGTAGGGGTCGACCGAGAGGAAGCGGTTACGGACGAGGATCTCGCCGGGGCTGGAATCGGGTACCGCCGCCTGCACAAGGGCGAAGTCACTCTCTCGCGGCTCGCCGTGTGGCCGGGCGACGAGGTGGATCTCTTTGCTGCTGCGCGAAGACTCCATGTGGGACACTCCTGTACGGGGGGTGCCCTGAGCCTGCCCGCGTGGGCGGTGACGAAACGTGGGGCGGCCGGGCGCCGGGATGGCCCCGCGCGGCGGATCGACGTCACGTCACATCCGCCACGTGGTGCTCAACTCACTGCGCGTCGCGCATCGCGCTGATCCCGCCCTGCACGCCCACATACAACGTCCCGTTGGGACCGAGGAAAGCCCCGGCGTAGAAGTTGTCGTAGAGCTGCCCGGTACCGGAGAGCTGCTTCCACGCCGTCTTGCCGGTGCGGAAGTCGAGCGCCGTGAAGTACCAGGGGTCGGTCGCGCCGGGGCCCGCGGGCTTGGTGTACGTGTAGATCAGCCCGTTGGCCAGCGACATCTTGCTGATCAGCGAGGGGATGCTCACCGTGTTGTTGGTCCAGACCACGTGACCCTTGCCCTTCTTGTCGAGGTCGATGCGCGTGATCCCCGGCGTCGTCGTGCGACCCTGCGTGGTGTCCTGGCTCGAGCTGCGGTAGCCGTAGTTGTTCTCCACGATGATGGACCTGTCGGTGCAGACCAGCGAGTTCTCGGTGCAGCTTGCGCCGGCCTTGAACACGGGCACGGAGGCGGTGAGCCGCTTGCCCTTGATCTGCTTGGCGCGGAGATACACGAGGACGTGCATGCGCGGCGAGGCGTTGTCGGTGATCGTGACGTACCTGGTCCCCATCAGGGTGGGGGTCGTGCCGGTGCCGAGCTCGACCTGGCCCGGCTTCACGTTGTAGCCCTCCGTGTAGGGCTCCCTCCAGGTCGTGCACGGCCGCCCGAACTGGTCGGCGTCGAAGCGGTACATGGCCTTCTGAGAGGCGATGAAGGCGCCGTTGTCCGCGGCGACGGCGTGGCCGTTGGCGATCGTCTCTCCCAGCATCGCGAGATCCTTGCTGATCCCGAGGATGGCGCCCGTCTTCGCGTCGACGGTGCACACCACGCCACCCTTGCTGGTGACCCAGATGTGGCCCGCGAAATCGGGCGCCAGGGCCTCGATCGCGTCTCCCTCGGGGATCGCGGGGGTCAGGTCGTAGGTCGCGTCGTGCGAGAACGTCCAGCCGTCCGCCGTCTGCGTGTGCGAGACCACCCAGATGGTCCGCTCCACCGTGCCGATGATGATGCGGTCCTGCTCGTCGGAGTAGAAGTACGTGCCCGCTGGACGGAAGCCGGGGTAGTAGGTCTCCGACGGCATGTCGAGCTCGGCGAGAGTCGCGAGGGTGTCCGGGTCGATGAGGGTGAGCTGGACCGTGGCCTGCGACGCCGCGAGATCGCTCACGATCGCCGCGGCCACGATGTTCCCCGCCGTGTCGAAGGTCATCCCGACGACCAGGGCGACGGGATCGGTCTGCGTGCCGAGCCACGTCGACGACGTCACCGGCGACTCCCCGAGCGGCCCGGCGCCGGGGTAGGTGTCGCTCTGGTAGGTGTCGTTGTGGATGCTGCTCCAGGGCCCGGGCAGCAGGAACGGGTTCTGCGGGATCGCCGGGGCGATGACGGGGTGGGCCACCGCCGCGGCGCCGATGAAGGGCTCCACGGGCTCGGCGCCCTTCTGGCCCGGGATGGCGACCGCGGGGATCGGATAGCTCTGCGCGAAAGCGGCCGGTGCGGCGCCGAGGACGACCGCGACGAGGACGGCCGCCAGCAGGGCGGCCCTTGTGCCGGAAGTCTTCACCTGTGCTCCTCTCTGCCTGGCGGGACTGCCAGTTTGCCCGGAGATACGCTACCTGCCGCGCGCGCATGGCGTCAATGCGAGGGAGGTCGACGGGTCAGCCTGTGCGAGCCCATCCGCAGGGCCTCGGACACGCTCATCACCATGATCCACCCGAGCGGGGCTGCCATCGCGGAACCTCCGGGCGTCGCTCATTGGACGCCATGGCGAACGGCTGGACCTTGGCAGACCGCCTCCAGTTGTGTGAAGCTCTCACCGCATGACCAAGCTCAGGATACTCAAGGAAGCGGATCTTCCGCTTGAAGCGCTGATCCTGCTGATCGCCGGGATGACGCTGCTGATCACCGGCGTCCTGCTCTTCCCGGTGTCCACAGGGGCGCTGGCGTACTACGAGAACGGCCTGTACGGCTTGCTGCTCGTGATGTTCGCCGTGCAGATGATCGCCCTGGGCAAGACGCCGTTCGGCGATCTGCGCACGTCGAAGCTGCCGCTCGTCGTGGGCGTGCTCATCGCCGCCGTGGGCATCGTCACGTGTTTCATCCCCGACCTGTTCAGCGAGGCTCCCCGCATCCTGCTGTTCGTCTGCTTCGGCCCAGGCGGGCTCCTGCTTCTGCTGCAGATGATCCTCGACAAGCAGAAGCTCAGGGCCTGGGCTGAGTACGGCGGCTTCTTTCGGCAGCTGATCGCCGCCTGCACGTCCGTCTACGTGCTCTCGATGCTGGTCGGCGGGCTCATCCTGTTCCCGAGCTTGCTCACGACCACGCTGACGGCCGTGGTGGTCCTGCTCTACGGGGCGGCCATCGTGTACCTCGCCCTCGTGCTGCGCGTCGTCTACCTCAGGTATCCCGAGGCGGCACAGCCGCCCGCAGGGGATGCTGCGCTGCCGATCGACAAGGCCATGCTGCTGCTCATGGGCGTCTTCATGCTGCTGCTCGGCCTGCTGCTCATCCCCGTGAGCCGCGGCAAGCTGCCCTTCGCCGGCAGCGCCCAGCTGGGCCTGCTGATGATCATCATCGCCATCCAGATGGTCGCCTCCGGCAGCACGCCGCTGGGCGCGTTTCGGCGCTCCTGGCTGATGGTCGGCGGCGGCTTTCTCTTCGCGGCGCTCGGCATCGTGTCGTGCATCATCCCGGACGTGCTGGCGCCGACGCTGACGTATCTCGTCGGCGCGCTGAACGTGCTCGGCGGGGCGCTCGTGCTGGTGAAGTCCTTCCTGCCCCGCCTCAGCCGGCGCGGGGCGCCGCGTGAGCCGCAGCCGCCGATCCTCGTCAAGCTCTTCGTGGCCACGGTGGTCATGAACGCGCTGACCATCGTGTTCGGTACCACGATGTTCTTCTCGGGCCTGCTCCCGCTGGCGGTCATCGGCGCGGTCCTGGCGGCCAACGGCTGCGTACTCCTGTATCTGCTGCACATCCTCGTGACGCTGGACAAGCTGCAGAGCGACGCGCAGGTCGCCGTGCAGCCAGCGTGAGTCGCAAGCGGCTCGCCGGTACTTGACATCAACCTGAAGGAGGGGCGTGGAGATGTTCCATTTCGACGACGACTTCACCTATCGCATGCCGGCGCATTTTGGCGGCGTGCACGGCGGTGACCTGCACGATCTGCAGTACGACGACGTCACCTCGATCGCGATCAGCTACCTGACCGACGAAGAGCAACTGGCCCAGTACGTGCCCGATGCGTTCGCGATCGTCGAGCCGTCGGTGAACATCGAGTACCAGAAGTGCTGCGGGGTCCAGTGGATGGGCGGCGGGCAGTACACCCTGGTCGCCGTGATGACGCCCGTGCGGCACATCGGCTCCGGCACCGTCGGCGCCTTCGCCCTGGTCGTGTGGGAGAACGACGCCGCCCCCATCCTCGGCGGCCGCGAAGACACGGGCATCCCCAAGATCTTCGCCGACATCCCCGACTACCATCTGCTGGGCGGCCGCGCCACGGCCCACGTGAGCTACGAGGGCAGGGCCTTTCTGGAGCTCGACCTGCAGATGGACAAGGAGCTCACCGTCGAGGAGATAGTGACGCGGAACGCCGCCGGCAGGATCAACCAGATGGGGTGGCGCCACATCGGCAACATCGGCAGGCCGGGCGCTGCTCTGTCTCACGCGACGTTCTATCCGGTGGACGTGACATATCTGTCCGGGGGCACCGGCGCGGGCACGGTGAAGTGGACGAAGATGGAGTACGTGCAGAACCCGCTGCAGGCCCACATCATCGCCGCCCTTGCCGACCTGCCGGTCGTTGAGTATCGCGAGGGCGTCTACGCGAAGATGGTGACTCACTTGCGCGGCGATCTCGCCCGCGAGCTCGTCTGACGGAGGAGGAACGTACCATGGCTGACGTGTTTGAAGGCAAGTCCTGCGTGGTGACCGGCGGGACGTCGGGGATCGGCCTCGCGGTGACGGAGGCGCTCCTGAAGCGCGGCGCATTCGTGAGCGCCGTGGGGTTCCCGCAGGAGAGCGTGGACGCGGCGCGCGCGACGCTCGCGACCTACGAGAACGCGCGCTGTTCCCTCGTCGACGTGACCGACTGGGACGCGGTGAAGGCGATGGTGGACGAGGCGGTCGCGACCTGCGGCCGCCTGGACTACCTGTTCAACAACGCCGGCGTGGGCGGCACAGCGCCGTACGAGAAGATCGAGATGAAGCACTGGAAGATGATCGTCGACCTCAATCTCTGGGGCGTCATCTACGGCGTGCACGCAGCCTTTCCGGTGATGGTCGAGCAAGGCTCGGGGCACATCGTCAACACGTCGTCAATCGCCGGCCTTCTTCCGGTCCCGTATCAGGCGTTGTACTGCGCGACCAAGTTCGCCGTGGCCGGCATGACGGAGTCGCTGCGGTACGAACACGAGCACCGCGGCATCGCCTTCTCCACGGTGTGCCCCGGCAACGTGGCGACGGCCATCTTCGGCGACGCCGCCCCCCCGCCGGACGCGATCACCCCAGAGGAGGCGGCCGAGATCATCCTCGCCGGCGTGGAGCGCAAGGACGGCCTGATCGTCTTCCCGAAGTTCTACAGAGACTCGTACCTGGACCTTTGGGCGGACCCGGCGAAGATGGACGCCGAGATGCGCAGGACGGCGGAGGAGCGCCGGAAGGCCTACGAGACCGGCGGCAACTACTACTGAGAGGCGGCCTGCGATGTCCTGGGATACCAACGGCTCGCTGATCGGAGCGGTCAGGCTCGACACGGCCCGGGCTTACGCGGATGTGCCGGGCCTGCTTGAACGCACGATCCAGCAGGACGACTCCGCGGCATGGGCGCTCCTCAAGCAACGGATCGACTACGTCTACGAGCACCTCGGGTACGCGCTGGCGCCGGTGCTGAACAAGGACGACCTGCGGCAGCGCATCACGGCCGAGGTGGAGGCGGGGAGAAAGCTGTTCTTCAAGCCGAACATCGTCGCCGCGAACGTCCTCGACTTCCCCGGCGACGGCACTCCGGGACTGACGACCGGCGTGGTGGCGGCCACCAACTGGACGTTCATGGCCGCGCTCCTGCGGTTCTTCCACGACGAGCTCGGCATCCGCTTCTGCCAGATGGCCGTGGGCGAAGCCGGCGTGACCACGGGGGCCTATGCCACGATTCTCGAGTGCCCGGCGGAGGCGGTGCTGGAGGGGCGCATCGTGCGCCCCCATGGTGAGGTCACCTGCGTGGGCTACCCCTTCTACTTTGTGAGGAAGTACCTGGCGGAGGCGGCGGCCGCGCTCGACGATCTCGACGACCCGATGGCCGGCTACGATGAGAGCGTGAGCGGGACGTACCTCACGCCCGGTGAGGCCACCCGCCGGGGCAAGCTCGTGATGTACGACCTGAACCAGGCCGACAAGCCCGGCCGGGGGCGCCTGGTGCCCGTCCCCGACGGCGGCGACAACTATCCCGACGGCATCATTCTGCACACGGCGCTGGTCGGCGACCCGGACGACCCAGACGGCTACCCGGGCAGCGTGCTGGTCAACTGCCCGGTGCTCAAGGTCCACTGCAACGCGGTCATCACCAGCGCCATCAAGAACCTCGGCATCGGCGGATGGCCGATGCGCGCCAAGCACGGCGACGATCCGAGCTCTCACGACTGGCTCTACGCGTTTCCCCACGCCGACCCTCCGGGAATGAAGGGCGGCGTGCCGGGCGGGCCCAACAAGGGCGGCGTCTACCACACCTGCTGGTACGTGAAGAAGGTCAACGCCGAAGGCATGCCCCTCGAGATCGCCGAGACCCCAAACCACGGCCTCGACGGGACCATGGTGGATATCAACCTGGCCATCAAGAGCCAAATCCCCCTCACATTGCACGTCGTGGACGCCATCCGCCCGATCAACATCGAGCACGGCGGCAGCGGCACGGGGGTGGCCCTGGACGAAGGCCTCATTCTCACGTCCGATGACCCCGTGGCCGTGGACCTGTTCTCGGCGCGGTACCTCTTCAAGAACGTCCCGAGGGATCCGGCCGCTCCCGCCGCGTTCGAGCGGCCGCTCGCCATCCCCCGCTACGACGAGGCCATGGGCGCGATAGTCGCCGACGAGAGCGTCATGGACGCCCGCGTGTCGCGCTCCAGGCTGTTCGCCTACGGCGCCGGCCGCGGGCTCGGGCTGCTCGACTACCACGTCGAGGGCACCGACATGACGGCCTCGGATGCTGCGTCCGGCGGCCCCCTCCCGCTGGTCACGCTGGACGGCCATTTCGGCAGGGTCAGGGACGGGCGCTTCGAGGACGTCGTGACCGAGGAATTCTACTACGACGTCCCCAAGATCCTCTGGGACCTCCAGCCCGTCATGCTCGCCCACGCGCGGGCGACGGACGCGCTGACCCTGGCCGCCCTGGGGTGCGACAGCGGCTACCTCGCCGAGCTCATGGTCCTGGACGAGGATGGGGACGGCGTCGTCGATGACTGGGAGGCCGGCAAGGCCGGCATGTGGGACTGCCAGTGCGCCGGGGGCGGCATCAGTCTCAACCTGCACGCGCACGGCCACACGCACCACGGCAACTTCCACGCCCCTTCCCGGATCCTCAAGTTCGCCGACAAGGCCTGGAACGTGGACACGCTGAGCGGGACGGGCGTGAGCGTGGACACCATGAGGATCGCCATCGACTCGATCGCCTTCACGAGCGCCCTGGACCTGTCCCGCGGGGAGCCGGGCACGGACACGTTCTTCGACATTTCCTTCGGGACGGGGACGGACGGCACGACCAGGTGGCCCAGCCTGCAGTTCGCGCGCTGGGTCTCGGAGGCGGGAATCATCCGCGCCGTGCTCCACCCCGAGGCCAAGGCCTACGCGGAGGAGACCGGCCAGGCGTTCACCCTCTTCGTGCCGGACGCGGCGCCCTACTTCCCCTCCGCGTCGTACGACCCGGACGGGCTGCCCGGCATCGTCGCGATCAGCGACAGGGAGCTTCTCCCCAACGGCGACCCCGACCCGAACTACGATCCGGACTTCGCGACGAAGGTCTTCACGGCCTGGTTCGCGAACGGCGAGAAGTGGTGAGCTGAGGGTACGCGCCGAGCGGCTGCGCGGCGAGCACGGGCGCAGCGCGTTGACGCGGAGACACGCGTCTGCGCGCTGCGCCGGACCGCGCCGCTCTCATTCTTGCGGCCGAAACGTCTCCGCGGCAATCGGCCAGGCGCCGTCGATACCGCGCACGTAGCTCGTCTTCGGCTGGACCGCGCCCTCTTGGGTCGGGTTGGCGTACTCATAGTCCACCCAACCCGAGCCGGGGTCGCGGGCCACGTCGATGAGCTCGCGAACCACGTACTTGCCGGTCGCGTCGCGATAGTCCCAGCGATTGGCGCCGACCAGCGCCGGGTCGCCGCCGTTGGCGATGACCGTGCCGTTGAAGTCGTAGGCGTATACGTAGAGCTCGCCCTGGTGAAACTCCCCGCCCGGCGCAGCGAACGCCTTGAGCGCGGCCGCCTTGCCGTTCTCCTGCGCGTACGCCAGAGCCTTCTTCACGAAGGTCTGCACCTCGGCCTGCGTGGGCGCAGCCGCCGCGGTCGCGCCGGGAGACGGCGTGCCCGCGAACGGTCCGAGGTAGCGCCCGGCGCAGACCGCGTGCAGCTTGCCGTCGCTGCCCTCGCTGAGCTTGTAGTAGGCGGCTTTCTGGAAGAGGCCGGCCTTGCCGGGCTGCGCGTACACGTAGGTCACCCAGCCGCTGCCCCGATCGAGGGCGCCGGCCACGATCTCATCGCGGAGGAGCTTGCCGACCGCGTCCGGCTTGCCCTTCATGCTCTGCCCGCTCACGTCCGGATCAGGGTTGGCCACGAGCTTCACATTCATGTCGTAGACCATGGGGTGAAGCTGCGGCTTCGCCGGGTCGACGAAAGGCTCCTGCCCGGCGTTGATGCTCTTCAGCGTGCCGGGCGTGTCGTTCTCGAGCGCGGCGCGGGCAAGGTCGACAAGGTCCATGACCTGCTGCTCGCTCACGGCATCGGGAGACGCGCTCGGCGATGACGTCTCCCCACCGCTCGAGGCGCCGCAGCCCGCAACGATACCGGCAAGCGCGAACTACACGACCACGACGACGAGCGGCGCACGCCACCCCCGACCTGCATCCTTCATCGTTACCTTCCTGCCCGGATGGTGGGACCACGGTGGACTCCCGCCATCATGCTGGGCAAATGACCGGCGCCGTCTGCCGGCAGCCGGCGCCCTCGCCGTCGTGCGGCCCGGATGCAGTAGCGCATGGCGGCCGGACGGTGAGCCCCACCCTCGAAGCCCTCGGCGGGCGCGGGATCGTCTCGCCGGCCGCGCGTATCCGCGGCTACTTCAGCCGCGCCTTCACGGTCACGGTTCCCAGCCGGTCCGCGGACGGCTGATAGCGTGGGAAGACGCTCGTCATCTGGTTCCGCAGCCATGTCGACATGCGCGCCGGCACGTTGCCGACCCTCACCCAGTCGTGACCGCCGCTGTGCGACCGCGAGACGGCGACGTGGGACATGTCGAGCGTGGCGAGCACATGGCGGGTTCCCTGCGGTCCGTAGACGCCGCTCAGCACCGCATGCGCGCCGGTTGTGACCACAGGCTTGGTGAACGAGAGCTCCGTCCACGAGCTCATCGTCTCCCGACCCCAGAACACGAGGCCGCCCCGGGAGCGGACGCGGCCGGCGCCGCTCGTCGCGCTCAGGCTCCCCCCGGCGATCGGGAAGGTGAAGCGCCAGGCGTCACCCGTAAGGTGCAGAGTGGCCGGCGCCACGAAAAACGGCGCCACTCCGCCGACGAAGAGCGCCTCCGACTGCGGCGGGTCGGTGAGCAGGGTGATAGCGCCGCCCGTGACCGGCGAGCCTGCGAGAGCGGGCGGCGCGACCCAGGCCGCGAGCAGGCAGATCGTGGCGATGACGAGCAGTGGCGCGCGGCCCGTGCTCGCCCGGGACAGCCGTCCGTTCATGGTGACCTCCTCGCAGACCCTTGCTCGTCGGCGTCCATCATACATGCGGCGCGGGTCGGCTCCGGCAGGCCTCGGCGTTCTTCGTCCTCTTCCGGTCCAGGGTATCGGCCAACGGGGGGCGAGCCTCACTGGGACAACCGTCCAGGGAAGGATGCCCGGCGACGCCGGGAGGCAGCCTCGGCGGTGGGCGGGGCGACCGCGGGGACCCGCGAACTGGGGTTGCGGCGGGCTCGCCCATGCTGCTCGCATCCGCTAGCATGACGGGCCAGTAGTCCGCAACTCGCGCCGGGGGCACAGGACCGCACGGGAACGGTCCTGCCGCGCCCCAGGGGAGAAACGCCATGACCGTACGTGCCCGCCGCTTTCTTTCACTTGTCCTCCTCGCGGTCGCCTTCGGCGCCTGCGCCGCTCTCGCGTCGCCGGCCGCCGCAGGCACGGCGTTCTCGCCGCCGGTGGGGGAGGATCTCAGCGGCCTCTCCTGGACGGAGGCCTTCGACGCGCTGCACGCCAAGATATCGCGCGAGTACGCCTTCACCGGGTGGAAGCGCATCGCCTGGCCGGCGCTCGCCGCGAGGTACCGCCCGGCGATCGTGAAGGCGCGGGCGGCCGGCGACGAGCAGGCTTACTACCTCACCCTGTGCCGCTACGTCCAGGAGTTGCGCGACGGCCACGCTTCCACGGCGGCGTTCGGCGCGGAAGCGCAGCAGGTGATGGACGCCGCCATGCAGGCACGGGCGGGCGGCGGCTTCGGGCTGGTCGACACGCGGCTGGAGAGCGGCGTTGTCGTGGCCTCGTGGCTCCAGCCCGGCGGACCCGCCGCGCGCGCGGGCGTCAGGGCCGGCGCGCGGATCGTCGCCTGGGGCGGCCGCCCGGTCGAGGCCGCCCTGACGCGCACCTCCACCGCTCTCAGCCCGAGCCAGGCGACCAACGGCCGGCGCGACCGCGAGCGCCTGCGCTTTCTCGTGCGCGCGCCTGTCGGCACGGTGAAGACGCTCACCTTCCGCAACCGCGGCGCGGGCGCCCCTCGCACCGTGCGGCTGCGCGCGCTCGACGACGACTTCGTCACGCTCGACAGGACAGACGAGCGCTCGATCCTTGCGCACGGCTGGCCCGAGAAGCTCGTCGTGCACGAGATCCTGCCCGGCAACGTCGGCTACGTGCGCCTGTACCTCGAGACGGACCTCCCCGCCGAGCAGTCCGGCGACCACACCCCGACCCTGGAGCTGTTTCGCAGCGCGATGGACGACTTCATCGATGCCGGCGTCGCCGGCCTCATCGTGGACATCCGCGGCAACTCGGGCGGCGTCGACCAGACGTCCGCCGACATCCTGGGCTCGTTCTTCGCCCCGCCGGCGCTCTACGAGTACTCCGACGTCTTCAATACGGTGACGGGGAGCTTCGAGATCTGGCGCCTGGACCCCCTGACCGCGGCGCCCATCGCCGCGGGCGAGGGCATCTGGATCGAGCCGGTTGCCAGGCGGTACGCGGGGCCGGTCGTCGCCCTCGTCGACAACGGCTGCCTCAGCTCGGGCGAGGGGCTCGCCATGGGCATCAAGCGGCTGCCGAACGGCAGGGTCGCCGGCTTCCACGGCACCAACGGTTCGTTCGGCATGGCCGGCGACATCGTGCTCATGCCGCTCGACATCGAGGTGAAGTGGCCGTTCGGGCGCTCGCTGGACGCGCGCAAGGTGGTCCAGATCGACGCGCGCAACGGCAGGGGCGGCGTCACGCCCAACGTGCGCGTACCCATGACGTGGACCAACGTGCTGCGTCAGTCCCGCGGCCGCGACGTGGTGCTCGAGTACGGCCTGCGGGCGCTCGAGGAGATGCGCGCCCGCTGAGCGGCGCGGGCGCATGGCGGTATCAGGGCAATCGGACACAGGAGATCCCCGCATGACCGGCGCCGAGAAGCCGCCCTGCGAGAGGCCCGTCAGCCTGGCCGCGCGCATGATCGTCCGTGAGGAGGGTGACGGCTACGCCATCCTCGTCGACCCCGACGGCCCGCGCTCCTGGATCCTGAACCCGGTGAGCCTGCTCGTGTGCCGGCGCCTTGACGGCACGCGCCGCGTGCCGGAGCTCGCGGACGTGGCCCGCGCCGCGTTTCGCGACGTGCCGGACGACGTCGAGGACGACGTCCGCGACTTCGTCGGCCGGCTCGTCGAGGCGGGCCTTGCCGAGCCTGCCGGATCTTGATGGGTGCGCCGATGAACACGCCGCGCTCCGTGGACATCGACGTCACGGGGCGCTGCAACCTGCGCTGCGCCTACTGCTACCACTTCGCCAGCGCCGCCGACACGCCCGACGACCTGCCCACCGCGGTGTGGTTGCGCTTCTTCGCGGAGCTCAAGCGCCACGCCGTGCTCGACGTCACCCTGAGCGGCGGCGAGCCGTTCATCCGCGAGGATCTGCCGGTCCTCGTGGAGGGCATCGTCGCCGCCAATCTGCGCTTCAGCATCCTCTCCAACGGCACGCTCGTGACGCCTGAGCTGGCCCGCATGCTGGCGGCGAGCGGGCGCTGCGACCACGTGCAGGTCTCCCTCGACGGCGGCAGCGCCGCGGCCCACGACGCCTGCCGCGGCGCCGGCAGCTTCGAACGCGCCCTCGCCGGCCTGCAGGCGCTGCGCGCGGCCGGCGTGCCGGTGGCCGTGCGCCTCACCATCCACCGCGGCAACGTGCACGACCTCGAGGCGGCCGCCCGCCTGCTCCTCGAGGACCTCGAGCTGCCGTCCTTCGGCGCCAACGCGGCCGGCTACATGGGCCTCTGCCGCGGCAACGCCGCCGCGGTCATGCTCACCACGGACGAGCGCAGCGCGGCCATGGAAACCTTGCTGCGCCTCAGCGACCGGTACCCGGGGCGCATCGGCGCCATGGCCGGGCCGCTCGCCGAGGCGCGCCTCTGGGCGGGGATGGTGGCCGCCGCGGAAGGGGGCGCCGCGGACGGCGTCTCCGGCGCCCCGCGCGGCGGCCGCCTCAACGGCTGCGGCGTCGGCGGCGCCAAGCTGGCGGTGCGCGCCGACGGCGTCGTCACGCCCTGCACGCAGCTCCCGCAGATCGAGCTCGGCCACATCGCACGCGACGACCTCGGCGAGCTCTGGCGCACGCATCCCGAGCTCGCGCGCCTGCGCCGGCGGCACACCATCGCGCTCACCGAGTTCGCGGAGTGCGCCGGCTGCCCGTACATCGCGGCGTGCACCGGCAACTGCCCCGGCGCCGGCGCCGTCCTCACCGGCGACGCCTACCGCCCCAGCCCGGACGCCTGCCTGCGGCGCTTCCTTGAGGACGGCGGGCGGCTGCCGCAGGCGGCGCCGGCATGACGCCCTCGCCGCCCGCCGCGACGCCGCGCCTGGCCCAGCTCTACTGCTACCTCACGGCCGGCTGCAACCTGCGCTGCCGCCACTGCTACCTGGCGCCGGCGTGGGAGCCGGGCGCGGAGCTCGTGCAGCCCTGCCTCGACGTCGGCCTTTTCGCCGACGTCGTCCGCCAGGGCAAGGAGCTCGGCCTCACCGCCGTCAAGCTCACCGGCGGCGAGCCGCTGCTCCACCCCCGCTTCGCGGACATCGTCGCCGTCGCGCGCGAGCACGAGCTGCGCCTCATCGTCGAGACGAACGGCGTGCTCTGCACGCCGCAGGTGGCGGCGCTCCTCGCCGCGGAGCCCGGCGCCTTCGTCAGCGTCAGCCTCGACGGCATCGACGCGGCGACCCACGAGCACGTGCGCCGCGTGAGGGGCAGCTTCGAGGCCGCCCTGGCCGGCGTGCGCAACCTCGTCGCCGCCGGCCTGCGGCCGCAACTCATCATGAGCGTGATGCGCGCGAACCGCGCGCAGATGGAGCCCATGGTGCGGCTCGCCGCGGAGGTCGGCGCCGGCTCGCTCAAGTTCAACGTCGTGATGCCGGCGCAGCGCGGCGCCGCCCTCCACGAGAGCGGCGAGACGCTGGGCATCGCGGAGCTCGTCGCCACCGGCCGCTGGGTCGAGGAGGAGCTCGTCCCGGCCGCGGAGGTGCACGTCTTCTACCACCAGCCTCCGGCCTTCCGCCCGCTCGGCCGCCTCTACGGGCACGACGAGCACAGCGACGGCTGCGGGCGCTGCGGCATCCTCGGCATGATGGGCCTGCTCGCCGACGGCTCCTACGCGCTCTGCGGCGTCGGCGTCTTCGCCCCCGAGATGGTCTTCGGGCACGCCGCCCGCGACCCCCTCGCCGAGGTCTGGGAGAACGCCGCCGTGCTGAACGAGCTGCGCGAGGGTCTGCCGCAGCGGCTTGGCGGCGTCTGCGGCCGCTGCCTCATGAAGCGCGTCTGCCTGGCCGGCTGCATCGCGCACAACTACTACGCCGCCAGGGATCTCTGGGCCGCCCACTGGTACTGCGAGGCGGCCGTAGCCGCCGGCCTCTTCCCCGAGAGCCGGCTCTACCCGACCGACGCCGGCTCCGGGCTTGCTCCGGCCCCGGCATCCGCTCACACTCAAACGTACGAGGAGGTTGCAGAATGACCGACGCCCAGAATCCCCCCTACGAGAAGCCCGAGGCCACACCCCTGGGCGGCGACGGGCCGCTCACCGACGATGAGGCCGGCGCCGTCGTCGGCGGCGGCTCGGGAGCCGCCGACTGCTATGCCGGCACGGTTGCGTACAGCAGCGCCTGTGAGACCGGCACGTACGCCCAACCCTGATCGGTCGGCGGTCCCAGCGGCCCCGGGATCCCTCAAGGCGGCGCCGACAGGACGATCGGTCCACGCCGCCTGGGCGGCCAGGAAGCACCGCCGCGTGACCATCGTCGATGGCCCCGCCTACCAGGGCGTCTTGCTGAAGACGCTGGTCGGCTACTTCGACGACAACGATCGGGAGACGTTCAACGCGGCGCTCGCCGCCAAGGGCTACAGCGTCGTCGTCACCGGCTTCGACGGCTTCGCCCAGACCTGGGCCAGCGCCGACATCGCGAGGGTCGGCGACGAGGCCATCCTCGCCGACCTGGCCGACGGCGTGGCGCTTCCGGTGCCCGCCGCCTATCTCGACGGCGCCGGCCTGCCCCAGCGGATCCCCGACTGGCCGCTCAGGGTGGTCAGCCTCGACCCCGGCATCGTCTACGATATGAAGGTCCAGGGGTCGGGCGTCTCAGCATCGTGCCGGCGGCGCCGCCGCCGGCCGCCGGCCGCCAGCAGGCCCCGCGCGTGGAGAAGCTGACGATCTACATCGGACGGATGGTCGGCGGCATCATCGGCGGCTACCTGCCCG
>Ga0194058_10000451_pt1 | contig 19819 bp, 12 predicted proteins | sample SepL4417m_MetaG_FD_155490 | JGI IMG/M metagenome (GOLD analysis project Ga0194058, IMG submission 155490) | Anoxic zone freshwater microbial communities from boreal shield lake in IISD Experimental Lakes Area, Ontario, Canada - Sep2016-L442-17m | ecosystem: Environmental > Aquatic > Freshwater... | reverse complement strand
GGGGGGGGGGTCTCTTGCATTCAGACCGCCGACCGTGTGGCCGTAACGTTCCAGGCAGTTAAGACCTACAGCACCCTGGCGAGCAGCAGCTTCCAGATCGAGATGTTCTTCAGCGGGATCATCCGCATCACCTGGCTCTCCGCTGATGGCTTTGGCACCGTCGTTGGGCTTTCCAATGCCGGCGGGCAACCCTCGACGTATGTCTCGCCGGGCTCCGATCTCTCCGGCTATCCCTTGCCGGTTTCGGGCGTGCCCGCGCAGCCTGGAACGCCGGTCCTCACCCCGCTGACAAGCAGCACGATGCGCGTGCAGTGGACGGACAACAGCACGATTGAGCTCGGCTACCGGGTCGAACGCTCGGCGAACGGCTCCAGCGGCTGGGCCGCCGTGGCCAGCACGGGTGAAAATGCCGTCGAGTGCACGGATACCGGGCTCACGGCCTCGACAACGTATTATTACCGCGTCGTCGGGTTCAGCGCGAACGGCGACGGCGCCGCGTCCGCATCCGCATCGGCGACCGCGCTCGCCCTGCCGCAGCCGCCGGCAGCTCCATCGGCGCTTGTCGCTGTCGCCACCGGCACGACGACCGTGGCGCTTGGCTGGGCAGACAACTCATCGAACGAGACCGGGTTTCGCATCCAGCGCTCGACCGACAACTCGACATGGTCCGCCTTGCTTTCTCCGGCAGCAAACGCCACCTCGGCCGAGGATACCTCCGCCTCCCGCAACTCGACGTATTTCTATCGGGCCTGCGCCACCAACGACGGCGGCAATTCGTCCTGGTCCAATTCCGCCACCGCGACCACGCCGGCAACCGGCGAGTTTACGGCTCCCGCCTATGCGGTTTGGAAGCTCAACGAAACCTCGGGAACAACCGCCGTCGACTCGTCGGGAAACGCCCGTAGTGCCACCACGGCCAACGCCACCTGGAGCCAGGGCGATTCGGGCCACGACGGGCTCGCCTTCAACGGCAGCACCTCCCGCCTGAGTGTCGGCACGCTCGCGGGCCTGCCGGGGCCGGATTTCACGATTTCGTTCTGGTTCAAGGCGAACGCGTTCTCGAACTGCCTGCTCTTTTCAAAAAGCGACACCGTTTTTCCGGTCCTCAGCATCGGGCTTTATAACTGGACGGGCTCGGAGTGGAACATCCAGGTCATGGGCGGAAGCTACGGGCGCACGCTGCGCGACATGACGACTCCTTCTCTCACCAATCTTGTCGCTGGGCAATGGGTTCACATCACCTGCGTCTATAACGATGCGGAGAGGAGAGTTTACACTTACAAAGATGGCGTGGCTCTCCCGACCACCGAGCTCTACAACCCGATCACATGGTCATCCATCGCCGCCTGCTTCGGGCAGAAATCCAGCGATGGCACGCAGTCGTTCAATGGCAAGCTGGACGACATCCGCATCTACAGCCGCGCGCTGACTGCTGCGGATGTTCTCGATGTCAGAGACAGCTACTCCGCCGTCGTTGCGGGCTCTCCGGCGATCACGTCGCAACCGTCTGCCGCGACGGTGAACGCTGGCGGAAATGCCACGTTCTCCGTCAGCGCCACCGGCGCGCCGGCCCCTTCCTACCAGTGGCGCAAGGGAGGCACGGACATTCCGGGCGCCACGAGCGCGATGCTCGCGCTCACCAACGTCCAGAGCTCGGACGCCGCGACCTACTCGGTCACTGTGAGCAATACTGCTGGGAGCGTCACCAGCAATGCGGCCGTGCTTACGGTTCAGACCGCGCCGGCCATCACGTCGCAGCCCTCCTCCACCACAGTTGCCGTCGGAGCGAATGCCACGTTCACGGTGGCCGCCACCGGCAACCCTGCACCGACCTGCCAATGGCGGAAGGATGGCACAAATATCTCCGGCGCCACGTCATCGAGCCTTACGATTTCAAGCGCCCAGCTTTCCCATGCGGGCATCTACTCGGCCGTTGCGACCAACGCTGCAGGCAGCGCCACCAGCAACAACGCCACGCTCACCGTCCAGCCGCCGCCGGCCGCGCCCGGAGCGCCCGTCCTTACCCCGCTCTCGATGACATCGATCCGTGTCCAATGGACGGACAACAGCAGCGACGAAACCGGCTTCAAGGTCGAGCGCTCGGCGGATGGCGCCACCGGATGGACGCTTGTCACCACGACGGCGGCGAATGCCACCAGCTTCGACGACACTGGGCTCACCGGCTCGACAACCTATTATTACCGAGTGTCGGTGACGCGCTCCGGAACTGACTCCGCGACGACGAGCGTGGTCTCGGCGCAGACCCTCGCCGAGACAATTCCGCCGACCGTTCTCTCGGCATCGAGCTCATCTGCCACACAGGTGCTCATGACATTTAGCGAAGCGGTCGCTGCCCCATCGGCCAACGTCGCGGCCAACTACGGGATCCCCGGGCTCCTTGTCACTGCGGCTGCCCGGCAGGCGAACACCTCCACCGTGGCGCTAACAGTTTCCGGCATGGTTGCGGGCAGCTACACGGTCACCGTCACAGGCGTTCGGGATGTTGCTGGCAACATGATCGCCGCATCGAATGTGGCATCGTTCAGCTACACGGCCATCCCCGGGGCTGGCATGATGCTCTGGCTCAGGGGCGATGCCGGCGTCACGCAGACGAACGGCACCGTCTCCGCATGGGCCGACCAGGCGGGCAACGGCACGATCTCCGCCACCCAGGCGACCGCCGCCAGCCAGCCGGCGTTCGTTTCCAGCGGCGTCAACGGAAAGCCGGTTGTCCGGTTCGACGGGACCGACGACAACCTTGCTTTCTCGGACGTGCCGGTGAACACGCTCACTGGCATGACGATCTTCATGGTCTCCGCGAACGCGATCAACCAGGCTCCGGCCACCCACGCGAACGCTTCGGCCATCTTCTGGTCGGAAGCGTCCTCCTGGGGCACTGTCTATCTCTCGCCCTACCAGAGCAAGGTTAACTATCGGTTCGGCACCGGGCAGGTAAATAACATCCCTACCTACACCCGCGCATCCTCCGTCGGAGGCAACTTCACCATCACGGCCGCAGTCCATAGCGGCACGAGCGAGGCGGTTTATGCGGATGGAACATCTGTCTTCACTGCGACCGGCAAGCTGGCAGCCATCGCCAACACGAACAGCAGCGGGTTCCTGGGGCGCGGAAATACGAACGCCGGCACCCCGACGTCAAACTACTACTTCCAAGGCGACATCGCCGAGGTCATCGTCTATAACCGGACACTCGGCGCGGAAGAGCTCTCGCAGGTCAACTCCTACCTCAGCATCAAATATTTCTGCGCGGCCCCGGCGATCATCACGCAGCCGGCCTCAGCGTCTGTCGCCCCCGGCGGCAACGCCACGTTCACGGTGGCGGCCACCGGCACGCCTGCGCCGACGTATCAATGGAGGAAGGATGGTGCAGACATCTCCGGGGCCATCTCGGCCAACCTCACGATCTCGAACGCGCAGGCTGCGAATGCCGGAACCTACACGGTCCTCCTGACCAACAGCGCAGGGAGCCTTGTCAGCAACCCGGCCACACTCACCGTCCAATCGCCAACGCCGAACGCCGCGACTTCGCTGGCCGCCGTGCCAACCCTCGGCTCCGGCTCGACTTCGATCACGCTCACCTGGGCCGACAACTCGACGAACGAAACCGGATTTCGAGTCGAGAAGGCGCTCAGCACGAACGGCACCTGGACGGAAGCCGTCTCTGCCAGCGCGAATGGGACTTCAGCGAATGCCACAGGGCTCTCGCCGCTGACGACGTATTTCTTCCGGGTCGTGGCATTTAACGGCGCCAACAATGCCTCGCCATCGGCCACCGACTCAGCCAAGACCTTCTTCCCGCCGGGGACGACCGCCGACGTGAACGTCAACGGCTGCTCCGACTTCCTGGAATACGCGCTCGCCATCACCGATGCCACCACGCTTTCGGCCAACCTGCCCACTGCAGATGTGGATGCTCAAAATTTCCTGACGCTGCGCTTTGTGCGCCCGGAACCCGCCCCGGCCGATGTCGAATACCAGCTCTGGGCGAGCGACGATCTTGCGACATGGACGCAGATTGCCAACCCTGCCTCAGCCATCGCCGCCAGCGGCGCCACCGCAACCGTCGACCTCAAAGATGCCGCCACGCTGACCGGAAAATCCAAACGATTTCTCAGACTTGTGGTCCTTCAAAAACTATGAGCATCCACCTGATTTTTAACGCCCATATCGACCCCATCTGGCGAGAGCGCATCTTTTCCGCTTTCGCTTTTTCCGCGGGAAGAGCGAAGCTGCACAGATGGAGAGCCGCGCTCTTTTCCTGCAGCCGCCGCTCCTTTTCGCGGATCTCACGCGGGGGATGCCGACCCGTTTCACCCTCTGGTAGCCTCACTTCACGGTGCTGTCCAGCGGCTCTCGGGTGCTTTGCAGGCGCGTGAATCCGATTCAACGCGTGCTTGCGCGCTCATCTATGCTTGCGGATTGCCGGAGAACTGATAGGTCTGTGCAAATAGCCCCCTCGCGAAGACCCGAACATCCGAACAAAGAACCATCATGCCAGAGAAAGTGGATATCAAAACAATTGCGAAGCGCGCTGGTTTCAGCGTAGGCACGGTCTCGATGGCACTCAACGATAACCAGCTAGTCAAGGCCTCGACGAGGGAAAAGGTTCGAGCGATCGCCGTTGAGATGGGCTACGTCCCCAACATTATCGCTCAGATCGTTTCCAGCCGCCATAACCGTGCGGTAGGAATCGTGCTTCCGAATGCCACGCCGGACTTTTTCGGGCGCGCGCTCTACGGGATCATGCGCCAGTTCGAGAAAGCCGACCAGCACGCCTTCTCGGTTTATGGCCAGGATCGCCCGGATAACGAGCTTTACTACCTGCGTATTTTTACCCAGCTGCGGCTTCGCGGGCTCATCATGTCCCCGTGCCCCGGCTCTCAGGCCCTGCCTCAGATCCAGCGTCTCATCGAAAATGGCACCCGCGTCGTCTTTCTGGACCGCGCCATCCCTGGGGTCGCGGCCGACTTCATTGGGATCAATTACGTTGAAGCCGCCCGCATCGCCACAGAGCGCCTCATTGAGGCCGGACACCGCCGGATCGGCGCAGTTGTCGGAGCGCCCCTCTTTTCCAGCACCACCGAGCGGATGGATGGTTTCAGGCGGGCGCTCAAGGGTGCCGACATCGCTTTCGATGAAAAGCTCGTCCTCCGACTGGATTACGAAAACGATTTCAACCACGACAGAATTGACGCTATCAATCAGGCAAGCCTCCGCAGCTTCCTGGCCGAGCATCAACCGACGGCCCTGTTTCTGGCGATGGACGGCAATGTGCCTGCGCTACAACATGTTTGCTCAGAGCTCGGTTGGCGGATTCCCGAGCACCTCAACATCGTCGGATTTGACGATCCCACCCCCCAATTTACCCGCAGGAACGATTGGATTCATGTCTCCTGCCCGATCGGGGATGTGGGCCTCCTCGCTGGAAAAACCATGATTGAGCGCCTGAAGCATCCCGAGGCTTCTCCTGTCCGCAGGCGTCTTGACGCCCAAGTCTGGCCGGATGCGACCTGCGGACCTCGCAAGCCTCCGCGCGCACGAAAATAGCCTGATATCTCCACCGCATAACGTTCTCGGAAAACCGGAGGCTCACACGAAGCCGCGAAGGCGCGAAGAAATCTCAGGACGTTGAGGTAAGAGTCGATTCCTAGAATTCGAATTGATCATGCCGGGGAGTAGAGCTCCTATTGGCGAAAGCCGGTTGGGTGCCACCCTTCGGGCGGCTGAAAAAGATTCAAATCTTTTCTTGTGTTCCGTTGATGTTTGCTGCAGATTGCGTCCATGAGATCACTTTCCCGCCTTGTTTGCCCAGCGGCCATCGGTTATTTCTCATTCTCCGCATGTCGTCCCTGCTTTTTCTCGGTCGCCTTTTTGGCTTTCTGTTTTTGTTCTGCGGCCCGCGCTCAGATATCGGTTTCTGCCGCGCAGGCAGGGAGCGGGGAATATGTTTACGAGGCGGCGAAAGATCCCAACGGTTTTGAGCAGGACGCGCAGGACTGGAACGCCGCGTTTCAGGATCTTGGTTCCAACGTCAAAGCGAACGCACTGATCAGCGATGGGGCCGCTCCCGTGTTCTATGTCGCGAACGCACTGCCGAAGGATACGGCGATGGACATGGTGATGACCTTCGACTTTTCCCAGAGCGGCCACCATGCGACGAAGGTCTCGGGCGGGCACTGGATGCAAAGCTTTTCGCCCGGCGAGGTGCAGCCATACTACCAGAGGTTCTATTCGATCAACGGCGGCAAGGAGATCCTCATCGATCAGAGCCCGTCGTGGGGGAAGTTCCCGAACTCGGGCGATGCGAAGGCGACGGGATTTTTTGGGAAGGTGGGCTTCGGCTCCGCGATGGATGCCCCTCTGAACTTTCCCGAGCCGGCCCGGACGTTCACCTATCGGATTTCCGTGAAGTTTCAGAACCGGCAAACTGGCGAGGAGAGCGAGGTGCGTCCGCTGAGCATCCAAGCCGTGCGCACGACGGGCGACCCTCGGAGCCGGCGCGAGCCGATGACGCTCAAGTTCTCGCTGGCGACCGCGCAGAAATAGTTTTTATATTATTATGAACCTCTCACTTCTCGACTGGTTGGTTGTCGGCATCCCTCTTGCGGGGATGATATTCTTTGCGCTTTGGGTCCGCCGGTATGTGAAGGGGGTTGCCGATTTCCTGGCGGCCGGGCGGGCGGCCGGGCGCTACCTGATCTGCAATGCGAAAGGCGAGGCGGCTTTCGGGGCCGTGAGCGCGGTTGCTATTTTCGAAATGATTTACAAGGCGGGTTTTGCTGTCAACTGGTGGGGGATGATCGGCGGCCCGGTCGGCCTGTTCATCGCGCTCAGCGGGTTTGTGATCTACCGGTTCCGGGAGACCCGCGCGCTGACGCTCGCCCAGTTTTTTGAGATCCGCTACAGCCGATCGTTCCGTGTGTTCGCCGGGTTTCTCGCCTTCGTTTCCGGCGTGGTGAACTACGGGATCTTTCCGGCGGTCGGAGCGCGTTTCTTCGTCTATTTTTGCGGGTTTCCCGAGTCGTTTGCTGTCGGCGGTTTCACCGTGCCGACATTCGCGGTTGTGATGGGGCTTTTCCTGACGACGGCGGTGATCCTGACGAATATCGGCGGCCAGCTCAGCATCATGATCACCGACTGCGTCGAGGGGATCCTTTCGGGGTTGCTGTATCTGGTCGTGATTTTCGGACTCTACAGCGTGTTCAGTTGGGCCGAGATCTCCACGACGATGTCCGCCAAGCCGCCGGGGCAGTCGATGCTCAACCCGTTCGACACGTCGGGAGTGAAGGACTTCAACATCTGGTTTGTGCTCATGGGAATGGCGATCAACGTTTACGGGGTGATGGCCTGGCAGGGGAACCAGGGGTTCAACTGCTCGGCCGCAAACCCACATGAGGCCAAGATGGGCGGCATCCTGGGCAGCTGGCGGGGTTTCGCGCGCGGCGTGATGATCACCCTGCTCGGGATCTGCGCGTTCACGTATATGAACCACCCGGACTTCGCCGCCGGCGCCAAGACGGTGGAGGCCACGCTGAGCACGATCGAGAACCCGCAGATCGCGAGCCAGATGCGCGTGCCGGTCGCGCTCGCGCATCTCCTTCCAGTCGGCATCAAGGGGGCGTTTTGCGCGATCATGCTCTTCGCGCTCCTAGCCTGCGACGGATCCTACCTGCATTCCTGGGGAAGCATCTTCATCCAGGACGTCGTCCTGCCGCTCAAGAAAAAGCCGCTCGAACCGCACGAGCACATCCGCTGGTTGCGGTGGTCGATCATCGGAGTCGCCGTCTTTTCGTTTTTCTTCAGCCTCCTCTTCCGACAGACCGAATACATTTTCATGTTTTTCGCGATCACGGGCGCGATTTTTCTCGGCGGCGCGGGGGCCGTGATCATCGGCGGGCTCTATTGGAAAAAAGGAACGGCGGGCGGGGCGTGGGCCGGGATGATCACCGGTTTGGTGCTCTCGCTTTCCAGCATCATCATCCGGCAGGTCAACCCGCAGTTTCCGCTCAACGGCCAGGTGCTCGCGTTCCTGTCGATGCTCGGGGCGCTCGGCGCCTACGTCGCCGCGTCGCTGGCTTCCGGCAAGGGGGACTACGACCTCGACCGCCTGCTGCACCGCGGGAAATATGCGGTCGCGGAGGATCAGGTGAGGAGGGCAAATCTGAAACCTCGAACCCTTCTCCAGAAGGCGCTGGGCTACGACGAGCACTTCACCAAGGGCGACAAATTTGTCTCCGGCGGACTCTTTGTCTGGAGCATGTTCTGGTTCCTGGTCTTCATCGTGGTGACGGCATGGAACGTCATCGGTCTGAATGCCGGGAGCCTGCCCTCGCCGCTTTCTTCGATCCGTCCCTGGACGACTCCCGAATGGGGAAGCTACTACCATTTCGCTGGCATCCTGCTTCCGCTCGCCATCGGGATTGTCACGACGATCTGGTTCACGATCGGCGGGATCACCGACATGCTGAAGCTCTTCCGCAAGCTGGACGAGCAGCACGAGGACGCTGCCGATGACGGGACCGTCGCGGAATCTCCCGAAGCCAGCAAGCCATCCCACTGAGACCCATGTCACCAAGAGATCGCGTCCTTGCCACCCTGAATAGAACCCCCGCCGACCGTGTGCCCGTGGATATGTGGTGCACGGGCGAGGTGCTCGACAGCCTCCGGGCGCATACCGGAGAAACCGATGAGCTCGCGGTCTATCAGAAGCTCGGGCTCGACAAAATTGTCTGGGTTTTCCCAGGATACGGTGGGCACAAGTATTTCGATCCGAACGAGAGCGGGGAGGTCAACCTGTGGGGGGTTCCGACCCGGCTGGTGAAGGCCGGAGCCGCGACGTATCACGAATTTGGAAAGCCGCCGCTCGGCGCATGCGAATCGCCGGACGAAATCACCTCCTATCCAGGCTGGCCGGCCCCGGAGCTTTTTGAATACGCGGCCGCGAAGGCGTCTGCCCAGAGTGCCAGGGATTTCGGATTTGCGACGATTGGCCCGTGGATTTCTCACTTTGAGATCTACTGCACGATGCGCGGGCTGGAGAACGCGCTGATGGATGTCATCGCTGAGCCAGAAATCCTGCAGGCAGGGCTTGACCAAATTGATCGCGTGCAGACTGCCATGCTGCTCCGTTTGCTCGACGAACTTGGTGACCTCCTTGACATCGTTTTCATCAGCGACGACTTGGGGACGCAGGAGAGCCAGCTTATGTCTGTGGACGCCTGGAGCGAGCATATCCAGCCGCGGATGAAGCGCTGGTGCGACATCATTCACGAGCACGGAAAGAAAGTGCTCTTTCATACCGACGGGGCCGCACGCCCGTTTATCCCTGGCCTGATCGAGGCGGGGATTGACATCCTCAATCCGATCCAGCACGTCTGCCCGGGCATGGACCGCGCCTCGCTGAAGGCAGAGTTCGGCGGGTCCGTCATTTTTCACGGGGGCGTGGAAAATCAGAAAGTCCTGCCGTTCGGCTCTCCTGAGGAGGTGCGACGCGAGACTCGCGAATGCCTCGACACGCTTGGCGCAGGCCGGGAGGGCTACATTTGCAGCTCCTGCCACAACATCCAGGCCGGCACCCCGGTCGCCAACGTGCTGGCCTATATTGACGAAGCCCTCAAGGGCTGAAAATCTTTCTTGTGCTCAGCCCCGGACTGCTTTCCATCACATTCCGAAAGCTGTCCCCCCGGGACATTGTTGCTCTGATCCGCGAGGCAGGGCTGCGGGCCATTGAGTGGGGAGGGGACGTCCATGTTCCGCCGGGCAATCCCGCCAATGCCCGCGAGGTGCGCCAGATCACCGAAGATGCCGGCCTCGCTACCGCCGCCTACGGATCCTATTACCGGCTCTGCACCGCAGGCGGGCCGGATTTCTCCGAAGTGCTCGAGGCTTCGGTCGCTTTGGGTGCTCCGCAAATCCGGGTCTGGGCGGGAAACAAAGGGACGTTCGAGTCCGATGACGCCCATTTTCACTCTATCGTCGCCGAGGCCCGCCGCCTGGCGGATCTGGCAGAAAAGGCAGGCATTCTCCTCGCGTTCGAGTTCCATGGAGGCACGGTCAACGATACGTATGCGGCCTCGAAGCGCCTTCTCGCCGCGTGCGCACATCCCGCGATCGCAACCTACTGGCAGCCGCCACTTCAAATTCCGGAACCCGAGGCGCTCGACGGGCTTGGCGCGATCCTGCCGGACGTCCGCGATATCCATGTCTTCAACTGGACGGTTGGACCTTCGGGCATTGTCCGCCATCCGCTTTCCGAAGGTGCGGCACTCTGGAACCGCGCATTCCATGTGCTCCGTGGGGCCGAACGCGATCGCTCGGTCATGCTGGAATTTGTCCGTGACGACAGCATCGAGGCATTCCGTGAGGACGCCCGGGCCTTGCTCTCACTCCTCGGCTCCTGAGGTGACATTTCGCGCCGGGTATCGAGCATCGCCAGCTCCTCGGCAAGGAGGGCTCGGAGCTTCCTCATGGCCTTGCTGATGTGCAGGCTGACGTTTTGGCGCGTGTAGCCCAGCAATGTGGCGGATTCCTCTTGAGTGCGCCCGCCGCTTCCATCGAATCCAAAGTGAAGCTCGACAATTTCCCGCTGGTTTCGCTTGAGCTTGGCGAGCGAGCGGTAGACATAGTCGTAGCTTCGGACCTCTGGGCTCTGGTCCGCGAGGATATCGTGGAGCGTGCCGCATGCCTCGTCGTGGTGGGTGACCTCCGCGTCGAGGGACTCGCAGTAGCCGATCTTCGTTGCCGGCCCGCTGAGGCTCCTGCCTGGGAGGTTGCACTTGGCTTCGTGGATCGCGGCAGACATGACGATTTTTTTGAGAAAAAAGACCCAGCTGCCGATCGATCCCTTTGTCAGGTAGGGGATGGACTTCTCGACTGCCATGGCTCCTGCGGAGAGGAGATTCCCCGGGTTCTCTCCGTATGCCGTTCCGACCTGGGTGCAGATGCCCCACAGCATCGGCATCATGGCAACGACAATCTCAGGCTTCGCGCTCGCGTCCCCGGATCTGATGCGCTCGACGAGGGGAGCTAATGGAAATGCGGCTAAATGAACGGACATTTTAAACGGTTTTCCTTGAGATCAGCTCTTGAAAGGCCCGTAGGTTCCTCTCGGCCGTCTCCATGGGTGGCCGCGTGAAGTGTTCCTGTTCGATGATGACGTCCTCCGCAGCATGAGTTTCCCCGATGGCGCCCAGGATGTCCGGCAGATCAAGAATTCCGGTTCCGAGGTCCGTGGACTTCCCTTCAGGAGTCATGTCCTTGATATGAATCAGGGTCGCCCCCATTCTCCTGATGTAATCTCCGGGAGAAATGCCGGCATGCGCGACCCAGAGGACGTCAATTTCCAGCTCCACATGACCCGGCGCACATTCTGCCAGCATCCGATCCAAGGCAAATTCTCCATCCAGCAATTTGAACTCGTCCCGGCCATGGACATGATAGGATAGCTGGACTCCCCCGGCGCGTAGCTGAGCGCCGATCCCATCCATCTCCCGCCCGGCTTCCCGGCAGCTTTCCAGCGTCTGAAAGCTGGCCGCCGGAAGAATCGGACAAACCACCCTCGACGTGCCCAAGGCCAGCGTATCCTCAAGAACCCCATCCGGCTTGGATCGCAAAAACTCAATCGGCACATGCGTGGCCAGCAGCGTCAGCCCGGCGGATTCGACGGCATCGCGCACCTCTCCGGGCGTTGCCAAATTCCCGAATCCCGCCAGCTCGACCCGGCGGTATCCCATCGCTGCGATGGCATGGAGCGTGCTCCGTGCATCCGTGTTCATTTCGTTCCTCACCGACCAGAGCTGCAGGGCTGGCGAGACGCTCCAATGCGGGGGAGAAGGCTTCATGCGGCATACGCTACCGCTTTCCATCCGATTGGCAAGGGAAAACTGAAACAGGTTCAGTCCTTGCTTGTTACGCTTCGTTTGCGGCGTGTGGTTCCTGATTGGTCTCCTGCGATAGCGGCGGCGATGGCCCGCCTGCTGCGGCGGCATCTGAGGAAGCCTTCTTGACCGTTCACGCCGCGCGCACTTGCACCCGGCGGAGGCTGGCATCCGCATGATGGCACACAAAGAGGATGCTGCCGGTCTGGTTTTCGCAGGGAAGCCCCTCTGCCTGCAGGTTCCATTCCCTCGGCTCCGGCGAGCTGGCGGGCCAGACCCGGAGGCTGTAATGGGAAGTTCGGCCCTTGCGGCTTTTGACTCGCATTCGGAAAGAGTGGGGCACTTCGGGCTTTATTTGGAGTCCGCTATGGTCCTCTGCGAGCAGCCCGCTGAGTCCTGGTGCCGAGGTGTCCCCGCCATTCATGCACAGCCGGTAGTTCCGAACGGCGTCCGCACGATCCCTTCCAAAACGATACCAGCCAAGGACCCCGCACGGCCGCCATTCGACCCTGGGTTGCAGGCCGTCATCGTGATGGCCCGCCCAACGCGTTAGGAATCCCACCCCGGGACCCATGGCATGAGGGTAGCCGGGGTGAGCCGTGTGAAATCCGTGCACGGTCACCTCCGCGAAAATTTCGTAGTCGCTCCACCTCCGGTCCCCGAAGGCCAGCAGCCGATCGTAGCCGATCCCAAGGCATCTGGCTCCGTCGGGTCCGAGCTTCCAGTCGCCATCCACAGGCTGGCCAAAATCATAGATGCACGCGCAATCGTCGGTGCAGATGTCAAGAAGCGGAGGCGGGCAAATGGCCCGTGGCTCATACGAAAAATCCAGCAGTGAGCTTCGCCGGACGCCTGCCGAGTCTTCCGCAATGACCTCGACGGTGTTGATCCCCGCAAGGAGGTGCTCGACGTCCACCTCCACATTAAAGTCCCCGTGGCCGACAAGCCTCGCCACGTCGGGCCCCAGCGAAAGCGGCGCCGGGGCGTTCCCGTTCACCCGCGACCACGCCCGCAATGGCCCCGAGCCTCCGCTGGCGTTTCCCAGGATATTCGCCCATCGCTGGGCGATGCCGCCCCGCCCAAAGTCTGGACGCGATCCGCCCCGGAACTGAATTTCCAATGCCTCAAAATTACGGCTTGCATTTTTCATACTTCGGGCAAGAATACCTGAAACAGATTCAATATGTCGAAACAAATCCGTCGGGCACATTACATTTTAAGTTCTCATTGGGATCGCGAGTGGTACCAGACGTTTCAGGATTACCGGGCTCGTCTGGTTGGGCTGATGGACCGTGTTCTTCTGCGGCTGGAGTCTGGGGTGCTGCGCGGGCCGTTTACCTGCGATGGGCAGTCGATTATTTTGGATGACTATCTGGAGATTCGTCCTGAGCGGGCGGAGTCTGTGCGGCGGCTGCTGGGGGAGGGGAAGCTGGTGGCCGGACCGTGGTATGTGATGCCCGACGAGTTTCTGGTTTCCGGCGAATCCCTGATCCGCAACCTCCGGAAAGGGAACGATGTCGTGCGGGCTTTTGGCGGGCAGCCGTCCCGGGCGGGCTTCGTCTGTGATCTGTTTGGGCACTGCTCGCAGCTGCCACAGATTTTGCGGGGTTTTGGAGTCCGTGCGGCCCTTGTTTGGCGTGGGGTGCCATTTCATGGGGATGCGCGCTTTCACTGGGAAGGGGCAGACCATGTTGCGATGCCTTCGTATCGTTTTGGCAAGAGCGGGTATTGCGATTATGCGAACAAGGTGCGGCATGCCCAGGAGCCGGCCACCGTGTTCGACCCTGCAAAGGCCAGCAAGGATCTGATGGCATTCCTTCAGGAGGAGCTGAAAGCCACAGGCCCCTCGGGTCCGGCGCTGGTGTTTGATGGCGGCGACCACCTGGAGATGGACCCGCAGCACTATCAGGTGCTCTGGGAAACCGAAGGGCCGTGTCGGATCGAGCACTCCACCCTCGACAATTTTATCGACGATTTGCTATCCACATTTGGAGAGGTGAAGCGGATCTGGTCCGGGGAGTTGCGGGAGCCCGCGCTTTGTCAGATGGATGTGGACCAGTCGTTCCTGATTCCGGGAGTCGGCTCGAGCAGGCAGTGGATCAAGCGGGATAATGCGGAGTGCCAAACCCTCCTCTGCGCTTGGGCGGAGCCCTTCTCCGCCCTCGCCACGCTGCGGGCCGGCGCGGAGTGGCCCGGGCGCTACCTGGAAGTCTCATGGGAATGGCTGCTGAAAAACCATCCGCATGATTCGATCTGCGGCTGCAGCATCGACCAGGTGCACGAGGACATGAAATACCGGTTTGGCCAGTCGAGGCAGATTGCCGCACGCCTGGCTGACTCGGCGAGAGAAGCCCTCACGGCATCGGTCGAAGGCTCTCCGGGTGATCGCGAGCTGAGGGTGTCGGTTTTCAATCCTCTTGCCGTCACGCGCACGGGACCGATGGAACTCGTGCTGGAAATTCCCGCCGATTGGCCGGAGTTTACCGACGAGTTTGGATTTGAGAATAAGCCGGCCTTCAGAATTTTCGAAAGCGCAGGACAGGAGTTGCCCTATCAGCGGATTTCCCAGAACCGGGAAGCCAATCGGATCCGGATCCGGGATATCAAGTTCCCCGAGATTGTCCCGCTCAGGGAGGTGAGGGTCGCCCTGGAGCTGGAAGTGCCAGCTCTCGGCTACACGACGCTGACCGTGCGTGGGGACGTCGCGGTTGGCGAGGGCGCAACCATCCCGATAGTGATTGCCCCAACGAGGCATCCGTCGACCCCCGGACTTGCCGTTTCAAGCACCTGCCTGGAAAACGAATTTCTGCGCGTCGAGGTTGGTGCCGGCGGCACGCTGACGCTCCTCGACAAATCGAGCGGGGAAATATACCCCGGACTTCTCGAGCTTGAGGATGCGGCCGACATCGGGGACGGGTGGTATCACCACCAGCCCGTCAACGACCAGAAATGTAGCTCAAAGTTTTGCGCTGCGGATGTCGTGCTGGTTTCCAATGGCCCGCTCGTTGCGGAGCTGAAAATCCGGACGCGCATGATGGTCCCGGAATCCTTCGACGCCCGCCGAGGCGTCCGGTCCGGGGACCTCGTCGAGCTTCTTGTCGAGACCTCCCTCAAGCTTCGTTGCGGGCAGAAATTCTTGGAAGTCTCCACGAGGGTTGTCAATCCTGCCTGCGACCACCGGTTGCGCATGCTTTTCCCGAGCGGGTCCAAAGCCAAGACATTCCTTGCGGATGCCGCATTCGATGTGGTCGAGCGTCCGGTCGCCCTTCGCGAGGATCGCCACCTCTACCGCGAGATGGAAATCGAGGCCAAGCCGCAACAGAGCTGGACGGCTGTTCACGACACGCGCCGGGGACTGGCAGTGGTCGGCGATGGAGCGCTCTTGGAAGCGGGGGTGCGCGACACTCCGGAACGTCCCATCCTTCTGACCCTCTATCGCTCCACCGGAAGGACGGTGATGACGCAAGGTCAGCCTGACGGGCAGCTTCTTGGCCATGAGATGACGTTCCGCTACCGGATCGCGCCCCTGAGAGGTGCGCCTGACCGCACCGCGCTCTTTCATCTGGCGCAGGATTTGGCAGGCGGCATCGAGGCCTGCCAGATGGCCGCCAAAGATGTGGGTTTGAAAAAAACCGGCGCCAGCTTGCCCGCGCAGGACAGCCTGATCGAGGTGACCGGCGAGGCCATCGTGACCAGCGCCAAGCTCGAGGGAAAAAGCCTCGAAGTCCGCCTCTTCAACCCCTACGGCCATGGAGTCCGTTCCGCTGTGCGCGCCGGATTCTCCTTGGACGTCCAGCGCAGCCGGATTGTGGATTTCCTCTCGCAGCCAGTGAAATTCAAAATCACCCGCCGCAGCCGGACGGTCGGATTCCTGCTCAGGCCCAAACAAATCCTGACGGTTTCTCTTCCTGTGTCCCGGCATGAACCGGTTCGCATGGAGTAATCCGCGAAGCATCTGAGGCAGGCTCGAACCAGCGGCCGCGTTCGCGGATGAGGCCAACGAGGCGGGAAACTGCCTCGGCCTCCGGGATGTTGAATTGGACCGCCGTCTTGCCGACGTAGAGGTTGACCATGCCGGGACCTCCTCCGACGTAGCCAAAATCCGCGTCGGCCATCTCTCCGGGGCCGTTCACAATGCAGCCCATGATTGCGATCTTGACGCCTTTGAGGTGGCTGGTTTCCGCCTTGATCCGGGCGGTTGTCTCCTGGAGGTTGAAGAGCGTGCGCCCGCAGCTCGGGCAGGCCACGTAGTCGGTCTTGAAGGACCTCACGCCGGCGGCTTGGAGGATGTTGTAGGCGAGCCGAAGCGGCTGGGCCTCTCCGCCTTGAACGAGCACGGCATCGCCGATGCCGTCGCAAAGCAGCGCGCCGATGTTTGTCGCCGAGGCCAGCAGGTTGATTAGCCCGGTTCCGGATAAGGATGCGTCGGCGCAGGGCCCTTGGGCATCCGGCAGGATGCCGGATGTCCGACACGCAGGATGCGTGCCCTCCCTGCTGCCCTCCGGGCGACCCTCGCTTCGCATTTCGCATTCCGCATTTCCCAATTGATCAACGAGCAGGATCGGGTGCCGCGGGTCGAGGCGGGCGGCGAGCATGCGGAACGCGGGGATGACGTTGAGGCCGCAGGAATCGGCGACCGTCACCAGGCGCGGATCGGGCAGGGCATTCGCCGCGGCGACCGCCGCATCATCGCGCGGATCGATCTCCAGAACGCCGGCGTCCTCGCAGAGGATCTCCGGCGAAAAATCGCCCGGGCCGGAGAGCTTGTCGGAGTCCGCCCGGCGGGCCGCGACGCGGACCGGCTCACCCCCGCCCGTCGGGATGCCGGCCGACAAGATTTGGTGCGAGGCGCGTCTCGCGTAGGAAAACGGATCGAAGGGAAGCGCTGCGGGCGTCCCGCCCTGTGGCGTTTGCATCACACAGGCGTCCCGCCGGCACCACCTGCTTTCCGCGAGGGCGACAAGCTCTTTTGCAACCGGGATCTCATGGATCGAGTCCTCCGTGAGCGAGACCCGGATCGTGTCGCCGATGCCGTCGGCCAGGAGGCTTCCAATGCCGATCGCGCTTTTGATCCGCCCGTCCTCGCCATCTCCGGCCTCGGTGACGCCGAGGTGGATCGGGTAGCTCCAGGAGGAAAAAGGGAGAAGGGAGGAATCCCTCACATCGCGCGGTTCGGCCGCCCCGCAATCCGCATCCCGCACATCGCATTCTTGGAGCCTTGCCACAAGCAGCCGGTAGGCCTGGATCATGACCTTCGGGTTCGAGGACTTCATCGAAAAGACGAGCTCGTGGAAGTCGAGCTCGCGGGCGAGGCGGGCAAACTCGATCGCGCTCTCGACCATCCCGAGCGGAGTGTCGCCGTAGCGGTTCATGATCCGGTCGCTGAGGCTGCCGTGGTTCGTGCCGATCCGGATCGCCACGCCACGATCCTTGCAGAGGCGGACGAGCGGGGCAAACCGATCCCGGATCCGTCCGATCTCGGCCTCGTATTCGGCATCCGAATATTCCCGGACGGAAAACTTCTTGGAATCGGCAAAATTCCCTGGATTGATCCGGACTTTTTCCACCCAGAGCGCGGCCTCGAGCGCGGCCTCCGGCTTGAAATGGATGTCGGCGACGAGCGGGACCGAGCAGCCCGCGCGGCGGAGCTCTGCGCGGATGTTCCCGAGGTTTTTTGCATCCCGGACTGCTGGCGCGGTGATGCGGACGATCTCGCATCCGACCTCGACGAGACCGAGGGTCTCCTTCACGCAGGCGGAGGTGTCCATCGTGTCGCTGGTGAGCATCGACTGGATGCGGATCGGGTTGCCGCCGCCGACGCCGCCTGCTCCAATCCTCACCTCACGGGTCGGCCGGCGTCCGGCAAACGGTCGGTAGGCCGGCTCCATGCCCCTACTTGGATTTTTCCGCAGCCGCCGGCTTCGGAAGGAAGATGTCCCCGACATCGTAGAATGTCAGGTAGAGCATAAACCCGATCAGCACGAGCGCGCAGGCGGTCTGCACGAACTCGAGCACGCGGACGTTGATCGGCTTCCGGCGGATTTTTTCGATGATCGCCAGCGTGATGTGGCCGCCGTCGAGGACCGGGAAAGGAAGGAGGTTGAGCAGCGCGAGGTTGACGTTGATCAGCACGCTGAACGCCAGCGCGATCCCCAGCCATTTTCGTTTTCGAAGATCTGGTAGTAGAGGCGCATGATCCCGACCGGCCCGCTGAAGTGGGCGGCTTTGACGTCCGACTTGGAAGAGATGAGGGCGTCAACCATCCGGAAGATGCTGGTCGCGGCGTCCCGGACCTGCGTGAAGGGATCCGGGTAGACCAGCTTCGTCCTCCCCCATTCGATCCCGAAGTTCACGGGGGCGGATTTTGGCGAATCGGGCGCGAGCGGGAGGGCCAGCGAAACCAGCGAGGTGCCCCGCTCGACGGTGACGGCGAGCGACTTGCCGCGATTCGCATTCACGAACTTTCCGATCTCATCGATATTGTAGATCGGCTCCCCGTTGATCTCGGTGATCAGGTCGCCCGACTGGAATCCGGACCTGTCGGCCAGGCCGCCCCGGACGACAAACCCGATGCCCGGCAGGAGGCGCGGCCCGATCTGGACCTCGCGGAGCGCCGGGCGCCTCCAGCTGGACGTCTCGGGCTTTGTCCATCCGGTTGGGATCGTGATTTCCTGGCCGTCCCGCTTCACGGTGAACGCGATCGTCTCGCCCTCGCTGCGGATGATCCGCCACTTCACGCTGTCGGTTCCGCCGCTCAGAAAATGTTTCACCGGCTGGCCGTCCACAGCAAGGATCTGGTCGCCCACGCGGAGCCCGGCTTTTCCTGCGGGCCCGCCCTCTTTCACGTAGCCGATCGTCGTGGAGTCGAATTCGCTCTGCGGCTTGCCGACGAACCAGACGATGCAGGCCATGGCGAACGCCAGGCCGAAGCTGAACAGCGGGCCGGCCGCAGCAACAATGATCTTGTCGAGCGGCTTGACCGGCGGAAGCTGGTCGCGCGACTGCTCGACCTTCCCCTCCAGCGCCTCCATCGGCGCAAGCTGAGGAATCGCCACGAACCCGCCCGCCGGAATCGAGCCCAGCCGGTACTCCACTCCGCCAATCGTTTTGCTCCAGATCGGCTTCCCAAACCAAATCGCAAACTTTTCGACGACGAGACCGCGCCACTTTGCTGCGAGGAAGTGCCCGAGCTCGTGGACGACGATGAGCAGGTTGAAGATCAGAACGACCTCGAGGCAGATGAAGAGGAATATGAAGAAAAAAGTCATGAACGTCCCGGGATTCTATTCCGCTCTGGGGAGCAACGCAAGTTCAGGGATTCGACAGTCCAGGGATTCGATGGCGCGATTTCCATTGGCCTTGATACAATCCAACTGTCGAAGGGCTCACAGGTTTTTGCGCTCAAGGTGCGTGGCGATTCCATGGTCAATGCTGGAATTTACGAAAACGACACCGTGATTTTGGAGTGGAAAGACCCGCAGCACAGGGACGATGTTGCGGCCCTGATCCGCCTCAAACAACCCCCGCAGGAAGCCGGATTGCAAGGGATCACCGACTACCTCAGCTATCTCGCTCTGGAGCGCAACGTCTCAGCGGCCACCCAGAAGCAGGCGCTCAATGCGATGGTCTTCCTCACCCGCAAAGTCTTTGGCCAAACCGAATTCACCCTCGAAAAACCGATCGCAGGCCACACCCAACGCAGACCTCCCACCGTGATGACCCGCGAAGAGGTTCACATGCCGGAAGCCCTGATGAGAAAATACCCCAATGCGTGCCGCGAATGGCCCTGGCAGTTTCTTTTGGCATTTCGACGTTTTGAATGGCTGGAAAGAACCGGTTTGATGGGGGCTGTGCGCCCCCAAACCCCGCACCGCTCGCCGCGGCAGGCGTTCGGGGGGAATCTGGAAGAGACGGTCCTGGGG
>Ga0194058_10000450_pt1 | contig 19839 bp, 14 predicted proteins | sample SepL4417m_MetaG_FD_155490 | JGI IMG/M metagenome (GOLD analysis project Ga0194058, IMG submission 155490) | Anoxic zone freshwater microbial communities from boreal shield lake in IISD Experimental Lakes Area, Ontario, Canada - Sep2016-L442-17m | ecosystem: Environmental > Aquatic > Freshwater... | reverse complement strand
GCATTCGGGTATCTGATTCTTTTCTAATATCGATTGCTTCATGTGCTCTATTTCTACAGAACAAGATATATGTCATAGCAGCGGTATATCGGCAACTTCTTTCTCCCTTACTGGGATAAGATCGCTGATTTGGATCTAGGAGAAGGCCTATCTATCCCGCTGGTGATCGGGTTCCAATCCGACCGGGAACGGTCGTCCCCCTATCTTGGCTACGGCTGGATACTGCCCCTTTTTGACTCAAATCTAGTCCAGACTGGGGAGAACAGCTTTGAAATGATTGCGCCAGATGGCTACACGGTCCCGCTGGGGCGCGATGGGAAAAAGCCGACAATCCTCTCAGGGCCAAAAGGCTGGAAGGGCGAGATTTCGGGAGACACAATTACCCTATGGGCCACTTGTGGGTGGAAGCTGACCTACACGAAAGGCAAAATCACGTCTATCGGAACCCCGAAAGGAAAAACACTTTTGATCAGCAGGGATGCAACAGGGGTAGCGAAGGAAGCAACCTACGACGGCAAGGTGGTTGTGAGAGTCGAGAGGGATTTCAAGGGGCTGGTGACTGGACTGGTTGTGGGAGACAAAAAAATCGGTATAGAACAGGCGGAAAAGCCGAGGATCCAATCGATTCTTGGTAAGAACATAGTAGCCGGGAAGGATATGAGTTTAGGGAATGTTAGTAGCGAAAGCGGCGTCATTAAAACCTACGACTACGGCGTGACCGATGCTTTGCAGCCAAAAGTTACAGTCACCGATACGGGGAAACCGCCTCGTCAGATCGCTTGGGACCCGGTATCAAGGTTCATTATGTCGGATGGAGATTGGAAGTATGACATCATGCCCTCTCCAACGAAAGGGTTTAACGCTTCTATCGGGAGAAAAAACAAGGCCAACCAAGAAGAGTTGTGGTTTTTGGATTCTGCTGGAGGAAGAGAGACGATGCTAACTGCGGACGGAACCAAAACCTTAAGACAGTGGTTTACCAGTGGGTTATTAAACGGAAAAGCAAGATCTATCACAATTATTAAAGGCCAATCCGCCAAACTTTTGTGGAAATATTTTTATGACGAGAATGGGAATTTGGCCCGAGAAACACGCGACAATAATATGACTATAACATTTAAACATTGTGTGGATGGGTCTATTATCTCGTACTATAGTTCGGAGTCAGGAAAAAACTATTATTCAGAAACAACAAAAGCCGGAAAACTTATTGACTATGCAAAATATTAACATGAAGAAAACAAACAAAACCGTGCTATTAAACCGAATATTTGCAACAAGCAAAGCGTTGCTGTTCGTAACGCTCATATTCAGTCTCTCGTCTGCGCCTGCATTAACTTTTAACGGAGTGCCAACAAATTGCGAGGATGCACCTCACTGTCTTTCATCACTATCGTATTTGACTCCAGATGAGATGCTTACTGACGGTCAGCCGTGTACCGTGCCAGTAGAGTGGACAGTCCCAGCAGATGAAGCTTCCGGTTTCTGTTTTGATGTAACTTACGACCAAAGTGGACACCAGATAATTGTCACTAATGATGAAATCTGGTATGGCGATGCTGTAGGCGTCTATTCAAGCGGAAACAGGGGCATTTTAAATACTTACTCACAAGATCCAGATGATTGCGAGACGTGCCAATTTTTCATTGGAGGTTGCTCAGAGATTGGGGGACCTTCACAGATATGCGAGCTAGATGACGATCCTCCAATTACAAATCCTCATTTTGGAAGATGCGCCTCGTAATGCATAATATATATATTCACTAGCCCAGTCATGTATAAATTAGTATCAAACTCTGTTTTAATTGGCTTAGTCTTAGTAACACATCACTTAATTCTTAGAGCCGCCTTCTCAGCGGAAAGCAATGTGCAGAATCAAGTCAGTCAAATGCCGCTTGAGGATATATACAGTTTGAGCAATAAAAATATAGAAAGACAAACAGAAGCAAAAGTTAGGAAACAGGAAAGGTGGGAATTGCTTCAGCAACTTAAAAAAGATGCGACATCGCCGGTAATTAAACAGAGAATAGCAACGCGCAAAAGTGAAAGGCAAGTTATAGTAATCGAATCGTATTACAATCTCGAAACCAGCGAGAATAATACACTTACGTTTTTGGTGGAAGCAGATGCCGATGCATTTTTTCAAAATCCATCGGCTGCGCTACCCGCAAATAAGGAATTAGTCTATGGAATGATCGCTTCAAAAAGTGAGGCGTTATTCTTTAATGATAAGACCAAACAATGGGATGGAATGTATTTGCCTGAGTTAAATTCGGCAAACCGCCTGCAAATAAGGCGTTTGCTTTTTTCGGCCCATGAAAGAGTCATGCTTGAAAGCAATCTAATAACTCAGAAACTTCTTAGAGCGGAGAATGGATCGCAGGCGCAGCAAAAGCTCAATGAAGAACTCAAAGCGATCAGTGATCCTGTTAAAGAAGTAGAGTTAAAACCAGATCCGAAGTTAAGCGATCCAGACCAAAATACCTTTAAGTTTTCTATTGGTCCAGGGCAAACTATTTCACAATTAATAGTATCTCATAATGGAAAAATAATGGAATTTGTGCAGAACTCTTTTGTCGACAAAATTGATTTTTCTATCTCTCAAGCTGCAAAAGGAAAGGAACTCCCTTCGCAACTAATTGACAAAGAAATCAAATCGGTATTTGTTGTTGGTATAGTTTTTGAAACAAAAGATGGTAGTCGTATTGTAAAATCAACGATGCCTAATACTCCTGCACGCTCTCTTGGTATTGCTCCCGGAGACAAAGTCGTTAATATAAAAGTCCTTCAAGGAAACCTAGCAAATATCGTTGATAGGAATCCAAGTGGACAATACGAGTACGAAGTCATCATACAAAAAAGCAATGGAGATAAAGTCGCTTACGATTTAAAGCCAATTCTTCAAAAGATGCAGCTTCCTAAAGACGAAAAAAAGCGCGCGTTTCTGATGGAAAACATCTTTTAAAGGTGATTTAATGATCTTTAGCTTTTCCGAGTATTTGTTGTTTTACGTATAAAGGCAAATCATGTATTTTTCACAGAAAACCATTCTTTGTTATACTCTTATATTTAATATAATTACTGCCGTCTTGTATAGTGCTGAAGAAAATTCTGTTGTTTGGAATAACTATGATGTGGAAAGCAGGCTTTCTTCCGAAAGCAAATATATCACAGCGAAGTTCACATGCAAAAACCTACAAAAGAACGCCATTGATCTAAGTGTGCTAAAAGTTAGCTGTGGTTGTATTTCTGTGAGTCCGAAAAATCTCAGAATTCCCTATGGGGAAACTGCAACACTTGATGCGACGATCGACGTTCGTCTTGTCACTAAAACCGAAACAAAATACATTCTTCTCAAGTCATCTGATTCTAGAAGACCGCTTATTCGGCTATCAGTAAAAATCTATCCCTACCAGAACTAACCTTATATTGTTAACGATGATATTTGCTTTTTTTGCTGGCTGCTTTTAGCTATCGCTCTAGACGATTCTCGATTGGGTTGTCGCACTCATGCAAAGAAACGTAAGCGGGCTTTATAGCACAGGCCGGTAGGACCGCTGAACATTTTGCGTAACCGTCAGAACGCGAAGTTCTGACACTTCCAACACCTACGCCGCTGTGGAAGCGGCGCGTGCCTTGGCCCAGTTCTCGGGGGTGAGTTCGTGGACGGTATTGGTGTATCGCGGGGTGAGCACGTCGTGGAGGTAAAGCCAGGGGATCGATTGCCCGGCGGTGAAGATGGGCGAAGTTCCTCCTTTCACATTTTCCCCTCAAGTAATTTCTTGCTCAGCCGTTCAATACCCTGATTCGCAATCTGACTGGCAGGGTATTGCCGCTGGGCATTGACGAACCAAGTGATGCTGAATCCAATCTCGTTCCGCCCTTCGGCATCCCTTGCCTTGTTGATGGCGGAAACGAATTCCGCGCTACGGCCCGAGAGATCCGCGCGGAGTTTGTTCAATTTTTTGTCATCGGGGAGTTTGGTGCTGGCAAGCTCGATGGTTTCCCAAGCGCCAAAATAGTCTCCATTCAGGATCAGGACATTGGCTTTCTCTGAGGCAATTTCCGCATCCTTGATGGACAGCAACGCCGTTTTCAGGGCCTCCTCGCGCTTGGCATCGCCCTTGATGGCAGGAGCGAACCCAAGCTGCTTGTCGAAAATCGCCCGGTAGTTTTGTTCTTCAACCAACCTGTCAAATTCCACCAGTGCCTGGGATTTCATGTCTTGGGTATCGAAGAACGTCCCAGCCTTGTCCTCCAAGGCGGGATTCCCCGGCCAGGCTTCCGCCGCCGCTTGAAATTCTTCCATCGCAAGTTTCAGGTCGCCTTGCTGGGCGGCCAGTTTCGCCTTACCCAAGCGCATTTTGCTTTCCAGTTTCACCCCGTTGACAATTGCCATCGGCTTGGTGGTATCGAAGTCCGTGGCGGATTGCTTGACCTTTTGAAGCAGAATTTCCAAGCTCCCAAAATCCCGCGCCTCGATGAGGTTCCGCATCTGATCAAGGCTGGCGTTGAAGTCTGCCACCTTCTCTTTCAACGGGCGTTCCAAACCAAGGACGGCCGAATTGAGTTCATTCGTCATGAATGCGGTTTGAAGGCTGTCACTTGCACCAGAAAGCTGCCCACGATCCGCCTTGTAGCGGAAAACCTCGATGGCACTTTGAACATCCCGTTGGATTTCCAAAGAGGCATTAACCTGCTTGGCCATCTCAACCGGGTATTCCGCTTCCTCGAAAATCTTGCGGTAAAAATCGGCCGCCAAGACAACATGGTTCAGCCGACCGCTGTTGTATAGGGCCGAAATGTATTCGGAAAAATTCGTTTTCGCCTGCTCTAGCAACTTTTCCTGTTTCAACTCGTTGAGCTTGATCCTGGCTTTGAGTTCCAGTGATCGAAGGTATTCTTCAGTGAGTTGCAATTTCCCCTCTAAACCAACCATACTCGGCGCGGCGGCATTTCCGCCGTCCTGTGGCGCTTGGGGAACTCCACCGTTGGGTTGTGATGACTGTTGTTGGACCTTCTGCTTGTTGCCCTGATTCATCCTCCGCTGATAGTCAATCTCGTCATCCATGATTTTCCCAGACATCATATCGGCATTCCGATTCGATGTTTTTACGTCCTTACGGATGGCCTCGTTCTTTTGATCAAGATGGGCAGAAGCTCTATCAGTGTTCCAGATTGACTCAACCCGATTGGCAAGCTCCCTGCTGATTCCGGCATCAATCATGGTGTAGTCGGCCAGCTCATGGAGTTGTTTCCATGCTGGGAAAATCTGTTTGTCACGAAGCAGGGTGGAAACCTGCTTCATCTTCGTGAAATATGCGTTGAGTGTTTCTTGGGGAACAGGAGCCATCCCCAGATAGCGTTCAAATCGGGCTCGCATTTCCTGATCCTCATTCCTGTGGCTGCCTACCGCATCGTCGGCAATGGCCTTGGTTTCCCCCCGTTTGCCTGATTCAAATGCCTGCTTGCCCATTGACCCATCCTGCGGCTTGCGGTTCATCAGATAATCCAGGGCAGCCGATGTGTCGCTTCCGTTTCCAGGTGCTTTTGGGGGAAGGGATGGATTTGCGGGATTTGCGGCATTCTCTGGCTTTGTGGGAACGGTGGGGGTTGGTGTTGTCCCGCTCTCAGGCTGCTTGGGTGGCTCCTGCGCCAGTGCAATGGAACTGGCGATGATGATCGCCACGCTAGTTTTTCCGAATGGAATTCGCATAAATCAATCCTCCTTCTTTGACTTCAAGTTCCCCCTCGTAGGTTTGGCCCTTGGTGAAATAAATCTGTGAAAGACTCGGGGGGATCATCACCACGATGGGATGGGGATCGTCGCGGAGCGAAAAAACCATCAGGCGGCCCGATCCCTCTTTCCAACCAAGATCATTTTCCACCCTGAGATTGCCTCGGAATTTCGAACCAGCCAGCGCCTTGTAGCTCTCCATATATTTCCCGACGGGGAATGGCTCCAGCGTCCGCAGCGGGTCGTTCAGGTAACGGGTGAGGAAAAATCCTCCGATTGCCAGAACCAGGCAGAGAGCAACGCCGAGAGAAATCCACAGCGCAAGGCGGTTCTTCCGTCGCTTCTGCAAAACGGGGCTCTCCGCATCTGAAAATGGGGATATGATCGGATTTTCTCCGGGTGCGATTGGCTGGTGTTCCTGCATCGGGGGAGATACTGGAAGGGATTCGGGGCAACTTCAAGAAAAACGCGCTCGAATAGTCGTGAAGGTTGCTTGTTCCCGTTCGGTAATTTTACCGCTACGGGGAGGCGCGGATGCAATTACAAATCTCCCAGCGGTATGGTTAAAAATGGCTTCACCGCTGATGAAAAAACTGGGTCAAATTCAGCGGGAAAGAACGCTGGATTGACGAGAGTCAGTGATTTCACAGATTTCAGCTTTCCCTTCGATTGCCTCAGACTTTTTTGATCCAAGCTTGCCGAAAAAAATCAACGTTGACGCCACATTATCCGGCAGATCCTCCATGCTCTCGACTATCCCGCAAGAGAGTTGTGGATTTTTCGCCAAGGCATCCCTCAGCGGCCGAGGAAAGGATTTCCCCAAGACAACCCGATCCGCAACAACCCAAGTGCTTGGGACTCCCTTCCCGATGGCAAGGGTAGGCCTGCGACCATACTGCGACCATCAGGATGGCAATCAGGGCAGCGGTCTTGTTCGGGTTGCCCAGCCCCCAATCCATCCGCCAGAAGCCTTGGAAGAAGATTTCGCTCATCGGGCGCGGGAAGTATAAACCTGCTCGCTACCCGAACGGAGAGACGCTCCATCCGCTAAAATACACGTTATTGTTATCATAAAGGCGCTTGATAGTGTGCCATCGCGAACAAATCAAGGAATTCCCTCGGAATCGGTCTCATTGCAGAGTGAGAAACGCCGTTCGGTTATACTCCGAATGGTCCGGACAAAAAACGATGATGGCCACGCGCGATGCCCCGCTGAACTGGAAATAGAAATCCATCGGGGCGCGGGGAACCCGATTGTCGGAGGGAGTGAAGCGAACCAAACGGGTCGAGATCCTCAGCGGACCGTCCGGGGGCAAGTCCGAAAACCAGCGATGGAGGCAATTGCCGATTCCCTCGCTTGCCAGTTTTCCAAACAGGCTTTTCCTGACTTCCCACGACGATGTCCCGCCTCCGTTGGGTTTGCCGTGCCAAAAGATTTTGCGCTGGGCGTGCTTGTAAATGGCATCCTCGAAATCCGCAAGAGAGGCGAAAGAGGAATTCCAGGTGATAAAATCGCCAAACGAAATGGCATCGGGGGAGAAGGTATATTCGACGGCTCCTTTTGGAAAATCAGCCTGTCCGTCCCTTTCCCAGTTTGCGCTTCGCTGGAGGTTGATGCCGGAATTGTCTGAATCTTCGGCGGTCAATACTTGGATTATCGTGATGGCAAGGAAGGAGGGGGCTTTCTTGCTTGGATCCCAGATATTGATCGCAAAGCCGTAGTTCCCCTGCCTTGGCAGTCTGTAATGCCCGTGATCCTCGAAGGCCTTGAAGGTAGTCATTCGGGCGACATCCCCTTCCCGTTTGGAGGCCGGGACAAAGGCGATGGTCCCTTGGGGGGTGTCGTGGTAGAAGGAGGGGCGGGATTGATAGATAACCGGCTTTTGAACCTCCTGGGCGTCCAAGGCGGCGAGGGAAAGAAAAACAAGAAACAACAGCGCCTTCTTCATTCGGCGTTGAACTTGAAGAACGGCAGCATAAGTGTCCAAAGGATCAAAATGACCGCCGCGAAAGTCTTGTTGAAGTAATCCCACTCGTTGAATGGGCCGCCAAGGGAATAGACCCAGACAAGGTAGGACCCGACTGTGGCGGCAATCTGGCCAAAGTTCGTCACTTTCAAAATCAGGCGGAGGTAGAATGGGAGAATAATGAGCAACACCAAGGAGGCTCCGGTCAACAGCCATGCTCTATCCGCACCTTCCGGAACGATGTTGTCGATGGAGAGGTAGGCAGCAACAATTTCGGCCGGAATCAGTTTAAGGAGGCGAGTTCGGTAGTCATTTTCGCCGGTGATTTCTCTTGGCATGGGTTTTAGGGCTTAAATGAGGTTTACGTGTTGGCAGCAGTGAGCCGAAAGACATTGACGGCGGGATCTGGCGAATCTGTGTCGGGATCCCGGTGGAGGGTAATATCCACAAGGATGGGTTGATTGGGGCGGATGAATGTTGGATTGCCGGCCCGGAACACCTCCACTCCAAGCTCCGGGTTCCTGAACCGAATCCGACGCGAAATATGAGCGGCGGAAACGCTCATTTCAACCACAGGCTTTGCGGGGGTATTCAGGTATCCATCGAGTTCCGTGAGATCGAAGAATATGCTGCGATGGTTTGCTGCTCTTTGGTTTTTTGTGACTTTTGCCAGGACCTTTGTGTTGATTTCCTTGAACACATGATCCTCCGGATCCCTGGGTTCCTGATAAAACTCGATCATGAAATCGTCGATCGGCGCACCGTGCTGGTCATGAACCCGGAATACGACATGCTGGAAGCGGTGATACCATGCGGCGTTCTCGCCTTTGATTCCTTCCGCAAAGGTCTGGTCGGTCAGTTGCTGGCAACGCTGTAAATGCCGGGGGTAGTCCACAGGAGAAATCGTCAGTGCCGAAACAAGGGTGTTCTCCCATTCCGTATGCTGGGTCGGATCATCCGGCTGGGTGATGCTCCCATGGTTGCGATGGAAAACTGCCAAGGCCAGCTCCTTGATGTTTCTCGGAACCTCAACAAAATCTGGAATCTTGTCTGCGTCTTTGAAATCAATTTTAAAGTAGGAAGCTTGAAGGTTGGCCGTGGCGACGCGTACCGTCCCATCGCTTCCATCTTCATGCATCGTGGACTTGAGCGCACCAGGATAAGCCGTAGTGCCAACCATCACCGTTGTCATGGTATTCTCTGGGGCGAAAATGGGGAACTCCGGGTCAAAGAGATCATCGACAGCCAGATCGAACGAGTAAGGTGAGGCCAATTCCAATGCGTCGAGGACCTTTTGGCCGCTTTCTCCAAATCCATTCCATTTCCAGCCTTTGAAAACGCGGCCGAGAATGGATTTTCCAAGGGTCGCCAGCGGCGAACCAAAATTGGCGGGAGCCAGCATGCAGAGATGTTGGATGGGCGTGGATTTGGCGTCCCGTCTGCCGGTATCTGGATCCAGGCACTTTTGCCGCAGATATTCCCTGACCACCAGACCTCCCGTGCTATGGACAATCGCATTGAAACTGTGGGGCTCCTGCGAAATCACGGATTTCTGCAATGCCCTGTCGAATGCGTATCCTAGATCGAACAGGGTCACCTCGTCGTTCATCGATAAATAGTCCCCGAGGAAGATATCGATAGCAGGGATGCCATGCTCGGTTTGAAGCCACTTTGCGAGCCCCGCAAAGGATGTGCTATTGTCACTCCAGCCGTGAAGGATGATTGTGGGAAGCATATTCAGAATTTCAAATCAAGTGAGCTGCGGTCGGGGAGAATGGCTACCTCGCCGGCCAGCACCGGCACGTAGATGAAGGCATGGCGATATTTCGCAGAATACCAGCCCGTCACTTCTGCAAGGACTTTCTCCCCTTCCTTCTCCGAGTAGTCAAAATATTCGGAGCCAGGCCTGCTGCTCCATGCCGAATATGGTGCAATATGCATCAAGCAGGAACGAACATCCCCCTCGTCCCACTTCTTGGATGACATCTTTTTGAACGCAATATACCGAACTTTATCTTTGAAAAGGCCGATCGTTACCTCATACCCCTCGTTCATTCCGGTGGGGGTGAACTTCCATGCCTTCTCTCCTTGAAAATTCATTCCAAGAAGGTTGATCGCCATCACGCTCTTTGATCCGAAGTGCGCCTCTGCATCCGCTTTTGAACCGAGAAGAACATTCATAAAAAATACTGCTGCTTTTTCTTGCGGCAATTATGCAGTAGATGGACAAGAACAGACGCTCGACAGAGTGTCAATTCGGAATTTTTTTCATAATGCAGGGCGGTTTGTTCGAACGCAAAGGAAACGGATAAGGACAGGGGAAAAGGATAAACAAAAGCGCCGTGAAAAGCTGAACTACGGTGATGAAAACGGGGCCACCACAAAAAATCGAGCACATTACAATTCGGCTCGCGCCATTTGCATTTTCTGCTATTTCCAACCGCGTGCACACTTCTTCAACGGATCACGAAAAGTTTGCCATCATCGGCCTCGGGTGCCGGATGCCTCCCTCCGCATCGACCCTTGAAGCGTTCTGGAAGTTCCTTCTCCGCGGCGGAAACGCGATGAAGCCTGTCCGCAAGGACCGCTGGGATTGGCGTCAGTTTTTCGACGAGGATCCGAAACGACCCGGAAAGACGTATGCCCCGAAATTCGGAATGCTGGAAGCCGATGTCAAACTCTTCGATCCGCTCGCTTTCGGCATTTCTCCCCGCGAAGCCGCCTGCATGGACCCCCAGCAGCGCCTGCTGCTCGAAGTGGCATGGGAAGCCTTCGAGGATGCGGGGATTCCCCTGGAACGCATGTCGGGATCGAACACCGGCGTCTTCATCGGAGGCTTCTGCCTGGACCATTTTGTCCTCCAGTCCCGGCCCTCCAATCGCCACCTGATCAACGCTCATTCTCCAGCCGGGGCAACAATGACGGTGCTGTCAAACCGGATCTCGCACGTCTACAATCTGAAGGGCCCCAGCTTCACGCTCGACACGGCCTGCTCCTCCTCGCTGGTGGCGATCCACTGCGCATGCCGGAGTCTTCGCGCGGGAGACTGTGAAACCGCGCTCGCGGGTGGAGTCAATGTGATGACCCAGCCCGATTTTCCGATCCTGATGAGCAAAGGGCATTTTCTTTCCGATCACGGCGAATGCCATGCCTTCGATGAAACGGCTGCTGGCTATGCGCGCGGGGAAGGCGCTGGAATTCTTATCATCAAGCCCCTCCGCAATGCCCTGGAGGCGGGCGACCGGATTCATGCGGTCATTCGCGGAACGGGAGTCAACCAGGACGGGCACACCGACGGGATTTCGTTTCCGAACACCGAAGCGCAGGAGGTTTTGATCCGGCAGGTCTGCGAGCGCTCGGGGGTGCGGCCCTCCGAGGTGGATTTTGTCGAGGCGCACGGGACGGGCACGCAGGCCGGAGATCCGGCCGAGGCGAGGGCGCTGCACGTCAATTTTTCGCAGGGGAGGGAGCCGGAAAAGAAACTTCTGGTCGGCTCGGTGAAAACGAACATCGGGCACCTCGAAGCCGCGGCAGGCATGGCCGGGATGCTCAAGGCCGTCGGGGTTCTGAAATTCCGCGAAGTCCCAAGGAACCTCCACTTTCAGCATCCCAACCCGACGATTCCCTTCCACCAATATTGCCTCAAGGTCGCAGGCGAAAACACCGGGCTTCCCGCAGAATCAGAAAAACCGGTGCTCTTCGCGGGCGTCAACGCATTCGGATACGGGGGCACAAATGCCCACATCCTCCTGGAATCCGCTCCGACGGGGGCGCGGACGGAACCGGAAAATGCGAAGTCCGGCCCGTTCCTCATCCCCTTCTCTGCACGAGCGGAAAAATCGTTGCGGGATCTGGCGGGGAAATGCGCGTTCCAGATCGGGCAGGGACTCGATGGCACTCTCGCGGATCTGGCATACACGACAGCCTTTCGTCGCAGCCACCTCAGTTGCCGCTGTGCGGCGGTCGTTGAGAATCTCGAAGAACTGCGCGAGCAGCTCATGGACGCATCGACCGGACAACCGCATGAGGGGATCGTCTTCGGAACAAAACCGGTCGAAAGCTCGCCTCCCCTCGTTTTTGTCTATACGGGAATGGGCCCCCAATGGTGGGGAATGGGCCGGGAACTGATCGCCCGGGAACCTGTCTTCTCCGCAGCCCTGGAGGAAATCGACGGACATTTCAAAGCGCTTGCGGGATGGTCCCTGCTCGAAGCGATGACGGCTCCGGAAAAAGATTCCAGAATGGAGCATACCGACCTTTCCCAACCCGCGAACTTCGCGCTCCAGGTCGCCCTGACACGCCTGTGGGAATCGCGTGGCATCCGTCCGGCGGCGGTCGTCGGACACAGCGTGGGCGAAGTGGCCTCCTCCTTCGTGGCCGGAGTCTATTCCATGGATGAGGCGCTCCGGATCAGCTTCCACCGGAGCAGGCTCCAGCAGACGATGGCAGGAAAAGGAGCGATGCTCGCCGTGGGATTGCCGGAAGCGGAGGCCTTGAAATGGATCGCTGATTCCCCGGGCGTTTCGATCGCTGCGATGAACAGCTTCAGCGCGGTGACCCTGTCGGGCGACGCGGACCAGCTCCGGTCCATCGCGGCGGAACTGGAGAAGCTGGAAATTTTCCAAAAATTCCTGCGCGTCGAGGTGGCCTATCACAGCCCGCAGATGGACCCGCTTCAAGGGGAACTGATGGAGTGCCTCGCCGGGCTTTCTCCCCGCGAAGAAAATATCCCCCTGTATTCGACGGCGTTCGGGAGGCGGATCCCCTCCAGCGATTGGACCGCAAATTACTGGTGGCGCAATGTCCGGCAGCCCGTCCATTTCGCGCAGGCCATGTCGTCACTCTTCGAGGACGGATACACGCACTTTTTGGAAGTCGGCCCCCATCCCGTGCTCGGAAACTCGATCAGAGAATGCGCGCCGGATCGGAGGATCGCCTGCTTCACTTCGCTCAGACGCAAAGAGCCGGAACAACGGAGGCTCCTTCTCACTCTTGCAGAACTCTACAATGCCGGAATCGACCCGGACTGGAAAAGCCTGGCCCCGGAGAGCGGGCGCTTTCTGTCCCTTCCCAAATATTCCTGGCAGAGGCAGGAATACTGGCTGGAATCGGACCGGTCGAAAATGGACCGATTCGGGCTCCCCGGCCCAGTTTACCTGAACCGCACACTCCCCGGCCCGCATCCCTGCTGGGAAGTGGAGATCAACCGGAACTACTTCCCGTTCCTTTTCGATCACGGAGTTCAAAATCAGACGGTTTTCGCCGGAATGGGATACATCGAGGCCGCGATCACCCTGAACCAGCGGATCCACGAAAAGCCGGCCGTCGTGCTCGAGAATGTCTCTTTCGAACTCGTGCTGATCGTGGACTACGCCAAGCTCCAATATCTGGTGACCGGGTTTGAGGAGGAAGCCGGGCGGTTCGTCGTTTCCAGCCGCGTCGAAGGGGAGGAAGAAGGCTTGATCCGGCATTGCCGGGGCCGCATGCTTCCGCAAACCAATCCGACAGCGGAAAAATTGGACATCGTTGCGCTGAAGTCGGAATGCCCGAACCGCGTGCCCATCGAAGCCTTCTATCAGGATCTCGGGGCCCGCGGGCTGCACTACGGCCCCGCCTTCCGGCCAACCAATGAGGTTTGCGTCGGCACCGATTGTTTTTTGGTGACCATAGATGCATCGCACCTAGACGATGGCACCCTCCATCCCCTCCACCCCGCGATCTTTGACGCCGCCATCCAGCCGGTTCTTTTCTGCGCCGGCGGAACCCGCCTTTTCGTTCCCTTCTCCATCGAGAGGTTCGAATACTTTTCAAAACCGGACGCGGCGGCCTGCCATGCCTTCGGACGGTTGATCAGCAAATCCGACTCCATGATCGTGGCGGACGTGTGGCTCACGAACGCCGCTGGCGAGGTGCATGCCCACGCGCACCGCATGTCGTGCAGGACCATCGAAACCGGAGCCGAAGCCTCCGCCCCCCGGCTTCTCTACTCTCCCGGATGGAACGAAGTCCCGATCGAGGAGCTGGTCGGTCCCGATGGCGCGGATGTCATCATTTTCGCCGATGCGGAGGATTCGGACATCTTCCTTGCCAGGGATCTGGCCGTCCTTTTGCCGGGCTCTGCCCTGATCGTTCAGGATTCCGCTCAGGGGCAGGATCCCGAAAAGGATGCCGTTGCCCGTTTGCTGTCATCCGGGGACCATGCGCACCGCAACCGCATCATCTCGCTCCATGGAACAAACGTCCAAACCTCGGAACCCGCCACCGGCCGGCTTAGCTGGAAAATCATCGAGCTGTTGCAGGCCGTTGGCACACTTCGCCCGCAAGGGGCGGATGTGACGTTTGTCACGCGTGCGGCCAGGCCGGTCCCGGGAGATGCGGATCTTTCCAATCTGCCGGCGCTTCCCCTGGGAGCACTGGGTCTTGTCGCGCAAAATGAATTCGAATCCCTGCTCTGCCGTTCGATCGATCTGCCGGAGGAAAAAATCGACAACGAGGCCTCGATCCTGGTGTCGGAACTCGCCGCTCGCAGCCGTGGCGACATCGCCCGTCGCCAGGGCCTGCGGCTGGAGCGAACCGTCGCTCCGCATCGCGAAGAGAATGTCGCCGCCAGAGCGGCCACGACATCGGTCGAGGAGCCGGTAGAGCTCCGACTGGGAGCGAAGAGGAAGCTGGATTCCCTGTATTATGAGGCCGCAGAGCGAAAATTGCCGGAACTTGGCGAAATCGAGCTTCGCGTGCATTCCGTCTCGCTCAATTACAAAGACGTCCTCAAGATCGAAGGACACATCCACCCCATTTCCCTGGAGGATACTTTTTGGGGCATTGATCCGGGGATGGAGTGCGCGGGAATCGTTATACGCTGCGGACCGGACAGCCGATTTGCTCCGGGAGACAGAATCGTCACCATCCTTCCGAGGGCTTTCCGAAGCTATGCCACCATTCCGGAGACGTTTGCCGTAAAAATCCCAGACGGGCTGGGAATGGAGGCCTCGGCGATTCCCGTTGTTTACGTGACCGCCTACCGCGGACTGATCGACATTGCAAACCTCCGGCGCGGAGAGCGAATCCTGATCCATCACGGAACCGGCGGGCTCGGCCTGGCCGCCATCAACATCGCACAATGGATCGGGGCGGAGATCATTGCCACCGCCGGATCGGACGAAAAGAAGCGCTTTCTCCGGGATCTTGGCATCAGGCACGTCTTTTCCTCAAGGGATCTGGATTTCGCACAAGAGGTGAGAAAAGCCACGGGCCAGCAGGGCGTCGATGTGGTCATCGGCGCGCTGGCGGGACAGGCCGCCCATGCAGGACTCGGGTTGCTCCGAGCAGGCGGACGCTATATCGAGGTCGGAAAAAAAGACATCGCCGAGGACCATGATCTCCCGCTCCGCGCCTTCAACCGCAACCTCATTTATGCCTCCGTAGACATCGACCGGCTCGCGCTGGAGTGCCCTGCCGTCATTCAGGAAGCCTTGCACAAAGTCATGGATCACTTCGCAAGGGGCGATTTCAAGCTGGCGGCGACCCGCGTCTTCCCGGCACGCGCTGTCACCGAGGCATTTCATGAAATGGCCCGCAGCCGGCATATCGGAAAGCTGCTTGTTGACTTTTCGTGCGGCGACATCGAGGTGCGCGAAGCCCCCGATACCGCACCGATCGTCAAGCAGGACGGCTGCTATATCGTGACCGGAGGCACTTCGGGATTCGGACTGGTGACCGCCCGCTGGCTCGCAGAGCAGGGAGCGGGAAAAGTCGTCCTCGCCAGTCGCTCGGGCGGAAATGCTCCGGGAATCAGGGAAACGGTCCAATTTATCGAATCCCTGGGCACGCAGATCGAAGTCCTCTCCGTGGATGTGACAGATCCGGTGCAGGTGCGCGCCATGATCGAATGCAACGGAGCCTTCCCCCTTCGCGGAGTCATTCACGGCGCGATGGTTCTGGATGATGCGATGATGGCGGATCTCTCCCATGATCGCTTCCAGCGCGTTTTCCTGCCCAAGGTCGCTGGCGCACTGAATCTGGCGGAAGCCATCCGGAAGGTGCCGGATCTCGATTTCCTCGTGTTCTATTCCTCCATTTCCGCCCTGGTCGGAAACCCGGGACAGACAAATTATGTGGCAGCCAACAGCTTTCTCGATGGGTTCGCGCACCATCTGAGGGCGGTGGGGATCCCTGCCATCTCGATCAACTGGGGCGCGCTGGCGGAGTCCGGAGTGGTCGCGCGCAATGACCGGCTCGTCTCGGCACTCGCCTCGGCGGGAATCACCGGCCTCGGCAACACCGAGGCGCTCGGCGAGTTGGGAAAAATCCTCCGTATGGCGAAACCGCAGATGGGCGCCTTCCATGTCGATTGGGAGAAATGGCACGATGCCAACCTGAAACTGGCCGACGATCCGCGCTTCCGCGAACTGCGCATCGCCTCACAGGCGAATGACGGCAGCGACACCGCTTCGCAGATTCGGACTGCCCTCGCGGGCTCCTCGCGAGACCAACGCCTCCGCGCCATTGAAGAACATCTACAGGAAATTCTGGCCGAAACCCTAAAAATGTCCAGGGAGAGTGTTTCGACAACCCGGAAACTCAACGAGCTGGGAGTTGACTCCCTGATGGTGCTCGAGCTGGGACTGGGCATCAAGGAGCGCATCGGCGTCGGGTTTTCAGCGATGGAGCTCCTCAAGGGGCAGAATCTTCAGCAGCTTGCAGCCCTTGCCGAGAACCGGCTGTGGGGCGGCCGGCAGACATCATGAACAACGGCATAATGGAGGACTGACGTGGAAAAATCTTTGCAAGGAATGGACAGTATCGTCGCGTTCACCAACACCTCAGGCATAAAGGGGCGGGGAACCCTTATTCATATCTCCCGCTCCCTGGCGGTGTTCGAAGTTTATAATCCCTACTCGCTGATTCAGCTCAGCGAGGTTCTTCAGGAGTTGAAGGTCATGCGCGGAGAACGGGTTATCTACAAGGGAAAGGGGGTGGTCACCAGCATCGTCTCCACCGGTCTGATGGTCATCGTCTCGGTCACCCTGATCGATGCGTGGAGCAACTTCGACCACCTGGAGCCGGACGCCACGCTCAGCATCGAGATGCGGAAGTTCATCGAGGAATGGGAGGACGGCGTCAACCTGTCCGAAAGTTACCAGCTTGTGGTCAACAAGTTCGCCAGTTTTCTTGCCGAGGTAAGCCGGTGGATTCAGGAGGCGGAGACCTCCATCGTGGGCGACATCAACGCGGACAAGGACAAGGCCGCACGGTTTCAAGAATCCGTCGGAGGTCCGCTGACCGCGAAGCTGGGCGAGTTGATGCGTCTCTTCGAGGCGGAGGCATCCCGGGTTTCCGAGGATGAGGTCGTGCTCTACAAGGCGTTCGCGCGCCGGGAAATCCATCCCTACATGCTCTGCGCGCCATTCGTATACCGATCGTTTTACAAGCCACTCGGATACGCCGGAGATTACGAGATGGTGAACATGATGCTGAAGGAATCCCCCGATGTGGGCAACCATACCTACGCGCGGATTTTTCACGATCTCACCACCGATGTGGCCGCCGCCGCGGCGCACCGCAACCGCATCTCGATTTTGGAAAACCTCCTCGCCGAGGAATCGGAAAGAGTGGCCGACGAGCAGCGGATTTTTACCGTCCTCTCGGTCGCCTGCGGACCCGCGCTCGAGATCCAACGATTCATCCGCAACCATGATACTGCAAGCCAGAGCGCAATCCACCTGATGGATTTCAATTCGGAAACGCTGGATTATGTCCGGGAGCGCACTCACCTGTCCATGTCGGCCTCCGGCCGCAAGCCGGCGTTAAAATTCATCCAGAAGTCCATCGACGAACTTCTGAAAGATGTCCACATGGAAGAGGAAGCGTTCCTTCCGACCTACGACATGATCTACTGCGCGGGGTTGTTCGACTATTTCCCGGATGCGGTCTGTCGCAATCTCGTTCAATTGTATCACCGCTGGGTGCGCCCGGGCGGACTCCTGGCGGTAACCAACGTGCATCCGATCAACCCCGACCGCCGCATCATGGAGCACCTGCTCGAGTGGTATCTGGTTTATCGGAACGAAACGCAGTTGGAAGCACTCGCTCCGGCTGGCTCCAACCCACAGGTCTTCGCCGATGCGACCGGGGTCAACGTGTTTCTGACCATCCGACGGGAGGGATGACAGCCGACCGGACCATCGCGGATACAGAGAGTCTCCTGGCGGACTACTGCGGATATGATTGCAGACTGCGCGTGCGCGGGTTGGTTGCAACCATCATCATCGCTCTGGTCGGCATGCCATCCGGCATCGTTCTCGACTACTTCGTGTATCCGGAAATGGTCTGGAAATTTCTGGGGCTTCGCCTTGCGGTGGATGCCATACTTCTTGGCATTGCAGGGGTCCTGCTTTTTGCCAGCAGACGAGGCCTGCTGACACTTGTCAGGATCCTGGGGGTCTTTACGGCGCTCGTCATCAATTTTTCTTTCTGTCTGATGATTTTCCTCACGGACGGAGCAGTCTCCCCCTACTACGCCGCAGTTAACTTGATCATCACGGGCATGGCGGTGCTGCTTCCATGGACTGTCATGGAAACCACCCTCATCTGCACGGCATCGCTTCTGTTCTACGCCGTGGCATGCGTGGCGAACCCCAACTTTTCCGGTCTGTCGTCCCACTCGCTCTTTGCCTTCAACACTTTTTTCATCGTCATCACCACCGTGGTTTGCGTGGGCATCACGTTTTTCCTCTCGCGATCCCGTTTCGAGGAGTTCCGGCTCAGGCACCAGCTCGACGAAAAGAACCGCGAGCTCTTGGATCTTGATCGTGCCAAGACCCGATTTTTTTCGAATATCAGCCATGAACTGCGCACGCCGTTGACGCTGATCCTGGGGCCGGTCGAAACGCTTCTGAACCGCGGCGAACAATTGGATGCCCGGGTGCATGAAGGGCTGATCCTTGTTCACAGAAACGCGCTGCGACTGCTGAAGCTCATCAACGACCTGCTCGATCTGATGCGGCTGGAACAGGGGGCGGAGGTCCTGAGAAAACGACAGCTCTCGCTGGGTTCGTTCCTGAGGGGGATCGTGGATTCCGTGAAACACCTCGGCCTGTCAAAACAACTGAAAATCCGGGTGGAGAACGGGGATGAAAACGACGAAGTTCTGGCCGATCCCGCGCGCTTGGAAAAAGTGGTGCTCAATCTTCTCACGAATGCCATCAAATACACCCCGGTCTCCGGCTCAATCACGGTCCGGTGGCGGTGCAGTCCAGAAGAGGGTGTCATCGAGGTGTCCGATACCGGAGTCGGCATTCCGGCATCCGATCTGACACAGATTTTCGACCGTTTCCATCAGGTGAAGAGCAATCCCGCCAACCAGGTCCAGGGAGTGGGAATCGGACTGGCTCTGGCCAGGGATCTTGTGACAGAGCACGGTGGCCGGATCGACGTGGAAAGTGTCGTGGGAAAAGGGAGCACGTTTCGCGTGGTTTTGCCGCGCGACCGAGAGTCCACGGCGGAAGCTGCCGTGCCACAGGAGGAGCAGGGATCGGAGGAGCCCTTCGAGAAGGCATTTCGTTCCGCAGACAGGACATGGAGGAACACGGGCGAGGACTCCGGGGAGGTCCTGCCTGTTGTGGGGGAATCCGGGGAGGTGGTGCTGGTAGCCGATGATGAGAGCGACATGCTCCAATATGTCGTGTCTCTCCTGTCCCCGGACCACCGGGTTGTCCAAACCAGAAATGGGGCCAATGTTCCCGCATTGGTCGAGCGGCATCATCCGAGAGTGGTTCTCCTCGACTGGATGATGCCCGGACGAGATGGCCTGAGTATTTGCAAAGACCTGCGGGCCATGCCCGCTCTCGCCGATCTGAAAATCATGCTCCTGACCGCGAGGATCGACGAGAAGTCGAAACTCGATGCCCTGGCCGCCGGAGCGGACGATTTTTTGACGAAGCCTTTCAGCAGCGCGGAAGTCCGAACCCGCGTGTCCAACCTCCTGCGTTCCGCGCGGCTTCAAAAAGAAGCCTCGTCAGCAGAATTTGTGTGAGCAAGGTGGCTCTGGCAGCTTTGCAAGTGCATGATAAAGAACGAGCTTAATTATCTCGGAAGAGCGGTGTCCATAGCCATTGGCAAGCGAAACACGGGCTT